>Ga0209088_10001845_pt1 | contig 13388 bp, 4 predicted proteins | sample S_140625_EF_Meta_FD_187324 | JGI IMG/M metagenome (GOLD analysis project Ga0209088, IMG submission 187324) | Freshwater microbial communities from Lake Simoncouche, Canada to study carbon cycling - S_140625_EF_MetaG (SPAdes) (version 2) | ecosystem: Environmental > Aquatic > Freshwater > Lake ...
CTTCGGCCGATGGGAAATGTCTCCCGTGTTGTTTCCGCAAATTATGGGATTCCGACTTTTTGAAAAAACAATTGGACCAATGTGGAATCCGCGACGACCCGAGAATCAAACCCCCCTCACCCGACGCCGCCGCCGCTGCACCCCTAACCACTACAGGTGAACCGTCTGCAGTCTCACCCTCCACCAAACCGATTCCTATTGAACGAGCGCCATCGATTGAACAATCGGATAAAAAAGACAAGTATATTTCCGCCATTGAACGTTTCCCACTTCCAGAACGCAGATACGGATTCCTTCCCATTTCAATTCAAATGTTTTTCGGATTTCATTATAAAGACGCCATTTCCACCACGAATTCCGCCGAACTCAAAAAAGACAAACCGGTCCTTTTAAGATACGGTACAGAACAGACCAACCAGTTTTCATTCATAAGTGCCCTGTGTGACGTGTATGCCGCCATTCATAAAAAACCGGCAATTCCCAAAGTAAAACAAATGCGACAGATATTGGCCCATGCAATTACACTCGACCAATTCACGCGTCTTCACAACAATTCATTTCCCGCCGTTTTTAAACCTAAACATAAATACGTCGATATCGATTTTAATAACACGGAATATACGTCCAGCGAACTTTACAAATCGGCGAATTTACAGAATCCGTTACAAGAGGATTATTTGCACAATACGATTGCGGCCTATGAAGAATATAAAACCTTTTTGACCGACCCAGATACTACAGCCAAAATCGACCACGAATATCTCTGGGATCTAATTACCACTCCCAATCCCAAATTATTTCCCAGAGGGGTGAATTTGGTCATTTTACAAATCGTCGATAATGATCTTACAGATAATGTCGAATTGATATGTCCTTCGTCGGCATATTCGAATAACCTGTATGACCCCCGCAAGGAAACCCTCATATTGTTAAAACGCGAAACGGACGCACATTCGAATTATCCCATTTATGAACCCATCTATTTATACGAAGACCGAACGGCTGAACCGGTCGCCCCCCATATTTCCCGAATATTCAAACCAAATACCGAAGTCAAAAACGTCGAACGAGTATTGACCATTATCCAGTCCGCCGCCAAAACCAAATGCACACCTATTTCGAGCGCGCCTCGCAAAATCATCCCTTTCCGAACAAATCATAATGTCCTACAGATTATTTCTATTTTGAAAAAATATGATTTGCCCGCACCCATCCAACAAGTCGTCAATTATCAAGGTAAAATCATTGGATTGGTTTTACTACATAACGCCACACAAAAACAGTCGAATTTCTTTTTGCCGACTGCACCATCTACACCTGTAAGACAATTGCCGAAAATATACATGGACGAGGATGCAATATGGAGGGATTACGGTCATACACGGGATTTTTTATTAGAAATCCATCGGGCCACCAAGGGCGAAATATATTCGACTCCCCTTGCAAAAATGGTGGAAGACGGAATGATTGTCGGCATTCTTACCGAAACCAATCAATTTATCCGGGTAGACCCCCCTGTCGAAAATACACTGTTGGACGATACACTGGAAACAATCGAGGGCGAAGATACCATTTTGGCAGATACGGTTTTGACCAATCGACCGATACGTTCCAAAGTCAACAATCGCGAATTCATCACAAAGTGTATTTTATTAGAAACCAAAATGTATTCGGCCTTCCGCAGTTTTGTCCGTATTTTACTGAATTCAATTGAAAATCGACCGTTCAGAGACGAAATTGTACAGATATTGGCCGCCCCCGCCAACGCCCCCGCCAACGCCCCCGCAATGCTATACAATGAAAAACTGAAACAGATAATTGCGAAACTCGTTTCTCTGACAAGTAATAAAATCAAATTTATACTGTTTGACAAACAGGTTATTTTGACGACGACCGATGTTTTCTTATCGAACACAGAAGATACATTGTATCTCTCCAAAGAACATTTGATTAGTAAATATATAAGTGAAATTAACAAAACACCCATCTCTGATTCAGAGATTCAAAATCGTAAAATATATTTTACAAGACTCGCCGACGAATTTATCCGCCATCCCAATATCCAACAATTTATGTTGTCCTCCAAAAAATACGCGAATGTTTCAAATACCGAATACAAAATACATCCCGACGAATTTATCATCTTGAATTCAATGCTTATAGGGGATTATTTTGACGATATCATATATACCAAACGTTCGAAACATATACATAATACCGTGTATGACAATGCAAAACCGTTTATGATTGAACAAAATTATTCTCACGAGGTGACGGCACAAGAACAACAGGAATATTTGCGAAATGCACAACAGCGTCAAATGGCGGCGGCCAAAGACGTATCTGCGGAATCCTCCGAATCCGTAAATCCCATATACAAAATAACGGAAGAATGTCAACAAAACCCTCCTGGCGAAATCGAAGGAAACAAGCGTTCCAAATGGAGAGTTCGTTTCGAACATCGATTCAGAGATGCCAAAGAATGGAAATTCAAGAATTCGATTAATTGTACCTATTCTCTGATTCTATTCATCATTTATGAACATAAAAATCAAACTGTAACGATTCAAGAGTTGAAAACCGGACTAATCAAAGCATATAAACACTATATGACCCATCATAAAGACAAACTTTTTCATATTTTAGAAAAACAGGGGAAGACACAAATCGTGAAAAATATCCGGAAAAATGGTATAGATACGGCGATCATAAACGAAGGTTATTATTTGACCGATTTGGATGTATGGATGTTGGCCGAAATATACGATTTACCGATTGTATTGTTTTCGACCAAAGGTGTTATTTCCATGGTTTCGAATGCCGAATATCGCGAATTGGATTGGATGGTATTGGACAAAAATTACAAGAAAAAAGAGAAATTTTATTTTGTGAAATCCGATACAACCAAAATCAAGATTCCTCGTTCAAGTATGATAATTCCCTGTATGACATTCGAGGATCTGGGAGAAGAAATGGGGAAATTTATAAAACAAACGACTTTGCCCAATTTCCATTCTCTGACACAATTCTTGGAATTATATGAAATGTCATAATTTGAAATGTCATAATTCGTAAAAATTAAAATATAAAAATACAAGTATATAAAATATATACCTGTATGACAACACCCACAACCGGTCTGAACCGTTTTGATGCCGTATTTTACATTAATTTAGAAAAACGTACCGACAGACTGGAACATATTACCACACAATTGTCCCAGACCAATATTGATCCATCCAAAATATTCCGAATCGATGCCGTGTATGACCCCAATGGCGCAATTGGATGTTCAAAATCCCACTGTTTGGCGATTGAACAGTTTTTGGATAGCGAATATAAAACCTGTTTGATATTAGAAGACGATTTCGAATTTATGTTGCCACAAGAAAAAGTCAATAGTATGGTGGATGATTTATTTACAAAAGTTCCCAAATATGATTTGGTCATGTTTGCCGCCAATATTGCGCAATGTTATCCTACAGATTGGAATTTTTTAGTAAAAATCGGAAATGCTCAGACAACGGGAGGATACGCCATTACTCGGAAATTCGCAAGAATACTTTTGAAGAATATCAAAGAGGGTATTGCACAATTCGAACGGACAAATATAAAACCGCTATTTGCCATTGATATCTATATGAAACAATTACAACCCAAATCAGATTGGTTCTGTTTTAATCCCAAAATAGGAAAACAAATGATATCTTATTCAGACATTGAACAACGGGTTGTCAATTATGGATGTTAATATTTTGAATATAGAATAACAAAATGATATAAATATGTTTTTTTTATAAAATAAAAATGATACATATATATGGTGACAGCCATGCTGATTACAGTTTTCGTAATTTATCTTTACCACACGTAAATCATCGTGAATATTCAATTACAATGTTTCGAATTGGTCGAGATAATACAATTATAAACTTTAATATAAATGAATTAAATCCGAATGATATCATTGTTTTGGTATATGGTGAAGTTGATTGTAGATGTCATATACAAAGACAAATTGATTTGGGTAGAAACGAAGATGATGTCATATTTGAATTGGTGAATAAATATTTCGAAACAATTAAAAATAGTATTATAACCAAACCATTAAAAGTGGTTGTTGTAGGTATTATTCCCCCTAAACAAAAACTCGAGTATGAGATTATACACGGACCAATCACACACGAATTTCCATTTGTAGGAACTGACGAAGAACGAGCTCGATATACACAGAAAATGAATACATTATTAGAACAAATGTCACATAAAGACGGATATACATATTTTAATCCATATTCATATTATACACGGGAAGATGGCACATTAAAACACGAATTATCCGATGGAATTGTTCATATACAACAAAATTCGATTATTTTGGAAAAATTCATTACACTAATACATCCTTTGAAATGGATTCGGATTCGTCTATATAAATAAAGTATGGAACATAAAAAAATTATTATTTACAAGTCATAAATAATAATATTATAGAATAGTGGGTATAGAATAATGAGTAAGTCTATGTATGACAAATATATGTAATCCACACACCCCGGGTTGTTAAAATCCCATATCATAATCATCTTCGCAAATACCCAAATCTTCCTTTTTGATGGCCGACAAATAATTCTTGATTTCAATCTGCGATTTCGAACATTCGCCTGCACCGTCTTGTCGACCCAGTCCAAACATTTCGTCGATTTTGTCGTCGTCATTGGAAACGTCCACAACTGCATCCGACAATTCTTGCATCTCTTTCATATTCAAGACAATATTGAACGATCCAGTTCCGTAATTCCCGTATTGACCACACATCACATTCGCACTTACACCACGCATCGCATCAAAATCGGCGTGTCGCGCTGCATCCAAAAACACTTCTGTATGAACTTCAAATGTCGCTTTTGCAATGGGTCCTATATTGTCTTTCAAAATACCCGACCGGAAAATAGCCACCAAATTCTTTGTAGATGCCATACGGTCACACAGGAGACTCAAATGATGGTAATTGATATAGACATCGCTGAATTCCATCACTTCTGTGAATTCATTGAATATCACTTGACGCGCGGCTTCAATGCCAAATATATCAAACATCTCTTGGATATCATTACTGAACGTTCTCGAATTGTCAATATAATCCAGCGCCAACACATCCATTAAATTCGAACCGTTTGTATCCAATATCCAACATTCCTTTTTGACATACCGACCATCCTCTTTGACCACATTGTTTTGCAATTTTCGCGGCATCACGTTGTTTATACCTGTAATACCCCGCAACACAATATTGTTCAACAGCGAATCTTGGAAATTTTGCAAGAGGTATATTTCATCGGATTGGTCCAGTGTCTGTGGAACCGCCGACGCCTTCTTCTTCTTCTTGTCAAACAGGGTATTCATTCGAATACGGAAGACCAGATTATCCGAATTGTAATCGGAATACACACAGGATATTTCCGATTTATGACTGTTTACTAATGCAAAATGAATGTCGTCCATCGTAATGTTCTTGTCCAACAGCTGCTCTGCGTCGATTTCCATTCGAATAATCCATTTGGATTTTATGACTTCGGGTTCCGATTGTGCTCGGCCGCCACCTCCGCTGACCAATGACGATTGGTCGGCGATTTCCAATCCATCATTACACTCTTTGACAAAATCTTCGAATTCGTAGAACTGGTCCAACAGGGGTTGGTCTTTTTGAATAAACGTCGACCGTTCATTGGGGTCAAAGTATATCTGTATGGATTTGACCACGTCTTTCAGTTTGGTATGTTCAATCATATTGGAATATTTTTCAGCACGTTCTTTCTCGTATTCATCGACGGCTTTCAAATAGATGGTCATAGAGGAACTACTCGGTTTCTTGGTTAATCGGAGAATCTCTTCTATTCTGGGAACACCACGTGTAACGTTCGATTTTGTAGCAACACCGGCCAAATGGAATGTATCGCGCATACATAAACCATTGTATATGTCGAAATTGCGGGTATCTTCCACGGTCAAATCATACGCATATTTGGTGGTATTCGGGACTTCTTCAATCGAAACAATCTGGTCAAACAGTAGGTCTTGCATTGAATCGGATCCACGTGGCTGCATAACCATTTTGCCATTGATGATATTGGGTATATATTCTTCGGGTGTTTCGAAACTTGGAATATACTCTTTATGTTCTCGATATTTATTTAGAACCGTATCAAAATCCACCTGTTTGATGGAAACGATATACAAATTCAACTCATCGTCGTGTTTGTTGATAATCGATTGTATTCCCATATTTTTTAATAATACCGTCAAATCGACCGCAAATAAGTATTTCAGTCTCATTGCAAATATCCGAATGGGTTCTTTGGGATTCGGGAATATATAATACACATTGTCCTGTTTGGATGAAAATACTTGACTCAAATAATCCAAACTGTGTTCAATGGTCGAGAACAATACCGTTTCGGGAACACGCTCGTGTCGGTCGTCATACACGTAATTTATACTGTTTGACTCTGGATCCTCTGAACCGACCGCGGATTCCAACGCCTTTTTCGAAACGGGCAAGTAATCTCCCACCGCCAAGTCTTTCCCTTCCACGCCCACGATTTTGCCATCCACCAATTGCAAGAACGATTTTGCTTTAGTGGCAATGACTTCGCGACATCCCTTGGTGGTTATTTTCAACATGGTATCCGTACCGTCTTCGTTGATAACGGGGTGTTGTGTAACGGCTTCAATACGTCGCCAAACCGTTTCGCCGGATTCCGTTGCACACGGAACTTCATAGTATTCTTCGGATACATCCAATTCGGCATAAGTGGTGGTCAGGCCGGCGGAAGCGCCAGCGCCAGCGCCAGCGGCAGCGGCATCGCCAAAAGTAACCTGTTTGACCTTCGACCGTTCGATATGTTCGCATATGAAATCGCCAATGACAACTTTGCGAATTTCCTGTTTGGAATTACGAACTACAATCTCCGTCTCATAAATAACGGAATTCAAAGTAAGTTGTGTAGTGGGTTCTCCAATAGACTGACCCGCAATGACCCCCACATTTTCACCCGGATTGACAATTGACTGTTTGTATTTCAACGAAATGGTTTCCAACAGGAATACTAATGCTTTTTGATGAAACCGGCGATTGACTAATAAATCTTTAGGACTCAAATAGAAGTAATACAGGATTTCAAACATTTTCGTCGGTTTCACGTAATGCAATTTCTGCAAATTTTTGAAATAAGTTTCAATCAATTCAAATGCCTCCAAGGGGGTGATATCCACAATCGACCCCGCATTCAAATTGAACTGACCCTGTATATTCGCAATTATATTCTGGAAAGATACCGGAACACGCACCACATTCTCATCGCGATTCTTGAACAGATCCTCCACAATATTCTGTTGGTAATTCTGCATATTCAAAATCTGTGTCTGACAGATGGTTCGCACCTGGTCGCGCTGTTTACGCATACGCGTAATCGTAGATTTACTATATATGACCAATAGATCGGCATCGCGTTCGTTCATTCCGGGAATATCATAATGCATGTAAATATCCTCGAGACTCATACCAACCAATGGAATCGACTGATTCTCCACTTTGGTGGAATCCACCCCGTCGTCTCCATAGGCGAATTGTACTATATGACCCTTATCATTACGAACCGTCATATCATAATACACCTGATAATATTCCATACCCTTAATGAGCCGTCTCTGAATATAACCCGTTTTGGACGTCTTCACCGCCGTATCAATCAAACCAATACGACCACCCATTGCGTGGAAGAAGAGTCCGGGTGCAGTCAATCCAGTAATATACGAATCCTCTATGAATCCACGCGCAATGGGCGAATCGTCGAATTTGGCGAAATGCGGCAGGGTACGGTCATTGAATCCATTGGGAATACGTTTGCCATCTACGTTCTGTTGTCCTAAACAGGAAATCATCTGTGAGATATTAATGGGAGAACCCTTGGACCCCGAATCCACAATCATCACAAACCGGTTATCTTTGCCCAAATTCTCACGACCGATTTTACCCGATTGTTCCGTCGCCTTATTCAGGATATTGTTTATACGCGTCTCGAATTCCACCGCATTCGTATTGGCCGTCGAGTTTTCAAAGATTCCCAAATGAACCTGGTTTATGATTCCCTGGACTTCCATCTTCTTGTCCGCAATGACTTGGACAATACGTTCTTGGGTGATTTGATTCGCAATTAAATCGCTGATTCCCACACTAAACGACGAGGTTTTCATATACTCCGTCACAATATTTTGTAAGTTATCAATGAAATTCGACGCCGCCATATTGCCATAATCATTGAATATGCGATGTATGACACCCTTCGTAGATGAACCCAACACCGATTTGTCGATTTTACCGCGTAATAATGTCCCGTTACGCAATTCAAATACATTGTTGGACGTCGCGAATTCTTCGGATTCTTTAAACAGTTTATTTTTGTAAATCATCGTCAATGAAGGGAATATTTGTGACAATATTTCGAAACTGCTAATAGACGGTTTCCGTAAAACCGAAACATCCACATCGGGATACATCATCAATAAATTCATCGCCTGTTTGGGTGTAAATTGGATATTTTCACGGGTAAATTGGAAAGAACCGATCATCGAATCCTGGAAAATGCCGATAATTGGACTGTTGGAAGTCGGACTAATCAATTGGTAAGGAATGGCCGCCAAATGTCGCAATTCGGTCTCGGCCAATACATTCTGCGGCATATGCATATTCATTTCATCACCATCAAAATCGGCATTATAGGGTTTGGTCACACCAACATTGATGCGAAACGTATCGCCGCGTTTCATGATTTTCACTATATGACACATCATCGAATTCCTGTGTAAACTCGGCTGACGGTTGAAAAGCACCGCATCCCCGTCCATCATATGACGATGAACCACATCACCGGTTTCCAAACGAATCGACCCACGGTCCACATATCTCAGCGAAATCGATTCCCCGTTTTTGCGTTCCAGAATCTTTGCTCCCGGATATTCATCGGGTCCATTACGAACCAGCGACAATAAATATTCGCGATTCAGGTCGTTTACAAGTACGGGTTTGGTGATATTTTTCGCCACTTTTAATGGAACGCCCAATTGACGAATGGACAAATTGGGGTCACCGGTAATGACCGAACGGGCACTGAAATCCACACGTTTACCCATCAAGTTTCCACGGACACGACCATTCTTGCTGTTCAATCTACCCGAAATACACTGTAGTGGTCTGCCAGAACGTTGTGCCATCGGAACCGCGCCTTTCACCTTGTTATTGACAATCATTGCCACGAAATATTGCAATACCGTTGTAAGACCCTCTATGACATTAGCCGGTGCATTGTTCTGTATTTTGTCCAACAGGTCGCGATTCGTTTTTATGATGTTGCTATATATGTGCGTCAAATCGTCTTCGCTGCGTTGCTGAGCATCGTGTTTGACAGATGGACGAACGGCGGGTGGTGGCACGGGCAATACTTGGCAAATCATCCATTCCGGACGAGACCAGATTGGACTAAATCCCATGAAAGCAATGTCTTCGTCGGAAATACGCCGGAAAATCTTCAAGATGATTTCGGGGGTCAATCGCATATTGGCGAATTCTCCCGGTGAAATCTCCCAAGTCGCAAACAAAGACGACATTCCTTCCAATTTGACCTTGCTTGGCTGTTTGCATCCACATCCGTCTTCTGTCGATTCGCCACAACGTTTGATTTTCATTGCGAGCGTCGAAACATAGGACCACCGGTCTTCCAATGACATTTTCATTACGTGATTATGCTGTTTTTTGTTTAGTAGCAAACGACTGCATTTAAAACAGATACATTTCAATATTTTCATAATATCCTTCAAGTGTTGGATGAATAACACCGGACGAGACATTTCGATGTGTCCAAAATATCCGGGTGTATTAATATACGTTAAACCATCTGTAGGACAAATCAAGCCCGGTTCTAATACACCCATTTTTGGATCAAACAGACCTCCCATTACAGGTTTGTTATTGATATATGTGTCTCGACTGGTCACCTCCACTACGGAGTTTTTACGAATTTCTTCTGGCGAACCAATACTAAATTGGATGCCGATGATTCGTGATGATTGAATCTTTTGGTACGATTTCATTTTGAATAAATACTATAATATAACGGATAAAATATTTAAATGGTTTTCGTATCAATCAATTTTATTTTTTTTTCGGCCAATCAAAAAAAATAACAATGTAGGACATTATACCAGTGAAGTTTTGAAAGATTTATAACACTATTTTTTGTTTTTGAAAAAAAGATATAAACCTAATATGGGTAATCATATTAAGATATGCCAAAATATAATTTTCGTAGTAAAAAAGTGAAACCGGAAGAATCCGAAAGTGATGATTCGGATTCCGATTATGAAACTGTGGATGAATCCACCGAAAGTGAATCTTGTACAGAAGATTCAGAGACGGAATCCGAGAGTGGTGGCGGCGACGATGACGACGATGACCAAGATGAAGAGGAGGAGGGCGACGACGACCAAGACGAGGCGGAGGGTGAATGTGAAGAAGACAACGAAGCCAATGATTTATTAGAAGCCGAAGATTTATATAAATTGTTGAGTGAAGTGTTTCCATCTAAATACATGAATCAGAAAATAGAAGCTTCAAAATTGCTGGCATTAGAAAACGTAAAAAATGTTAAGAAGCAAGAGAAGAAACAAAAAGACGAAAAAAAAAATGTCAATAAAAAAACAGACAAAAAAGACAAATCGAAATCTGAGAAAAAAACGGTGGAAAAGAAATCCTGTAAAAAAGCGGAAAAGAAATCCGAGAAAAAGTCCACAGAAAAGAAATCCGAGAAAAAGGCCACGGAAAAGAAATCCGAGAAAACAAAAAAATCAAAAAAGAACGAATCGTCCAGTGACGACGATGACGACGACGACGATGAAGAAGATAACCTGTTGGACGAAGATGACGATATGAATAAAATCAATATTTTCTTTACAATTGACGACGGTACCGGTGCAGGCGCAGATGCAGATGATTTTTATGACGATGAAAAAGAAGAAGGGGAATGTGACAGTGAAGACGAAGAGGTCTTTATGAAAGAAACGTATGAAAAGATAGACGAATCCAGCAATACAAATCCGGAAAAACAGACCAATGCCGTCATTTCTACTGAAAAGAAAACCAAAAAAAAGAAACGGTTATCACAAGAAGAAGACGACGTTGTTTTAAAAGACGTTGCACAGGAATATTTGGATTTGGTTGAATTGCGAAAAGATTTAATCAAGAAACAACAGAAATCGCCTAAAAATAAAATCTTGAAAAAGGCAATTGAAGATTGCAACAAGTCGATTCAAAAACTGGTAAAGAAATCGCGAACACGGAATTTGAAAACATATCATAAACTCATTAAAAATTCAAGTGGTCAGAATAAAATGAATGAATTCGACTATTTTAAAACGCGAATGTCGAATCGGGAACAATTGAAAATTATGGAGGATCTCAAGAAAATCAACAAACATATCAATATTGATAAACCATACCGTCTGGCTCTCCTACAGTCGAATATTCCGACCAATTTCAAGGCTCTTGCGATGCAGAAAATGAATCTGCTGCGAACTATGGAACCCGGTGATTCCGAATATTACAAAATCAAGAATTGGGTGGATAATTTTATGCGAATTCCATTTGGGATCTATCGCAATTTACCCGTTCAATTATCGGATGGAATTGAACTCTGTCAGAGATTTATGGAGAGTGCGAAACGGACATTAGATGATTGTGTTTATGGAATGGAAGACGCTAAAATGCAGATTATGCAATTGATTGGTCAATGGATTATGAATCCCGCATCGATTGGCACGGCCATTGCAATTAAAGGAGCCGCCGGTATTGGCAAGACCACATTGGTCCGTGATGGAATTTCCAAAATATTGGGCCGCGATTTCTCTTTTATTCCTTTGGGTGGATGCAGTGATGGTTCCTATTTGACCGGTAATGGATATGTGTATGAAGGCGCGAGCCACGGCAAGATTGTGCAGGTGTTGATTGATAGCAAGTCGATGAATCCCGTCATTTTCTTTGATGAATTAGACAAGGTTTCGGAAACCCCCAAAGGCGAAGAAATTACCGGTGTATTGACACATTTGACGGATACTACACAGAATTCGCAGTATCACGACAAGTATTTTTCCGAAATCGATTTTGATACGAGCAAATGTCTGTACATTTTCAGTTACAATGATGAATCTAAAGTCAATCCGATTTTGAAAGACCGTATGTATCGCATTGAAATCAAGGGATATGAAACCAAAGACAAGATCGTTATCGCCAAGAATTATCTGTTGCCCAAAATCCGCGAAATGGTGGCGTTTTCAGAGACCGATGTTGTTATTCCGGATGAAACCATCGAGTATATTGCAAACAACAAACAGTTTTCACAAGATGAGAAAGGGGTGCGTAATTTGAAACGCTGTTTGGAAATTATTTATACGAAATTGAACCTGTTTCGATTGACCAAAAAGGAACACGATATTGTCAAACACGTGAAACTGTCGGTTGAATTTCCATTTACGGTTACGAAAGAGGCGGTGGACCAGTTAATCAAACAGACCGATGTTCCCAATATATCGATATTGTCAATGTATATTTAAGAAAGGGTGTGTGTCATACAGTGATTATTCAGAATATAAAAATTCAAATATTGTATTTGAATTTTTACAGACATTTTAGTAGAAATATAGAAATAGTTATAAATGAAAACATAAAATATCCTGTATGACATATGTCGGAGACGCCTCCCAACGTCCATACTCATAGTTTTGCCGATTTGTCTACATATTATAATCAAGTCTTGAATAAAGATAAATCCACGTTTTGTTCGAAAAATGACGAATCTACCCCGATAGAACTCGTCTCTGAAATCATTGCGAAAATCCCACAGGAATTATGGGAAAGGGGGTGCGCCGAAGACGCCGACGCCGATTTGAAAATATTGGACCCCTGTTGTGGAAACGGTAATTTCGCACTCCCGATTTACCATCGACTCATTGAATCGGGCAGAATTTCCCCAAAAGAAGCATTAGAGAATATCATATATATGACCGATATCAATACCCGGCGATTGGCCAATGTTCGCGCCATATTTAGTGAACCTGTCGAGGCCGCTGCCGATGCCGCCGCCACCATAACCCCCAATGTCAAAGAGTTGGACTTTTTGACCACTCGCGAGACGCTGATTCAAACCCTCGGCGATTTTCCTAAATTATACGACCTCATTATCGCCAATCCTCCCTACGCCAAAATCGACTCGGATGGGAAACGTTCCGCCAAAAACCACAATATGATTCGCCCCTTTGTCCTACAGTGTATTTCGCTT
>Ga0209088_10001847_pt1 | contig 13386 bp, 16 predicted proteins | sample S_140625_EF_Meta_FD_187324 | JGI IMG/M metagenome (GOLD analysis project Ga0209088, IMG submission 187324) | Freshwater microbial communities from Lake Simoncouche, Canada to study carbon cycling - S_140625_EF_MetaG (SPAdes) (version 2) | ecosystem: Environmental > Aquatic > Freshwater > Lake ...
CCATCCATCCGCCACGCCGGTCGCTACGCTCCGGTCGCTACGCTCCGGTCGCTACGCTCCGGTCGCTACGCTTTGACATGTGGCCATGCAGGCAGGGGTGCGGGGGTGCGGGGATGCAATCCCCGGCTTAAATGTAAATGTAGGTGCGCTCAGCGGGAACGGGGGCCAAGCACCGCAGCAAAAACCAGTACAGCTTCGTGTTTTTGATGGGGTTCAAATACTCCAAATCCGTGGGGGAGGGGTCCACGACGTTCAACAGAAAATAGATGACCAACTGCGCTGCGCTGGAATAGATGGTCTTGAAATGCACTGATAAATGTGTTTCTCTCGCGGTTGTGGTTGTGGTTGTGGTTGGAGTTTTTAGTAAGTGTTTCAATTCCGGCGACATAAACGTATCGCTCGGTTTGGGGGGGAGCGCGTGGTCCATGATTAACGCACCGGTGTCCTCGTCGATTTCGAATATCAGGTGGTCGTTCAAAAACAGGAACTGCGGGTCCATGCGGCTGTCGCCCAGCGTGGAATCCAGGTCGTTCTGAAAGAATTGGTCGCTGGCGCGGTGCGTTATCACGACCACGTCGTCCACGCCCAAACACGCAATCGACCGCCCCGACGAAATCAGCGCCTCCAGCTGCTTGCCCAAATCGCGCACCAGGCCCAGCGCGGCATACAGTTCGGTCGCGTGCCGCGTCCGTTTCACGTAGCTGCGCAGCGTCAGCACGTCGGCGGCGTCAATGGTCCCGCTGGAAGAGGAAGATGTCGCGGCAGAAATCGATTTCATTAAATGCGGCGACGCTGCATTGGTGATGGTGTAAGAGGATTCTTTGGTGCGTTTGATGACCGTGTTTCCTATGCGAATCGGTTCAAATGGCATGGTGGTTGATGATGTACTATATTAGTATATTTTTAAATTCGTTCTAAGCGATTGTTTTGCAATTGCGCATGTTTTTTATCAGCAGCTTGTAGCTCCACAACACCCCCATGGCGTACACCGTGGCGAGCATCGCGCATCCCCCGATGCCCAGCTGGAACGCTTCCGCGCGAATGGTGTACAGGAACGCCGTCAGTTTAAATATTCGGTAATACGTGTACCAACCCAACTGAACCAGCTCGGACAGCATGATTAGCTCCTTGCGGTCGGCGTGTTCTTTGCGCACATGGTACGACACGTACAGCATGATGTTCGAGGTTTCCAATATGCAGTAGCCGTGCAACATGGACGCTGCGTGCACCGGCTCGGTCATGGCGATGTTCAGCAGGTAAATGGTGATTGCGTGGTGCAGAAGGTACGGCGCTGTTGCTGTTGCTGTTGCTGTTGCTGTCGCTTTTGCGTTCGCTGTCGCTCCGGTCTCTGTCGCTCCGGTCGCTTTTGCGTTCGCTGTCGCTCCGGTCGCTGTCGCTTCGGTCGCTGTCGCTCCGGTCGCTGTCGCTTTCTGCATGATTTTTTCCACCGATGCAACACAGAACAATTGCATCGCGGATTGCATTAAACACACGGTGTCATACAAATAAAACCCAATGCTGATGTGGGTTGCATAAGACAGGTTGTAATCGCTGGCATAATGCGCGATGAAAATTAGGCTGTGCAGCAGATGGTTCAGGTTTTTGCTCACCGCTTCCGGTTTGTGTTTGGAAATCTCCATAAATGACAGGTGCCATGCGGCCATGATGGGAATGATGCAACTCATTGACATTGACATTGACATTGTGGTGACTGTTGCTGTTGCGGTTGCTGTTGCTGTTGCTGTTGCGGTTGCGGTTGCGGTTGCGGTTGCGGTTGCGGTTGCTAGGTTGTTTTTGATTGCAAAAATGTCTTTATATTGATTGCAATGTATGTCTGAAAAAAATATTTTTTTGGGTTTTGGGTTTTGGGTTTTATACCTTGGCTTGTCTTGGTTTTCAGGTTCAAGCGTCTTCAGGTTTAGGCATCCTGCTTGAAGGTCGCATCCTGCGCATCCTGCTTGGACAGGCTCTTGCTTCCGCCGAGGTCGATGCGCGGAGGGGGCGCCGTGTAGTCGCGAAAGACGGGCTTCTCCACACGGCTTGCGGTGCATTTCCAAAACCAGGGCGCATTGTACACAATCTTGATTTCCTCTCCGGCAAGCAGCTTGTCGCGGGTGGCTTTGGCCATCGTGTTCTTGATGTTCCACATCTTGAAGTGAATGAACACCTTGTAGTAGGACTCCCCCCGCTCGTTGGTCTTGGGAACCATGTCAATGCGTTCCACGGCGCCGAGGTCCAGCTTCTCCACGATGTCGAATAGGTCCTTCCGCGTTGTGCTCTTGAACACGCGCGGGATGCAGATGCTGGGCTCTGAACGGGAACGAGGCTCTGGTTGCTGTTGTTCTTGGGCTGGTTGTTCTTGGTCTTGGCGGCATTGTTGAGGGAAAAGTTCAACATTGTTGAAGGAAGCCATCGTTGAATTCGTGTGTTTGAAACTCTGATTGAAATTGAATTGGTCCAAAAAGCAATTCAATTTTTTTTTCAATGAGTCATTTTTGACATGACATTTTGTTTGGTTTTGGTTTGGGGGGGGGTCTGTCTCCTGTAATGGGTTTATAGCTTTTATTAGGCATTGGGGTGCATTTTGAAAAGAAGGGGGGGGGATGCGCTGTGAGGAGACATATGTATTACATACAGCGGCTTTATATTGTTTTTCATAAAAAATTTTTATTTGGTTTTGGGTTTGGGTTTGGGTTTTTGGCACCTTCGGTCGCTCAGTCGCTTCGCTTTTCGCTCAGTCTTCGTCTTGCCACCAGAACTGAGACTTCGGCGGCATGTCCGCAAATTTGACCTTGACTGCGGTGGCTGCAACTGGAGCAACTGGAGCAACTTTGGCAGGTGGGTTTTTGAGTCTCTCCGCCATTGTCATTGGCCTTGCTTCTGGTTGCTGGGATTGTTGCTGGGATTGTTGGGATTGTTGGGATTGTTGGGTTGGTTGAAATGATTTTTGGTTGAGTTGTTTGGGTTGTTTGGGTTGCTTTTGAGCCAATGCCCCAAATGCATTGCTCTTTGGGTTGTAGACATGGACTGGTTCTTGGTCTTCTTGGGATTGTTGCATCAACGATGGGAAGTCGTCATGTTTGGGCTTGAATGTGGCGGACATGAGTCTCAGTTCGGCTTCAGCGCTGACGGATGAGACATTTCTGGAAAGCACGACGGGTTTTTGTCTTTGGTTTTGGGTTTGGGTGCAGTATCCGCTCGTGTGCCCCGTGTGGCCACATGTCAAACAGGATTGATTCAGTAGCGTCGGGCAAACCAATTTGCCGGTGGGTCCAGGGGCTGATTTCACGTAGTGCGACGTGTAGCTGGATTCTGGCTTCCCCGCATCAAAGCACACCTTGCAAAAGGGTTTGCCTTTTTTGCGGGCCGCTTGATTGGCTTCTTCGAAATTGGCTGGGGTCTTGGTTGTGGTTGTGGCTGTTTGGTGGCACTTCGTTTGGCACTTCGTTTGGTACATTGAATGAATGTTCGGTTGCTTCTAGTGAAGCATTTGGAAAGCAATTCAATTTTTTTTAAATCAGGAAATCAAATCAAATCTTAAAAAATGATTTTTTTAATATTCGGATTTATTCGTGGTTTCATTCTTTATCCGCTAAGGGTCAGCATGTAGCTGAACTGGTTCAGCGAACCCAGCAGCTCGTCGCGAATGTTCAGCAGGTCGGTTCCCAGCGACGCGGGCATGTGCTTCAAATACTGCTTGTAGTACTCCATGCGGCGCTTCAATGCGGGCAGCTCGTTGTATGCAGTCAGCGACATGTGCGTCAGATTGGAACGCGTGTGCTTGGAACCCAACATTTTTTCAACGAAGCTGTCCACCTGCTCGGACAGCGCCTCGTGCAGGTTGTCCGTGGCCTTGTGCACCGAATAGCTGTGCGTGCGCCAGTGATGCAGCTTAACGATGTGCAGCATTTCTGTCATGGTGGCCACTATGCCGTTCGGGCTGTATTTCGCGCTTCGCTTACGGTTGCTTCGCTTACGGTTGCTTCGCTTACGGTTGCTCCTATGGCTCCTATTACGGTCGCTTCGCTTATTGTTTCGCTTTCTTAATGTGGATGACATGTTGTTTTAGTTATAATTAACGCACACATTATTTATTGGGGCTTTTGGGGGCTGACCACCACATATTCGGGGCTCAATGGCGCTTCGCTTAGTGCTTCGCTTAGTGCTTCGCTTAGTGCTTCGCTTAGTGCTTCGCTTAGTGCTTCGCTTAGTGCTTCGCTTAGGGTCGCGTTGCTTAGTGCTTCGCTCGACGAGGATTCGCTTATCATATTCGTCTGGATTTTATGGTTCTTGTTCTTCTTTTTGTTCTTGTAAAAACTAGCGGTCCTTTTCTTTGCATTCGTTGGTTCTTCTTGTTGTTCCTTTGGTTCGTCTTTTTCGTCTGTCGCCTTGTCGGCTTTTACCTTTGGTTCTTCTTGTTCCTTTGGTTCGGCTTGTTCCTTTGGTTCTTCTTCGTCTATCGCCTTTGGTTCGTCTTCGGCTTTTACCTTTACTTCGTCTTCGTCTTCGGCTTTTGCATTTGGTTCTTCTTTTTCTTTTGCCTTCACTTCGTCTTTGGCTTCGGCTATCGCCTTGTCGGCTTGTACTTTTGGTTCTTCCACCACGTTGGATTCTAATACTTCCACCACTTCTACTATTACCACATTGGCGTCTTCTGGTTCCTTTATCGGCTTGGCTTCTTCTTCGTCTTGTGCCTTTGTCTGGTCTTCGTCTGTTAGTGTTAGCACCTTCATCTCTTCGTCTTGTGCCTTTGTCTGGTCTTCGTTTGGTGCATTCGGCTCTTGTGCATTTGCGTCCGGCTCTTCCAAACGCTTCATGTCCAGGCGTTTGGACTTGCGGCGGCAGCAGCAGCAGCATAAAATCCGTTTCCAGAAACTGGGTTTGGGCTCTTCCAGCCGGATTTCCACATGGGTTGGACCTGCTGACATATTGCAATTATATACATGTGCTTGATATATTTTAAAGTTGTTTTTTCGTCTTCAATATTTCATTGAAACGTTCATAATCCACATTTTCATAATCAAACAAATATTTATTCCAATTTTCATTTTTGGGAATTTGGGTTTCTTTGTGCAATGTAATGTAAATGCATCTTTTGATTTTTCCATTTTTGTCCATCACTTCAGCTTCGGGCAAAAGACAAAAATGCTTTTTATCCGGAAAATGCAACCAGTATAGGTCATTATCGCCAATGTCATATGGTATAAATTTTCTAACTTTGTCTATTCTTCCATTGCTTTTAGTCAGTTTGAATAGTGCATTTTCATTTTTCACACGTGTCCCAATTTTTTCTTGCACTTTTTTGTCAGTTATCATAAAATCATGATGCAGATAGTTGCTAACATCAATGAAGTCGCACATTACGTTTTTCACCCTTAACTGTTTGAATTCCATTTCTTTTTTGCCTAAATGGTGCGTAGGAGAATTGCTATCTTCAAATTTGAATAAATTAAAACTACTGTAATGATGATTTAATTTTTCAATTATGGTTTCAGAGGTGGCCTCATTCACGTCATATTTGGATTTATTGAATCCAATCGATATTGTTGACAGGTTCATACTGTTGCCGTCAAACAGCCACATTTTTTTATCTTCCCAACAAATGCACAGCATGATACAATCATTATAAACTGTTTTTCTTGTATTTGTGAAACTATACGTTCTCAAACGAACTGCATTGGTTTTTACTTGAATTTGCAACCATAAATCATTTGGTTGGTTTTTAGGTTTTATGGTTAGATCTGCTAAACATCCTTCAAATGTCTTTTTGCAATCATACTCGGATTTTATCAGATTTATAAAATAGTCAATGCATCTTTCTTCATTGAAATGAGTTATGGACATTGGCATTGGATGCAGTTGGTTAGCCAAATGTTTCATTTCTCCATGTTTTTTGCAACAACAAACTGGACAAATGACGCCCGTGTTTCGTGATTTGAACACATTGAAATGCACGGAATGTTCGTGGCCGCACGATGCTACATATCTCAATTTTGGTATTTTTTTAGTTTGCGTCAACAATGCATATTCCTCCTCGGATGTTAATAGTTCACAATTTTTAGATTGAAACACACTGAATACACATTCGTATAACATTTGGCGCGTTATTATCATGATTGGCATGATTTCAAGTTGTTTTCACAGTGCATTTATTGATACAGTTTCATTACTTATTTTCACAAGTAATAAAAATTAAAATTACGCTCCCCACAGGGATCGAACCTGTGACCTTTCGGTTAACAGCCGAAAACTCTAACCACTGAGCTAGGGAAGCAATGTGCAAGGGATTTTTGCAGCCCTTACACATTAAGCCTATACTATTTTTTTTGGAAGTTTAACGCGCAACAATGCCATTTTTGCTAAATGTATGAATGCAATAATAAAATGCACAATGCATTGTGCATTTTATTATTATTTGCGCGAAGCAGGGTTCGAACCTGCGCATCCTGAGATAGTGGGGCTTAAGTCCACCGCCTTAGACCACTCGGCCATTCGCGCGAAACACAATTGGGTGCTCCTTGCGGGGTTCGAACCCGCGACCATGGGCTCATAAGACCCATATTCTAACCAACTGAACTAAAGGAGCGACAAGGAACCGAAGGTACCCATACATTCATGATACATATTGTTTAAATGGGTTTTACGAAAAAAACATTTTTTCATTGGTCAATTCTTTTTGCGTCAATTCTTTTTGCGTCAATTCTTTTTGGATCGGGTCTGCATGGAATGGCGTGATGATTGATTCGATGATGATTGCATTTTCGGGGTTGGGGTTTGAGGAGAGATGGCAAGCATGTAGATGTCCTGATGCAGCGCATTGGCCAAGGCTGCCGCGGAGTCGATTTGCATTCGGTGCATCTCCAGTCCTTTCAGTTTCCACAGCGACTCAATGCTTGAGATGGCGGGCGATTCGGCAACTAATACCAGGCGCATTTCGGCCTGGGTTTCAGCCATGTTGATTAGGTGTCGAATCAGGATTGTCTCTTGGTGCGACTTGAACTCCATTTGAAACGTTCCTCCGGATTTTTTGTTTTGGCCGAACAGCATCCAGCTGGATGCGGGTTGGTCGGGCTCTTGCTTCACCACGCACAGGCGCCACTGCGGCGTTTTCATTTTCAGAACAAAGGCTCCGTTAGTCATGGGTGTCGTTGTCATCGTTGATGTTGTTGATGTTGTTGTTGTTGGATTGGCGTTGATGATGGTTTTATGTGTTCATGGTTGGATTGAATCAATTTTTTTTAATTCCAGCATTTAATTGGGCCAGGGCAAAGCATTCATCGCCAGCATAACCCACACTGCAAAGTAGATGAGCGTCGTCATGGCATTGTCGGTGGATTCAAATGCGCTTCCCGTAAATTTCACGTCGTTATGAAAGTAGTCAGACGTCATGTTGTTCATGGTTTGGTTCTTGGGTTGGTTGGTTCTTGGGTTGGTTCTTGGGGTTTCATTCAATTTTTTGAATAAAATGCGTTGCTCAGCAGCACCGTCCCGGCAATGCCCAGAACCAGGCCCACGTGGTAATTCACCTGCATCCCGCGATACACGCGCAGCCAGTTGGCAGCGTCTTCGTTGGCCGAGTCACTTTTGTTGTTGAAGTGCAGCACCATCCAGTCGCTCTTCGGCGACAGAATGTAGTAAAAGTAGTTGGTCGCCAGCGTGATGGCCGCCACGTTGCACAGCAGCACGGCGCGCGACATCGTTAGGTACTGGTGGTGGATGCCCAGCATGAGGGCGGACAGAAGCAGTCCCCAGCCGAAACCGCGCAGGTAAATGCCGCGCCGCTCCGCAACAATCTTGGCATACGTTTGCTGCTGGTCCGGCGTCAGGGTGCGCATGTAGTTCTGCACGAGCTGAGACCGGTTGCCCATGTAGGTGCAGTACGCCATGCCCGCGAGCAGGGTGGCGGCGATGCCGCAAGAATAGGCGCAGCACTTCATTTATTCTTCGTCCGATAAAAATATATATAATTATAATGATATTTTTATAATTGTATTTTGTTGGTGTGATTGTGGTTGTTTTGTGGTTGTGGTTGTTGTGATTGTTATAATTGTATTGTTGTGGTTGTGGCTCAATCTTGGAATCGCAGAACTCCCCGGACCATTTTCAGGTTGTTGAACGAGGCGCCATCAATGCTGGCGACATTTTTCAATTCGGCCAGCGTGATTTTCACATTCCGCAGGTCGGCTTCGGACAGGTCCACATCCTCCAGGTTGGCGTCGATGAAATCGCAGTGCTGCAGGTCGCGCCCCCACAATTGCACGCCCGTCAGGTTGGCGCCATGGAAGCTGTTGTGCGACATGTTGGCCTCCTCCGGGAACTTCGCGTTCACCAAAGTGGCGCCCCTGAAATTTATTAAATAACCCTCTTTAAATCGGCTGTGCGGGTCAAAGTCGGGACTGCCCAGCGGCACACCGTGTCCGAATTCCGCACGCGTCAAATCGGCATCTTCAAACGACACGAGGTTCAGTGCGGTTTCGGCACCCTCAAATTTTGCATTGACGCCATTGGCGCCCGTGAAATTCGTCCTTATGAAGGCCACGTTGGTCATGGTGCAGCCGCTCATTTGGATCTTTTTCGCCGACGCTTCTCTAAAATCGCACTCCGAAACTTTGGCCTTCGTCAGGTGCGCGCCGTTCAGCTCCGCGCGTTCAAAATTGCACCCACTGATGGTGGCTCCCGTCAGGTCGACGCCGTCCATCTTGGCGTACCCCATAATAATGTCGGTCAATGTGGCCCCGCTCAAATCCGCGCCGGTTAAATCAACATTGACCATATTTCCACCTATTATTTTGATGCCCTTCAAATTGCGCCCTCTCAGGTCAACCTCCGCGTTGGCTCTTATGTTCTCCAGAGTTGCACCGGGTTGAAAGTCTTCTGCGGTCTTTTTCACTAGTGGTTGTTGCTGTTCCTCCTCCTCATAAGAGCTTTGGGAACCTTGGGACCCTTGGGACTTGGGTGAACCTTGGGCCTTAGCAACTGGCGACAAAGCCTTGGCAACTGGCGGAAAGAACCGGTGAAGCGACACAACTGGGGATGCTGCAGATGCTGCAGATGCCTTCTTGTTGCCTGGCTTTCGTTTTAGGCTGCATTTGCCCGTTTTCCCCCAAACGCACTCATTGGATGCATCGCATTCCGCCTTTTGTTTCTTGACTGAACATTTGCTTCCACCGTATTTTTTGGTCGGCATTGAGAAATTGATTTGTTTATACAATGTGTGCACTTTTTATTTTGTTTTCAATTTTTTTTGAAATTAAATTGCTAAATTCCCCCAATCCATGAAAAAATTTTTTATTGGTTTTTTTTTCATCATTGCACATCATTGCACATAGTTCAATCAACATTGATGATTTCATGCTCATAGTTCATCAGGTCTCCTTGGTCGCCTTGGTCTTGGTCGCCTTGGTCTTGGTCGCCTTGGTATTGTTCGCCTTGGTCTTGGTCGCCTTGGTATTGTTCGACTTGGTATTGTTCTGGGTCATCGTACTGCATGTCGTAGGCCACCATGCCGAAGCTCATGCACAGGTCCCGAATTTGACGCTCCATGTGCACGCGTGCGCCGGCATGATAGTTTGCCCGGATGTCGTTGTTTGCACCGTTCTCAACGACTTGGGCGATGCGCTCGTTCAGAACGCACATTGCGGCACGGCGTTCCAATGCATCCCGGGCTTCGCGTTCTTCGCGATGACGCGCGCTGATTTGCAGGTTCATGCTCATCACGCGCACGTACTCCTCGTTCAAGTCTTCGCGATGCTGACGGTTCAGGTCCAGCTCGTCCTGCAGGCGCTGGTTGTTGCGTGCGAGGCGCTCAACCATCTCGTTCATGGTCTCTTCGTTTTCCACGTTGTGCACGTCGTAATGCTGAACCACGTCGGACCGGCACATGGGGCACTGGTTGCGGTTTGGTCCGCCGTTCGCCATGTTTCCGATGATGCAGGCGAAGTGGAACTGGTGGCCGCAGTCCAGGCTCACAAAGTTGCGAACAGCGTCGGTCATGTCAAGGCAGATGGCGCAGCAGTCGCGCTCTTCGTTTGGTGGTTGTTCTTGCGAACGACGGGCTGGCATGAACTCCACCTCGGGAAAGTCGTCTTCTTCTTGGTCAGGGGCTTGTGTGGAGGCATCAGAGGCGTCGTCGTCTTCAATCAGAATCACTTCATCGCTTTCGTCAATTTGCACAACTTCGTGGGAAGCAATCGGAGACAGTTGCTCTTCGCTTGGGTTGAACAACACTTCCAGTCCGGCAATTGCCGAGCTGTTGAAAATCAGGTGCTCGCCGGCATTGGTTTGGATGACGATGGCGCGCTCCCTGTTCAGGTCAATCAGCTCCTGGATTACACCGCGGACCGTTTGGTTGTCATTGGTGTAGATGACGACCCTGCGGCCAATGAATTGTTCAGGGACTTCGTTGGCTTCGTGGTTGGCTTCGACTTCGTTTTGGTCGTTGGCTTCGACTTCGTTTTGGTCGTTGGCTTCGACTTCGTTGTTGACTTCGTTGTTGGCTTCGACTTCGTTGTTGACTTCGTTGTTGACTTCGTGGATGACTTCGACTTCGTACATTTCGGGAACGGGAACAGGGTCTTCGAGTTGTTCCGGTTTGAGGATGTACCTGAATTCGCACATGCGCCACACCTTCAAATGGGCACCGGCATCGTCCAAACGACGGCGTTTGGTTTCGTTGCCGTAACGGTCTTCGTTTTGCTGGGTAGATTGCTGAGTCTGAAACATGTTGTGTCCAATCTTTAAACGCTGCTTCTATAAAAGCATTTCAAAAAATGGAATCAATTTTTTTTGTTTTCATTGATTTATTCAATGACATCTGAAACCCCTAAAAGGTGGGTCGGGCTACGTTCCATCCATGGATATACATGGCTTTATGAACGCACCGTCATTTCATCAGAAAACCTACGGTTACCGGGGAACTATGTTCCCCGCACCCCTCCTCTGAACCTTTCCCTTTTGGGTTTTCTGATGGTTTTATCATCTAGTGTTCCCATCTCCAAATCCAAGTAGGATGTTGGAGGCCCCGCCTCATCCGCCGCCTTGTGCTCGCTTCTTTGAGCCTCTTGGCGATTCATTCAAATACAATGCCCGCATTTGCCGGATGGCCATGCGCTTCGTCAAAGCGCGTTTCGAGAAGCACTTCCGCGTCCCCTTCTTGCACACCTTGTAGCCTCGGCGCGTCTGCTTCCGCAACACGTAAGGCATTCCCTTTACTTTATGATTTGCGTTATGATTAAATGAGAGATTTTTATTTTATTGCATTCAATATTTATTGCATTTTGACATTTATTCATTGCATCAAAATCTAATCACATAATCCCATACTTTGATGAAAAAATTGAATTCGTCAAATGCTTTCGGTCTTGTTCTTCAGTCGCTTCTTCAGTCAGTCAATTCTTCAGTCAGTCAATTCTTCAGTCAGTCAATCAGTTCAACAATGTCTTATTCCATTCCACGCGTACCCCCCGGCATGACTGCCGACGCCATTGCTCACGCCATTGCTGAGGCGCTCCAAAACCATGGCACGGTTCAGGTGCAGCTCGTTCCCGTAAACCCCATTTTCCGCTATGGCGGGGTCCAGCATGCCGCCCGAATCACGATGCCAACGGCGACGAAGGTCCGCGACTTGAAGGTCGTCTACGACTTGGAATCACAGGCGCACTTCACTCTTCTTCCGAATGCAGCAGACGACTTGGCGGAAGAAAAGCAGCGCATCTGGCGTTGGGCGCTTCGTGGCATCGTCATTCAATGAAATTAGGTACGTGCTGCTATAACACTTTTTTATTCGGGTTTTTATCATTGAAAAAAAAGTATTAGTATGACACACAATTCTTACCTGTCTTACCTGCTTGTTCGTTGCTTCGTTGCTTCGTTGCTTCGTTGCTCATTTTTGCAGGTGCTCGCTTCATTTTTGCAGGTACTCGCCAATGTCCGTCTGAATCTGCGCCATCAGCGCCGGGATGGAGATGAACGTGCGGCGCAGCGTCTCGGGTTTCAGGATGCGTTCGAGTTCTTTGATTTGGCTGGGGGCGATTTTGGCGTGCTGTGTCGGGTGCTTCGGGTGCTCCAGCGCTCTTCTCATGTAGGCGGGTTTGGGCGTGCAGCGGGCGATTTCCGTCACCAGCGCGTGCTTCCACACCGTCTGGTCGATGTCTTGAATCAGTGGCAGCGGTTCCCTCAGCGCGGCTTCATACTTTGAGCGCAGCTCGGCCAGATTGATGGGCGGCATGACCTCGATTGCAATGGTCAGGTCTTGAATCGCTTGGTTGGCGGAAATGGCGACATTCTGTGCGGCCGTGAACCTTGGGTGCCTGTCGGGCTTGTACGTGGTTCTGGAATGGTTTGACTTCTGGGTAGACTTCGACATCGTTGATTGCGTTGTGGGTGGGAACACTAAACTGGTTTCAAATGCTTTTTGAAATCAATTCAATTTTTTTTGGGAATACTGCATTTTGGGGTTGACATTTTGTTCGGATTCATTTGCCAGTTCAATGTTTACGGCTTTTACGGCCTTTGCGGCGGCCTTTGCGGCCTTTGCGGCCTTTACGGCGGCTTTTGCCGCCAGATTCCATCGCATCAGGATATTCTCTCCTCCGGTTCCACGCTTTCAACCTTTCCAGGTCGGGGTCGGGGGTGTAGTCCGTGAAGTTCGCTCGCATCGCGCTAGCTATGCTAGCTAACCCAGACTGTTGTTCTAGGCTGCCGACAAGCGGTGGGGGCGGTTGGGCCGGTTGGTGGAATCGGAAGTCGCGCACTCCGCCAACATTTTGAACCGGCGGAGGATAGAAGCCCGCGGGGGCAGTGTGAACTCGCATAAGCTCATCAGAGGTGGGGACATGCATACCAAATGTCCTAGCCGCGTCCAATATAGCCCCAATATTAGGAATGTTTATAACAACACGATAGAAATCTGGCACACTCTTAGTCAGGACATATGCTTCGACGGCAGGCGCCAAAACCTGAATGACATTCTCTTGGTCAATTGGGGGGACTTTGGCAGCCTCCACAACATGAGCAACAGCAATTTGGGGGTCTGTGGGGGTCTGCCAGTTAACGGTCCTAACATATTTTATCATATCCATTACGTCGTGAATTCCTTTAACGGCCTTATAGAACTCAGCCACATTATGAGTCTGCTTGTATTGTTCACAGGCGTTATAAAGAGTTGTTTGGTCGGCGCGCCGGTCCATTTTAATTTTAACAAATATGGTTATAACATTATATAACATTGTTTTTTGCACATGGAGGTGTAAACTCGGTAGGGCGCAACCCTAAACCCTAAACCCTAAACCCTAAACCCTAAACCCTAAACCCTAAACCCTAAACCCTAAACCCTAAACCCTAAACCCTAAACCCTAAACCCTAAACCCTAAACCCTAAACCCTAAAC
>Ga0209088_10001848_pt1 | contig 13381 bp, 13 predicted proteins | sample S_140625_EF_Meta_FD_187324 | JGI IMG/M metagenome (GOLD analysis project Ga0209088, IMG submission 187324) | Freshwater microbial communities from Lake Simoncouche, Canada to study carbon cycling - S_140625_EF_MetaG (SPAdes) (version 2) | ecosystem: Environmental > Aquatic > Freshwater > Lake ...
CAGGAGAGCAGAACCCCCCTGGACCTCACCGCAGGGCTGCTGCTGCGTGCCCGCCTCCTCGTGGTGGCGCCCGAGCAGCATCGGCTGCTGATCAACCACCACCACATCGCCTCCGACGGCTGGTCCTGTGCGGTGCTGGCCAGGGACCTCACCGAGCTCTACAACGCCCACCGCGGCGGGCGTCTGGCCGACCTGCCGCCCCTCACCCTTCGCTACTGCGACCATGCCGCCCGACAGCGTCAACGCCTCAGCGGGGCGCCGTTGCGGGAGCTGCAGGACCACTGGTCGTCCCAGCTCGCTGGCCTGGAGCCCCTGGCCTGTCCCACCGATCGGCCCCCACCTCTCCAGCCCTCCCACGAGGGGGCCAGGGTGGCCTTTGCGATCGAGCCGACTCTTTTGAAGCCCTTCGAGGCGCTGTGTCGATCCCAGGGGGCCACGTTGCAGGCTGGGCTCGTGGCGTTGGTGGGGCTTCTGCTGCACCGGATTAGCGGCCAAATGGATGTCGGGATCGGCATCCCAAGCTGGGGCCGTAGCGATCCCGCCTCCTGGCGCCGAGCCGATTCCCATCTAACGGCCCTAATAGGCTGCTTCGTCAATACCCTGCCGATCCGTATTCGCTTCCAGCGCGGCCAGACTTTCCTCGCGCTACTGCAGCAGGTGAAGGGCAGGTCTCTCCGGGCCTGTGAACATGCCGAACTGCCCTTCGAGCAGATGGTGGAGGCCCTGAACCTGCCGCGCGACACCAGCCGCAATCCGCTGGTGCTGGTGATGTTGCAGCTCATGGAGTTGCCGGAACCGTCTCTGCAGGGGCTGGAAGGTTTGGAGGTTGAGCGTCTGGACGGGCGGGGAAATGTCTCGCGGTTTGACCTGGAGTTCATCCTGCGGCGCCATCCCGGCGGTGGCCTGAACGCGCAGATCATTTTTGCAACGGATCTGTTCAATGCCGATCGCATTGAGCGGCTGAGCAGCCAATTGCTCACCCTCTTGGGATCTGTAGTGGAATCCCAGGATGCGGCAGTGGATGCCCTCAACCTTCTTCCTGAGGCTGAGCGTCTGTTGATCGAACGCTGGCAGCAGGGGCCAGTTGTTGCGGTGCCGAAGATTTGCATGCATGAGCTGTTCGAACAGCAGGTGCAGCGCACACCGGAGGCGATTGCCTTGGTGTTTGGGGACCAGGCGCTCAGCTATGGCGAGCTGAACACCCGGGCGAACCGTCTGGCGCACGCACTGATCGATCGGGGCGTGGGTCCTGAGGTGATCGTGGCGCTGGCACTGGAGCGCTCGATCGAGCTGGTGGTGGCCCTGCTGGCGATTCTCAAGGCCGGCGGTGCCTACCTGCCGCTGGATCCGGCCCTGCCGCAGCTGCGCCTCGGGCAGATCCTTGCGGATGCCGCTCCCGCCCTGGTGATCAGCTCGTTGCGAGCGGTTGCATTGATTGAGGCCACGGGAGTGATCGCGGCCGATGCTTTGCTTGCCATTCCGATCGGAGCGGAAGTTTCGCCAGACGGCGATGGGATTGGGAGCTATGCGCAGTTGGTGAGCCCGCGATCGGATCCTGCCGCCAATCCCGGCCGGCGGCAGGATCCGGCGACGGCGGCCTATCTCCTGTACACCTCCGGCACCACCGGAACTCCCAAGGGGGTGCTGATTGAGCACCGCGCCCTGGTGGGCCGCACCACCGATCTGGTGGGTCGGCTGCGGCTCGATCCCAACGCGGTGGTGCTGGCCCATACCGCCCTGAGTTTTGACATCTCGATTGTTGAAGTGCTGATGCCGCTCACCGGCGGCGCCCGTGTGGTGCTCACCACCGAGGCGCAGCAACGCGATCCCGCCGCCCTGATCCGCCTGGTGAAGGATCAGCGGATAACCCTGCTGCAGGCCACGCCGTCCCAGTGGGAGGTTCTGCTGCGGATGGGCTATGGGGAGCAGCCCCAGATCCTGGCCATCGCTGGCGGGGAAGCGTTGCCGCAGCCCCTGGCCGAAGCCATCCGTCGCCAATCGGGCGGTCTGATCAATGGCTATGGCCCCACGGAGGTGACGATCTACGCCTCGATGCAAACGGTGGAAGCAGGTAGCGCCGTCGGCATCGGAACGCCGTTGGCCAAGACCTCAGCGCTGGTGCTGGATCGCGAGGGACGGCCCTGTCCGATTGGCATCGCGGGAGAGCTGTTTCTGGGTGGCTGCGGGGTGGCCCGCGGCTACCGGAATCGAGATGAGCTCACCCGGGAGCGTTTTGTGGGCGATCCGTTGTCTGCCGAGCGATCAGGTGAAGACACGGCTGAACGGCTCTACGCAACCGGCGATCTGGCGCATTGGAACCCGGACGGGACGCTGGCCTACCTGGGGCGGATCGATCAGCAGATCAAGCTGCGCGGCTTCCGGATCGAACCCGGCGAGATTGAAGCCCATCTGCTGGATCACCCGGCCGTGGCGCAGGCGGCGGCGGTGCTGCGGAGCGACGATCCCGCCAACCCGCGGCTGATCGCCTATTGGGTGGCGCTGAGCCCAGGCCCGTCGGGAGCCGTCGAGGGCGTTGGCGCGGTGGTGAGGCCTGTCACTGAGCAACTGCGTGGCTTCCTCGCCGAGCGCCTGCCGGAGTTCATGGTGCCCGCAGCGTTTGTGGAGCTGGAGGCTCTGCCGCTGACCACGAACGGCAAGCTGGATCGCAAGGCTCTGCCAGCTCCTGATTTTTCTGCTGATCCCAGCCAGCGGGTTGAACCCTCCACAGATCTGGAGCGCCAACTTCATGCCCTTTGGGCGGAGGTGCTCGGCCATGAAGAGTTCGGCACCAGCGACAACTTCTTTGTGATTGGTGGCCATTCCCTGGCGGCGGCGCGGCTGATGGCGTTGATCGAGCAACGCTTCGCGATGGCCTTGCCCATCGCCACGATCTTTCACGCCCCTCAGATCGCTCTGATGGCCGGTTTAATGGAGAACGCCAACGCCACCACAGCGGTTGGGGATCGGTGCCTGGTGCCCCTCCAGCCCCATGGCGAGGTCGCCCCCCTGTTTGTGATTCATGGTTTTGGCGGGGATGTGTTCTGCTACACCGATTTTGCCCGTGACCTGGCTCCCCACCGGCCGGTGTACGGGCTGCAGGCGATGGGGATCGACGGAACCTCCGAGCGCCACCGGAGTGTGGAGGCGATGGCGGAGCACTACGCCAACTTGATTGACGAGCACTGGCCCGCAGGAGTGGTGCACCTGCTGGGTCAATCGGCGGGGGGCTGGTATGCGTGGGCCGTGGCTGCCGAGTTGCTGCGGCGGGGCCGCAGCCTCGGCATGGTGGCCATCCTTGACAGTGGACCAACGGCGGCCATCTCCAGGCGGCTGCGGGGATCGTTGCTGCTGCGCCGCAGCGTCCGGCGCGTTCCTGTGTATGCCCATCAGCTCAGGCATAGCAAGAGGCCCCGTAATGCCTTGGCGTTCCTCAGGGAGCGCCGGCGGAAGTTGGCCTTTCACCTGGGATGGTTCTGGTCGGACGCCTCGGGCATGCCAGCGGTGGCTCCACAACCCTCGGAGGTCGAAGAGAGTGGGCTGGATTATTTCGATCTCCTGCATCGGCGTTACCGTCCTGAGTCGCTACCGCTGCGGGTGCATCTCTTTATCTCCAAACATGAACCACGTCTGAAGAATCGCCTTTGGCGTGCATTGGCCTGCAGGGGGGTGGTGATCCGTCAACTGTTTGAAGAGCATCACCACTTCCACACCGCGCCCTTTGCCGATCAACTGGCCGCCGCCGTCGCCCAGACCTTGGAGCAGATTGAGGCGGCTGGACCGGATGATTTCGCTGGGTAGGCCCTTGGCGGGGGCGCCTCCAGCAGAGGCCGCTGGCCCTGGGCTACCGGCAACTCAGCGCTGGCACTTGCTGTCGTCGGCGAAGGTGATCGCCTTGTAGATGCTGTTGGAGCTCAAGAAGGCCACGCAGCGCTTCTTGTCCACCATGTAGGTGAGCGTTCCCTGGGGCACTTGGGACTCACTCACGTACTTGGTGCCGCGAATCACGAAGCCAAGTGCGGCTGACACCGGAGACTTGCCGACCAGGTACTGGAGATCCGGCACCGGTGGGCCCAGAACAAGTCCACCATCAGAGTTGCCGCTATTGCTACCACTGCCACCACTGGCAGGACCGCCCGCTTTTACGACGAGCTTGTAGGTGCTGTTGCCATCATTCCAGCTGAAGACGCCCTTGGCTCCCTTGTCCTCAAACAAAACATTGGAGGCATTGGCAAAGTCGTCCTCGATGCGCAAGTTCTGCCGATTGGGACCAGAAAAGCGGAAGATTTTGCCGTTATCGAACTTGACGACAAAGGTCTCTCGGCCTTCACCTGCTTTTTCCTTCACAGTGCAATCGTCGTTATAAACAGTCTCACCGTTTTTGCTGAGGCGGCACTCCGCATCCGATTTCGCCACCGCCTGGGACTGTGCCTGGGCCTGGGCGGGAATGGTCAGCGTTGCCAGGCAAACCAAGGCCAGGACTGGGGTGATTGGGTTGCGAAGCATGGAGCCTTCCCTGGTGTGACAGATCAATCTTGGACTCCCGAGGACTGGGCCAAGGGATTCGTAACAGCCGGTTGTGAGCCGTTGGTGGCTTGCGAAGGGTTGGTTCACTTCTGCTCAATCGCGTCTTGGCACGGCCGTCGCTAACCGCACAGCCCGCACTGCTGCGCTGGTGTCGTGGATCTGCTGTTCGGCTCCTTTTGGGTGGTCCCTGGTATCCAGGGTGACAATGATTGATCCGTCACACGACCAGAATCATTGTCCAAGCGGCACCCGTGATGACACCCCTGAACGGCCCACTGCGTCTCACTCGCCACCAGGCGATCCGGGCCTACCGGCTGATTGATGCCTTTTTCCAGCCCCATCCCCAGCTTGATGGTCTCTACGAATCGATCGAGGAGGCCATCGGGGAGGCGATTGGCTGGCTCGATGGACTTGGCCCTGATGCCGATCAAGCCTCGATCGGTTTGGAGGTGAGCACCAGCAACGGCGACTGGCGCACCATCCGCCAACCCATGCCGCTGCTCTGCCCGCTGCCAGCGATGGTGGGGTGATCCGGCGGCCATCATGGACAGCCAGGAGGTCTTGCCATGGCTGTTGACGATCCGGCCCCAGTGCCCTCGCCGTCCGATCTGCCGCAGGATCGCAAGTTCGCCCTGATCCGCTTTGCGGTTCGGGCCGTGCGCGTCACCGCCAGCACGATCGCCGTGGTGGCCCTGCTCCGGCAGCAATGGGTGGCAGCCGGCGCCTTCGGCGTCGCCTGGTTGTTGATCCTTGGGGCGCCCAGGCTGTTTCCTCTTCTGCAGGATCCCGCCGAGGCTCCATGAGCGACAGGCATGGCCCGGCGGGCGCTCAATCCTTGGGGCACCAGGAGTAGGCGCAGGCTGATGATCCTTTCCTTGCTCCGAGCCTCAGGAACCCAGCAACGCTGTGCACTCCAGGCGTTCCTGGTTGGCATCGCGCCGCTGCAGACGCTGGGTGATCATGCTCGCCAGATAGTCGGCGTCGTTGGCGACACCGCAGAACCGGCCTGAGCCCCAGGTGTGGAGCCATGGCAAGCCGAGGAAATAGAGGCCCGGGCTCTGGGTCATGCCCCGGTCATGGGCCGGTTGGCCGGACCCATCAAACACAGGCACATCAATCCAACTGAAATCACTGCGATAGCCCGTGCACCAAATCACTGCGCCAAGGGGCCGGCTGTTGAGATCGAGGCCTGGATCCTTGCCAGGGCCCGGTTGCCAACAGGGCGAATAGGGGGCTTCTTGCTTGGCGTCGATGCCCTCCTTAGCAATCCAGCTGTCAATGCTGCTACGGATTCGGCAGTACACAGCATCGGCCTGATCGAGATTGGCCGCTAGATCATCATCAAAGCTGATGCACTCCGCCGTGACGCACTGCAGCCGGCCATGCAGATGCATGCCCTCAGCAGCACGGTCCCGCAGATCAATCTCACGACCTCCATGAAGGCCGGTGAGGTCGTGGATTGGTTGCTTCGAGGCCGATGGCACCGGTGTGAGGCTGCGGCGATCCGACCAAACCCATCAACTCTGGGATGGTTCAACTTCGCTCACGGGATTCGCCGCAGTGGCAAGCCCGTAGCCCCTGTGTTGTTTGCGACATGAGTCATGCCTGAAGTGATGCTCGAGCTCCACTGGCCTGATAGTGAAGCCAGCCGTTTCTATTCGCCTTCCACCGTTGTCTACGAATTCCTTCGGCCTGGTGACACCCTCAGCATCGCTGAACTGGAGGAGAAGGGGCTTGCGGCCTTGAGGGAAGCTTCGGAGCGGGTGCGCGCCCGCTACGGATTTGCCTGCACGCGCACCGATGAGGAGGCGAGCAAGCTGCAGAAGCGCCTTGCGATGTACGGCCGTAGCGAAACGGTTGCAGTGCGAGAGATCAAGGGTTGATTCAATCCGAAGGGTTGCGACTGCCCTGGTTCGTCTCCACCGGTTGGGGTGGCCATGCCCTCATTCCACCCGGAAGCTCACGCCGATCACGGCGGTGATGTCCTTGTCGATCGTGCGGGTGTCGTAGGTGCCGCTGCCGGAGGTTTCGGTGGAGTTGGGCGCGGTGATCTGGAAGATGCCGGTGTCGGCATTGGTGATCGCGCCGATGTGGGCGCCGGCCTCGGCTGCGATCGCCCGGGCACGGCCGCGGGCATCGGCGGTGGCCTTGGCGAGCATCTCGACCCGCTTGCCGGCCAGCTGGGTGTAGGTGTAGGCCGGCTCGTTGATCGTGAGCGGCACGCCCTTGCCGATCAGCTCACTGCTGCGGGCAGCAATGGCGGCGATGCGGTCGACATCGGGGCTGCTGATCCGGATCTCCTGGCGGCTGGTCCAACTGGTGCTGCGCAGCTCGCCGCTGCGGGGATCGCGGTTTTCCTGCTTTTCGCTATTCACCGAGCCGCTCTGCATCTCCTCGGGTTTGATGCCGGCGATGCGCAGGAAGGCGCTGGTGTTTTCGATCGCCGGTTGTAAGCCGGTGTAGGAGGCCTGCTGGCTGGGGCCGCTCTGGCTCACTTCCACGGTCCAGTCGGCGTGGTCGCTGCGGATCCGCTCGGTGCTGGCACCGGTCACGCTGATCGTGTCGTTGGCCTTGCGGATTCCCTTCACCAGGACGGCGCTGGCGGAGGTGAGCCCGAGCTCCAGAACCGCCATGGCGAACACCAATGGCGGGGTGCGGCGAAGCAGCTGCAAGGCGTGATTGGCCCAACGGCGCAGGCCCTGGCCCTGGGTTGGCGTGGCGCTGTCCGTGGCGTTGCCGTTCAATCAGCCAGCAGAAGGTTGTGAGTTCAACCTATGGATGGCGGTCCCGCTCGGTCCCCTGCTCGGGCAAATCGGGCGTTGATTGGGGCTGGGGCAACTCAATGTGCAGCACAGCGACTAGGCGCATGGCCTGATGGTCACGATCCAGCCACTTTTCTCTCCTCGAAGGCCTGCCCTCAGCCGCTGATCTGCTCCCGCAGGAATTGATCGCCCAAGACCACTGCCTCGGCCCAGTTTCCGGCCTCGCTGAGGCCCGAGCTCTTGGTGGGCTTAAAGCTGTGGTCGCCGCTGGCGATCCAGCGGAGCTGCAGCTGCGGCGAGAGGGCATAGCTCTCCACCTCTTCGCGCCTCCCGAAGCTATCGCGCTCCCCCTGCAGGATCAGGGTGGGCGTCCGTAGGGCGGCCAGGTGTTCGGTGCGGAGGTTCAGGGGCTTCCCGGGCGGGTGGAAGGGATAGCCCAGGCAAAGACAGCCGCGCACCCCATCGCTGTTGGCTAGCGCATCAACCAGCAGGCTCGCCACCCGGCCCCCCATCGATTTACCGCCGATGAACAACGGTCGCTCAGGCCCAGCGGCCTTCTCCAGTTGCACCTGCTGGCGGAATGTCTCCTGCAAAATCGGCATCCGGTCCGGCCCTTGGCGGCGACCCGTCTCCCGCATTCGGGCCATGTAGGGGAACTCAAAGCGCACCACACGCCAGCCCGACGCGGCCAATCCGCCGGCGATCGTCGCCATGAAGGGGCTGTCCATCGGTGCGCCGGCTCCATGGGCCAGCAGCACGGTGGCCGGTGCTGCATCAGCACCATCGATCAATCGAGGTGCGGGAGGTTCGGCGGGAGCCATCGGTGGATGTCAGGCATCGGCTGCGACGACTTTCGCAGGCCCTTGCGGATCGCGCTTGGCTGGTCAGGAAAGGGATCAGCTCCCGAGGAAGCTTCGCCCCCGAAGCATGCCAAGCAGGGCTCCGGGATTTGTTGTGAAAACGTCCAGTTCAACCCAGGGCCCTCAGACCAGGCCTCCCAGGCGGATCAGGGCGCCCACCACCACAAAGGCGATTGCCAGGGCGGTGATGGAGCGGATGTGCCAGGCCAGGCCGCTGAGGTTCTCGTCCGTGAGTTGGGGGATCAGTCGCAGGCGGGCATGGATCGCCAGGGCGGCTGTTCCGGCAAGGAGCATCAACTTCACGCCAACAAGCATCCCGATCGGGTTGGCATCGTTGAACAGGCCCTGGAAACCGGGTAAGTAGATCCATCCCATCCATAGCCCTGTGACGACCTGGACCGCCAGGGCGGTCAGCCCCAGCGGCTCAAAGGTTGCCTCGAATCCGCGGATGCGATCGGCGCTGTGCTCCCGCAGGGCCACCGGTAGCACCCCCAGATCCAGCACCAGATGGCCCCCGGTCCATACCGTGGCGGCCAGTGCATGCACGATCACTAGGAGCGGGAAGGCCGTCATGGCATCCCAGGACAACCAGGTGACATGGGCTGCTCGCAGTGAAGATCTATGGAGACAGTTTACCCAGCACATCCCAACAGGATCGATGCCATGAAATGGTTTGTGGGCATGGTGTTTGCGAACCTGTACTCAGTACATTGGTGATGTGATGCAACAAGTATGGTTCAAGGGTTTTTGCCAGGCATGTTTTGCGCTTGGTGCCAGACTTGCTGAGGGTAGGGAATCTCGATGCCTTCTTTTTCAAAGGCATCCCATATCGCGATACTAACTTTACTAGCAACGCTAAGGCCGTTCATCGGATTCTCAATCCAATAGTGAATAGCATAAGCAATAGCAGATTCGTCATAACTTAGCAAGTAACCCTTGGGTGCTTCAGGATATGCCAGCACCTGAGGCACGGTTCGAGCAGTGGCCTCCAGAAGGGCAATCACCATTTGCGGGGGATGACGATAGGCCGCCCGAATTAGAACTTTTCCGCGGCGAAATCGATCGCGAGTGCCCGTAAAGGTGACCATCGACTGGGTAAAAAACGTCTGGTTCGGCACCACCAGTTCCACATTGTCACGATCCCGCCAAAGAATTGTGGCACGCATACCCAGCTCGAGCACTTCACAGGGGTCCTCTCCATTGTTGGCAGATTCCATCAATAAGACATCACCTGGCCTGACGGTCCCTTCCAGCAACAACCAGATTCCACTAACAAAGTTTGAAAAAATCTCTTTTAGTCCAAAGCCCAGGCCCACCGAGAGACCCCCACCCACGGCGGCAATCAGAGGCTGGTTCACCCCTGCATTGGCAAGAATGAGGATAACGCCAAAGCCAACAAGTAAATAACGTATAAGTATGGATAGGGCCCGATGGGCAGGCATGCTGATAGCGAATACGCGACGCATCAGTGCAGCGACCGCCATGGCAGGGAGCGATGTACCAACAATCACGAAATATGTTCCAAGCGACAGCAGCAACAGTGCTCCGAGTGTCAAGCTCAGCTTGCCGAGGGCAATGACCTGAACAGCCAATAGTTCATTTAAGTCGGCGAACTGCGAGTAAAGACGCGATACACCAATAACCAGCAAGAGAGGTCTTACTAGCTGGATGTCCTCACGATGAACAAGATCTGCTGGTAGGTGTTTCCTCAGGATTATCAGTCCGACGCGTGACAACATGCAGAGGGCATAAAATCGCACCACGAAACGGGCTAGATCGGCAATACCGGTAGTTGAAACTAACCATCCTGCGGCAATCGCCAAGCAGAGCCATAGCAAGCTGGCATTGGCCAAGGGCTTAAGCTGCTTCAGGATCGGCCAGCGACCCTCGCCCAGCCAGCTGCGCTGATCGAGTTTCATCTGCCGCTTCAGGATCAGCCAAACGCCATAGGCAAGGGCCATGACGGCGAACTGCCTAAGCACAGCAAATCGCGTTAAATCAGAAACTAAAGCAGAAATAAATTCGGTAATTTCAATCATGGCTGTGCTGCCGCTGCAGGAGCATGATTAAACAGATGTTGAACTTCACGAGCCACCACCGAAGGGGCCTTGGCTTGTGCAAGAAACCTCTGGGCCGAAAGAGAAATCTGGTTGGCATTCAACTGGAGGTACTGATACTGCTCCAGAGTGGGAAACGTGCTGTTGCGAAGGGATAGTTTCATTGCCGAGAGCGTCGGATAGGCATTCAAAGGCAGCAATATGGCTGGATTTACAGGGAAGACCGAATCAAGTTTTAGCATCATCTTCCGTTGATTGACGGCGTTGCCTGTGAACAGAACGAATTGCTTGGCCAGCTGACGCTGCCTTGGGCTGGACTGGGAGCCAACCATCCACGTCGCTACACTCACCAGCGGCCTCGCTTCTGCTGCTGGACCAGCTGGTAAGAGCCCAATCCCAAGATTTGCACCAAGGGATTGCCGCAGGGAGGGAATCCAAGCGCTGTAGCAAGGAATCCACCGAAAGCGACCCTCCGCCATGCCTAGCCTCAACTCCTCTTCAGTGCTCACAAACGTGATGTGGGGCTGAAGATTCGCCTGGTGCAACCACTGAAATGCCTGCAGAGCTTGGGATTGACGATTGGATCGGCCTCCAGGTTCAGGAACAAGAGGAGCCCCAAAGCCACTGAGAATCCAATTCAACTCGCTTAGGTTTGAGCTAAGCCCTATGGCTGAACCATTCGCCAGGTTCAGGAATTCGCTCAGTTCTTGAGGCGGAACTGGAAATTGCCGACGATCAAAACATGCCATGCTAGGCACAATAAAAAGTGGCAAACCAAGCTGTTTACCCCTATAGCGCAGTGATGACAAAATCCATGGCTTAAAACTTTGCTTCTCCTCCCGGCTTAGCTCTACAGGAGTGCTGTAGCCCTTCTGATGCAGCGCCAGTAGGTTGCGGCTCGAGGCCAGAAGAATTAGGTCTGGAGTTAACCCTCGGCCTGCTCGATACTCAAGATCTTGCTGTAGGCGTTCACTGGAAATAGAGCGAAACCTTACCCGAATGTTTGGATTCAAGCTCTTGAACTCCCGCGCCTCCTGCTCAAGGAAAGCCTTGAGCCTTGCCTGTCCAAGCGAATCGACCTGGGAGGACAACTCCAGAACCACATTGATGGTGTTCCCAGCTTCAGGTAAGCGGGGAATACCCAGAGAACTACAGGCCGATAGGAGGCTGCTCAGCCCTAGCAGAGTGATTAACCCCTGGCGGCAAATCATGAATTCGGACGATCCTTTGCATTTCACTTCAGCCTTTGCTACGGCCCACACCGCTACAGCCTAGCCCCCGCGGCCAGCCAAATCAGCGCCGCCTGGGTGCGGTTGTTGACCTCCAGCTTTTGCAGCAACACGTGCACATGGCTGCGCACCGTGCCTTCCCCGATCCCAAGCTGTTCGGCGATGGTCCGATTGCTATCACCAGCCGCTAGGCAAGCCAGCACCTCCCGTTCGCGTTGGGTGAGGTCGTTGAGCCGCTCGCTCTGATTCGACCCTGCGAGCGCCTGTTGGGAACCTGATCGTTTCAGCGCCGCCGTGGCTTTCTGATCCCACCAACTGGCCCCCACCATCAGCGATGCCATGGCCATCTCCACCTGCGCCATGGCCCGCTCCTTGTGTAGATAACCCCGTGCACCGGCGTCCCAGATCTTCTGCACCCATTGACTGTCGTCCTGGCTGGTGAGGATCAGGACCGGCAGAGATGTGTTGGCTGTGATGCGGCGACAGGTGGCGAGGCTGCCAAGGCCTGGCAGCACGAGATCAAGCAGCACCAAATCCACCGCTTGGCTCGCCAGCAGCTCCAGGCCCATCTCGCCATCCGCCGCGAGCCAAACCTCCTCAACTCCTGTCAGCTGGCGTAGATGGCTTGCCATCGCCAGCTGGTAGGCCTGGTCGTCTTCAATCAGGAGGAGCTGCATCGCTAAGGCTCCCGCTGCGGCAACTGCACGAGCACCCTGGCCCCCCCACCGGGTGTGTTGCTGGCCCTGATGATCCCCCCGTGGGCCTCGGTGATCAACCGGCACAGATAAAGGCCCAGCCCTGCCCCTGGTGTGCCGTTGCCGCTTTGGGCGAACCGCTGAAAGAGCCGCGGCAGCTGCTCCGGCGGGAACCCCTGACCACCATCACGAACGTCGATCCACCATTGACCCTCGCGGCGGCTCACCTGCAGCCAGACCCGCTGGCCGCGCAAGTTGTGGTGAACGGCATTGAGCAGCAGGTTCTCGATCAAGCGCTGCAACAGCGAGGGATCGGCGAGCAGGTCCATGTCGCCGTGGCTTTCCTGGCACAGCACCAGATTGATCTGGCGTTGATCGGCAATCGGCTCCACGGTGCGCAGGGCTTCCTGCGCGACCACCAACAGATCGCAGGGATTCACGTTTAACCGCAATCCTTCCTGCTCGGCACGGAACACCTGCAGCAGGTCGTCAATCAAGCGCAGGCAGCGTTGCTGGCTGCTGCGGATGGCCTCCACCGCAGCGCTGCCTTCCAGCAGCGAGAGGGAGGCAAGGGTTCCCAGCACCGGGGTCTTGATGTCATGGGCAAGGGTGGCGATCACGTCGCCGCGGAGATTCGCCTGCCCCAGTTCCACCTCGATCGCGATGCGCTGACGCTCCAGCTCCTGGTTGCGCACCACCAGAGCGGTCGTAACGATCAGGCTCAGACATACCAGGAAGCGATCGATCAGCACGGAGGCGACGTTCTGGTGCACCGGCAACGGCACCAGCAGATTGAGCAGCGTGAATATGCAGCAGATCAGCAGAAACCTCCATGACTGGGTGGGGGTGCGCTGGGACGCACACGACTGGGCTCGATGCTTTCGCAATCGTCACGCCAAGTGGTCATCCTGGGCTTGTGTCGGAATCCCATCGGAGATCAGGTGCAGATCGATGCTTTGGCCTCGCAGCTCGTGCTGCAACCGCTCCGAAAGTGGCCGGCGAAACAGGGCCTTGAGGCGAGAACGCATCGTTTGGCCCAGCACGATCTGGGTGATCCGGTGTTCCTGGGCCACGCGGGCGATCGTGGGAAGGATCTCGGCGCTTTCCTCGCGCAGGAAGGTCCCACCCACGTCGTCGCACAGCTGGCGGCATTCCTCCTGGATCAATGATTCTTCGCGGCTGAGAAAGCGGTTGGGATCCTGCACGGTCAACATCAGCAGCGGTGCATCCATGGCGGCGGCCAGGCGGGCGGCA
>Ga0209088_10001849_pt1 | contig 13380 bp, 11 predicted proteins | sample S_140625_EF_Meta_FD_187324 | JGI IMG/M metagenome (GOLD analysis project Ga0209088, IMG submission 187324) | Freshwater microbial communities from Lake Simoncouche, Canada to study carbon cycling - S_140625_EF_MetaG (SPAdes) (version 2) | ecosystem: Environmental > Aquatic > Freshwater > Lake ...
AGCAAATTAATATGCAGAACTGGGTAAGTATGCATCAGCAGTTAATGATAAAGCATCAAAATGAACAGCATGGGTTACAAAAACAGTTTACTATTTTACTACAAGATTCAACCATGATCTTACCAGAGGAGCTTTTAAACTTTGAACCTAAATTATTGGATACTTCAGTAGATGCTGCACATCCTTTGAATTTGTTTTGGAAACAAAAATTACAATCTGCCATTGCAGAAACCAATATAGCTAAATCCAAAGTATTACCTCAAGTTGCCATGGGCTACACGAACCAAAGTTTTAGGATGACTCCAAATGATCCAGCTAGATTTAATTCAGTTAACGTTGGATTAAATATTCCATTATTTAGATCGGGCTTAAAGCAGAAAGTAAAGGCAAGTCAGGCCAATGAAACCGTGGTTGCTTATGAGAAAGAGAAAGCTAGTATTGATTTAGAGATGGAAATAGAAAAAGCATGGAATCAGTATCAACAAACTATTGATTTGTACCAGCACTTTCAGAAAAACTTACTACCTAATGCAAATAAAATTGCAATGATTGCTAATTTATCATTTAAAGAAGGTCAAATTAGTTATATCGAATGGTCTAACTCGATGACTCAAGTTCAATCTATTAAAATGCAGGCACTTGAGACACTTGAATTATTTAATTTAAACCAATCCACCCTTAATTATTTATTATCAAAATAATTATTCAAAAAAGAATACAATGAAAAACAGCTATAGCATCATCGTTTCTACCCTATTTTTATTGAGTTGCAGTAGCGATCCAAAAAATGAAACTCAAAAAGAAGCAGTTGTAGAGGCCACTAATCATGTGCGTTTAACAAATGAGCAAGCAACGCTGGCGCAATTGGTAATTGCTCCTATCGAACTTGGTAGGATGAAAGGTACTGCCCATTTAAATGGGGTCATTGATGTACCCCCAACAGGTATTGCGTCTGTTAGCATGCCATTGGGAGGATATGTACAGGACATTAATTTAATACCTGGTAATTTTGTAAAAAAAGGGGCTGTTTTAGCAACTGTGAAAGATCCGGCATTCATTCAATTACAGGAAAATTACTTAGCTAGTAAAGCAAAATTGAATTATTTACAACAAGACCTTGACAGACAAAAATTATTATTAAATCAAGAAGCAGTAAGTAAAAAATCCTATCAACTAATACAAGCAGACTATAATGCAATTAATATTCAATTGAGGGCTTTAACTGAACAATTAAAATTAATCAATATTCAGCCAGAAAATTTGACACCAGAGAATATGACAAGTTTAGTTAGATTGACAGCTCCAATTACTGGTTTTATTACAAAAGTGAATATCAATAGAGGTAAATATGTGACGCCTTCTGATGTTTTATTAGAAATAATGGATCCTAATGATATACATGCTGCTATTACTATTTACGAAAAAGATATTGCAAATTTTAAAGTAGGGATGAAGGGGACAGTTACATTAACACAAGACCCTTCTAAAAACTATACAGTCACGATTTTAGCAGTTTCACAAAATATCAATGAAGATAAAACAGGTTTATTACATTGTCATTTTGAGCATTCTCCAAAAAATGTATTACCAGGTATGTTTTTAACTGCAGACATCGTGGTGGAGACGAATGAGGCGGTGTTAATACCAGCAGAAGCTGTTCAAAGGTTTCAAGGCAAAGATTATATTTTTATTCAGCAAGAAAATCAATCTAACAAAGATTTTGTGTCTGTTAAAAATACAGATGCCAAGTCATGGATAGGTAAATCACTAGTTGTAAAAAATGCCTTTAGCTTACTTGGCAAGATGATGAACAAGTCTGAATAAACAATTTATTGTTCAAAATAGCTGATACTGCCACCTATCCAGGTGGCAGTATCGTTATAGCTCACACCTATCATTGTTCCTTTGCTGATTCTAGTTAAGTTATTGGTGGCCACATAACGACCTAGTTGTTTATCCCAAAAATAAAATAACCTTATTTCTGCTTTAGAAGGTCCTGAAGGTGTTTCAATCACATCGGCATAAGTTACCTTTTTTTGTAGGATCCAATTTGCTGGATCAATGATTGCATGGATGGTATCGATGCTTGGATCTAGCATCACACCTTGGCCTCCAAAAGAGAATAAGGGTTTACATATAGATGCTGCTAAATCAAGTTTATCAGCTGCTTGATTATTCATCCAATCAGATAACAGTTGCGCTTCTGGAATTGCTGGATGGTTTAGTAAGGGGAGTAGGTACTTACTGATTCTAAAAAAATGATTTGGATGATTAACCCAATCTATATTTTCTGCTTGTTCCAGTAATTTAAATTGTACTAAAAAATTGGGTGCTTGTTGCATCAACTCATCATATACCACGCGATTATAAATGCGTTCAATCTTGAATTCAATTCCATTTTTTTGATAGTAAAGTGTTTTGTCTTTCAGGTATATTTCTGAAAGACATACAATTGGCACATTCAACCATACTTCGGTCAGTAATAGATCATGTCTTGTCTTTTGTTCATAAGGTTTGATTTCTAATAAAATAGTATGCTTCCCTTGATCCCCGAGTACCATTGACTTTAAAAAATCGAGGTAGCTTGATTGGTTATATCCATTTAAAAATGGAGAAAAGTTTTTAGGTAAGTGATACACTTTTTCTAATGCTTGTGCTTGTAATAATTCAAAAGCGAATAAAGAAGGGAATCCTTGTAATTCAATCAATTGAGGTTGGTAGGTTCCGCCCGGTCCTTCGGCTATTGCAAAATCAATCACGATGCATTCAGGCAACACTTTTTCACCTGGAATATCCATTCCTTTGGGTATTGAATGGGTTGTCTTAGCTGAGAAGCTTGGATCTGTAATAAAATCACAAATGTAACCCCCTACATCTAGCAACTGATCTTTAAAATACTGATCTATGAATATAGGTGTCTCTGCAATTCTAAAAGGAATAGGATCTTTAAATGGGGCATTTAAAATAGAAAGGTATTGTTGATACTTAGCTTCTGTAAATTGGGCGTTGAATGCTGCTCTAATTTTGGGAATCATACTTCTAGCATTTGTTGGAGGAAGTTCGGAATAAACTGACTACAAGTATGTTTGATTTTAGAATCGTCTTGCAATGATAGTATTATTTGATTCCATTTATCTTCGCTAAAGTCATTTACAACTGTTGTTTTAATGCTGTCTGTATTAAAGTAGTTAAGGAGTCTTGCTTGAGTTGCTTCTGGATGAAATTGAACCCCAACCATTGTATCACTAAATGCAACAGCCATGAGCGCCCTTTCATAGGGGAGTTGAGGTCTTATTTTTTCTAATGCGATGATGGTTGCGCCCATCAATTCTATTTTTTCATCATTGGGTTCGGTTATTTGATACAATCGACTTTCCATTGCAAAAAATGGATCTGGTAATTGTTCAAAAATGGAATGGGACGCTGTTGGATGGATTGGAAGAATACCAAGCTGTTTTGATTTTCTTAAACCAACTTTTCCAATATTAAAATGTCTACATGCTAACTGAAAACTATGACAAATTAGAAGGACTGGTTTTTTCATCGCATACATTCGTTCTAACCAATTGCAATAGGCCATATCCCAAGCATGTGTTTGTGTGTCAATAGGAGAACCTGGTCCACCTGATGAAATGTACAGATCAAATTGATCCTCAGGTAATTCATTTTTAACCCGAACATCAAATACGGTGGTCTTGATTTCAACGGAATGCTTTTTGCTCCAATCATCCAATATATCATGGATACAATCCATCCCCATATTAGCACTGCCATCGTATAGATCAAGGACTGCAATATGTATGGGAGTGGATTGGGCCATTATAAATAATTCAAATTGGTCTTAGGACTCAATTGTAATAAGGTTTCATACATTAACTGTATGGTACCCACGATGTCTTTTTTGTGAATCATTTCTACCGTAGTGTGCATATACCTTAGTGGAATAGATATCAATACAGAAGGGCATCCGTCATTGGCATAGGCAAAGCTATCTGTATCGGTTCCTGTGCTTCTGCTGAGTGTTCTAAATTGTACAGGAATTTTTTTATTTTTTGCTGTGGCTTCAACAATCGCTAAAAGTTTATTATGAATAGCAGGCGCGTAGGCTAATGAAGGCCCTTTACCACATTGGATATCGCCTTCGATTGCTTTGTTGATCATTGGGGTATGTGTATCATGGGTCACATCGGTCACGATTGCAATATTGGGTTTGATTCTTCTAGCAATCATCTCGGCACCTCTTAATCCAATTTCTTCTTGAACAGCATTGACAATGTATAAGCCAAATGGTAATTTCTTTTTATTTTCTTTCAGCATTCTTGCCACTTCTGCAATCATGAATCCACCAATTCTATTATCAAATGCTCTACCAATGATAAAGTCATGTGCTAATTCGTCAAATCCTTCTTCATAAGTAACCACTGCACCAATATGAATCCCCAAGGCTTCCACTTCTTTTTTGGATCTTGCCCCACAATCTAAAGTCAAATTATCTACTTTAGGTTGTGGCTCTTTTTGTTCAGGATTGCTCATTCTTGTGTGGATAGCAGGCCATCCAAACACCGCTTTAACCGGCCCTTTTTTCCCATGAATCCATACACGCATAGATGGTGCAATTTGATGATCTACACCGCCATTGCGTTTAAGATGAATTAAACCTTGTTCGTTGATATAATTTACAAACCAACTAATTTCATCTGCATGTGCCTCAATGACCACTTTAAAAGGCGCATCTGGATTAATCACACCCACTGCAGTGCCATAGGGGTCTGTAAAAGTGGTGTCTACAAATGGTGTCAAATAGTTTAGCCAAATTTTTTGACCACTCGTTTCAAAACCTACTGGTGAAGGATTATTGATGTAGGCTTTTAAAAATTTGTAAGAGATTGGGTTGATCAACTCTTTTTTCTTAGAGCTACTTACTTTATTCGTACTTACTTTATTTGTACTCACTTTTTTTGTTGTTGCTTTTGCCATAGTTCGTTTAATTATAACCCTTGCAAGATACTACATTCTGTATTTATTAATACATTTGTAGCAAACCTAGGTAGTATGAAAGGCGAAACTTGGAACATGGAGGATTTAAAGGACTTGGCGCCCTCCAATTTCTTGCGCACTGCCTTGTCACTGATGGCCTATCAAGCTTCGAATAATGCAGTATATAGGGAGTGGATTCGATCCATGAAACTGCAATTAGATACCGTAGAATGTCTGGAGCAAATTCCATTCTTGCCCATCGATTTTTTTAAGACGCATGCTATTTATACTGGATCGGAATGTCCAAGATTTTATTTTGAAAGTAGTGGGACGACCCAGGATACTGTAAGTAAACATTTTGTAAAAGATTTAAAGGTGTATGAACAAAGTTTCATGCATTGCTTTGAACAATTTTATGGAGCACCAAAAGAGTATTGTATACTTGGTTTATTGCCCAATTATTTAGAGCGACAACATTCTTCCTTGGTGTATATGACCCAACATTTAATCCAAGCAAGTAAAGATGCAAGAAGTGGATTTTACTTATATGATTTTGAAAACTTGAATCATACTTTGGCTACTTTGGAAAAAGAGCAACAAAAAACTTTATTAATAGGAGTGAGTTTTGCCTTAATGGATTTTGTAGACGCGTATCCTCAAACATTGAAGCATACGATGGTGATGGAGACTGGAGGGATGAAAGGTAGAAAGCAAGAATTAACAAAACCTGCCTTACATGCTTATTTAGCAAATGGATTTGGTCTTGAAACTATCCATTCAGAATATGGTATGACAGAATTACTAAGTCAAGCCTATTCTAAAGGAGGGGGTATTTATACTTGCCCGCCATGGATGAAAGTATTTGTTGCGGATGAATCCGACCCAACGGCATTGAATGCAACGGGCAGGGGTGTCTTGCATATGATCGACCTAGCTAATTTTAATAGTTGTGCATTTATAGCCACAGAAGATGTAGGGGTAGTACATCCAGATGGAAGTTTTGAAGTGCTTGGTAGGCTAGATCAAAGCGCAAGAAGGGGTTGCAGCTTATTGGTTGTTTAAAAACAACGCTTCTATTTGTTTTAAAAACTGGGGATTGATATTATAATTAAATTGTCTTTTATCAGTTTCTTCTCTTTGTTTGATAATGAGTAATTCTTTTGACCGAGTTGCCAAATTAAATTTCTGGTTGATTTTTAAGAAATGGTCGCTTCTGCTTTTGTTTTGCGTGAGAATATCTTTCTGCTGCACACCAATTATTTTATTGATCATTTTAATGGAAATTTGTTCATTGCTCATCTGGCATTGAAATATCGTTTGAATCAATTCTTTTTCAACAATGGTAATAGCGCTGTAAAAGTTTTTATATAGAATCGTCTGGACTTCACTTGGGATCGTTTTTTTCTTTCTTCTATTTTGGATGAAATTATACATAAAAATTAGGGAAAAGACAATCAAGGCATTGCCAATAATTGGTTCCCCTGGTTCCAATACTTTCATAATTTGAACAAAGCGATCATTTGAATAAATTGCTGTACCAGCCTCTTCTTTAATATCATTTAATGACAAGGAAATACTTTCAAAATTCAATTCGCCTTCTTTGGTAATTTTAATTAGGTAATAGTTTGATCCAAGTACAAATTGAATAGCATAATCACGATTATTATTGTATAGTTTCAAATATTTTTCTCTAAATTCTGCTTGTTTACTTGTCGTAAAAGCACCGTAGCTATTATTTGAAAAATTTAACCAATATAATTCAAGATCTGAGTGAAAAACTAAATAGGAGCCAAATGGGTTTAGTTGGCTTTCTTGTTTTTTAATTAATTCTTTTAGTGTTGGATTGAGTGCACCTAAGTTTTCCCATTTTCTCTTTGCAAAATCATAGACGATAGAACTATCAATGTCACTAATGGTTAATGTTTTGGGAAAATCTTGCTGTTTAATGGAATTAGAAAGGTAAAGCTTACCTAATCTTTCATCCATAAAATAGAGTATGCTATTTTTGTCGCTTAGGGAGATAGATGCAGTATTTACAGTATTGTAAATCTCCCATTCATGGGTAATGTTACTAAAATAACTCATATAGTCCCTTACCTTCCAAAAGCCAGTGCCTCCAAATTGAAAAAGGGTGTCCTTGTACATCCAATTTAATGCGCTAAAATTACTACCAAAATGTATGGTGGAATCTAATCGAGTAAATTGGTAATTTCCTTGGCTTTTTTTAGTGATTTCATATAACCTACCACTACCCAATATTTGTATAAAAACTTTCTCTTTTCTTTTAATAAAGCTTGTTCCATTCGATAGTTTTTTTGTAATGCCTAGTCTAAATTCCTCCTTTAAAAAATTCAAAGCAAGGTCATGGCTGCTGTCTTTTGCGATAAAATCTAATAAGGCAATTTCTACTTTTGACAATTGGTTAATAACCTGAATTGCTTGAGAAGACACAGAGATTGTGTTTACAATCACAAATAGCGTAAGAAATATGTATTTATTTAGCATAGGGTAATCTAAGTTCAATTCATTTTAAAGTTAAAAAAATTTTATATATAAAAATCAAATAATGTAAAATGATAAAAAATTAATATTTCATTAATGTATAAATAATTGATTTATAATTTAATATATTGAAATTTTAAATTTCTCCGCTTAATTTACTTAGAATTTGGTAGATTCATCCATAGATCGAATATTTATACAATAGAGAAAATAGTAGCTATTTCAAATTAAAGAAATATTATATATAAAGATTTTATCCTTTGGGGGAAGGATAATTGGGGTAATCGGGATTCGTCTTGGTTGCCCCAACTTTTTTAACGAGTATGACCCCCAGCACGACAAATACAGTTCCCATGATCTGCTCCCAACTAAATGCTTCGTTTAATACCCATCTTGCTTGGAACAGGGTCGAAACAGGCCCAATGCTTGTAATAATCGCTAGATCATTGCTTCCTATCCTTTTCATCCCGCCGCTCATTAAAAAGGAGGGAATTACAGTGCCAATGATAGCAAGCGCAATCACATACCATAGACTGCTAGAATATAGGATGGGCATGTCTACAATAGAAGCAATGCCTTGTTGATGTGTCACAAAATAATGTATAAAAATACCGACACTTGCTGCCAACATGGACAGGCTTGTAAATTGAGGAGCCCCTATTTTTGGTATAATTTTTCCTGCCCCTACTAAGTAAAAAGCAAAGGTAACTGCACATAGCAAGATCATCCAAGTACCAAAAAAGAACATTTTTGTATCTGGTATTTGATTCAATTCGCCCCAATAGGCAAGGCCAATTCCGATGTAAGTGATTAAGATAGCCATCCATTGTTTTTTAGTAATGGCCACTTTGAAAATCAATAAATTCAACAGCACAGCAAGGGTAGGATAGATAAACAGAATGATTCTTTCAATACTAGCAGAGACATATTGCAAACCTATAAAATCAAACAAGCTACTCATATAGTATCCAAGTATACCTATTAAACATGCTGCAAAGTAGGTAGATGCTTTTGCTTTTTTGATTTGTTGATTTGCAAAAAAATACCACATTGCAGCAGCATAGAATGGCAGTGAAAACAACATGCGTAACATCAATAAGCTGCTTGCATCAATATTGGTTGTTTTAAAACAAAGTTTGATCAAAATGGCTTTGGTGGAGAATAATATGGTACCTAGGACTGCCCAGAGAAACCCTTGATTGTATAGTTGCGTCCTTTTCATTCGATTTTGGTAAAAATACAAGTTGATTTAGATAGTTTGTGGCTTTCTTTTACACATTCAATTGACTTGCTTTAAACCTTAATGATTAATTTGCAATATGTTTTTAATGGAAGAAGATATTGCCTTAGCCTTGGCTGCCTTAAAGAAAGGAGACATCATTTTATATCCTACTGATTCCGTATGGGGAATAGGCGCTGATGCAACCAATCCTGATGCAGTTGAAAAAATTTATGTACTCAAAAAAAGAGCAGATACAAAAGCCATGATTGTGCTCGTACCAGAAGAAAAATGGATTTTGGATTATGTGTCAGAACCGAAACCTAAAGTGGCGGATTATATCAAAGGTATCACCAAGCCAACGACTGTGATTTATGATCAAGCAAAAAATGTAGCACCTAATTTAATTGCATCAGATGGCTCCATTGCGATTCGAATTTGCAAAGCAAATTTTGCGCAACAATTAATGCAAGCTTTTGGAAAACCTATTGTAAGCACTTCTGCGAATATTTCTGGATTGCCTACACCAATGTGTTTTAAAGATATTTCTTTAGATATCATCGAAGGCGTTGATTATGTCGTGCGATCAGAGCAAGAAGATACTTCTTTGAAAGAACCTTCGGCCATTGTGAAATGGGAACAAGATCAAATCATCATTATTCGTCCTTAAATCCAATTCATGGCACAAAAAATATTGGTGATTCAAACAGCTTTTATTGGGGATGTTGTTTTAGTAACTGCCATGTTGGAGGCCATCCATCAACAAAATCCTGCTGCATCTATTTCAATATTAGTCAGAAAAGGGAATGAGGCATTGTTTAACGCGCATCCATATGTAGACAAAGTTTTGGTTTGGGATAAAAAACAAAATAAATACGGGCATTGGTTACAACTACTTTTTGAAATAAGAAAAAGTCAATTTGATGCAGTGATCAATGTGCAACGTTATGCTGCCACAGGATTATGGACGGCATTGTCCGGCGCAAAAATGAAAATCGGTTTTGATAAAAATCCTTTTGCATTTTTATTCACCAATGCAATTGCACATGCATCTTTTGGCAATGGATTGCATGAAACAGAACGCAACCATGCCTTGTTATCGCCATTGGGAACATTCCCAAATGCAAAACCAGCATTGTATCCATCTGCTCAGGATGTAAAAGCAGTGGAAGGGTATCAGTCAGCACCGTATTTGTGTATGGCGCCGGCTTCAGTTTGGTATACCAAGCAATTCCCAAGGCATCAATGGATTCAATTATTAAAATCAATTCCTTTTGAAGGGCCCATTTATTTACTTGGGGGGCCAGGTGATAAATCCTTGAATGACCAAATTTTGCAAGCAGTGCAAAAAAATAATTTAGTCAATATGGCTGGGAGGCTTTCTTTTTTAGCATCGGCTGCTTTACAAAAAGGGGCAGTGCTCAATTATGTCAATGATTCAGCACCCATGCATTTTGCTTCTGCAGTGAATGCACCTGTTGCTGCTATATATTGTTCTACTGTGCCTGATTTTGGCTATGGTCCATTGTCGGATACCTCCTTTATTATTGAGACAAAAGAAGCTTTACCCTGCAGACCTTGTGGATTGCACGGGAAAAAACAATGCCCTTTAAAGCATTTTAATTGTGCCGAAACCATCCGCTTGGAACAAATCTATCAACCCCTCCAACAAGTGCTACATAATTAGTAATTTTGCACCAATGTCCATTGAATTAACAGCACAAGAAAAAGACCTATTAACCATAGCTGGAGCAGCTGCGGAAAAACTAGGAATACCTGCCTATGCAGTAGGTGGATTTGTGCGCGATAAAATATTAGCAAGAAATACCAAAGACATTGACATTGTATGTATAGGAGATGGCCTGCAATTGGCAACTACATTCGCCAATCAATTTAGTCCAAAGCCAGCTGTTGCTTTATTCAAAACTTATGGCACTGCACAGGTGAAACTCACAGATATTGAAATTGAATTTGTGGGCGCCCGAAGAGAATCTTATGTAAGAGAAAGTAGAAATCCAACAGTAGAGCCAGGCACATTAATAGATGACCAGAACCGAAGAGACTTCACCATCAATGCAATGGCGATAGATTTAAGTGCATCCAACTTTGGTGCACTCTTAGATCCATTCAATGGAATGGATGATTTAGCATTAAAAATCATTCGCACACCATTGGCACCCGAACAAACATTTGATGACGATCCGTTAAGGATGATGCGTGCTATCCGATTTGCAACACAATTGGATTTTGTGATTGAGGAAAAAACCTTTAAAGCCATCCAGCAAATGGCAGATCGAATCAAGATTGTTTCTCAAGAAAGGATTACAGATGAGTTGCAAAAAATAATGAAAACCAAGCAGCCATCGAAGGGTTGGTATTTATTAAGAGAAGCAGGCTTATTGGCACAAATATTTCCAGTATTGTTAAAATTAGAAGGTGCTGAAACCTTGGATGGCATTGGGCATAAAGACAATTTCTCACATACTTTACAAGTGCTAGACAATCTTGCTGCAAATACCGAGGATCTTTGGCTAAGATGGGCTGCTTTATTGCATGATATTGCAAAACCAAATACCAAAAGATTTGAACCAGGGACTGGTTGGACATTTCATGGGCATGAAGTAGTTGGAGCAAGGATGGTGCCTAAATTATTTACACAATTGAAGCTGCCTTTAAATGAACACATGAAGCTGGTGCAAAAATTAGTGGCTTTGCATTTACGTCCTATTTCTTTGACAAAAGAAAACGTCACTGATAGCGCTATTCGAAGATTGCTATTTGATGCTGGAGAAGATATTGAATCATTGATGTTACTCTGTGCTGCAGATATTACAAGCAAGAATCAAACCAAGGTGAAAAGATATTTGCAAGGTTTTGAAATGGTTAAAGCCAGGATTATTGAAGTGGAGGAAAAAGACCAGATGCGCAATTGGCAGCCTCCTATTACTGGCGAGATGATTATGCAAATTTTTAATATAACGCCTTCTAAACAAGTGGGCATTATCAAGGACGCCATTAGAGAAGCCATTTTAGATGGGATTATCCCCAATGAGTATGATGCAGCGTATCAATTTATGATAGCCGAAGCGGCTAAAATAGGGTTACATCCTGCCCTATAAAAAAGCTTAAAATCAATCTAATAAATGCTAATTTAGCGTTTCAAAATCACCAAAATGGCCATTTTAAAATTTAGAATTTCTTGGGAAGAAGACGATGCGATTTATAGAGATGTAATGGTGAAACATTCACAACATTTTACGGATTTGCATCATATTATTTTGAAGGCTTTTGAATTTGATGAGAAACATGATGCTACTTTTTTTAGAAGCAATGAAAAATGGCTGAGAGGAAGAGAAATTAGCAAAGCGGTATACGAAAAAAATTATGTCGTACCACCATTGATGATGGATGAAGTATTAATAGGCTCTGAAATTTTAAATACCAACCAACAATTTGTTTATCTATATGATTTTGCAAAGTCATGGACTTTTTTAATACAATTGATTCAAGTCATTAAGAATGCGGATGCAGATATGGAATTGAATTATCCAATGATATCAAGAATTGAAGGTGTTGGACCAATGCAATATGGCACGAAAGGTTTACTAGGTCCTAATTTTACAGATATCGAAGAGAAGTATGATTTAACAGAAGCCCAGGATGGATTTGGGGAAGAGGGAGAAGCAGACGCGCATGCGTCAGAAGAAGAAGGGAATGGACTTTTAGGGGATTTACTTTCAGGTGATGAAGACGCGGACGAATCTGATGATGAAGACGCGGATGCGTCTGATGAGCAAGCAGATAGTGATGACGCAGGTGGCATGTTTGATGATAGTTCCGAAGCCTACTAATCTCATAATATATTTATTTTGACGCCTACCGTATATATTGTTGTTGGTCCTACAGCTGTTGGTAAAACAAAGTATGCGATTGAATTAGCACAAAAACTACAAACAGAAATTATTTCTGCAGATGCAAGACAATGTTATCAGGAATTAAATATTGGTGTAGCAAGACCGTCACTAGAAGAATTGGCTAGAGTACCACATCACTTTATTGCAAGTCATTCTATTCAAGAAACGATCAATGCAGGAATATTTGAACAATATGCATTAGCAAAATCAACCGAGCTACTTGAAAAATTTGGATCTGCGGTCATGGTTGGGGGAACGGGCTTATACATTAAAGCATTTGTAGAAGGGATGGATCAAATTCCTGCTGTTGATCCGGCAATCCGCAATCAAATTCAACAAGATTTATCGAGTAAAGGAATGGATTGGCTTCAAGCGCAAGTACAAGCAAAGGATCCTGCCTATTGGGCGCAAGCAGACCGAGGGGAACAAGAAAATACACAAAGATTGTCCAGGGCTTTGGAAGTGGTCATTGGAACAGGACAATCCATCCTCAGTTTCCAACTGCAGTCCAAAAAAAGCCGTTCATTTAACATACAAAAAATGGGATTGGAGATGCCAAGGGAGCAACTCTATGAACGGATTAATCAAAGGGTGCATAAAATGGTCGAAATGGGACTAGAGGAGGAAGTAAAGGCTTTGCGTCCTCAATTTCATTTAAACGCATTACAAACGGTTGGTTATCAGGAATGGCTGCCCTATTTTGAAGGGCATCAAACAAAGGAGGCAGTCATAGAAGCCATTCAGCAGAACACCAGACATTATGCTAAA
>Ga0209088_10001851_pt1 | contig 13379 bp, 35 predicted proteins | sample S_140625_EF_Meta_FD_187324 | JGI IMG/M metagenome (GOLD analysis project Ga0209088, IMG submission 187324) | Freshwater microbial communities from Lake Simoncouche, Canada to study carbon cycling - S_140625_EF_MetaG (SPAdes) (version 2) | ecosystem: Environmental > Aquatic > Freshwater > Lake ...
GCTGTTTCAAGGTCGTAACTGTTACGGTACGTTTTAATTTCGTCTTCTGTGATCATGGGAACTCCTTTAAATTTGATCCAAGATATCTAGCTTGACTGCTTCTAACATAAAGACACATCTCTCCGCACTCACGTTGGCAAAGGAACACTGAAGCGTATCCTCTTCATCAAAGAAGAGAACCAAACAACTAGAGTCCTCTGTCATCTGCTTCTTCACCTCGTCCATCAGTTCCAAGGAACTTTTGCTCATCCTTATGACGTTCGACATTTCTCTTCCTCCTCATCGGTTAACCATTGACGCACGTAAAAGTGTTTGCCTAAGTCTTCTATCTCTTCTTGGGGATATCCATTAGCTACTAGCCATTCGTACATGTCCCCGTCCTTTTCTGTATCAAAGACTCTAGGGAATCCATACTTCCATCCGCTTGGTGGGTCAATCCACTTTTTCATATTGATCCTTAAATTTTCTCTGATGGCACATGTCTTCAAAGATATTCCACAGCTTCTCTTGCCGTAAAGCATTGAGAGTTATGAGTCCCAGCAAGGCATTAGCCATGTCGTCTAGAGACAGTCTTGGCCCGTTGCATACACGGTCAAAGAGCAGGTTTAAATCACCCTCTAAGTCTGCCCGCAGGATCGCTTGTTCTAGATCAAATCTATCGCTCATGTGTTCTCCTTAATTGCATCTTTGAGAATTTCAAGTGTTTGCTCATGCGTGTGCTCAATTATTGATTCAACAAACTTCCATAGACCTTGGCTTGCAAACACATACACATTGGCAGAAATTGCCAAATGATCTCCATACTCATTTTTGAAATCCAATGGAACAGATGTTGCGTTTTCCCCAACTAACTTTTGAAGGTCTAATTTATTAAATATTTTTTCAGCGCTCATGTGTTCTTCTCCTTAAGTTTGGCTTCTGCCCATCTAGCACCATGAATAAAATCAAAGTTGTGCGTTCTAGGGTCTTTCATATCCTCATCCGTCAGCCCTACCCATGTGCGCTGTGGTGGGTAATTGTTGCGACTACAAGCAACGCACTCATAAAGAACTTCTGCTTTGCACTCGGGGCATACAGGCTCTTGGCTTTCACTCATGCTTGTCCCCTTGCTCTGATGGCGGTAGATGCGTAAGTCACATAGCTGGTCTTTTCGTCAGGTTCAAAACGCTCTGCCACCTTTGCACAGGCTTCACGTTCTTTGGCGGCTACCAGCTTTGCGAATCGCTCAAGGTCAGTAATGTGCACATCAGCGTTCCCATACGTGGGTGAAAACCACATCTCTCCATCGGCCATCAAGTCAGACTGTTTAGCTAGTTCAATAATTTCAAGCATGTTTGTTCTCCATTTGCGAATTCATCTTTGTATATAGAAGCCAGCGAACAAAATGAACGCCAAGAAACAAGCCACGGCGAACAGACCTTTAACAATCTGCAAGTTCTGATGCCGTTTCCAGTTTTTCTCAAAGACCAGTTCGGATTCTTTGATCTTCTGTTTTAAGTCTGATTGAATAGTCATACCGTTACTCCATAGTAGGAAAGAATCTGTTTGTAGGCACCCTTCAATGCGCCGATGTGTTGCTTCTCGATCTCGGGTTCGATCGAAAAAACGGGGAGGGTCTCTGTCTGTAGAAGTCCAAAGTCTTCTATCAAGCGCTGTAGAAATATTTCGTCTACGGTATCGTTGTCAATTTCAATAGTCAGTTTCATATTAATCCCATAGTGCTTCGTAATATTTTCCAAATAGCCTAAAGCCGTTCTTGGCTCTGACTGCATTAGCCGACCACAGGTCATACTCATCCCAATCGGTGTCCTTGAGCTTGTATTCAAAAGCCCAAATCATTTCATTCATCACCCAGTCCCAACGTTTAAAGTGGTTGGCATCTACATCCCATACGTCCTCTTTGGGCGGAGCAGAAGTAGACTTAAGATCTTCAGGTACATCTTCGTCATCAACGATAGAAGCGCCATGCTTTACTTTATTTAGCTGTTTGAGCATGGGTAAAATGATGTGGGCTAGGGTGGTGTCCATGTCCCATACGTCAAACTTATCTATCTTGACGTAAACAATCCTTGGATGGATTAGATTCAAGAGATTCTTAACACCCACGCACAATGGGCTCAGCCTGTCCGCCCACTTGTCTATCTTTGGCTCGTCATAGTCAATCTCCCTCCAAAAAAACACCTTCTCTAAGATGGTGTACGGCGAGATCCAGTGGTCCCTGTACTTGCTGATGTAGACTTTCATACTTGCTTAAAAGGTAAATGGAAATAACCTGCCTAGCAGGTAGATAGTTCCAACTGTAATGAGTGGGCCCAATACCGCAAACATCATGATCAAATAACACGTCAAAAGCATCTTCATAAAACTCCCAAAAAGTGTCCCGATAAGGACAGAAACATGTTTATTTGCTCAAAATCGTTAATAAATGACCCGATGGGGTCAGTTTTTTTCATCGAATTCAAACCACTCGCCGATCTCTTCCATGATGGCTTTCTCCATCACATCCAGCATGTGTTCCTCGCTGGGTTCATCTGTATGTTTGTATGCACGTCTGATCCCACGGGACAAGCCGTTCTCGATGCACATCTCAAGTACTGGTAATATTTTTGGTTTCATTGGCTTCTTCCAATTGTTTTTGCTTCGCATCAATACATTCTTTGCAGATAAATCTAGCAACCGCTCCGGGCACATATCCACCCATCATCTTTATTGAGCCGCCGTAAGTGGATTTATCTTTTTGGCACTTCCAACACAATTTCTTTTTTGTATGCATCCATCTTTTGTTATCCAAAAGTGGACTTAAAGTTGAAATGTTTTCCGAGACTATATGTACCGCCCCTTGTCCTCTCATTTCTTTTCTCCAATAATTTGTTCGAGCTTTGGCCTTATATCCTCAAAAATATCATCCCAGTTGGGCTTTCTCCATCCAGATTCATTAATCATGGGTTCTAGCTCACTTATCTCATAATCTTTGGCCTCATCGCCATCTTGATCTATCCTGTAACAATAGCCAGCGTTGTAAGCAGTTTTGATCTCAACGATAAAGGGATCAATAAACTCATCTATTGCCCAAAAAAGTTGCTTTCTGTCTTCGGCCATGACGAATCCAATCCATCCGTTTGAAGATCCTTCTTCATCAGGGGCTCTAAAGTAATAAGCGGTCATTCTTTCTCTCCACTAATCCGCTCCCTCTCCAGCTTCTGAACTTCTAGGATGGCGTCTCTTTGCTTAGCCATGCTGTTTAGGAAGCACTCCTTGTGGGCGTACCGACCCATAAAGGCGGACTCCTCTTTGTGCTCTACCGGTTTGTTACAGAGGAAGCAGTTCAATCTGTGCCCCCGGCTTTCTCTTCTATGGTGTTCAGCTTCCCCTCTTTGATGGCTTCTCTCATCATGTGGAGGAACCCATAGGTGATCAGGTACTTAGCCGAGTCGGCGTCCATGTAGAGCTGGGCATTGACTGATCCGTCTTCGTTCTCGGTCAGGCACTCAAGTTTTATGTTGCAGTCGCTCATTTCATTCTCCCGTCGTCAAGACCACGAAGGTATCCAAACATATCCCCAGCGATAAAGCCGAGGACAAAGATGAAAATAAATAGAAGTGTGTACTCGATCATGTCTTGCTCCATTGAAGATATAAAGGGATTGCCATGAGGACCACAGCTATTCCGGCTCCGGTCAGCATGTCGCGGGTCCGGCGGAAACGGGCTGGCTTCTTAAAGCCTTGAAGATTGACGTATCCGATCTCAGACATCTTCAATCTCCATGACTTCAATGAACTCCATCGCCAAACCTTTCCACTCTAGGAAAGCCTCGGACATATCCCGAGCAGACATCTCAGAGATGTCGATGGTGGCGAAGTCACGGATAGACTCATACATCCGCTCGGCAACGCTATGGATCTGTACTGTGGTGGGGTTCATTCTTCTGCCTCCACACGACCGAGAACGGTTCCAAGCTGGTCGTAGACATAGGCCAAAGTATCCGTGGCTTCTTTGATGTCTTCGGTATTAAGGGTGCGGTCTAGCGCGTAGACAGATTCTCGGATGGCTTCCCACGCCTCACTAGCATAGTGGGCTTCACGGAATTCCTGAGTGTCATCGTAAGTCACAACTATCGTCTTCATCTCGACTCCTAGGTGGTGGTAGTGCGCGAAATATAGCACCTTGTTCCCCTTCCGTCAACTACCTGTAGAAAAAAAATAGGGGCCGAAGCCCCGTGGGTTTATTGCATGCAGCAATCAGCCTTGGATACGCTTTTGCCAGCGTCAAACATAGATTGAGCTTCGGAGGTGTAATAGCCATGCTTTTTGCAGAAAGCCAGCAGCTTTTTGCGAACGGCAACCGGATGCCAATATTCCTGTTCGGCATGCAAATCAAGCTCATGCAAACAAAGGTAGCAGAGGTCTTCAATTGTTTTGTGGCTGAAGGAATCAAAGCCGCAAACATCAGGCAATTCATTGAGTGCTGTTTCAAATGTCATTTTCATATTTCCTTTATTTAATTGATAACGTTAAGTCCTAGTTGATGTGCCATCAGTTGACACAAAATAATATTAGCACCTAAAAAACGAAAGTCTATTAGGGTAAACCCTAGGTTTATACTGATCTTTTATACAGGTGTACTGTATAAATTAACAGGTTTACTGTATGGCTATACAGGTGGTAGAATCATATATAAACGTTTACACATGAGGACGAGATGAGAGCTAGACGAGTCGATGAGAACCAGCAAGAGATCGTAGACGCCCTGAGAGATGCCGGGGCGACAGTTAGAGTAGTCACACAGGGAGAGGGGATCCCCGATCTTCTAGTCGGCTACACCGGACCGAGCGGGATAGGGCATACGCTCTTACTTGAAGTTAAAGACGGCAACAAACCTCCCAGCGCAAGAAAGCTCACGGCGGCAGAGGAGAAGTTCTTCATGGAATGGACAGGAGGAATCCTAGCCATAGTGAAAAGTCCGCAAGAAGCCCTTGATTTAATCAGCAGCTTAGATTAAAATTCACACAACTGTGGAAACGCAGTTGCCTAGTTGGTTTAAGGAGGGTTAGTCCCTCCTTTTTTTTCGCTTGACGCATCCTCAAATTGCGAGTACAATGGGGGTGTTGTCGTCGTGGTCAACAATCAAAGCCGTTTACACATGCCTCGCCCCGTTAAGGGGAACCACGACGGGGCAGTTGTAAGTGGCTTTTTTTGTTTGCAGACTGGGTAGATGATGGGTTAGCGCCGTCATGGGTTTTTCCTAAACGAAAAGTAAACGCTGCTTTATGCGAGCTACCCAGTCTCAATTCTCACGCAACCGTACTCCGCACGATAGTAAGAGCCTGAATGGGCGGCGCGGAAGAAAACACAGGTCTGCGATCTCACCCCGTATAGACCTACCAGCCTGTTAGTGAGGGACTGGATAAGACGGAGGCAAACAAGGTGATAGACAAGGCCTCCATCGAGTGAATCGCTACGTTATGCGTGTACTAGGTGCAGAGAATCCACGAGTGAGCTGCGCTGGGTAAGGGGAAACAGCCACGGCTACTCACCCTTGGGGATGCTATTGTCAAAAGTGAAAAACATATTGCATCGTAAATTTTGTAGCAGGTAGGTGTTGACTTGTTGCAATCTGTGTTTATAATTCATGCTTTTAGGAGATGAGATGCTAGTAGAGAAGATACGGATTGATTGTGGTACACAGTCGAGGGAGAAGATTGATCAGCAGGTGGTTAGTGACTACGCTGTTGCTCTCAAGGATGGTGCTAAGTTCCCCGCCGTGGTGGTTTTCCACGATGGTTTGGAGTACTACTTAGCTGATGGATTCCACAGGTATTTAGCTCACGTCCAAGCCGGACGGACTGAGATCGAAGCAGAAGTAAAGAACGGTACTCTCAGAGACGCGATTCTTTACAGTCTCTCTGCTAATGACACACATGGTTTAAGAAGGACGAATGCGGATAAGCGCAAGTCCGTCATGACTCTCCTTGAAGATGAGGAATGGAAACAATGGTCGAGTTCCGAGATCTCTCGGTCTTGTAAGGTTTCTACGGTATTTGTTATTAAGATCAGGAATGCTTTAGGCGACAAGCCCGAAGTGGTGAAGATCAACCGAAACGGGAAGGTCGAAGAGCGTAAATCTGAGCACAAGAAACCCGAAGTTGCCCCCGAAGTTCAAGATGAGAAGGATGACGCCCTTCAGATCCTACTGGAGGAGAACCAAAAGCTCACGGATAAGCTAACTTTAGCTGCTCTGCCCGAGGAGGATCGCTTCTTGGCTGAAATGGAAATAGAAGATTTAAGGGAGGAATTACGGTTAACCAAGATAGAACTGGAGGCTGTTAAGATTTCTAGAGATCAGTTCCAAGCAGAAAATGCACAGATGAAGCGACAAATTGCCGCGATGCAGAGAAGCAAAGCGACAAATTAATCCATACAGTTAGATAAAACGACAACCCAAGCGGATGGGTTTATCCGCAGAGGAAATATGCTACAACTTAGACCTTATCAGGAGAGGGCTATCGAAGCCCTGCGTGACGGATTTGCGAAGGGATTTAAGAGTCAAGTACTCTACGCCCCCACGGGAGCAGGTAAGACCGAGATGGCTATTGCGCTACTCGATGCCACCAAGAGGAAACTAAACTCATGCGGGATGATCATGGATCGGATCATCCTATGCGAACAGACCTCTCAGAGACTTGAGAAGTATCAGATAGACCACGGCGTTTTGATGTCGGGTCATTGGAGATACAGACCGTATGAGAAGATACAAATCTGCTCCGCCCAGACTCTTGAGAAGCGGGAGATGTTCCCTGACTTCTCCTTGGCTGTGATTGACGAATGCCACACGGTCCGAGAAAAGATTGCAGAGTACATCCGAAATAATCCTAACATGAGAGTGGTAGGACTTTCAGCTACACCCTTTACTAAGGGGATGGCTCTGACTTACGACAACATCATCTCTACGGTCACGACCCAGCAGTTGATGGATCAGGGAGTTCTAGTTCCATTGAAGATTTATGTCGCCAAAGAGATCGACATGAGCGGGGCAAAGAAAGTTGCGGGTGAATGGAGCCAAGCCGAAGCCACGGAACGTGGACTTAAGATCACGGGCGATATCGTAGCGGAGTGGGTTAAAAAGACCCATGAGATATTTGGCAAGCCGGAGAAGACTATCGTGTTCTGTTCCGGCGTGGCTCATGGTATGGAACTATCTAAGAAGTTCGCAGAACAAGGATATAACTTTGTCTCCGTCTCCTACCATGATACGAATGATGAGAAGCAGGAAGTCATTAGAGAGTTTTCTAAACCTGATTCATCTATTCATGGACTCGTAGCCACAGATGTACTTACGAAAGGTTTTGACGTTCCTGACGTGAAGATCGGCGTATCGGCTAGACCCTTTTCTAAATCCCTATCCTCTCACATCCAGCAGATGGGCAGGGTGATGCGGGGACATCCGAGTAAACAGTTCGCGGTCTGGCTGGATCATTCGGGGAACTATCTCAGATTCTTTGAGGACTGGCAGGAAATCCTACACGATGGCGTCTCAGAGCTAGACGATGGCAAAGAGAAACCTAAGAAAGAAAAGACGGAGAAGGAAAAGAAAGAATCCAAGTGCCCCAAGTGTGGCTACTTTTGGAAAGGTTTGTCTGTCTGTCCGGCTTGTGGTTGTACTAGGGAGAGGAAGAGCCTAATCGAATCCGTGCCCGGCGAAATGGAGGAGTTGGGGGCTTTCAAGTTTGAGGATAAACAAAAGTTTTGGTCTGAGTTACAGTTTCAAAAGAAGTATCGCGGCTGGTCTGACAAGAGATGCCTAGCTACTTATCGGGAACGGTTCGGCGTGTGGCCTCGGGGTTTAAACGATACAGTTGTCACCCCTTCACCTCAGACGGAAGCCTACATACATAAACGTACACAAGCGTACATCAGACAAATGAAGAGGAGATAAATGGACTTCATCCAAGCGTGTCAGATTCACGGGATACTGATTGACCACTTACCTCCGTTCGGGATATGGAAACGATACCCGACAGAGACACACCCAAGAAAGAGAAACGGCGCGGTCAAGTGGATGGGAGATCATGGGTTCATTCAGGACCACGCGAGAGATACAGAGGTCATCGTGTGGAAAGGGCAGGAACTACCTCGGCATGACTTGGGGCAGATGATCCTAAAAGCCCAGCAGGATACTTTGAGAAGGCAGAAGTTAGCCTCTCAGAAAGCGGCTTACCTTCTCAACAACTCAAAAAATGAAACCCATGAGTACATAAACAGGAAGGGGTTTTGTAACCTAAAGGTTCCAGTCTTTGAGGGCAAAGCCGTCATCCCGATGAGGATCAACGGAGCTTTAGTTGGGTGTCAAATGATCTCTCCGGACGGATCAAAAAGATTCCTATCGGGGCAGGTCACAGCGGGAGCCAGTCTGACCATTGACAACAAAGGGATGAACTATCTAGTCGAGGGTTACGCCACGGCGTTAAGTCTGAGAGCCGCACTAAAACATATCGGCGTGAGATACACGATCCATGTCTCATTCTCTGCGGGGAACATGGCTAAGTTAGCTAAGAGCCTCACCAAAGGGATGATTATCGCTGACCATGACCCAGTAGGCGAAAAAATAGCCCGAGAGTCGGGCTGGTCTTACTTCATATCGGGAAAAGAGGGGGAGGACTTTAACGACCTTCACCTTCGGGTTGGTCTTGAGGCGGCAGCGGCTCAATTAAGGGCAAAACTCTATGGATTTTGAAGCGTGAGGGGATGACTCTCTCAAGTATTTCCCTGAGAGAATCACCCTCCATGTCCATCGAAAAATGGACTTCTTCATCCGACAGTTCTATTCTATAAATCAATCTATTCTTTCAACCTTGACCGTCTCCACGTAGTAATCCTCGACCACGGACGGATCAGGATCAAACTGCTCATGGGCTAGATGGCTGGCTTCCGTCTCATCTTCTGCCAAGATGGTGAATGTCTGTTGGGCTACCGCGCGAATGGTGACAGAGTAACTATTCATTTTCCCTCCATTGTAACTAATTGATAATCAAGGATTTTGAAAGGTGCATGACCCCTGTATTTCATGTTCTTTAGATGCTCTAAGCTGTCAGCATAAAACGCTATGTGATCATCAGGGACTCCAGCGGTGTCGCAATTCGTCCCCTCGTCATAGTCCATCAGAGATATGTAAATCTCTTCTTTTTCTACATCATCGTCCCACTCTACAAAAGCGCGAGCCCCTATGATCTCTTCACCTGACTCTAGTTCAGGTGGGACAATCGTCTGATTAAATTGCAATTTCATATAAGCCTTTCATAAGATGCCAACACTAAAAAAATGAAACAAACTGCGATCATGTAAAAGATAAAGTTCCTGACTTTCCGGCGGGAAAAGTCTGACTCAATCCCCAATAGCGCGGCTTGTACCTTCTCGCCTTCTTTGTCCACATAATTGGTTTTTGGGAAATAGTTTCCCCCGATCAACACTTTTCCCGTGTTGTAAGGCTTAAACTTCACCTCATAATTGAACCGTTTCGGCTCTTTTACTGGCTCTTTTTTTCGTCTTGCGTTCATATGAGTGCCTCGGGGAATTCGTCCCAAAATTTCTTCTCGATCTGCTTTAGCTCCTTGGCGGTCATCGGGCAGATCACGGGGAATGGGTACCAGCTTGGGGCTTTCATCGCGCCTCCCTTCGCCCGATTTCGATCAATCGTTTCGCTTCGTCTCGGTGCTCGGGTTTTTCTGCTTGCAGTAGTAGGTTGATCCATGACCCCTTAATCACTCCCTTTTCATACTGGTAGCCCGTCTCAATGTAAAAGTGTTCAGTTTGATTCATTTAACACCTCTTGTAGTGTCCCATCACATTCACCGCGCCTCCACATATCTGCGAATTCGTCCAAAATGCTGTCGATTTCGTCATCGTCAAGATCACGCGCCTCCAGCTTTAACCTGAGTTGTCTTTCGTTCATTCTGTCACCTCCTGAGTATCAAACACTTCAATTTCAAAATCACCGCCTGAAAAATCTGCGTTCTCGCACATTTCATCTTCAATTTGCTCGACTGTGTACTTATTGGGAACGGTTATCCGCACCTTTTGGTATTGCTTTAAAACTAGCGTGGCTGTATAAGTTTTCATGCTGTTGCCTCCAGTTCTTCGGGTAGTTCAACTTCATCGCCCAACTTGGATTCCACATAACAGCGCATCGCGGCGATGAGAGGGGTTGAGCCGTTTGCCCAAATATCATTGCACTCATGACCGTTTGGCGCATCAATGCAAGCGCAGATTGACCTTTCTTTTTGGTCGATGGTGATGAATTCACGCTCGATAATCGCGCCACCTTTTGCCCAGTCGGTGGAATAACAGTAACCCATGCCCCTCGATTGCTGGTACATGAATATTTCCATAAACCTAGGCGAATCACCTAATCCCTCGCACTTGGCAACCGCCCAATCAAGGGCAGCTCCGGAAAGTTCTGCTGTTTTCATTCTGTCACCTCAAAATCTTTACGAATAATCGGCTTGCCGTTTATGTTATAGCAATACAAACCTCCCACTTGTTCTGCAAGTTGCTCGCAGCTTTCTCGCGGTCCTACAAAAATCAACGTTCCAGTCTGATCAAACACCGATGCCGGAAAGTCTGTCGGCTCGGGCAGTTGTAAATTTAACATTCTCGTCTCTCCACAATTCGGGCAAAATCGCCCCATAAGCCCCAACCCGTGAGGCTTATAGAGTTTTCGCTCAACGATACAAATAGTCCACTTCCCCGATGGAGATATAAGAATAGTCCATCTTGACCTCTCTAGCGGTTGCTTCCCAATCAATATGCACCCATGCGGGTAAGTCGCGGGGAATAGTCCCGCAGTCTTCCAGCATTTCGCGGGTGTATTCGGTGAAGTTCGATTCGCGAATCAGCGTTATGGGATACCAATCCCCGCGCCATTTTTCATCGCCGCCGCCGCCCTTTAGCTCCTCTAGGGTGGCGGTTAGGGTTTGCAGTTCGCAGTGCAGATCGTGATATTCATCGCTAACGGTTTCTGTAGGATTTGTTTTATCGGATTCGCGATCAGCTTCCGACATATCTGCGAGTTCGTTTTCCAGTTCTTCTACGCGCTCTATGATGTCGCGCAAGTCTATGATGTCAGCGGTTAAGTCTATTTCGGTTTTCATGGTTTTGCCTTTCAGTTGGTTAGTAATGTGTTGCATTGGTTGGGTTTGTATCAGGTAGATTCTTACTTGTCAAGCGTGACCCAAAAATAATTTTTAGATGTCCATCGTTTGGGCGTGTTGCTCGATCTCAAAGCCCAGTTTTTTGATGGTGTTGAGAGCTTCCCTTGTGAGGGTTTTAGTCCCAGTCAGATCAGCAAACAAGCGCGAAACGGGACAAGCGGGATAGGCTTGCACGATACCGTAAACCGATTTGGTGCGAATGATAATTTTCATTTTTTCACTTCCATAAAATATCAAAATAAGCGGCAGCAAGTATGGCAAACCATACGCCTAAAAGTAAAGCCGTCAGGATGTCCCAAACTGGGCGGCGGCGCGGTTCGGGTTTGTAGTGCTGTCTCATTTTTTGACTCCATTTAGGCTTACTAGCCATTCAAGAATGGGCACAGCGCGGTACAGTTTTGTATTGATTGCCTTTGCCGTGTTTTCGTTGAATGTCTCAAAAACGGCTTGATTCGTTGCAATATTTACGATAATCCATGATGCGGTTTTCATGCTGCCACCCCATAAGCCAAAATAGGCAAGCGGTTCACTCTAGCCCTAACCCAGCTAAAATATTCGCTAAATGCCACATTACCCCGTAAACCTTCGCCAGTAGCAAGCTCAAAGCCATCCGGCGCGGTTTCGCTGTCGGGTATTAACTTTAAAACGCCATTTTCGGTTTCGCTGCTGGGCTTGAAGTACAGATAAAGCGGTTCAAATATTCCGGCGTTGGCCATTTTCTGAGCTTCATGTGCACCACAATCCGCGCACTTTTTGACCATTTCAAAAATCACTTTTTCATAATTTAACATTTTTAGCTCCAGTTAGTGATTGCAAAATGACAATCTACAAACCCCCCGTAAGAGGTTTGTAGGTGTCACTCAGGCATTGTTGCGCACCTTGTGACGGCGCACAGAAGCGGTGGCGTAAGCCCATGCGTTCGCCAATTCTTGCGATGGAAAAGACCTGCTGCGCTGTTTAACGCCAAATTCTTGCCATTCACCATCAACCAAACGCGCGTTTTGTACATATGCGCGGTAGTCTGTGCCATTGTCACGAAACACAACCACATAGCCAATTTCGCGACCTTTTTGGTCTTTTACGCCAGTCCCAATGAAGTTTTGAAAAATTTCGCCGTATTCCATGCTGATCTCCTGATGGTGTTCAATGTTTACTTGTAGAAATAAGAAGCCGCAATGGCGAGAGCTTCTTCCGCTGTTCGCCCGAAATATTGGTGACCGCTGCGCCCTTCAACGCACCAATCATTTATTCCATGCTCAATTTGCTCCTCTAACGTCATATCGTTGAAGCTGGGGTTGTGGACTTCGTAGGCTTTCATATGTGCTCCTAGTGGTGGTCAATGCGATATTGCATTGAGGGGTATCCTCTCACGTCTAAAAAGCCTTGCGAACTAGGGAAAACCCTAATAAAGCACTGATCGTTTGTACAGTAAACAACAAAAAAGCGGGCAAAAAGAGCACGAAGTGCAAAGGTTCTCTACTTGTTCCCCTATAATCCCTGTACATTCATACAGTAAATAGGATATGACACTAAGCCGTAAAGCAATCAGAGAAGCATTGGACACTACACCTATTGATCAAATCCTAGGTGTATCCGATAGAGGGCTAACATCGAAACAAAAACGTTTCGCCAAAGAAGTTGCCAAAGGTGCAACCAAAGCTGACGCATATCGGACAGCATACAAAGCCAACCCAGCCCCCAGCACGATAGTCACCGCGCCATATACGCTTGCAGCCGATCCTAGAATCAAGCGTGAAATTGAAGCATATGAGATGGCAATTAGGGCGGCGGAACATCGCACCCCTAGTGCTCTACGTGATCTTGTAATCCATTCACTTGTACAAACGCTCATCGACCCTGAGACCGGCGCAGCGCAGCGCATCCAAGCGGCGAAGGTACTTGGCACAGTAACCGAAGTAGCGGCATTTACAGACCGCAAAGAAGTCACAACCATCACTAGTTCACAAGATGCGCGTGATCGCGTGATGCATGAACTACGTTTAATGATGAATGGTGATGCCGAAGATGCGACCATGATCGATGCAGAATCGCTGATGGCCGAACTCCACCCCCCACGGGGGGCCACAAGCGTGGAAGAGGAGTCCCGCGCAGAATTACATACTACTCCACTCGAACAAATTCCATCTTTATCGGACCCCACCCCCTCATCTGAGGA
>Ga0209088_10001852_pt1 | contig 13376 bp, 10 predicted proteins | sample S_140625_EF_Meta_FD_187324 | JGI IMG/M metagenome (GOLD analysis project Ga0209088, IMG submission 187324) | Freshwater microbial communities from Lake Simoncouche, Canada to study carbon cycling - S_140625_EF_MetaG (SPAdes) (version 2) | ecosystem: Environmental > Aquatic > Freshwater > Lake ...
GTCGGTCTGGGCCCGCAGGGCCCACACGGCCGGCCCGCGGCTGGCATTCAGGATGCGCTTTTGGAGGGCGGTGGCATCGGCGAGGCGGCCGATCACCCCGCCAAGGGCATCCACCTCATGCACCAGCTGGCTCTTGGCCGGGCCCCCCACGGCCGGATTGCAGGGTTGCCAGGCGATGCGATCGAGATTCAGCGAGAACAGCGCCGTGCGGATGCCCAGCCGCGCCGCCGTGAGCGCCGCTTCGCAGCCGGCGTGGCCGCCGCCCACCACAATCAGCTCGAAGGATTCGGTGGGCTGCTCGCCCGTGGAAATGCAGGAATCCATCGCTTCAAATTAGGCGGCGGTGCGGGTTGTGGGGGCTGCACCGGTTCCTGTCGCCTTCCTTGAGGGGGTGCCCTCCAAAGGCTGGGCCTACGGGCCCCCCTGACCCAGCTGGCTCGGCCAGGACGGCTTCGCCGGCTACGGCCTGCTGGGGAGGGCCGCTGCCCGCGGGCCGACCGCAGCACCCCTCGCGCTTATTCCGGCCCAGCTCACCCCTGGTGGGCGACCATTCTTCCCATCCTTCCGGTGAGGGCTACTTGGATTCCCGGCTCCCCCAGGCATGGCCTCTGCCCCAGCCCTTAGCGCTGCCTATGCCGCTGCTCGCTCTGGTGCTGGTGGCGAGCGCCTGGGGGCTGTTCACCCTGCTGGCCCGTCGACTCCCCTCCGATTCGCTGGTGCGGGCCCTGTTGCTGCGCACGCGGCTGAGCTTGGTCGTCCCCCTAGGACTGGGGGGCGGGCTGATCTGGCTGCTGGGGCTTCTGCCGGCCGCCGTGCTTCCCCTTCCCAGCCCCCTGGAGCTGCGCCGGCTGCTGTTGGTGCTGGCCCTGGCCTGGAGCTTGTCCCGATCCCGGTGGACCCTGTTGCGCTGGGTGGAAGGCACGCCGACGGTGGCGGCCCTGGAGGGCCGGGAGCGTCTGGCCCTTCTCGATCTGCTCGACAAGCTGATTCGGGCTCTGGTGGCGGTGCTGCTGGGCTGGCAAGTGTTGCGGCTGCTGGGGGTATCGGCGAGCGTGCTGCTCACCGCCGGCGGTTTCGGTGCCGCCGCCCTGGCCTTCGGCGCCCGCACGATCGTGGAGAACGGCCTCAGCGGCGTGGGGCTCTACCTCAGCCGCCCCTTCGTGGTGGGGGATGTGATCCGCCTACCTGCCCAGCAGCTGCAGGGGGAGGTGGAGGCGATCGGCTGGTTCCACACGCGCCTGCGCGATCCCGAGCGTCAGGCGGTGTACCTCCCCAATGGCACCTTCATCAGCCAGGCGGTCCAGAACCTTGCCCAGATCGACCGCCGTCGCCTGCAGTTGGAGGTGAGCCTGCGGCCCCGGGACCGGGACGCCGTGCCGGCCATCGTGGCCGAGCTCCAGGGGCTCCTGGCGGCGGAGCCGGCGGTGGATCCAGGTTTGCCGGCACGGGTTCATCTGGTGGGCTTCGGTGAAAGCGGGCCGCTGCTAAGGCTGCTCTGCCATGCCGCTACCGCCGATCTGGCCGCGGCCCTCGATCTGCAGCAGCGGCTGTTGTTGTCGATCGGCGCCGTGGTGGAGCGCCATGGCGCCGCGATCGCCCTGCATCGCCGCCTGCTCGCCTGAGGGAGGCCCCGCGGCGATCGCAGCCAGTGATGGGCCCTGGCTGCCGTCGTGCTGCAGTGGTGTGCCGTTGCCGCCGCACGATCACCCGCCCTGCACCGTCCACTCCCGGGGAGACCCCCACCCCTGGCCCCACCACCGTCGCCGGGTACGCCCGGGAACTCCGCCCCCTCCTGCCTCCTGAGGCCTTCCGCGCCGATCCTTCCCGGCTCACGCTGGTGCTGATCAACCTGGCGATCCTCGCCCTGGGGTGGTGGATGGCTTCTCGGCTGGATCAGTGGCCCACGCTGGCCCTGCCCCTCTTTCTCCCCTTCTCGCTGGTGATGGCCAATGCGGTGGTGGTGCTGCTGTTCGCCACCCACGATCTGCTGCATGGCAGTGCCATCCGCGGCCAGGGACCACGGCGCTGGGTGGGTTTCATGGGCCTCGCCGTGCTGTGGATGCCTCCCACCCTCTGGAACGCGGTGCACAACCGTCAGCATCATGGCCACACCAATACCCTCGCCGATCCCGATCGCAGTTACCTGGAATCCCAGCCCGCCACCTGGGGCAAGCGGATCCAGCACGCCTTCGTGCCGTCCGATGAGGTCACGCCGCTGGGGCTGGCGCTTGGGATGGGCGGGGCCTGGTGGGTGCACAACCTGCGCAGCCTCCTTTCGGTGCTGCTCGGCCCCCGCTGGCAGGAGACCACAGCCATCGTGCCGGCGCCGTTCGGGGTCAGCCGGCGGGAGCGGCAGGCGATTGTGTTGGAACTGCTGCTGATCATCGCGGCCCATGCCGGCGTGATCGCGTTGATCGGCCTACGGCCGCTGCCGTTGTTGCTGGGCTACGCGCTGCCGCTTGGCCTGGGCTATGCAGTGGCCATGGCTTACATCTACACCAATCACATGCTCTGTCCCCTGGCTGAAGACAACGATCCTCTGGCCAATTCGGTTTCGCTGCAGTTGCCCGCCTATTTTGATCTTTTGCATCTCAATTTTTCCCATCACGTCGAGCATCATATTTTCCCAGGGATGAATACTAATTTTTATCCTCTGCTGCGCCAAGTTCTTTTAGAGCGTTATCCGGACCGCTATCAATCCCTTTCCGGTGCTGAGGCCTGGCATCGCCTCATGACCACGCCCCGCAACTATCGCGATGGCCGAACTCTTGTGAGTTGGTCGGGAGAGCGGTCGGTGAGCCTCCCCCTCAAGCGGCCCTGATATCCAGGGCTTGATCGCGGTTACACCGCCAGGTTGCGGAAGCGGGTGAATTGGGGCTCAAACAGCAGCTTGCAGGTGCCCACCGGGCCGTTGCGGTGCTTGGTCACGATCACCTCAGTGATGCCGCGGTCTGGGGTTTCGGGGTTGTAGTACTCGTCGCGGTAGATCATCAGCACCAGGTCGGCGTCCTGCTCGATCGAGCCCGATTCCCGTAGGTCGCTGAGCATCGGCCGCTTGTTGGTGCGGGCCTCCACGCCGCGGCTGAGCTGGGAGAGGGCGATCACCGGCACGTTGAGTTCGCGGGCCATGCCTTTGAGGCCTCGGGTGATGCGCGAAAGCTCCTGCACCCGGTTGTCGGAGCCGGAGCCCTCCATCAGCTGCAGGTAGTCGATCATGATCAGCCCCAGCTCCTTGCCCTGTTCGGCCATCAGGCGGCGGCAGAGGGAGCGCATTTCCAGCACGCCGGCATTGGGTTTGTCGTCGATGTAGAGGGGTAGGGCCCCCAGGCTGCTGATGCCCTTGCCGAGCAGGGGCCACTCCTCCTGCTGCAGCCGGCCGGTGCGCAGCCGGCCGCTCTCAATGCCCACCTCCATCGAGAGCAGGCGGTAGGTGAGCTGCTCCTTGCTCATTTCCAGGCTGAACACGGCCACCGGCAGGTTGTGGAGCTGGGCCACGTTCTTGGCGATGTTGAGCACGATCGAGGTTTTGCCCATCGCAGGCCGGCCCGCCACGATGATCAGGTCGCTGCGCTGCAGCCCCTGGGTCATGGCGTCGAGGTCGTAGAAGTTCACCGGGATGCCCGCCACGGCGGTGCCGAGGGAGCGGGTTTCGATCTCCTCGAAGGTGCGGGTGAGGATCTCGGCGGTGGGGGTGAGACCCACGCTGGGTTTTTCCTGGCTGATCGCGAAGATTTTCTGCTCGGCCTCATCGAGCACCTGGTCCATCGGCTTGCTCTGGTCGAAGCCCAGGCCAATCACCTCATTGCCGGAGCGGATCAGTTGGCGGCGCAGGTACTTGTCCATCACCAGGCGGGCCACCTGGTCGATTGAGGCGGTGGAGAGGGTGCGCTCCACTAGTTCCACCAGCCGGGCGCTGCCGCCCACCTTCTCCAGGTGGCCCATGTCGGCCAGCCAGGCCGCCATGGCGGTGAGGTCGGTGGGCTTGCCCTGGCTGTGGAGCATCAGGGCGGTGCGGTAGATCTCGCGGTGGGCGCCCAGGTAAAAGGCTTCGGGCTGGAGCACCTCGGCCACCCGGCCGATGGCGTCGGGATCGAGAAGGATGCCGCCGAGCACGGCCTCCTCGGCCTCCAGGTTCTGGGGGGGCACCGAATCGGGCAGGGCTTCGAAGTCGGCACGGCCGTTGTTGCCGCCATGGGACCTTCTCCCTGGCGGGGAGCCGGAGCGGCCCTCAACCTGGCGACTGCTGGAGTCATCGGCCGGCGAGGACGGACCGGCCACGGGCACGCTCACCATGGGATCTCGGGGGGGGAAGGGGCCGCGCGGGCGCAGAGGGGTGCCGGGGTACCGGCAGGCAGCAACGCCGCCGAACCCCTGGGGATCCGGCGGCGTGGGGGAAACTTATCTTGGACCGACCGTCCTCTTTTGACCAGCGATGGAGCCACCAGATCTGGTGGCTCCATCGCTGGTTGGTCACTGCAGGCCCCAGATCTAGGACCTTGGCGGATGATCGACCCCGCTCAGTGGCTCACCACCTCGAGGTTCACTTCCGCGGTGACCTCGGGATGCAGCTTCACCTGCACCTTGTAGGTGCCGGTGCGGTGGATCTCGGGAACGCTGATGTCGCGACGGTCGAGTTCCTTCTTGGTGGCGGCCTCGATGGCCTCGGCCACATCGCCGTTGGTCACGGTGCCGAACAGCACGTCATCACCACCGGTCTGCTTCTTCACGGTGAAGCGGCCGATGGTGTCGAGGGCCGTGCGGAAGGCGATGGCTTCGGCCTTCAGGGCTGCCTGGCGCTCGGCCTCCTTGGCGCGGCGGTGCTCCACCTGGCGCAGCACGGCGGCGGTCACGGGGACTGCCTTGCCGAGGGGCACCAGAAAATTGCGGGCATAGCCGGGGGCCACCTCCACCAGATCCCCATCCTTGCCGAGGCTCAGCACGTCTTCACTGAGCACCACCTGTACACGCTTGGCCATGGCTACGAACCCTTTGAAACCGATGGAAAACCGATCTATGACCCTACGACACGACAGGACGTTCGAGGGCGGCTCGCTCAGTGGGTCTGGGATTTCCGGGCGGCCAGGCGCACTCCGGGCTGGCTTGTGGGCGTATCCGATGACGGGACACGCAAGGGGGCATGGCATGGACAGGCGGCACAGATCTGCATGAATTACGCGCTCGTATTACCCAATGGAGGGTGTTGTCATGGTGGGCCTGTCTAAAAACCAGAGGAATCTGCCGGTTGATGGAAAGTGACCCTGACGGGCCCCCGTTCGTGCGGAAGCAAATCAGCTTTGCCGAGTGCTGAAATTGCTGGTTCGGAATACCCTGTTCGTTCGATTGATGGGGATACACTCATCGTTCGCAACTATCGACATCCCGCCAGGCCTGGAGATTTCCTGCGCTTACGTCTTGCAGCATCTCCGGAAGCTTGTGCTCGTGGTCCTTCGCTCGTCGTGGTCACTGGCGTGAACCCTACTGACGCCGAATTGTCCTGTCGTATTCAGCATCCCACGGACGAGGAGTTGCGCTTGCTTCGGCAGTTGGCCCAATCCGTGCCGGAGGCAAAGCCAATGAATCAAAGCTCTTTGAGCGTCCCTTTACGGCTTGCAAAGATCGGCCTTCTAAAGGAGATGGATTCCCTGTCGCGCCTTTCGAAGTCGTCGGCCACATTGATTTTTTTCGTAAGTCTTGGTGGTCTATTTGCATTGGTGATGCTGCGATCGATCTATACATCCATGACCACCGTCACGATCGATAATGGGATTGTGGCTGTCCCGGCTGGCCCCCAGATTACCCCTGTGGACACGGTGGTTGGTCGGGAGAGGAGTTTGATCGATCAGCTTTATGCGAGGGAGGGGATGGCTGTTGTGCCAGGTCAGCCATTATTCAGCACTCGCCATGATCCTAAAATCGACCTTGATTTGTTGGATCGTAGTGCCGCCAGGGATCTGACTAGTCTTGATGCTCAGATGCGCGATGTGCAGGGAAAGTTGGATTCGCTTTTAGAGCAGATTTCTTTGAGCCGCATCGAAGCGGCTGCGCTCCCCCCCACGGCAGCTCAGTTAAAAACCCTCAGCCAGAAGCTGCAATTAGCACGCGTCCAACAGCAACGACGCGCCGTGCTGTTGCGCGAGGGTGGCATCAGTCAGGATAACTATGAGGCGGCCGTGGACCGCGTGCTTGATCTGGAAACGAAGCAGCAGCAAGCAATGCGTCAAAATCGGACCGACCAAGTTCGGCGGGACCGTATTGCGGTTTTGATGGGCCTGGAACAGGAGCAACGCCGGCGATTTGCCTCTCTTACCCAGACGCGGCGGCGCATCCAGGCCGGGGTGGATGGACGGCGTGCCCAGACCAATCAGCATCCGCTGCCTTCGTTTGGTACAGCGTCTACGCCGCAACTTGATCGCGATCTCTACAAGGCGAGTTCTGCTGCGGTCGTCTTGCGTCATCTCAAGCGAGTTGGAGATCCAGTTCAGCCCAATGAAACGGTATTGCTGCTTCAACGTGAGCAGTTACCACCAGTGGTTGAGGCGCACACCTCTGCTTCCGTGATCCCGTTGTTGGCCTTGGGGAGCCAGGGAACGGCAGAAATCCCCGCGCTTCGCCAGCGCTTTACCGTGCGGGTTAAGAGTATGGATTCTCGTAGCCCTAACAGTGCCGATTTGAAGTTTGAATTTGTGGGTATTCAGGCGAATGACACGAGGCAGATTTTGGCACTTCAAGGTAAGCCTGTGAAGCTCTCATTTGTGAGCCAGCTCAATCTGATTGAGCGCCTGCGGCATTGGTCAACAAGGAGCATCAGTTAATGCTGCCCCTTGCGCTTGCCGTTTTGCTCAGCTGGGCCGGGCCCGCAGGTGAGAGTCTGCATATGGACTGGGCAGAGCGATTGGTTAGCGAGATCAAACAATCTGAGAATGCCTATGGTTCTAAGCCAACCGTGCTGGAATGGCGGGGAGTTAATGGTGCAAGTGAGACTCGCAATCGCACGGTCTGTTCAACCCTTTTCACGCGCCTGATTCAGCAAGCCTATGGCTATGGAGCTGATGATGTGAAGTGGTGGTTTGGAGCCGCATCACCCACTGCCGAGCAATACCATCATGCGGTTAAAACCGGCAACCGGTTTAAACAAATTGCGTCACTCAGCCAAGTGAGGCGCGGAGATGTTATCGCCATCGACTACCAGCGAGCCCGCTCTGTTGATCCGGGCGCCACGCGTGCCACGACAGGCCATATTATGCTTGTCGCGGGTGAGCCTAAACTCCAGCATTCTGGACCTTCCACGTTAATGCGTCGCTATTCTTTGGCAGTGATTGATTCATCCCGTTCTGGGCATGGCCCCAAGGATACCCGTATCCAACCCCGCGGAGGTTGGGGGGCCGGCGGGGTCGGGCGTGGAGAGATTGGCCTACTTGTGGACCGGCAAGGCCACATCCAGGCTTACAGTTGGAGCAATTTGCCCCGTTCGAGGATGATCCCCCAAGCGGAGCATTCTCTCCTGATCGGTCGTTTCTGTGGAGCTGATTGCGCTACTAAAAGTTAGGTGGGGACGCTGCCCGTCAGTGCCAAGCAAATAACCATAACAAGAATCGAAACCAGCATCCATGGAACCACCCTCTTGGCCCCGTGCAAGGTGCAGTCATTCGCATAGGACATGATGGCGATCACGACAAAAAGATGGTTGCCTTGAAAGGGAAGCTCCCTCATGCCGAGCTTGATGAATAGAACCTCTACTCCCCAAACATAAACAATGCTGTATAGTAAGCCCGTGGCATAGCGTCTCAGTCCAACAATGAGGCTGTAGCAGGAAATGAGCCTGATCGCTAGGTAAGTAAACAGGCAACCCGTGATAAAAACAATTCCGCTAAGCGGCTGCAGTAGTAGTCCCGCCGCAATGGGGGCGACCATGTAGCCCCCAGCCCTCATATCCGTATGTCGATAGATGAGGTAGCCAATCAATAGGCAGACCAGAAACTGAATCACGCGTGCGTTGAAATGGATGCCTTCGCCAGTTTGGTAGTAGCGATTCAGATAATTAAAATCACTGCCAATCACCCATTGACCAAACACCAGGATCAGCGCTGTGGTCAATGCGGTGATCGCCGTGGTGATGGCCATGCCTTTGCAGACTCTAGACACCCCTTGACGGCTGAAGCTCAAGGCAATCACAGCAGGGATCATCGTGCCCGAAAGGCTGTCGAGCGTCGTCGGCAGAATTCCGATCTGCATATAAAGAAGTGCCACGGGATACGTTAAAATGAGAGATAGGAATGCCAGGATATACATGGGCGTCCTGCGCCGATGGTCCACCCGCTTTAGGTATTGATTGTAGATAGCGTAAATGGCATAGGCGGATGCCAGCACAGCTAGGCACCAAAGCGGCGATAGAGTCATTAGGATTACAATGAAGCCGGGCACAATGATTCCTCCGGGAATCACGCCCCTGCGATCCTTGTAGTTGACCGCGGTAAAGGCTCCTATGATCAGAATGATGCGGTTAATCTCTGGTGTGTTGAACTCCATGCTTGTGATCATGCAGTCTGTTTTCGCAGTGCTTGCTCGATGAAATGCATGAGGTTTTCGGCTTGGCGTGTATGAATATTCACTGTGCCGATCAGGAGGATGTTGCTGGGTTGGCTTTTTGGACCAAGGATTTGATCTAGCAGGGCCCCGCCGTCGGCTTCGCGGTATGCGGTTGAATTTCCTAGATTCAAAATGAGGTCATGCTGCTTGGTGGCTACGGTATTGACCTCGGCTTCATAATCTCCAAAGGTCACAATCTGATCGAATCCCAATTCAACTGATAGCTCTGTAAAGAGGCGTACCCTGGCTGGGCGGTCGATACGGTTATTGAGAATCACCACTTTCTTGTGCTTGGGATTTTGCTTGAAGAGGATCTCGCAGAGCTTGATAAAGCTCTCTCGATCATTCACGGCAAAAAGATTGGCCCAAGTTACTTCGTGTTGCCGATGGTTTAGTCTTTCGATCCGGAATGCACCCGGATCGCTGGTCGCATTCTGCATCGCTTCCAGTGCTCGTTCACGGTTGAGTCCGATGAGATCGGCAACGCAGAAGCCGATGGCAACATTGGCTTCGATTGCAAAGTGTGAGAAGCCGATGAGGTCATCATCGCTGACCAAATCGTTTGCTGCGACGATCAATGTGGTTTCTTTTTTCTTGGCCTCTTCTGCTAAAATTTTTATAAGGTTTGCTTCCCGTTCAGCCGTAATAACGATTCCTTTTCGTGGGATTGTATGGGCCAATGAGCCTGCAATCTTTTCCAGTGTTTCGCCCATGTATTCAGCATGGTCGTACCTCACATTCGTGATGATACCCAGATGGGATTTGACAACTCGATCCTCAAGCCATTTTGCGTAGACAGGGTTGATGGCCATGCATTCAACCACGACTGCTTCGGCATGCTGGCGCCCAAACTCATTGAGAATTCGCACCTGTTCATTGACATTGGCAAAGCCCTTTCTGTCGACCTCGGCATCTTCCCCATTGGGTTGTAATATCCGTGCAGCACTGCCTGTTGTTTTGCCGAAGGTATGGTAGCCAGCCTCTCGAAGGATGGCGGCAAGATAGCGCGTAACGGTTGATTTTCCTCGGATTCCATTCACGTGTATTCGCCATTCGATCGACCGAAGTCTGGCGAGAAACTTTTGATAAGAGATGATGCTCCATGCTGTGTAGCCGTAGGAGCTAATCAGCAAGAGGATAAAGACGGTCACGCAAGTTGCTAGTGGCTCGGTCATCATCGATTGCCAAGGTTTGGTCTGACACCCTTCGCCCTTCATCAAGGTAAATATGCTGCTTCTTGCGGCAGATGAGTGTTGATGTTGGCGGCGGATATCGCCCGTGCCCTAGAGAGATTTGCCAGATGGCTGTGGTTTGTGCCGCGGATTTCTTTCTGGTCTGTTTTCACCCTTCTGGGTGGCGCTGCTCTGCTTTTCGCGGCTAGTAGCAGCACTTGGTCCCATTCCTTTCAACAGCAAGGCCAGAGTCGAGTTCTGTTTGGTCGAGTGGTGGATCTTGATGGTCATCCCATTGCCGGAGCTTCGATCCGCTTCCTCAAAGGCACAACCCTCAGCGGTCCTGATGGTTGGTTTCGTGCTGATACCTCCTTGCTTCCCCAATGGTTGGAGGTGCAACGGCCCGGCTACCTACGGCGCATTAAGGCGGTCAAACCCGGCGAAGCCGCCCTGGTCCGACTCAGCCCTGATGATGGTGAAACGGTTGTAATTCATGCGGTAGGAGATGTGATGTTTGGCCGCCGTTTCTTCGGATCCAAAACCGCCGAAGCTGCGATTCAGGCCCAACTCCATCCCACCGATCCTGTGGCTGCCCATCGGGCTTTGCTGGCCCCGCTTGAGCCATTGCTGGCGAACGCAGATCTCACCGTTGGTAACTTTGAAACCCCCTTGATCCGCCAGCCTTCGCTGGATCCAGGAGAGTTCCGCCCCGACCGCTTCCACCCGAGTAAGGACCATGTGTTTGCCAGTGCTCCTGCTGCGGCTCATGCTCTGCGGGAGAGTGGCTTTGATGTGCTTGGACTGGGCAATAATCATCTCTATGATGCCCTTGAGGCTGGCTTGCAGTCCACCTTCTCAAGCCTCCGAGTAGCAGGCTTTCTGCCTGGAAGTGGAGTGTTTGGGGCGGGGTCAACGTTGCGGGAAGCCTGGAGGCCGGCTTACCAGAGTCGTCAGGGCCAGCTGATCGCATTCCTTGGCTGCACCACGATTACAGGACACCAGAACCCGCTTAGTTATGTTGTTTCTGATGTCCATGCCAAAGGTGGTGCGGCCCCCTGTGAGCCCCGTGCCCTCTCGGCGGCGATCCGTTCGGCCCGTCAGCGCGATGCCACGGTGATCGTGATGATTCATGGTGGTAACGAGTATCAACGTCGCTCAACGCCAAGTGTTCAATTTTTTATTGATACCGCCATTGCTGCTGGTGCCTCGGTGATTCTTAATCATCACCCCCATGTGGTCGGCGGATTTCACTGGAATGGCCAATCACTCGTGGCCCGCTCCCTGGGAAACTTTTTATTCGATCACACAATTTGGCCCACCTTTGAGTCGTATCTGGTTGTGCTGCATCTGCGCCATGGTTCGGTGGTGCGCGCCATGGCTGAACCGGTGATTCTGAGTGGCTACCGGCCCTATGCGGTTGTTGGTTCCCTTGCCGATTTTGTGGCCCGTGGGGCTGCTGGTCGGGAGTCTGGTCCCCTGCTTGTCGAGAACGGCACGATGGAACTTGATGGGGCCCGGCGGCGCCGGCAACGCTCCTGGAAAGTGCCGCTCAGGGGTGATCTGCAGAAGGGCACGATCGTGCGGGCGCTGCCTGGTGTTTGGATGACCCGATCCCAGGGGCCTGGCCAGGTGCAGGGTGGCCGGGATCTGCTCTGGGTGGGTGGGTTTGAAGACGAGGCGGTCGGAGTGCCTGCCGGTACAGGGGTTCTTTGGAATCTCACCGCACCCGACAAGGTTGTGGATCGCCGTGCCGCCGCCGAAGGACGCCTCGGGGCCCGCCTATGGCGTAGTTCTGCGAATCGCCAACCGGCGATCCTGAGCCCCTTGCATCGAATCCCGGTCAAACAGGGTCAACAGCTTTCGATCTTGGGTTGGATACGCGGCCCTGCCGGCGTGCAGCCCAGGTTGATGGTTGGTTGGTATTCCTCCAGACGCGGACCTTCCCAGGCCCGCTTGGAACGTTCGATCCCTCTGCTGGGAGCAGACCGTTGGACCCCCGTACGCCTCGATTTGACCGTGCCAACCCACGCCACTGCCTTGGGGCTGAATGTGATTCTTGACCCCCCCGGCATCGGTCGTACCCACCTGGATGTCGATGGTGTTCGCTTGATCCTTTGGGAGCCTCCATCGCCAACGGCTGGATTGCTGCAGGATTGGTATCGCTTGCGGGGGGAGTCGCAACTCAGCCTCAGAACGGAGTATCTGCCGGGAGCCGAGCCTTGGCTGCCCCCGGTTGAATCCACGCCCTTGATTCCCTGGGACCGCCTGCAAACGGTGGCCCCGGTCCCTTCCCCTGCCCCTCCTGTTGGCGATTCAAGGGTTGGAATCGCCACGCCATGATTCAGCCACGCCCCGTCGGCCTGTCCGCATCCGCCGCCCTGGGCAGCCGCACCCGGGTGGCCAGGCCCAGGCGCTCCATCAGGCGGATGTGCTGCCAAGTGAGGTCGATTTGGCCCGGGCCGAAGCCATGGCGGGCCGAATGGGGGAAGGCGTGGTGGTTGTTGTGCCAGCCCTCGCCAAAGGTCACCGCGGCCACCCAGGGGTTGTTCATCGAGTTGTCGCCGCTGTCATGGCGGGCTTCACCCCAGCAGTGGGTGGCGGAGTTCACCAGCCAGGTGCAGTGGTAGACGAGCACCAGGCGCAGGGGGATGCCCCAGAGCACCAGGGCCCAGCCGCCGGCGCCGGTGGCGGTGCCGATCCAGAAGAGGAGCAGGCCGAGCCCCACCTGCAGGCTCAGGAACCAGGTGTTGAGCCAGCGGTAATAGGGATCCCGGGCCAGGTCGCCGGTGAGGCGGGGCACCGCTGCCATGGCGGGGATTTCCTCGAACATCCAACCCATGTGGGACCACCAGAAGCCCTTGTTGCTGTCGTGGTGATCCGCATCCGTATCGGAGAACTTGTGATGGTGGCGGTGCAGGCCCACCCAATCGATGGGACCGTGCTGGCAGCTGAGGGCACCGCAGGTGGCGAACACGCGCTCCAGCCAGGTGGGCACCTTGAAGGCGCGGTGGCTTAATAGCCGGTGGTAGCCGATCGTCACGCCCAGGCAGGCGGTGACCCAGTAGAGCACCAGCAGGCTGGCCAAGGCGGGCAGGCTCCAGAAGCGGGGCAGCAGGGCTACCACGGCAAGGATGTGGATGGCGACCATGAAGCCGATCGTTCCCCAGCGGCGGCCCGGGGGTGCCGCCGGGATGGGCTCGCCGCGGCGAGGCTGGTGCAGGGCAGCGGCGCGGCGATGGGCGCTGGCGCCGCCGGTGATAGTGGCGGCCGCCCGGGTGTGGAGGGCGGCGGGGCGGGGAAGGGATGTGGCGGCCATGCAGGACCGGCTCCGGTTGGATCGGTAGAATGGTAGCAATACGGATTCAAATCGCTTGGGTTATCGAGATGACATCGCATCGGGGCGGGTGGCCTTCGCCCACCTGATCCGCCACTGGCATGGCTGCAACGCCTGGTCCCACCGGGTGCTGCCGGGGCTGGCGGAGGCTCTTGACGTGGGCCGGGTGCACAACTCCCAGCTCTCGATGCTGCGCAACGGCAAGCTGGCCTCCCCCGGGCCGGAGGTGTTCCTCGCCCTGGGGCGGATCAACCGCTGGCTGGCGGCCGAGGCTCCGGAGGGCC
>Ga0209088_10001856_pt1 | contig 13355 bp, 11 predicted proteins | sample S_140625_EF_Meta_FD_187324 | JGI IMG/M metagenome (GOLD analysis project Ga0209088, IMG submission 187324) | Freshwater microbial communities from Lake Simoncouche, Canada to study carbon cycling - S_140625_EF_MetaG (SPAdes) (version 2) | ecosystem: Environmental > Aquatic > Freshwater > Lake ...
TGTGGGGCTGGCGTCAAAACCAAGGTTGCGACGGATCGCTTCCCGGTCCAGACCAAGGCTGGCAAAAGCCGCGTCGTGAGCGGCGGGATCGGAGGAACCGAGTTGAGCAGCAAGCTCGGCTTTCATTGCCGCGGCCGGAGCAGCGCCATAGGAGGCAGCAAGTTGATCGGCCCGCAGCTCAAGGTGCTTGAGGGCGGCGGTGCGGATCGCGGCGTCTTCGGCGAGCATCTGCTGGCCGATCGCAGCCAGATCGAGCCCGTTGCCGTAGCGGGCCTGCAGCCGCTCCTCCGTGACACCAAGGGCGGCGAGGGTGTTGCGCAGGGCGGGCCCTTCGGCAGTGGTCAGGGCGGCGCCAGCATTGGCGAGGGCATGGCCGGCACCGCCCATGATCGCCCGCCGAGCAGAGCCGGCCACCTTGGCGGCGGCGTTGGCATCAGCGACAAAACTAGCCTGGTTCTTTGGGGTCAGAGCGCCAACGCCGAGGTAATCCGCGACCGCATCATCAAAGGCAGCACGATCTTCAAAGCGAGGTGACGCTGGGCCGTTAAGAACATCACGGGCCAGCGACTCGTAGTCTTGCCCGTTTTGAGCAAAAACGTCATAGGGATTCCCGGTGCTGTCGGTAATAACCCCGAGCGGCTTGGCACCGAGGTTGTTGCGGGCGGCCTTGAGAATTGACAGCTCCTCATTCAGTAGGTCGTAGGGACCGTGGGAGCTATCCCGTAGATGCGAGCGAACTTCTTTACCAAACCGTGCGCTGTAGTTGGCTGCCATTTCAACCCTCGGCGATCAGGACTTTGCTGCGCAACGCCTCCGGGTGGGCGTTGGCGAGCATCAGGTGCCCCATTTCCGGCCGAGTTTCCATGAGTTGCGAGAACTGGGCCCAGAACGAACCAGCGTCGGCGGCGGAGAAGCCGGCGCCAGTACCGGGCTGAGGCATGGGCATCCGGGGCCGCTGGTATCCAGAGGGTGCGCCCTGGGGTGCGAGCTGAGCCGCGGCCTGCTGGGCGCGGGCGGCCATTTCGCGCTCCAGGGGAGTTTCCATCAAAACGCCACCGGAGAGCAGCGGACCATCGGGAGTCACCATGCCGGCAGCGAGAGCGGCGCGGGCCTGTTCACCTTCCGTTTGGATAGGCATGGGCCCATCGGGGCCGAAGAACTTCTGGGTGTAATCCGCAAGGATTGCAGGCTCAGAAAGAATTTTGACCATCGCTTCTCGATCTTGATTAGCGGCGGCCAGAACTCCATGGACGTGTTCGATGTACTGATGTTGAGTTGCGAGGGCCTGGGCCTGATCGTGCTGATGCTGCAGAGCCTGAACAAAAGCGTCCTCGATCTGACAGGCGTAAGTATTCAGATTGTTGGGCGCTTCCGGGCCAAAAGCTTCCAGGACCTCCAAGGACTCATTGGAGATGTTGTCAAGGAAGTTATCGCCGCGGGGCGTTTGCGCCGCCGCTTGAGCGACGCGAGCGGCCCCGAGTTGATACGCCTGCTCCAGTTCTTGCTGGTGGTGTTGGGCCTGGGCGCCGAGAAGGCGCTGGACCGAAGACTCCAGCGTTGCTTGCTGCGGCGAGGTCGGGGGCGCCCAGGCCGCCGAAGGAGCCAGTGCCGAGGGCACCAGCCCCTGTGGGGCCAGTCCCTGTGGGGCCAGGACTTGCGGGGCCTGACCCCGTGGCGCCCAGTTGACCTGTTGAGCCGGCGATAAGGGCTGTTGGATCAAATATGAGGGAGCCTGAGCCTGCCATTGCGGGGAGGGCGTAGGGGCTGAGATCGCTGGGTAGGCCCCCGTTGCTGCCTGATAGGCCTGCTCCCATCCCTGGAGGCCCGCTGGGGTTTGCCCCATTGGGGTTTGCCCCATTGGGACCTGAGGCGCCAGGCCAGGCTGCGGCCAGGCGATTGGCGAAGGCGCGGCTGCGGGAGGCATCCCGCTGCTGTTGCTCATCTGTGGGGAGACCTCGCTGGGCGAGGGCGCGGCCCAGGTCTGAGAGGGTGTCGGGGAGGAGGCCAGGTTCATAATCCTGATACTGAGGGGAGTAAGAAAGCTCTCGTTTCAGGAAGTCGAGAGTGCGATAAATGAATGGGACAACATCAAGACCCGGATCGGCCGCAATAGGTAGATCAGGCTCCTGCGGGTGGGGAACTTGGTACATCCCCCGAAGCATGTCCAGGAAGACGCCAGCAGAGCGCTGTGTCGCTTCCACCATGCGGAACGGATAGCCGGTGAGCATGGCGGCCCGTTCCTCCGGTGTTTTCTGGGGGAACAGATACTGAATGGCTTCGATGGACGAGACACCGAGTTCCTGAAGGTTGCGACAAACGATGGAGTTTTGAAGGATTTCCTGGGGGGAGTCCTCAAAAACCTGGCCCAGCCAACGCCAGAGTATTGACACCGAGCCATCGGGGATCAGGCCGACGGTGCCTGGCGGGATCTCGCCAGTGTTGCGAATTTCAGCAATGAAGCCTTCAACGTCTTGATTCCATTGGTCAAGATCCGCTTTGTAGGCATCAAGCGTCTTCTGGTATTCCTCTGGAGTAGCATCAGGGAAATCAGGCCTGAGTGGAGGCACGGGCTTAGGCCTGCCTTTGGCAACAGCCAGTGATTCACGGAAGATTGTTTCTTCGTGCGCCACCATCATTGCAAACAGCTTGCAAAAGCCGTAGCTGAAAATATCCCTGCATTTATGAGTTGCGGTAGCGGCAACACGGCCATAGGAAGATTTAATTTCGTAGGCCGTGGCTCCAGCACTGATCGAAAGATCATCAACGCCCCCAAGGGCGGCACGGATCATCTCCTGTTTCCGCTGGGCGTAAGCCACCTGATCGCCAGATACAGCATCAGGGTGGATGTAGCCGACGCGATCGGCGGCCTCAACGTTGGCAATGATCCGTGGAACCCGGATGCCGCCACTAGAGAAAGACGCCGAATAAGCACCGCTGCGCGTCGAAGGCCTGCCAAGAGCGGAGAAGCCAGCCTTGCTGGAAATTGTCGGGCGCTCCGTATTGTCGTCAGCCTCAATCAGGTCCGTTTTAGGACGAGAGGAAACAAGAGTGGGATTGCCAAAGAAGTTGAGATTGCCATGGATGGATTTCTCCATCTTGTCATGGGCAAGAATGTGGCCTTCAAGATGGTCAAACTCGCCGCGACCGGAGCCAGACTCCAGGCCTCGATTCATAAAAATTTCGACGGCAGGAATAAAGCCAAAGCTGTTGGTGAATTGCTCACGCTGAGAAGCAAAAACCACATCACCATCCAGCCCTGGATCCTGAGTTGTGATCCACTGGGTCACGGTGGCGGCGGTGACGTCAACGCGAATCCAGCGAGTGTTACCAAAAGGAGCACCATTCAGGTTGCCATCAGCGGCAGGAGCGTTATAGACAAGCTCTCCACCAGTAAAGCCTGAAGGTTTAACCTTGAAGGAATAGACGATCCTAAGCAGCTCCAGTTGATCGTCTTCGTCAACGAATGTTCGGTATTGATCTTTCCTGAAATAATTGATCCTGTAAAGGTCTTTGCTTGGCTTGAAATACAGCAGGCCGCGGCCATCGATCAACGAGTTGTCAATGATTGCATCCAGGCGGCCTTCAAGCTGATTCCACTCAACAACTTGCTTGATGAACTTTCGCCGCTGCCCAGTTGTGTCTTGCTCGGCGTAAAACTCAACGCCCTGGCGCAACATAAACAGCCGCATCTGCGCAAGATGGCTGGCTACGACAAGGGTGTCAGCAGCGCCAGCCCCGCTGACCCGGTTGCGGGCAGCCTCAAGAATCTGCTGAAGCTCGGGCCCTGCCAATTGCATTCCTGTCCGTGATCACAGGGTATGGGCCAGCAGGAAGGCGGCCCGTCATTCGCTGGCCCATTCGCCCCAGGCCGTCTGCAGCCGGCCCTGGCCGACAAGCTCCCTGACAAGGAGGACGAAGCTGTCGCTGCAATCGTCGTGATCGGATTGGCCAACATTTTCAAGTTCTGAAAAATAAGGAGTCCAATCAATCCAGCGATTAAAGCTAATGCGACCCGTTTGGAAAAGGCCGAGAATACCGCGAAAACGCGTAAACTTATCGCCCTTGTAGCCAGTGACGGCGCGAATGACAATGTTATGAAGATTGCGCTGATTGTGCAATATCTCAATGGCGTCAGCTTTTAGCGATTGCTGGTAGCTGATTGCTTCGATATTGATGGTGACCTGGGTATCTGTTGGAAACCAATCCACGGTGCCATCAGGCTTTTCATCGCCTTCGATCAAAAGGCCGTGGTCCGCCAGCAAGCGGCACAGCTCATCGATCTTCTCCAGATTTCCCATGACCCGCATCCGGCGATAATCCAGGGCGTCAATAAAGCCACCGTCAATTCCGCCAAGCGTCATCACGGTGTAATCATTGCGCTCTTTCAATGCGGAACTAAGGTCAATGCCAACAGCGATTTTATCGTAGACATTGCGTGGATCTCCCCTTTTGAGCCAATCCGAGGGGAAGTCAATCTCAGAGCGGGAAACCGGGTTGTTTTGAAACTGATAGCTGAAGGCAATTGGATCTTCCGTTCGCAGCTTTCGCAGGTACTCAAGCGAGAAGAATTCCGGCCAGTAGCTTCGCTCAAGACCATTCTCATCGGCAACAATGGCCTGCTGCTTCAGGACTCGCCAATCATTGTTTTCGTTGAAGGTGGTTGCAAAAATATCAGATTTCAGGAATCGCGTTCCAAGGGCAATAGCTCGGCCGCCGTCAAGCATGGTGGGACGGACCACCTCCTGCCAGTTTGTGATCAGCTTCCGGCGAATCTCGGGGTTCTGAATGCTTTCACTTGACTTGATTACGTCATCAAGGATGATGAGCTGAGATCGCCTTGATGTGATACTGCCTGAAAGGCCCTGGCCGACAAGCGTATAGGGGTCATCACCGATGGCGTCGATTTCGGCAAAGTCGTAGTCAATGGCCCAGAGTTCATCGCTTTGGCGAGCCTTGCTAAGGCGAACCATGGGAAACACCTCGGTATAGCGCCTGGTGCTAATGATCGCCTTAATCGTGTGGCTACGGGATCTGGCAATATCCAGGCTGTAGCCAAGATAAAGTAATCGCAGCATCATCCGGGCAGAAGCGTGAACGCCGATTGCCCAGGATGTGAGTAAACCCAAAACCGTGGATTTTGCCGAACCCCGAGGGGCCAATACGGCTGTATTTGGCCCAGCCAGCTTCAGCAGCTGGCTGGAGTCTTGCCCAGTGACGAATTCATTGACCCAGAGCCGATGGTGCGCCGCGTTCGGCTTTCCCATCCATCGGCAATAGGCACCGAAGTCCGTGCGGGCCTGGCGGATCGCCGGCTCAACATCCACCTCGACACGGGAAATCCCCGCTGCCAACTGCCTGGCGCGGCGAAGATGAGCAATTTGCAGATCAACAGCAGACACGGCCTTTCAGGCCCGGAAAATTGTTAGAAAAAATTTTCCGGTTGCTTCAAGGCTATTTTCTGTAATTCAAAAAGCACAGGGCTCTATGCCTGGCCTTTCAGTTCGATTTCGGCGAACACGGATTCCACCGTGGCCTCGATCGCAGGCCAGGTGCTGGCGTCTTGCCCAAACACCTTCTTGAGGGACTTGCTCAACAGCTCCACCCCGGCCAGCAGGAGAGAACGGCGATCGTGAACGGCGACCTCCTTGGAGAGATGTTCGATGTGCCCGCGCAATTCCTTGGACAGATAGGACAGCTTGGTGGGGGCATCGCCTAGGCGGATCTTGCCGTCTTCTACGGCATTACGGATGGAGGCAATGTCTTCCGTGAGCTTCAGGATTTCCGTTTCCAGGATCGCCCGATGATCCAGCTTGGTGTAGCGCTTCAAGATGAACGCTTCCCAATCGTCAACAGAGGCCTCCATTCCCAGGCATCTGGCGTAGAGATAGCTGGAAACTACAGATCGCTCGCTCGCTGCATATTGCAGCACCGCTGACATCTTGCGCTCAGGCAGGCCCTTCAACCAGCGTTCGACGGGGGACCCGTTGACGACCAGCAGGGGAGAGGGGCTGCCCCCGTGGGGTCCGCCCCCGTGGGGTCCGCCCCCGTGGGGCTCGATCATCGGGACCGGCCGCGGCGGGCCATCGAAACGGCGAGGGCCGCGGCGTCGTGCCGATCGGCCGAGGCGGTGCGGCGCTGCTCATCGCCGGCCACCCGGATCCGGCCCGTCTCGGCGTCTTGGGCATAGCGGCTGCTGGCGCTGCGCTCCCGCTCGACATCCAGGACGCCGCGATTGGCGACCTCCTGGGTGGCGCGGCCCTCGGTGCCCTGAGCGGCGATGTTCTGCCGATCCTGCTGCCCTTGGGCGCCGATGTTCGCCCGCTGCTGCTCGCCCTGGCTGGCAATGGCGGCTCGCTGTTGATAGCCCTGTTGGTCAATGCTGTAGCGGTCCTGCTGGCCCTGAGCGCCGATGTTCGCCCTGGTTTGGTCGCCCTGGGCCGCGGCTAAAGCACGGGCTTGCTCGCCTTCTGCGGCGATTCCGGCTCTCTGTTGATAACCTTGTTGATCAATGTTATAGCGATCTTGTTGACCCTGGCTGGCGATATTGGCTCGCTGCTGTTCGCCCTGGCTGGCATAACCCAACCGCTGCTGTTCGCCCTGGGCCACGGCTAAGGAGCGGGCCTGCTCACCTTCTGCGGCAATGCCAGCCCGCTGCTGATAACCCTGCTGATCAATGTTATAGCGGTCTTGCTGCCCCTGGCTGGCGATGGCGGCTCGCTGCTGCTCACCCTGGGAGGCATAGCCGAGCCGCTGCTGTTCGCCCTGGGCGACAGCCAGGTAGCGGGACTGCTCGCCCTCGGCGGCAATACCAGCCCGCTGCTGATAACCCTGCTGGTCAATGTTATAGCGGTCTTGCTGCCCCTGGCTGGCAATGTTAGCCCGCTGTTGATCGCCCTGGGTCGTGATATTGGCCCGCGTTTGGTCGCCCTGAGCGGCAGCCAAATAACGCGCCTGCTCGCCCTCGGCGGCAATGCCAGCCCGCTGCTGATAGCCCTGCTGGTCAATGTTGTAGCGGTCTTGCTGACCCTGGCTAGCGATGGCGGCTCGCTGCTGCTCGCCCTGGGAGGCATAGCCGAGCCGCTGCTGTTCGCCCTGGGCGGCAGCCAGGTAGCGGGACTGCTCGCCTTCGGCGGCAATGCCAGCCCGCTGCTGATAACCCTGCTGGTCAATGTTATAGCGGTCTTGCTGACCCTGGCTAGCAATGTTGGCTCGCTGTTGATCGCCCTGGGACGCATAGCCGAGCCGCTGCTGTTCGCCCTGGGCGGCAGCCAGGTAGCGGGACTGCTCGCCCTCGGCGGCAATTCCGGCACGCTGCTGATAGCCCTGCTGATCGATATTGAAACGGTCCTGCTGCCCTTGGCTGGCAATGGCGGCTCGCTGCTGCTCGCCCTGGGCGCCAATGGTGGCCCGCTGCTGATAGCCCTGCTGATCGATGTTGAAGCGGTCTTGGGCGCCCTGGGTCGTGATATTGGCCCGCGTTTGGTCCCCCTGAGCGGCAGCCAAGTAACGCGCCTGCTCGCCTTCTGCGGCAATGCCAGCCCGCTGTTGGTAGCCCTGCTGATCGATGTTATAGCGATCTTGCTGGCCCTGGGCGCCAATGGTGGCCCGCGTTTGGTCGCCCTGGGCGGCATAGTTGTAGCGTTCTTGCTGGCCCTGGGCGCCGATCAGATCCCTGTTTGCCGCAGTTTCAGCACTGAGGTAATCCTTGCCCAGTTCATTCGTTAGCTGCATCCCATCGAGCTTGAACTGGTGTTCGGCCGCCATGGTGTCGAGCGTGTTGCGGCGATCAAGGTCGCCGCTGAGCTGCATTAAGCCGCTCTCGCTCGCTGTAGTTTTATCCATCAACCGCGAGGTGAGATCGTAGTTCAATCCCTTGTCGGCGGCCGACATCTGAAATGCGTCTTTGGCTGCGCCGCGATCGGGATTGACCTGATCCGGGTTGACAGACCATTTCGTGATGTCGTTATAGGCGTCATCCCACCAGGCCATAGTAATCCTCAGCGAACAGAAGCAAGAATTTGAGCGCCAGCATTGATCAAGCTTTGCTTGTTCAGGCCCAGTCGCCGCTGCCAATTCTCAAAGTTATTGGCAGCATATTGCTCCGCAAACTGGCGGCCGTCCTGCGCAAGCTTTTCCCTTGCGAGGACTGTGGTTTCGCGTGTAGCTTCAGTATTAGCTTCAATCTGTTTAAGGCCAAGATTAAATTGATTGTTGTAATTCAATCTATCTAATTCTCTTGACTCCCTGTTGTCAATTAGCTCATTATTGATCTGAATGCCTTGATTCTCAATTTGCTTGCCTTGATTTGCAAGAGTACCTGCATTGAGCGCCCCTTGCTGTTGAATTCCGGCGAGGGTAATGGCATTTTGCTCCTTGGCCGCATGTTGCTGAGCATTAAGCTGCGCGAATTTTACCGCCAATTCTTGGCCCGCCAATTGCATCCTGGACTGAAAATCTCGATCCTGCCGAGCTAAATTTTCCCTGCGAATACCAAGGCCTTGCGCCTCCAGCGATTTTTGCTGGTATTGCTGCGCTCTGCCCTGGGCTGCGACTCTAGATGTACTTGACGAGCGATACTTGTCATCAGGCACGTAGTCCTTGCCGTCAGAGCCCTTGTAAGTGAAATCGCCCCGCTCGGGGTTGAACTGCAGGGCGTAAGGATTGCCGCCATGGGGCCCCTGGGCGCTGCCGCCACCAGGCAGCAATCCCTTGATTGCATTGGCCAGAAAAGCTCCGGCTGCCACATTGGCTTCAGTGGCTGCCGGGGCAGCAAACCCCCACGCCTTATCAAAGGCGTCATTGCCGTCAAAATAGCCCATCAGCGATAACCTCCAAGGTTGAAACCACCATTGAACATCTGAGTGATATTGCCGCCGCTTAAGCTATTTAATCCTCCAAACGAGAAGCCACCGCCGGAGGCGCCACCAAGGCCAGCAGAGAGGGCAGAGGTGCCGCCGCCCGTGAAGGCGCCTGCCGCCGTCAACGCCAACCCGGTGCCGGCCTTGAGCCAGTTGATTGCGCTGTTGCGGGAATCGCGTTCAGCCTTGATCGCTTTGCTGGCTTCCCGCTGGCGGGCGACCAGCTGCAACCCCGTGGAGTGCTCCTGCCCGTATTGGCTGAGCCCCTGAGACGCGACGCCGGCTTGACCGGCAATCCCCTGGCTGTAGATCCCCCCCAGTGCTGCTGCCCGAGCGTTATGGCGCGAGGCGGCAGCGGCGCTGGCGGAGCCGGCAACGTCTGCCCAATTTTGGCCTTGAAAGCCCTGCTGCGGCTGAAGCCGCTGAACGGAATAATTGCCGCCCCGGCTGGCGGAAACCAGCTGGCTATAGGTGTTCTGAATTCCGTTCATTTAGAACCCTCCGAGGTACGCCTGCATCAGCATGGATTGACGCTGCTCATTGGCAACCTTGAGCCGTTCCATGTCTCGCTGCTGCATTGCAGCCAGCATCGCGGGGGAATTCATCTGTTGATACATCACCCGTTCCTGCTTTTCCGATTCGGTATCAATGAACGGATCCAGGAATCGACCAACCTGGCCGCCGAGGCCGGTATCACCGCCCTTGGCGGCCTCTACCAAGTCTTTGGCCACTCCCCTCAGGCCGCTACCCGCGCCGCTGCCCACCATGCCGCCGATCACGGCACCGGGGATTGCACCAATTCCCGGCAAGATAAACCCGCCGATCGCCGCGCCAGCGGAGGCGCCAGCCGCAGCTGATCCAGCGCCGAGCAAGGCCCCGCCCACGCCGGCATCCTGAGCGCCGTCGATTGCGCCCAGGGCGGGCCCGATCAGGGGGGCAAACCTGTAGGCCCCCTTGGCCAGGCCGCCCAGCCTCCGCATGGATTCCTGCGCTCCCTCAGGAAGGCCCTCAAAAACCCTGGCGTAAAGACCAGAGCCCCGTTTGGCAACCTGCTTTTCGATGGCCGTCACGCCCTTGTCCGTGGAAGTGCCAGCGCCGCCATCGCTGACATTGAAGCCGTCTGCCGGACGACCGGGACCGGAGGTGGCAGGAGGAGCCCACTCCCCAATTCGGTTCACTCCACCGAGATCGACTACAGGGCGGGAGGGCACTGCCGGCACTGCGGCGGAGTCCAACAGGCTGGCAGTAAGGCGCGGATCCACCGAAGGATTGAAGGCAACGCCGTGCGCCATCCCCACGCCACGCTGCAATTGCGCCGGCTGATGTGCGAGCGGCACGGACGCCAAGGACTCGACATCGATCAGTGTTCGCGGGGGCTGCGGAACTGGCGGCTTCGCGGCGGGAGCCGCCCACTGGGGGCGGGCAGCGGGGGAAGACTGGTAGGGCGGAAGGGAGGCAGCAGCCGAGATCAGATCGAGGACGCCGCTTCCGGCATTGCCGGCTCCGGTGTTGTCGGCCCAAGGATCCGCCAGGCCGGAGCCAGCACCGCTGGAGTCGCCACGGCGAATGCCGTCAAAGCCATCAATTCGGGGTCCAAACGGATGGGGCAGGGCCGCCCAGGGATTGACAGCCGGGTTAAGCGGGACGCCCTGCACCATTGACTCGACATCTTGCAGCACCCGAGGCGCCATGGGGCTAGCCCCAATAGGGCCAGCCCCAGTGGGGCCAGCAGGGAGAGGCGCCCACTGGGGGCGGGCAATCCCTGAATGCTGGTACGGAGAGAGGGAGGCAGCAGCGGCGGCCAGTTCATCCGCCCTTTCGGAGGAAGGACCGCGGCGGCGGGCCCAAGCCTCTTCAATTTTTTGGCGGAAATTCACACCAAATAGGCCGTTTCGGCCAGGGTATTGGGGGGCCCTGGCGGCTGCTGCTGCTGCTGCTGTTGTTGCTGCCGGCGGCGGCGCTCTTCCGCAGCGGCAGCGGCGGCGGCGGGCTTGCCGCTTGGCGGCTGGCCGCTTGGCGGCTGGCCGCTTGGTGGTTGGCCGCTTGGTGGTTGGCCGCCTGGTGGCGCGGCTGCTGCCGGCAGCGGCGGTGGCTTCTCGCCGCCGTCCAGCCGCTCCTGCGGCGATAGCTGCTTCCAGGCAGCGGTTTCCGCCACCTGTTCAGGGTTGAAGGCCGGCTGAATAATTGCCGCGTTGACGACCTTGGAGCCGAAGTTGCCGGTGACGGCACCAAGCAAACCGCCGACCATGGCACCCGCCAAGCGGCGAGGGCCACGCTGCTCCAGGTAGAGCCGCTGGCGCATTTCAGGCGTAAGCGCTTCGTCGGCGCGGCGGGCCCCGAGGGCGGCCCCGACCAACGCCCCGCCAGCGGCGGACGCAGCCGAGAGCGGCACCCGGAACCCCATCATTTGCAGCTCGGGCTCCGCGTCAAGATTGCGAGAGGTCGAGCGAACCAGGCCGATCCCCAACGGCCCGCCGTCAAATTGATAGCGGACGTAATTATCGTAATCCTCTTTGCTTACATCAGGCCGCTCCGAAGTGAAGGCCTCCCACGGAAGAATCCGCCCCGTGCGGCCGAACACATAGCGGGCGGCAAGCTCAACGAGGGGATTAGATGACTCCGTGAATCCGCCTGGGGACGGCATCACGGACTGGAAACCGGCGGTGCGACCACCGTTCAGGATGTTCGTGTAATCCGTATTGTTTGATGTGGCCGTCATCGCGGCGGCAGCCAGGGCCGGAATGGCGACGCCGGCCAGCGCCAGGGGCACGCCAGTTCCCTTACCGCGATGGGAAAACCCCATCCGGCGGGCGAACTCAGCGTCGATCGCGCCTTTGGAGGTGTCGCGCTTATCGGCAGCCCGCTGGCTGTACTCGGCCTTGTAATCGGGCGCAAGACCTGCAAGGCCGGTGGCGACCTCCCCGGCCGCGCCGGTCATGGCAAGGGGATGGTTGAGCGCCCAATAAGGGAGACGGGTCCCGTCGGTGAGCAGATCGTGGGCAACCCGGCCGGCGACATAGGCCGCCTTTTCCTTCGCGGAAAGACTCTTATCCCTGAACTTGTCCCCATAGCCGCGAGGGTTAAGGAAGGAGCCCTTGATCAGCGACTCGGCCCGTGAATCCGTGAAGTCGTAATCCCCGGAATCGAAGCCCTCCAGGAGCTGACCCCAGAGGCCAGACGGTTGCTGGGTGCCTGCCGCCGCCAAGACTTAATACCCCAGGAATGGCGAGGCCAGGCCGCCGAGGGCCATTACCGGATGGCTCTGCCGGACGCCATCGAAGGCGTCATCGAGGCCCTGCTGATAGGCGGAGTCTTCAAACGCCTGCCGGCGCCGCTTTTCGTCCTCTTCCAGGCGGCGGCGCATGGCGAAATCCATGGGCTGCAGCCCGACGCTCTCCAGCAGGGGCTGCCCGAAGATCGAGCCCACCATGTCACCAACGTTGGAGGCCATCTGGCCCGCCATCCGGCTGCCGGTGAACCGCCTGGCTGCGGCCCCGGCCAGGCCGCCAGCGATCAGTCCGGGAACGGTCTGACCAAGAGTGCCTTCCGCAAACAGCATGGCACCCTCGCCCGGCCCGGAAATTGCGTCGCCCATGGACGCGAGGTAGCCCGCCTGCATCAGGCCATCCATGCCAACCCGGAGGGCCATATCGGCGGGGCCGCCGCCGACGGCGTAATGCGCAAAGAGATCGCCGGCCTTGCGCAGGCCGCCCTGTCCGGTCGCACGGCCTGCGGCGTTGCGAGCGATTCCGCCCAGCGGCAGTCTCAAGGGGCTTCCTCCTTCAGGGAGGCGCCGCCCGTGGCGGCGTCAGGACCAGGCACGGGAGCGAGGCCAGCAGGAGAGGGCTCGGGCGGGGGCGGCTGGAACAGATTGCCCATATCCGTCTTCGTGAATTGGCCGAACCAGTTATTGAATGCCTGCGGATCTTGGGTGCGCAGAGCGGAAAACGGCCGCGAGTCAGGCCCGAATGGGCTGGCGGAATCTATGCCGGGATCTTCGATGCCGGCCTTGGCCCAGCTGCCTGCGGCCACCTTGGCGCGTTGAGCGGCGCCAGCCGAAAACGGCAGTGCCGTAGCACCTCGGCCGGCGGCGGTGGCGCCGGAAACGCCTGAGCGCAGGCGCTCAGGCGGAGCAAAGGAGCGAAAAGGCAAGCGTGGAACCTCGCTGCCGCCAGGGTATTGGCGGCAGCGAGGCTTCACCGCCGTCGCCAGGCCGGCATTCGATCCCGCGCTGCCTTTAGCGAATCGACGTAGGAAAGAATGTTCTGCGAAATTGAAGATTGCGCCGCTGCTTGCGCTTCTGCTTGCGCCGCCAAGGCCTGGCCACGGACAGCCCCCAGCTCGCCGAGATAGCGGCGGGTGCGCTCTAGCGCCTCCGCCGCTTCGCCATCGGCCATGGCGCCATAGCTGCCAGCGCCGAGAGCGTGAGTATTCAAACGACTGCGGCTGTATTGCCGCGCCACTTGATCGGCTTCGCTTTGGAGGGAATCTGCAAGA
>Ga0209088_10001858_pt1 | contig 13353 bp, 10 predicted proteins | sample S_140625_EF_Meta_FD_187324 | JGI IMG/M metagenome (GOLD analysis project Ga0209088, IMG submission 187324) | Freshwater microbial communities from Lake Simoncouche, Canada to study carbon cycling - S_140625_EF_MetaG (SPAdes) (version 2) | ecosystem: Environmental > Aquatic > Freshwater > Lake ...
GTCGGCCACGATGAAGAACCGGTTGGACCGGAACATCTCGTCGAGCGTCTTCGAGCGCTCGTGGCTTGCGCCGGCGAGCTGCTCGAACTGCGCGGGCGTGATCTTCGCCATGAACTCCGCGTGGAACTCCTGGCCATGGAGCCGCGCGTGGCGCACGAATTCCTCGCGCGGCATGCCGGTGATGGCGTCGCAGTTGAACGCCAGCAGCTTCACGCGGTCGAACTTGGCGGGCGTCTTCACCACGCGCTTCAGCTCGAAGCGCTTCTTGATGAACTCGTTGTCGAACTTCTCCACGTTCTCGCCCGGGCTCCAGCCGTTGAGCGCGAGGAAGTTGCAGACCACCTCCGGGAGGTAGCCGCTCTGCCGGAAGTCGTCGACGTTGATCTCGGGCAGCGCCACGTCGAGCGCCGCCGCCATGGCGTTCGCCTCCTGCAGCTCGAGCTGGGTGTTCTTGTCGCCGATCCACGCATCGAAACGCACCTGGCTCACGATGCCCGCCGGCGGCGCAGTGAGCTTGCGGTCGGCAACGGTCTTGCGCAGCACCTTGTCCTTGTCGCGCTTGGACATCTTGCTGCCGTCCGGGTTCATGATGATCGGCAGGTGGCCGTAGATGGGGCGCCGGAAGCCGAGCGCATCCTGCAGCACCATGTGCTTGGCGGTGTTGTTGAAGTGCTCCTGCGCACGCAGCACGTGGGTGACGCGCATCAGTTCGTCATCCACCACCACCGCGAAGTGGTACGTGGGGAAGCCGTCCGCCTTGCGGATGACGAAGTCGTCCACCTCGCCGGCCGGGAGCGTGGCATCGCCGAGGATCTCGTCGTGGATGGTGATGGGGCCTTCCGGCGTGCGGAAGCGGATCACGGCGGGCTTGCCCTCCTTGATCCACGCCGACACCGTCTCCTTGGGGAGCGCCATCATCTCGGTGCCGTCGTAGCGGAACGCGCGGCCGGCAGCCTTCGCCTCAGCGCGCTTGGCTTCGAGCTCCGCCGGCGTGTCGAACGCGTAGTACGCCTTGCCCGCGGCCACCAGCTGGTCGAGGTACCGGTTGTAGATGTCGAGGCGTTCGCTCTGGAAGTACGGGCCGTGCTCGCCGCCGCCGTTCTTGCCGAGGGCCGGGCCCTCGTCCCAGTCGATCCCCAGCCACGCGAGGTCCTTCAGGAAGCCGACGCTCGCCGAGTCGCTCGAGCGCTTCTGGTCGGTGTCCTCGATGCGCAGCAGGAAGGTACCGCCCTGCCCCTTGGCGAACGCCCAGCAGAACAGCGCGGTGCGGGCGCCGCCCACGTGCAGGTGGCCGGAGGGGGACGGAGCGAACCGGGTGACGCAGGAGGTGGTGGCCATGGGGGTGGGCAAAGTACCGGGACCACGGCACAGGCAGCGGGCCGCGGGCGGGCGGAGGCGGCATCCGCCCCCCGACGAAGGCAGCGCCGAGGGGGCACGCTGCTGAAATTTCGTCATTTCCGTGATGGCCGGCGGCTCCGGATCTCGTTCTTTGGTTTGCAGGGAAAGGCCCCGGCTTCCGCAGCCAGGGCAGTCTTTTGCCTTCGTACAGCGCACCCCGTGCGCGGAGCCAGCACACATGATTCGCCAGACCGCCATCGCCTCCACCGTCTTCACCGCCCTCGCTGCCTCCGCAACCGTTTCGGCGTCCTACGTGACGGCCGGCCAGGGCCAGGCCTCCGTGGATGCACTGACCGCGGCGGGCTACTACGACATCACGCACGGCACCCCGGTGATCAGCACACCCGTCCAGGGCGACTGCGCGGCGATCGGCTGCATGACCTTCGAGGACATTCCCGGGCCGTACCCGCTGAAGGGCTTCTTCCAGATCCAGTACCTCGACTTCGTCAACACCAACTTCACCGGGCTCTACGCCTGGCTGCAGTTCGACTACGGCACCTCGGGCATCACCCAGCAGGACCTCCTCAACTCGGTCAACGCGCAGGCCGGCACCACCGGCGTCTACGCGCTCACGGCACAGCAGGCCGGGCACCCCGACTGCCACTTCAGCGACTTCCTGCCGGAGAGCCAGACCAACGCCAACAACATCTACTTCAACTGGTTCCCGACCCCGCAGCCGATCTCGCCGGGGCTCAGCCAGGTGTTCACGTTCGCGTGGGACTTCGAGAACTACTCCCCCGGCTTCATGCCCGGCGGTCTCCAGATCACCGGAACGGGCGGCGTGCCGGCCCCCGGTGCAATCGCCCTGGTGGGTCTCGCGGGACTTGCGTCGAGCCGTCGCCGCACCCGCTGATCGCGGGAGCGGAGATCTGGAATGCCGACCCGGGCGGCAAGGGAACTTTCGCAACCCGATCGCCGGCGGTGGATGATTCAGGCGCGCTCCCCGAGCGCGAAAGAATCGCCATTGGAGGTCGGCGTGATTGGGAGTTGCGTCGATAATCCGAGGCATGCTGGGCGGCGAACGACGTATTTGCGTTCGATTTTCCCAAGGGGAATTTTGCGACTCGGACTTGCCTCCCGCATTCCCTGGGGCATCATGACTCACGTTGTGAGGGAAAGGGCGCGGACCTCTTTGGGTCTGTGGCAAGATCGTTTGGCCCCCTTCCCCGTTTCCCGATCACAACCATGACCATCCAGACCATTCGCGTTTCGGCCCTGGCAACCCTCGCCCTGGCTTCCTCGGCTTCTGCCTCCTACGTGACCGCCGGCCAAGGCCAGGCGTCCGTGGACGCACTGACCGCCGCCGGCTACTACGACGTCACGCACGGCCAGCCGCTGGTCAGCACGCCGCAGGGCGCCTGCGCCGCGATCGGCTGCATGAGCTTCGAGCAGATCGATGGCCCGCTCCCGCTGAAGGGCTTCTTCCAGATCCAGTACCTGGACTTCGTCAACACGAACTTCACCGGCCTGTACGGCTGGCTGCAGTTTGACTACGGCACCTCGGGCATCACGCAGCAGGACATCATCAACTCGGTCAACGCGCAGGCCGCCACCACGGGCGTCTACGCACTCACCGCGCAGCAGGCCGGTCACCCCGACTGCCACTTCAGCGACTTCCTGTCGCCGAGCATGACCAACTCGAACAACGTCTACTTCAACTGGTTCCCGACCCCGCAGCCGATCTCGCCGGGCCTCAGCCAGGTCTTCACGTTCGCGTGGGACTTCTCGAACTACACCCCGGGGTTCATGCCCGGCGGCCTCGGCATCACCGGCACCGGCGGCGTGCCAGCACCCGGCGCCGTTGCGCTCCTGGGCCTGGCCGGCCTCGCTTCGGGACGCCGGCGGCGCTGACCGCCCGGCCCGGCGGGCACAGCCACGGGCGGCGCGGCGCAAGTAACGTGCGTCCATGCCCCGTGTCGTCGGCCTGCTCTCCGACAGCCATTCCCGCTGGGAACGCACCAAACGTGCCCTGGAGGCGCTGCGAATTCGCGGCGCCTCCACTTTCATTCACTGCGGTGACGTCGAGGACGCGCTGGTCCTCGACCAGCTTGCCGGGATGGATGCGCACCTGGTCTGGGGCAACTGCGACTGGAACCACGGAACGCTCGGACGCTATGCGTCGGACATCGGCATTGCCGTGCACGGCGATGCGGGTGAACTGACCGTGGACGACAAGCGCATCGCCTTCACCCACGGCCATGAGCCGCAGCTCATGCGTGCGGCCATCACGGGCGGCGCCGATTACCTGATCCACGGCCACACGCACGAACTCCGCGACGAGCGCACCGCCGGTACGCGCATCATCAACCCCGGCGCCCTGCACCGCGCCCCACGCTTCACCGTCGCCACGCTGGTGCCCGCCACCGGCGAACTGGAGATCATCGAGGTCCCCGCATGAATCCGCTCGACGCCGCCATCGTCCTGGCGAACGCCACCGCCACCTGGTTCCTCGCGGGCCTGATCTGGACCATCCAGATCGTGCACTACCCGCTCTTCGATCGCGTGGGACGCGCCGGCTTCGTCTCCTACGAGACCGCCCACGCGCAGCTCATCACCATGGTGGTGGGCCCGGCGATGCTCGTGGAAATCCTGGCAGCAACGGCCATGGTGGCACTGCGACCGAAGGCCGTGCCCGCATGGGCAGCATGGACGGGCCTGGTGCTCGTGGCCGTCATCTGGGCCTCCACGGCCTTCATCCAGGTGCCGATGCACAACATCCTCGGCCGCGGCTTCGACGCCGATGCGCACGCACACCTGGTGAACACCAACTGGATCCGCACCATCGCATGGAGCGCCCGCGCAGCCCTGCTCGCCTGGTGCATCTGGAACATCCTCTGCGCCGCAGTCCCCGCCGCCCCCAACGGAGCAAGCGCATGACCATTCCCGGAGCCGATCTGCCGGGCATGGTTGCCCACGCCATCCGCCGCACTGCCATCGGCGCGGGAATCGCCCGACGGCGCCTGGCGCGTGCGCGCGCGTCAGCCCACCTCTACACCCCGCCGGGAACGCTTTCCGTGGCGCACGACGCACCGCCGCCGGTGGTGACGGTGTTCGCCTACGGGCCCGACGCCTACATCGAGCGCACCGTCAGCAGCGTGGCCGAGATCGATGCCCTCGGCAGCGAATGGCCGGTGATATGGGTGAACATCGAGGGGATCGGCGACATCGATCTCCTGAAGTCCATCGCCGAGCGCTTCGCCATCCACCCGCTTGCCATGGAAGACGCGACCGACGTCTCGCAGCGCGCCAAGGTGGAGCCCTACGGGGACGCCACGTTCATGGTGCTGCCCATGCCCCACGAGGACGAGCGCGGCTTCTGGACCGAGCAACTGGCCATCTGGTTCACCGCGAAGGCGGTGGTCACGTTCCAGAGCGTGCCGGGCGATTGCCTCGATGTGCTGCGTTCGCGCATCCGCGAGGCCAAGGGCCGCGTGCGGCGCCATGGCGCGTCGTACCTCTCGTACGTGATCGCGGATTCCGTGGTGGACGGCTACTTCCCCATCGTCGACCGCATCGGCAACGAACTCGACCCGCTCGAGGAAGAGGCGTTCGCCCGCCCCGATGGCCGGACGCTCGGCAAGATCCGGCGCATCCGCGCGGAACTGATCCGCGTGCGCCGCGCGGTGCATCCGGTGCGCGATGCGGCCATCGCCATGGCATCGCTCGATCGCGTCTTCGACCTGGAGACACGCCACTACCTGCGCGACCTCAACGACCACGTCTCGCGCGTCCTCGACCAGGTGGAGACCGACCGCTTCCTGGCGAACGACCTGCTCGACATCTACATGACGAGCGTCAACCTGAAGCTTGCCGAGACCTCCAAGGTCCTCACCATCATCGCCACGCTGTTCATGCCGCTGACCTTCATCGCGGGCGTCTACGGCATGAACTTCAAGCACATGCCCGAGCTGGAGTGGGTGATGGGCTACCCGTTCGCGCTGGGGCTCATGGGCCTGACCGTGATCGGCCTGCTTTTCTACTTCTGGCGCAAGGGCTGGATGCAGGACACCACCAAGACGTAATCCCGGCATCCAAGGCCCTTCGGGCGGCGAACCCATCCACATGCCCACCTCGCCCGCCATCCGTACCCTCGCAGAACTCCGGGCCTCCGGCTGGAAGAGCCGCCCCGTCAAGGAAGAGCTCCGCGCCAACTTCCAGCGCGCACTGGCGGCCGCATCCGCCGGCGGTGAACGCGGCGCCGCGGGACTCTTCCCCGGGATCCTCGGCTACGACGACACCGTCCTCCCGGAGCTGGCCACGGCCATCATCGCGGGCCACGACATCCTGTTCCTCGGCGAGAAGGGCCAGGGAAAGAGCCGCCTCATGCGGATGCTTCCCCGCTTCCTCGACGAATGGCTGCCGTACCTCGACATTGCGGGCAGCCCCGTGCACGAGGACCCGGAGCACCCGATCACGCGCGCCGGTCGCGAGCTGGTGGCAACGCTCCCTCCGGAGCAGGTGCCCATCGCCTGGTGGCACCGCGATGCGCGCTACGCCGAGCGACTGGCACCCGGCACCAAGTTCGCAGACCTGATCGGCGAGATCGATCCCTCCAAGCTCGCTGCCGGCACCGCCATGGGAGCGGAGGAAGCGCTCCACTTCGGGCTGGTGCCGCGCATGCACCGCGGCATCTTCGCCATGAACGAGCTGCCCGACCTCGATGAACTGGTGCAGGTCGGCCTCTTCAACGTCCTCGAGGAGCGTGACGTCCAGATCCGCGGCTACCCCGTGAGCTTCGACCTCGACGTCATGCTGGTCTTCAGTGCGAACCCGAGCACCTACAACCGTTCCGGCAAGGTGATCCCGCAGCTCAAGGACCGCATCGGAAGCACCGTGGTCACCCACTATCCGCGCGAGCGCGATGCCGGCATCGCCATCACGCGGCAGGAAGCGGGCATCGACCTCGGCGGAGAGTTCCCGGTGACGGTGCCGCCCTTCATGGACCGCGTGGTGGAGGAGATCTCCATCGCCGCGCGAAAGAGCAAATTCGTCGACCACGCCTCGGGCGTCAGCGCGCGCTTCAGCGTGGCCAACTGGCGCACCATGGTGGCCAGCGCCCGCCGCCGCGGCATCCAGCTCGGCGAGCGGCCGGCGGTGCCGCGCGTCAGCGACCTGGCGCACCTCCATTCGTCCGCGATCGGCAAGCTGGAGCTCGACCTCATGGGCAGCCACCAGATGAACGAGCGCCAGGTGATCGATGCCATCGTGGCCGAGGCCGTGGGCGCGGTCTTCAAGGAATACGTGGAGGAGCACGGCCTGGCCGAGATCGCCGACGCCTTCGCCAAGGGCGTGCGCATCGAGGTGGGCGAGCTCATCCCGAGCGCGCAGTACGCCGAGCGCCTGAAGCGCGTCCCCGAGGCGTGGGACAAGGCGTTCGAGGTGAACGCAAGCGGTGACCCCGCGGTCCGCGCCTCGTGCGCGGAATTCGTCCTCGCCGGCCTCTGGGCCACCGACCGCGTCAGCCGCACCGCCAAGCACGGCCGCACCAGCTACGAGGTGAAGTGAGCGCCATGGAACCGCACGGCGATCCATCGCCGGATGAGCCCGGGACCGACGTCCCGGCACCGACCCCGCAACCGCTGGGCGGGGTGTTCCACACCTACCTGGGCTACGACGCCGTGAAGTTCGGATCCGCGCAGCCTGCGGACCCGGGGGCGGCCGCAAAGGGTGCCTTCGAGCACCTGATGGCGGCCGGCAACATGCGGCGCTTCACCGACGAGGAACTGGCGGACGCCATCCGCATCGATCCCTCGCAGATCCAGGGGCTTGGCCCGAGCATCGATGCGCTGATCGAGCTCCTGGAGCAGCGCAAGGCGAAGATCCTGGCCACGCACGACCCGCTCCCCGCGGCCGCGGAGGCGGCGCACGCGTTCCGCGAGGCGGCTGCCGACGCCACCGTGCCCGAAGGCGCGCCCGACATTGCCAAGCGCATCGCCCGCGCGATCCAGGAAGAGCAGCTCCGCGACCTGGAACGGCTCTGGTACCGGCTGAAGGAGAACTCGCCGGCACAGCGCGCACTGACGCACGCGCTCGAGCGGCTCCGCGAGAAGTACGAGGTGGACCAGCTCGGCGCACGGTGGCCCTTCACGGGCCGCGAGGCGCTCGACGTGCCGCGCGCCATCGAGGTGAAGGAGGAGCTCGAGGAGATCGATCGCCTCCTGGAACAGCTGCGCGAGGCGCTCAAGAACGCCAAGCCCGCCATCATCGACATGGACGCGCTCGAGCAGTTTGCGCCGCAGGAGCAGGTGGACTCGCTCCGCGATGCGCAGCGGCGCGTGAACGAGCTGCTGGAGCGTTTGGCAGAGGAAGCAGGCCTTGCGCGCACGCCGGAGGGTGGATGGCAGGTCACGCCGAAGGCCATGCGGCTCTACCAGCGGAGCCTGCTGGCCACCATCTTCGGCGACCTGCAGAGCGCCCGCAGCGGCCGCCACGAGGGCGTGACCAGCGCCGACGGCGCGGTGGAGCTCCCCACCACCCGGGCCTACGAATTCGGCGACAGCCCCGCGGCCATGGACATCCCGCAGAGCATGGTGAACGCCCTGCTCCGCGAATCCGCGGACGGCCCGCGCGCACCGGGCCAGCCCGTACGGATGCGCACCGACGACATGGTGGTCCACAACACCCGCCAGCAGCCCAAGTGCGCCACCGCGGTGATCATGGACATGTCGGGCTCCATGCGCCACGGCGGCCAGTACGTCCAGGCCAAGCGCATGGCGATGGCGCTCGACGGGCTGATCCGCACCGAGTATCCGGGCGATTTCCTGCAGTTCATCGAGATGTACACCGTGGCCCGCCTGCGCGCCCCCGGCGAGATCCCGAACATCATGCCCAAGCCCGTCACCATCCACGAGCCGGTGGTGCGCCTGCGCGCGGACATGTCCGACCCCGAGATCACGGAGATGGACCTCCCGCTCCACTTCACGAACATCCAGCGCTCGCTGCAGCTGGCGCGACAGTGGCTTGGCGGGCGCCCCACGCCGAATCGCCAGGTGATGCTCATCACCGACGGCCTGCCCACGGCGCACTTCGAGGGAAGCGACCTCTTCATGCTCTATCCGCCCGACCCGCGCACCGAGCGCGAGACCGTGCGCGAGGCCATGCGCTGCAAGGAGGCGGGCATCGTCATCAACGTGTTCCTGCTGCCGAGCTGGAGCCAGACCGAGGACGACGTGCAGTTCGCGCACCGCATGGCGGAGTCGACCGGCGGCCGCGTCTTCTTCGTGGCCGGGCGCGAGCTCGACCGGTTCGTGGTCTGGGACTACGTGAAGCGGCGCCGCACCATCATCGGGTGAGCGTTCGCCGTCAACCGGAGCTTCCGGGAGCGCCGGGCTTTCCAGCGTGCTTTCCCACGGCCCCCCGTGGGCTTTCCCCATGATTTCAGGCCTTGATCGGATTCATCCGTCCATCTACAGTTATCCGCTTGGGCACAGGAGGCCCGCACCCGCCATGATCCCGACCACCACCACATCGAACGGCCTGCAGATGACTGAAAACACCTCGACCTTCGACAACCCCACGCGCGCATCCGACTACTTCGGCTGCATGACCTTCAGCGGCGACACGATGCTGAAGCGCCTGCCGAGCGACGTCTTCGCCAAGCTCCAGCGCACCATGAGCGACGGCACGCCGCTTGACCCGGCGATCGCCAACACCGTGGCGGTGGCCATGAAGGACTGGGCCATCGAGAACGGCGCCACGCACTACTGCCACTGGTTCCAGCCGCTCACCGGCATCACCGCAGAGAAGCATGACGCCTTCCTCAGCCCGATGGCCGACGGCAGCGCCATCGAGAAGTTCTCCGGTGGCCAGCTGATCGTGGGCGAGCCGGATGCCTCGAGCTTCCCCTCGGGCGGCATCCGCGACACCTACGAGGCGCGTGGCTACACGGCGTGGGACGCCACCAGCCCGGCGTTCCTCCTGAAGAACCCCTCCGGCATCACCACCCTCTGCATCCCCACCGCCTTCGTCAGCTGGACCGGCGAGGCGCTCGACAAGAAGACCCCGCTCCTGCGCTCCATCCAGGCGATGTCGAAGCAGGCGATGCGCGTCCTCAAGCTCTTCGGCCATGACCACGGCGTCACGCACGTGGTAGGCACCCTCGGCTGCGAGCAGGAGTACTTCCTGGTCGAGCGCGAGCAGGCCGAGCAGCGCCTCGACCTCATGATGACGGGCCGCACCCTGATCGGCGCCAACGCGCCGAAGGGCCACCAGCTCGACGACCACTACTTCGGCGCCGTCCCGGACCGCGTACTCACCTTCATGGCCGAGGTTGAATCGCGCCTCTTCGAGCTCGGCGTCCCGGTCAAGACCCGCCACAACGAGGTGGCCCCCAGCCAGTACGAGATCGCGCCGATGTTCGAGAACGCGAACATCGCCGTGGACCACCAGATGATCACCATGCAGGTGCTCAAGATGATGGCCCGCAAGTACGGCTTCGAGTGCCTCCTCCACGAGAAGCCCTTCGCCGGCATCAACGGCAGCGGCAAGCACAACAACTGGTCGATGGCCACGAGCACCGGCATCAACCTGCTCGACCCGCGCGACGACACACACACCAACATGCAGTTCCTGGTGTTCCTGGCCGCCGTGATCCGCGCCGTCGACCTGCACGCGGACCTGCTCCGTGCGTCGATCGCCAGCGCCGCCAACGATCACCGCCTGGGCGCCAACGAGGCCCCGCCGGCGATCATGAGCATCTTCCTGGGCGAGATGCTCACGGACATCCTCAACCAGCTCGAGGCAGGCACGCCGAAGAAGACCAAGACCGGCGGCGACCTCAACCTCGGCGCCACCAGCCTGCCCCACATCCCGCGCCACGCAAGCGACCGCAACCGCACGTCGCCCTTCGCGTTCACGGGCAACAAGTTCGAGTTCCGTGCCGTCGGCTCCACCGCCCCCGTGGCGTGGCCGAACACGGTCCTCAACACGATCGTGGCCGAGAGCATCGACTTCGTCGCCACCGAGCTCGAGAAGAAGGCCGGCAAGAACCCCTCGGCCGCCAAGCTCGAGAACGCCGTGAAGGTCGTCCTCAAGGACGTCATCAAGAAGCACCGCCGCGTCTGCTTCGACGGCGACGGCTACGGCGAGGCCTGGCACAAGGAAGCCGAGAAGCGCGGCCTACCCAACAAGCGCAACACCGCCGATTCGCTCGGCGCCTTCAAGACGAAGGTGGCCCGCGACGTGTTCAGCAAGTACCACGTGCTGTCGCCGCGCGAGCTCGAGGCGCGCTACGACGTGCTGGTGGAGAACTACTGCACGGTGATGGGCATCGAGATCCGCACCCTGGTGCAGATGGTGCGCACCCAGGTGATGCCGGCCGCGCTCCGCACCCAGGAAGAGCTGGCCACCACCGTCAGCGCCACCCTGGCGGCGGACGTGGACTGCGCCGAGACGCAGGCGGACCTCAAGTCCTACGTGGGCCTCGTGAACGAGCTTCGCTCGTCCGTCACCGAGCTCGAGAAGCTCAACGCCAAGCACCACAAGGACGACGAGACCGAGATGCACTTCCTGCAGGCGACCGTGGTTCCCTGCATGCAGCGCGTCCGTGCGGCGTGCGATGCCCTCGAGCGCGTGACCCCCGGCGACAACTGGCCGATGCCGACCTACGCCGAGATGCTCCTGATGAAGTGACGGAACCGCCCCCCGGCTCCCGTCCCGACCCCCGAACCCTCCCGCGCGGCGCCCAGCAATGGGCGCCGTGCGTGCTTTCCGGACGCGGCAGTTTCCGCGATTGGCCGTATACTCCGACCCTTTCGTCACTTGAGACCCAGCAACCAACGGACTGCACCATGGCCACCGAGACCACTGTCGTCGTCGAGAACGTCGGACCCGCCCGCAAGCGCCTGAAGATCACCATCCCCGCCACGGTGGTGGATGCGCGCATCAACGAGGCCTACGCCTCGGCCCGCGGCGAGGTGCAGATCCCCGGCTTCCGCAAGGGCACGGCCCCGATGGCGCTCATCGAGAAGCGCTTCGGCGAGTCGATCCGCGAGGACCTCCGCCGCCGCCTCCTCACCGACGCGTACAGCCAGGCACTGCAGGACCACAAGCTCCAGCCCGTCTCCGAGCCGGAGGTGGACGAGAAGGCCGCCGAGCTCGACGTGCAGCGCGGCAAGCAGATCGCCGTCACCATGGACGTCGAGGTGATCCCCGACATCACCCTGCCCAAGCTCGAGGACGTCGAGGTCAAGCGCCCCGTCGCCGAGGTGGAAGACAAGTACATCGACGAGGAGATCCGTCGCCTCGGCTACCGCTTCGGCACGCCGAGCCGCATCGAAGGCCCGTTCACGAACCTCGACCGCATGGTCGGCAAGGCCACCGTGCGCGTGAAGGGTTCCAAGCAGGACCCGTACTTCGAGTCCCCCGAGACGCTCGTGGTGGTGCCGGATGCCGAGGACGAGGGCAAGGGCCAGGTCCTGGGCCTGATGTTCGAGGACCTGGGCGCCAAGCTCACCGGCAAGAAGGTCGGCGACTCCATCGTCCTGAAGACCACCGGCCCGGAGGTCCACGAGCGCGAGGACCTGCGCGGTGCGGAAATCACCGTGGAATTCACGCCGGCGCAGGCTGAGCGCATCGAGCCGGCCGCGGCCGACGCGGTGGCCACCACCCTGGGCCTCGGCGCCGTCGAGAACCTGCGCGAGCAGGTCAAGCTCTCGCTCGAGTCCCGCCGCGACCAGGAGCAGCGCGCTGCCATGCGCGAGCAGGCCGCCGAGTGGCTGCTCGAGAAGGTGACGCTGGAACTCCCGGAGAAGATGTCCGGCGGCCAGGTTGCTCGCAACCTCGAGATGGCCCGCATCCAGCTCCAGCAGAACGGCCTCGACGAGACGCAGGTCGAGCACCGCCTCGCGGAGATCCGCGGCGCCAGCGAGGAAGACACCCGCAAGCGCCTCAGTGCGTTCTTCATCCTTGCGCGCCTCGCGCAGGACCTCGGCATCGACGTCAGCGACGCCGAGCTCAACGCCTCGATCGTCCAGATGGCCCGCCAGCGCGGCACCCGTCCGGACCAGGTGCGCGCCGAGCTCCAGCAGTCGGGCCGCCTGAACGAGATGGCGCTTGCCATCCGCGAAGCCAAGACGCTCGACCGCGTGCTCGCCAAGGCCAAGGTCACCGACATCTCGGCCGAGGACTGGAACAAGATCGTCACCGAGAAGCAGAAGGCTGCGCTCGCCCGCACCACGTCCAAGACCTCGCCCAAGAAGAAGGGCTGATCCCCCGTGGGCGGCGTCTCCTCCGACACGCTCTTCTGGATCGGCATCGTCGTCCTCGTGGCGATCGTGGTCGGCGGCTGGGCCATCGTGATGTGGGCCCGCCGCTCGGCCAAGGCTCCGGCCTCGGGCCCGGAGCCGGGCTTCACGCTGGATGACATGCGGCGCCTCCTGGAGCGCGGCGAGATCACGCAGCGTGAGTTCGACACCGCCCGGGACGCCCTGATCCACCGCACCCGCGAGAACGCGCGCAAGGAGCGCGAGCGCCTCGGCGGCACGGACTGGGGCGGCGGCAACGGCCAGGATGCCCGCCGATAAGGCCATTTGGCAGCGGCAATCGCGCTCGATCTTCCGCCATCCCCGGGGCCGACACTTGGTTTGCCGCGTTTCCTGCGGCATCGTGTGGCTCCTCCCTGCAGATTGCAGGCGAAGTGACCGATAGACTCCCCGTGCCCCGGTTTCCCGGGACCCGATTTCCGATTCGCAGGAGCCCCTGACCGATGCAGCCGATGCCGAGCCGTGACACCCTCCCCGCAGTCCCTGAGGGCGCCAATGGCAACCAGAAGCGCGGCAACGGCCGCGAGTTCGGCGATGGATTCTCCGGCGGCGGCGCCGGCGGTGGCTCGGGCGGTGGCGCCGGCGGCGGTGCCGGTGGCGGCGCTTCGAGCGGTGGAACCGGAGGCGGCGACGGCGGCTTCCGCGGACGCAAGGTCACCACGTGCAGCTTCTGCGGCAAGACCAGCCGCGAGGT
>Ga0209088_10001859_pt1 | contig 13349 bp, 9 predicted proteins | sample S_140625_EF_Meta_FD_187324 | JGI IMG/M metagenome (GOLD analysis project Ga0209088, IMG submission 187324) | Freshwater microbial communities from Lake Simoncouche, Canada to study carbon cycling - S_140625_EF_MetaG (SPAdes) (version 2) | ecosystem: Environmental > Aquatic > Freshwater > Lake ...
ATTTGGTAACAGGCTTAGCAATACTCTCAATATCAACAGCTTGGAAATCTTCTTTGTACAAACGTGCACGTGGTGCTTGGCCTGTAATACAAAGAATTGGAATGGAATCAGCGCTCGCTGAATATAAGCCGGTGATCATGTCGGTTCCAGCAGGACCAGATGTACCGATACAGACGCCAATATTGCCAGCCTTAGCACGGGTATAACCTTCAGCCATGTGCGATGCACCTTCTACGTGGCGCGCCAAAATATGCGTAATCGACTGACGCTCACGAAGTTGCGCATAGAGCGGATTAATAGCAGCGCCAGGTACTCCGAAGGCAGTAGTAATACCCTCTTTTTCCATTACCAAAACCGCTGCCATTGCTGCCTTCATTTTTGCCATGATTTGCCTCCCAATGTTGTTGTAGGGGCAATGATGGTCAAATTTGCCTATTTTGGGAAGATCAGCAAATCTATATCTAGTATTCCACCACGGAATAGTGTAAAAATAGTGCACCTAAACCCTTAAAAAGCACTATGGATCGCGTCCAAGGCATATTTCTATTTATTCGAATTGTGGAGACAGGCTCCTTTAGCAAGGCTGCTGAGGACTTGGGTATTACCCAACCAACGGCAACGAAGTTTGTAGCTAGCCTGGAAAAACGTTTAGGCACTCTATTGCTGCATCGCAGCACGCGCGGGGTTACGGCAACTGAAATTGGCAAGCTCTATTACGAGAAATGCAAAATTATTTCTCAAGAAATTAACGAGGCTGATGATCTCGCCTCATTAATGCAATCTAAAGTACGTGGGAAGTTAACCATCAGCTCTTCAGTTGCTTTTGGGCGCCGCGTACTAACGCCCTCCATCCTAGAATTTATGTCGCACCATCCAGAACTAGAAGTAGATTTGAGTATGGACGACCGCTACATCAATCTCGTTGAGCAAGGAGTCGATTTAGCAATCCGAATGAGAAACCTACCGGACTCCTCATTAGGCTCCCGATTCATCGGTATGAACCCCTGGATATTAGTTGCTAATCCTAAGTATCTTCAAGAACACCCAGCGCCTACGGCGCCAGAAAATATCAAAAAACATCGTGCCCTGATCTACACAACAGCACAAAGTGATCATCGCTGGAGTTTTACAAATCCCCAAAATCAAACTGAGGTTGTTGAGGTGAAGGGCCCATTTATTTCGAATAACCTTTCTTCCATTCTTTCGGCCGCGAGAGCAGGAATGGGCTTAGCAGCACTGCCCTGCTATGTGGCGCATCAATCAATTCAAGATCAAGTGTTACAAGCAGTAATGGAAGACTGGTTACTGCCGAGCCAAGAAATGCATGCAGTATTTTCGTCGCCTAAACATGTACCCACTAAAGTGAGTCAGTGTATTGATTGGCTACAGGGTCAATTTAAAGGGGAATGGTGGAAAGGCCTTCCCCCGGAGCATATTGAATAAAAAAATCCCCAATGAATGGGGATTTGATGAATACAAGTTGGAACTAATCACTCCATAACTTACCTGCAGTAGCCCAATCTGATTTTTTGATGTCTTGATAGATCACATCTACAGACTCAGCAGAGCAACCCATAATTTTGACGGCAGCTTCAGTAATGGCTTTTGCATACTCACGCTTCACATCTTCTGTACGACCTTCAAATAATTGAACTTGAATGACTGGCATCTTTACCTCCGACTAATAGTTAATAAACAAACGTTGATATGCAGGCCATTCTAGCTGACCCTCCTGATCACCATCACTACAAAGCTGCTCGTAGGTTAATTCGCAGATAGCTGTAGGGGGATATACAAGATCCCCCTGGGATCCAGCTAGCAGCTGAATGTTGCAGGCCTTATCGAGTACATCCATTAAATAAAACGCTTGCTGAATAGATATCCCACAAACAATACTGCCATGATTGTGTAATAGCATGGCCTTCTTATTGCCCAAGTTTGCAATCAAGGAATCCTGCTCTTGCGATGAAAGGGCTAAGCCCTGATACGGGTGGTAGCCCATATCTTGATAAAAACGCAAGGCATGCTGAGAAATCGGCAATAGCCCTTGCTTCTGGGCCGATACAGCAATCACAGCATCTGCATGCAAATGAAATACACAATGTGCATCTAACCTTGCTGCATGTACTGCTCCATGAATTGCAAAACCCGATTGATTGACTGGGCCATCACCAGACAATATCTTGCCTTCAATATTGACCTTCACTAAATTCTGCGGAGTAACCTCATTAAAGCGTAGTCCAAACTGATTGAGCAAATAAGCGCCTTCTTCGCCTGGGATCGCTGCAGATATATGGGTATAGATTCCGTCATCCCAATTTTTAAGATACGCGAGTTGATAGGCCGTTGCTAAATCAATACGAACTTGCTTCTCTAAATCAGAAATTGGTCCTAAGCTATCCCAGGATTTAGCCCTTAGAGAAAAATGTGAATGTAATGAATTCATTTGAGAAAGAGCCTTATTTCAATAAATTGAGCATTGCAACTTCATCAATCACTGTTACACCTAGCTCTTCAGCTTTGGTGAGCTTACTTCCTGCGTCAGTACCTGCAACAACGTAGTCTGTTTTCTTGGAAACTGAACCGGCCACTTTAGCTCCAGCCTTTTCCAATAGATCTTTTGCCTCACCTCTTGTTAGGGTGGGAAAAGTACCCGTCAGAACAAAGGTCTTCCCCGCTACCGCCGCGCTAATCACTTTTTCTTCTACAGCAAGCTGTATTCCCGAAGCTAGAAGTTGTTCAATGACCTCGCGATTATGCGCTTCCTGCATAAAGCTAGTAATTGAATCGGCCACTACTGGTCCGACGTCTTTCACTGTGAGCAAATCTTCTAGGTTGGCATCCATTAATGCATGCATGGACTGATAGTGATTGGCTAAATCCTTTGCTGTGGTCTCACCCACATGACGAATACCCAAAGCAAAGATAAATCTGGCTAAGGTAGTGTTTCTAGACTGGTTAATTGCCTCAATCAGATTATCTGCAGACTTATCGCCCATGCGATCCAGATTGGCTAGAGCAGTAAATCCTAATCTATAGAGATCTGCTGGAGTTCTGACTAAATTGTGATCAACCAATTGATCTACGATCTTCTCGCCAAGCCCTTCGATATCGAGCGCCCGTCTGTGGGCAAAGTGAATCAATGCCTGCTTACGCTGCGCTCCACAAAATAGTCCGCCACTACAACGTGCTACTGCCTCATCTGCCAAGCGCTCTATATGGGAATCACATACTGGGCAGTTCGTTGGCATTACAAATTCTGTTGTATTGGCAGGCCTACGATCTTTGATTACCGAAACTACCTCTGGAATCACGTCCCCAGCTCTTCGCACTGAAACGGTATCGCCAATACGCACATCCTTACGCTTGACTTCATCTTCGTTATGAAGAGTGGCATTGGTAACGGTGACGCCACCTACCTCTACTGGCGCCAGTCTAGCTACCGGAGTAATTGCCCCTGTGCGGCCTACTTGAACATCGATACCCAAAACAGTGGTAAGCGCTTCTTGTGCCGGGTACTTATGAGCCAATGCAAATCGTGGCGCCCTGGATACAAAACCTAATTTAGCTTGTTCTGCAAATGAATTGACTTTATAGACAACGCCGTCGATGTCGTATGGGAGAGAGTCTCGTTTTTCACCAATCTCATTGTAAAAATTGAGAACCTCTTGCACCGAGTTCAGTACTCTGCACTCTGAACATACAGGTAATCCCAGCTCTACATAGGCGTTGAGTAATTCTTCATGGGTTTTTGGGAGCCAAGATTGAGGCTCTAGTGCCCCCAAGCCATAAGCAAAGAAAGAGAGTGGTCTTTTTGCGGTGATCTTCGAATCTAATTGACGCAAGCTACCGGCGGCTGCGTTTCGGGGGTTGGCAAACTCTTTCTCACCCAACTCTGCTGCCTGCCGATTCATCTTCTCAAAGTCTTTGAGATACATAAAGACTTCGCCGCGAACTTCTAATACTTTCGGGATATTTTTACCAGTGAGCTTGAGGGGAATAGCGCGAATCGTTTTAATGTTTGCTGTGACATCTTCGCCACTAGCGCCATCGCCACGTGTGGCAGCAGTTACTAAGGCACCATTTTCATAACGCAGCGAAATAGCCAAGCCATCAAACTTGAGCTCGCCAGCATAAGCGACGTGGTCTAGCTTTAAGCCTTCACGACAACGACGATCAAAGGCGACAAGCTCAGCTTCTTCAAACGCATTGTTTAAAGAAAGCATCGGTACTTCATGAATGACAGAATCAAAATCCTTTAGAGCCGTGCCACCCACCCTTTGCGATAGTGATTCTGAAGTAATCCACTCTGGATGAGCGGCCTCAATATCTAATAACTCACGATAGAGACGGTCATATTCAATATCAGGCAAAAGTGGGTTATCTAGCACGTAATAGGCATGCTCTAAGCGGGCAAGCTCTGCCTGCAAGAATGCATAGCGCTCCGCTAAATTTGTCGGACTATTGGACGACAAGGTGATTTCCTAGCTAAAGAGTCTGCTAGCCGTAGAAGATCCAGCAGGAACACCAGACTTCTCTAGATTGGCATAAAGAAGATCAAGATGCTGACGAATACTTACTACAGCAGCTTCACTCAAGTTAATGCCATTGTCATCTACTAAACGGCCATGGGCAGCTTGAGCAAGCTCAACACCTTCAGCAAGCATTCTTTCGAAGGCACGCTCTTCCTGTACAACTAATGGAACTTCAAGCAATAAAGTCAATTGCGATACAGGTGAATTGGGATCTAAATCAGCACTACTAAAGACAAGTCCCTCATTGCTATAGAACTCATATTGCCTACCGTTACGAGCTAATTTAAAACCACGCTGACGCATGAGGGCATCAAAGTTACCCCATGGACATGGTTCATCAAATAAAACATTGATGCTCAGCTGGATATCGCTATCAGCAGCCATCACATCTAGCTCTTTAGCGCTTTCTAGCATCGTGTTCACACTAGGCATATCAATTTGAGAACCCAAAGTCTCGGCGAGCGCTTGTGCACGTGAGCAAAAATCAGAAAGCTCCAATACTCCAATAGCGCCACGGCGACTTGCCAATTGAATTGCTAACTGCAGCTCTGAATAGGTGGATCCAGGCTTAAGGACTTCCCAAGCCTCTGCGGTGTCCTGGTCAGCATTAAGGCCTTCGCATACCCATTTAGCGGAAGATTGAACTTGCGAATCAGCCCAATCATGAATCTCTTCTAGGATCTCTGATCCAGCAATGGGCTGATCAAAGCGAAGTGTGATGACGCAATCAATGCGAGGATCGATAGTAAATTTCTCTGAACTAGAGCTTGCTGACAAAGGAGATGCAAAACCTGGCTCAGTGCGCGCCATCTCTGGATCGGCAAAACCAGCTGTAAAGCTAGGCTCGCGACCAAAGCGATCATCGCTCAACTGGACTTGCTCTTTTGTTTGGCGACGAGCGCGTGCGTATTTAATATTCAGAATGACAACGAACATTAGAATCAATAGCCCAATGGCAGCTAATGCGAATTGCAAATCAGACAAACCTAAACTCGTCATGATTTGTTCTAAGTACACTTACGCGGCCTCCACCATCGATACAGCAGATGAGATATCTACCGCCACAATTCTGGATACACCTTGCTCTTGCATGGTGACACCAATGAGTTGATGAGCTATTTCCATAGTGATCTTGTTATGTGAGATGAACACAAATTGCGTCTTTTCTGACATTTTGGATACCATCTTTGCATAGCGTAAGGTATTCGCATCATCCAATGGAGCATCCACCTCATCGAGCAAGCAGAATGGAGCAGGGTTAAGTAGGAAGAGTGAGAAAACCAGGGCAATTGCGGTCAACGCTTTTTCACCGCCAGATAGGAGATGAATAGAGCTATTTTTCTTACCTGGAGGCTGAGCCATGACCTGAACACCTGAATCTAAAATTTCTTCGCCGGTCATCACGAGTTCAGCATGACCACCGCCAAAGAGCTCTGGGAATAATTTTCCGAAATGCGTGTTGACTTGGTCGAAAGTTCCTTGCAATAGATCACGAGTTTCAGCATCAATCTTCGCAATCGCATCTGTCAAAGTCTGCATTGCTTCATTCAAGTCCGCAGATTGCGCATCTAAGAACTGTTTACGCTCACGTGAGCTCGCTAGCTCATCAAGAGCCGCCATATTGACTGGACCCAAGGATTGAATTTCGGTATTCAAGCGATTCACTTCAGTTTGCAGTGCGCCTACCTTCAATTCTGAATTGAAATTTGACTCCAAGGCAATAAGATCGGCTTCAGCATCGGCTAATAAGGTTGCAAATTGCTCGTAGTTCAAGCGGGCAGCTTGTTCGCGTAACTGTAAATCAACTACCTTGTCACGCATTGGCTGTAAGCCACGCTCTATTTGCATCCGGGCTTCATCAGCTTCACGCAGTTGATGTAATAAAGCGTCTTGTTCGGTGCGTGCATTCGCAAGGGAAGCCTCACGTGCACTGCGGGCTAGCAATAAACCTTGTAATTTATCTTGTGCCTCTTCATCACTTAAAGCTGCCAGCTCTTGTGTGGCCAGGTCATGCTTATCTTGGATCTCCATAATCTGGGTACGCGCTGTACTTTGATCACGTTGCAAATCAGTAATACGTTGCTGCAATGAGCGAGTAGTAAATGCCGCTTCTTGTGCTGCCATCTCAGCAGCACGAAGTGATTCACGTAAGTGATCACGCTCTTGAGTGGTCAGCTCTAATTTTTCTTGAGCTGCCTGGAGAGAATCTTGCAGTCCTTGTTTGGACTGCTCTGATTTGGCTAGCTCCTCGCTTGATTGCACTTGATTTACACCCAATTGCTCCATCTGCTGATGTAATTCTGACAACTCGCTTTGAATTTGTGCGGCACGCTGGCTGTATTGCTCTTCAGCTTGGGTGAGCTGCATTCTTTCCACTTCGAAACCATGCGCTTCTTGCACGGCATGCTCAGCATTAATTCGGGCTTGCTCTGCTGCTTGGTGTGCGGCTTGATAATTTGCCGCGCACTGATCTAGTTCACTCTGCAACTCACTTTGCATGAGTTTTTGTGCACGTAATTGTTTCTCAAGACTTTCCATCTCTTGAGCGCGCGCCAACATACCAGCTTGCTCAGAGTCTGCCGCGTAGAGCTGAACACTGACACGGCTCACTAAGTGACCTTGCTGAGTAACAAAAGCGCCACCAGCGGGTAATTTCTCACGACGATGCAAGGCATCTTCAAGGCTGCTAGCAATATAAATATTATCTAGCCATTCTTGTAATACAGAAGTCAGTCTTGCTGCACCAGCACTTTGAACACGCGTTAGTAGTGGTGTGAAATCAGCAGGCACATTGGTGTGTGCGGGCGTAATTTCTTCAGTTAACAAAATTGCCAAACGGCTTGGGGGAGCATCATTCGCCAGAGCCAATGTTTCTTGAACGCTCTTTGCCGTTACTGCAGCTAAGCGTTCACGCAATACCGATTCCAAAGCAGCTTCCCAGCCACTCTCAACCTTCAGCTCTTGCCAGAGTCGTTTGCTTTCTTTGAGGCCCTTGCTCTCTAGCCATGGTCCAATCTTGCCTTGCGCTTGAACACTAGCTTGCAAAGCGGTCAGTGCTGTTAACTTCGCTTCAGTTTGCGCAAGATCCTGGTTTGCAGCCTGGGTCTTTTGCTGTGCGGCATTCCGCGCCTCGTCAGCAGCTGGTACGCGTTGCTGTGTATCAACTGCGCGTTGCTTAGCCTCATCCACCTTACGCTGCGCCATCACCTGGCGATCAATCGAAGTTTGCAAAGCCTCTGCATCTGGCCTGCGCATACCATCTAATTCGCTGGTGAGGCGAGTCTCGCGCCCTTTGAGCTCATCCGATTGTGCAGACATTGCACGAATACGCTCACCCAAACTTGCTAGGCGCTGCTCGATGGATGCCAAACTTTCTCGCGCCTGATTGAGATCACGAGCAGATGTTTGATAAGCCTCTTCACGGCCTGGCATCTGTGCTTGCAAGCCATTGAGATCTGCCAAGAGGGTTTGCTCTTTTTCTGTTGCAAGAGATAACTCATGCTCGGTAGTGCGTTGTGCTTGTGCAGCATCAGTCTCTTGAATAGTCCAACGTTGTAACTGTGCCTGCAAATCTAAGGTTTGTTGTTGCAAGCGTTGACGTGCTTCTTGCACATAATGAATCTGAGACTCGACCTGACTCACATCAGAGTTAGTTTGATACAAATCACCTTGGGCCTGAGAAACCTTATCTTGCAATGCGTACTGTTGGGTACGCATGGTCTCTAATTCGGCCTCAGCATGGCGTAACTTAGCAGTTTGCTCTTCTAAGTTGACCTGGGTATCACGAATACTATTAGCATGGCGCTCTTGCTCTTTACCGGCTTCAGTCTGACGTACAAACCAGAGCAACTGCTGCTGTGATTTCATTTGTGTTGAAAGCTCTGCGTGACGCTCAGCAACTGTAGCTTGTTTTTCTAAGCGCGTTAATTGCTGATCTAGCTCGCGCAAGATATCTTCAACACGCGTTAAATTTTCTACAGTGTCTTCTAAACGCGATGCCGTTTCTTTACGACGCTCTTTATATTTAGAAACGCCGGCAGCCTCTTCTAAGAACACACGCAATTCTTCTGGCTTTGCTTCTAGAATTCGGTTAATGGTTCCTTGACCAATAATGGCGTAACCTCTTGGGCCCATGCCAGTACCCAAGAAAATATCTTGAATATCTTTACGACGAACTACTTGATTGTTGACGTAGTAACTGGAATTGCCATCACGAGTCAAAACACGCTTGATTCCCAGTTCTGTAAAAGCGCTCCACTGACCTTGAGCACGCCCCTCTGTGTTATCAAAAATCAATTCCACACTGGCACGGCCAGATGGCTTACGCAAACCAGAGCCATTAAAAATGACGTCCTGCATAGATTCGCCACGCAGCTCACTAGCGCGAGATTCACCCAAAACCCAGCGGACGGCGTCAATAATGTTCGACTTTCCGCAACCGTTAGGACCCACAACGCCAATTAATTGGCCGGGCATTTCAAAATGGGTTGGGTCGACGAAAGACTTAAAGCCGGAAAGTTTGATGGATTTCAGTTGCACGGCGTACTTTGCAGGGAAAAAGAGGGTTAAATAAGGGGGTAATTAATTAAAACTAAAGTGGGAAGATGATAGCAAGCTTGGGACTACTTAGACGCGTTTTCTGCCCATCGATATAATGATAAATCTACCTCCAGGGACAAAACCCCTTAACAATCTGATAGTTAACTAAAAAGCATGAGCCAATCACCACAAAACATCATTGAACAAGCCTGGGAAAACCGCGCAAACCTCTCCCCAGATACCGCTCCAGGGGATGTCCGCAATGCCGTAAATGCAGTCTTAGAAGGCCTAAATGCCGGCACTATTCGCGTTGCTGAACGCCGTAGCGTTGGCAAATGGGATGTCAATCAGTGGGTTAAGAAGGCTGTTTTGCTCTCTTTTCGCCTAGAGGACAACGTTCCTATGGGTGCTGGTGGCTATACCCAGTTCTATGACAAAGTGCCCAGCAAATTTCAGAACTACACTGCAGCCGATTTTGCAGCCGGCGGCTTTAGGGTTGTTCCTCCTGCGATAGCCCGCCGCGGCTCATTTATTGGCAAAAACGCGGTTTTAATGCCTTCATACGTCAATATTGGCGCCTATGTCGGTGAAGGCACCATGGTGGATACCTGGGCAACCGTAGGCTCTTGCGCACAAATTGGTAAAAACGTTCACCTCTCTGGTGGCGTTGGTATTGGCGGTGTTTTAGAACCTATTCAGGCTGGTCCAGTCATTATTGAAGATAACTGTTTTATCGGCGCTCGCTCCGAAGTAGTTGAAGGCGTCGTTATTGAAGAGAACTCCGTTCTTTCCATGGGAGTCTACCTAGGTCAAAGCACCAAGATTTATGACCGTGAAACGGGCGAAGTGCACTACGGCCGAGTTCCTGCAGGCTCTGTAGTAGTTCCAGGATCACTGCCTTCCGCTTGCGGTAAATACAGCTTATATGCTGCCGTCATCGTGAAGAAGGTAGATGCACAAACGAGAGCAAAGACTGCCATCAACGAATTACTCCGCGACTAAATTTTATGAGCGCGACCCTTGAGCTGACAGAGGCTCTAATTGCTTGTCATTCCGTTACTCCGGCTGATGGTGGTTGCCAAGAATTAATCGCTCATCGCTTACAAGCTCTTGGGTTTCACACTGAGAGCGTTGTGAGTGGTCCTGAGAACTTTCAGGTGACCAATCTGTGGGCAATTAAAAAAGGTAAATCCGGTGACCAAGGCAAAGTATTAATGTTTGCTGGTCATACAGACGTTGTGCCAACCGGACCATTAGAAAAGTGGGATAGCAATCCATTTACTCCTACCATTCGTGATGGCATGCTCTATGGTCGTGGCGCGGCTGATATGAAAACCTCTCTTGCTGGTTTTGTAGTAGCAACCGAAGAATTTGTCACTTCACACCCCGATCATCGCGGCTCTATTGCTTTCTTGATCACCAGTGATGAAGAAGGTCCTGCGAATGATGGCACTGTCATTATGTGCAAGCGTTTGCAAAAACAAGGGCAACGCCTAGACTATTGCGTGATTGGTGAGCCCACTTCTGTCGAGCAACTTGGCGATATGATTAAAAATGGTCGTCGCGGCTCTTTATCGGGCAAGCTCAAAATTAAAGGTATTCAGGCCCATATTGCCTACCCGCATCTAGGCAAAAATCCGATTCACCTATCAGCACCTGCCATCTCTGCTTTAGTAGAAACCGAGTGGGATAAAGGGAATCAATATTTTCAGCCCACTAGCTTTCAGATTTCCAATATTCATGCTGGCACTGGGGCAAACAATGTGATTCCTGGTGAATTAACAATTGATTTCAATTTCCGCTTTTCTACTGAGAGTAAGCCAGAGCAATTACGTGAGCGTCTTGAGAAGATTTTGAATAACGCTGGCCTTGATTTCGAAATTGATTGGGTATTGGGTGGCAGTCCCTTTATTACGGGTGATGGTGACCTAGCTAGTGCATTGCGTCAGGCCATCAAAGCAGAAACTAAAGTAGATACGGAGCTATCGACTACTGGTGGTACTAGTGACGGACGATTCATTGCGAAGATTTGTAAAGAGGTTGTAGAGTTTGGCCCCCTCAATGCGACTAGCCACAAAATCAATGAGTGCGTCATCGTTGATGATGTCGAGCCACTCAAAAATATTTATCGCAAAACACTTGAGCAACTCATTGCTTAATTGCGTATCAATTTCTTTCCAGTCGAAGCCAAGCCATCATGGACCCTGAGCCTTTGCAATCACTAACAGTCAATCAGTGCATCAATCAAATTGCACAAAAACTGGCAGCAGCAAACTTACATTATGGGCATGGCGCAATTGATGCGCAAAGCGAAGCACTCTGGCTTGTCAGCAAGCAAATCGATTTAAGCCCAACTGAAGCGCTTGATCATTTGGAAGACTCAATTACAGCCGAGCAGGAGAAAAAAGCTATCCTTGTTGCTGACGAAAGAATCGCCACTCGTAAACCACTTGCCTATATTCTGGGTGAAGCCTGGCTGATGGGTGTCCCCTTTTTCTGTAGCGAACAAAGTATTGTTCCCCGTTCATGGATTGCAGAACTGATTGTCGATGGCTCTCTAGAGCCATGGCTGCCTGCAGACGGCAAAGCGCTTGATTTATGCACTGGCAATGGCTCACTAGCGATTCTATTGGCAATGTCTTGTCCTGATATTCATGTGAGCGCTTGTGATATCAGCATGCCCGCCCTATCTATAGCCGCACGAAATGTCGATCGTCATGGCTTGAACTCTCAGGTAGATTTATTAGATGGTGATTTATGGAATGCTTTGCCAGAGCCCAATGAAGATAATGTATTTGACCTAATCATTTGCAACCCACCATATGTCAACGCCCACTCAATGAATATGCTTCCCGCTGAATATCATGCTGAGCCAGTTCTGGCATTAGCTGGCGGGGATGATGGCATGGACTTAATCAGAAGAATTATTGCGCATGCGCCAGATTACTTATCTGAGCGTGGCGCCATTCTGATTGAGATTGGCAATGAGTATGAGAACTTTAAAAAGGCTTTTCCTCAAATTCCAGCGATTTGGATGGAAGTCTCTGCTGGCGAAGAGCAAGTACTTCTCATACAAGCGGAAGACCTGCGCTAGAAACCTATCAGCTTAATTCTGCTGCAGCAGCAATTGCCTGATCAATTCGCTCAACCGGAATAATTTTCAATCCCGGAATCTTTGTCTTAGGCATATTCGCTTTCGGAATAATGGCCACTGTAAAGCCTAATTTTGCTGCTTCTTTTAAACGCTCTTGTCCACGTGGGCATGGACGAATTTCACCTGCCAAACCAACCTCACCAAATACGATGAGTTCTTTAGGTAGCGCACGATTGCGGATCGACGATTGAATTGCCAACAGCACCGCTAAGTCAGCTGCAGGCTCGGAGATTTTGACCCCGCCCACCGCATTTAAGAACACATCTTGATCAAAGCAAGCAATGCCTGCATGGCGGTGCAAAACCGCTAAGAGCATTGCCAAACGCGCCTGCTCTAGACCAACAGCTAAACGCCGTGGGTTGGGAACGTGCGCAGTATCTACTAAGGCCTGGATTTCTACTAATAGAGGACGGCTACCTTCTTGAGTAACCAGTACACAAGCGCCGGGAACCATTTGCTCATGCTGCGACAAGAAAATTGCCGAAGGATTAGTGACACCACGTAGACCTTTTTCGGTCATCGCAAACACACCTAGCTCATTCACAGCGCCAAAGCGATTCTTAATCGAGCGCACTAATCGGAATGAAGAATGGGTATCACCTTCAAAATACAAAACAGTATCCACAATATGCTCTAAGACTCTAGGTCCGGCAAGGTGGCCATCTTTAGTAACATGGCCTACCATCAATACACAGATACCACTGGATTTAGCGGCCCTAGTTAATTGCGCAGCACACTCTCGTACTTGCGCTACCGATCCGGGAGCAGAGCTTAGCACTTCGGAGTACAAGGTTTGAATAGAGTCCACCACCAATACTTGTGGCTTAACAGTATCCATAATCGAAATCAGTTTTTCCAACTGAATTTCTGCCAAGACCTCTAGCTGAGGGGCATCTAGTGCAATCCGTTTTGCCCGTAATGCGATTTGGGCTGCTGATTCTTCACCACTACTGTAGAGCACATTCATGCCAGCAGCACTCATCTCTGCCAAGGCTTGCAATAGTAATGTCGATTTACCAATTCCGGGATCACCCCCCAAGAGAACCACGCCGCCTGGAACTAAGCCACCCCCTAAGACGCGATCAAACTCTTCAACACCAGTACTAAATCTTGGTAAATCC
>Ga0209088_10001863_pt1 | contig 13342 bp, 14 predicted proteins | sample S_140625_EF_Meta_FD_187324 | JGI IMG/M metagenome (GOLD analysis project Ga0209088, IMG submission 187324) | Freshwater microbial communities from Lake Simoncouche, Canada to study carbon cycling - S_140625_EF_MetaG (SPAdes) (version 2) | ecosystem: Environmental > Aquatic > Freshwater > Lake ...
TGTCATTTCAAGGAACAAGTCGTTACCTTCACGAGTACGCTCACCAACACCGGCGAATACAGATACACCACCGAAGTTTTCAGCTACACGGTAAATCATCTCCTGAATCAAAACTGTCTTACCTACACCTGCACCACCGAATAGACCGATCTTTCCGCCCTTTACATATGGTGTGAGTAGATCGATAACCTTGATACCGGTTTCAAACATCTCAGTCTTTGATTCCAACTGATCAAATGCTGGTGCATCACGGTGGATAGGCCAACGCTCTTTGATGTCGAGTGAAGAGGTTGGAACATCTAGTGATTCGCCAAGTGTGTTGAACACGTGACCCTTTGTTACATCGCCAACAGGAACCGAGATAGCCGATCCTGTATCGGAAACTTCTGCGCCACGGACCATTCCGTCTGTTGGCTGCATTGAGATCGCGCGCACGAGGTTATCGCCAATGTGTTGAGCAACCTCGAGTGTCAAGGTACGAGTAGTACCAGACATGGTTGTCTCTACATGTAGCGCATTAAAGATCGCGGGCATTGAATCGGCTGGGAATTCAATATCCACCACCGGTCCGATAACGCGAGCTACGCGGCCATTTTTTGAGTTCGACATCATTCACTCCCTGCACTAGCTGAGGCCAACGCGTCTGCGCCGCCAACAATTTCACTGATCTCTTGAGTAATTTCGGCCTGACGAGCCGCGTTCGCAAGTCGTGTTAACGACTTGATTAGATCATCAGCATTGTCAGTTGCTGACTTCATTGCGCGACGACGAGCTGCATGCTCTGAAGCTGCAGATTGCAACATCGCGTTAAAGATTCGAGCCTCAATGTAACGAGGTAGTAATGCATCAAGCACTACACCTGCATTGGGTTCGAATTCATACATAGGTAGCAATCCAGTTGGAACTGGTGCATCGCTTTCTACAACTTCTAGAGGAAGCAGACGCTTTGCCATAGCATTTTGGATAAGCATTGACTTAAACTCAGTAAACACAATGTGGATCTCATCGACACCAGTTGCATCAACTGAAGAATCTGCCACGAAAGCCTTGATTAATGAATCTGCAACTTCTTTTGCATTTTCATATGTTGGATTATCTGAAAAACCTGTCCACTGGCCTGCGATGAAGCGCTCACGGAACTTGTAGTAACCAACAGCTTTGCGACCCACTAGGTAAGGCTTAACCTCAAGTCCGCGCTCACGAAGGAGTGCAGCTAACTGCTCACCTTCCTTGATTGCATTATTTGAGTAAGCACCAGCCATTCCGCGGTCAGCAGAGATAATCAAAATCGCAGCGCGCTTTGGATTCTCATCCGCTGTGGTTAATGGGTGAACCGTTGAAGAGTATGAAGCAACTGCAGAAACTGCTCGGGTCAACTCATTTGCATAAGGAGTAGACGCTGCAACCCGTTGTTGCGCCTTAACGATACGAGAAGCAGAGATTAACTCCATAGCTTTCGTGATCTTTTTGGTCGCTTTAACAGATCGCATGCGTCTGCGATAAATGCGGAGTTGGGCACCCATGAGTTACTTCTTCACCGCCGGTGGCACAAACTTAGTAATTTGCTCTGCACTTTCGCCATCTAGGGCTTCAGCTGGAGCTTCATTAAGTGCGTGTGTGGCAGATGATTTGAACTGCTTCTTGAAAGCTTCAACAGCTTCAGTCATCTTTGCAATGGTGTCATCTTCTAGCTGCTTAGTCTCAGAGATAACAGTGTTGATCTCCTTGCGTTCGCGAGCAATAAAGTCGAGCAGCTCTGCTTCAAAGCGTCGGATATCTGCAACTGCAACATCATCAAGCTTTCCTGTAGTACCGGCCCAGATTGAAACGATCTGACGTTCCAATGAATATGGTGAGTACTGACCCTGCTTAAGAAGTTCAACCATGCGTGCACCGCGCTCAAGCTGAGCCTTTGATGCAGCATCAAGATCTGAACCGAAAGCAGCGAATGCTTCTAGTTCGCGATACTGAGCAAGGTCAAGACGCAGACGTCCAGCAATCTTCTTCATCGCCTTTGTCTGAGCAGAGCTACCAACACGAGAAACAGAAACACCTACGTTGATCGCTGGGCGAACACCGGCGTTAAACAAATCTGTTTCGAAGAAGCACTGACCATCAGTAATCGAAATAACGTTTGTAGGAATGAACGCAGAAACGTCATTTCCCTTTGTTTCGATGATTGGCAAACCGGTCATTGAACCGCCACCTAATTCATCAGAAAGCTTTGCGCAACGCTCTAGCAAACGTGAGTGCAAGTAGAAAACATCGCCTGGGTACGCTTCGCGGCCTGGTGGACGACGAAGTAGAAGTGAGACTGAACGGTAAGCCTCAGCTTGCTTTGATAAATCATCAAACACGATAAGTACGTGCTCGCCCTTGTACATCCAGTGCTGACCAATAGCAGAACCTGTGTAAGGAGATAGGTACTTGAAACCTGCTGGATCTGATGCAGGTGAAGCAACGATTGTTGTGTATTCCATTGCGCCAGCTTCTTCGAGAGCGCCCTTAACTGCAGCAATCGTTGAACCCTTCTGACCAATAGCAACATAAATACACTTAACTTGCTTCTTCTTATCGCCAGACTTCCAGTTTTCCTTCTGGTTAATAATTGTGTCTACTGCAACCGCAGTCTTACCAGTCTGGCGGTCACCAATGATCAACTGGCGCTGTCCGCGACCAATCGCTGTCATTGCATCGATCGCCTTGATACCAGTTGCAAGTGGTTCCTTAACAGGTTGGCGCTGAACTACAGAGGGAGCCTGGAGTTCTAGTGCGCGACGTGCTTCAGCTTTGATTTCACCCTTGCCATCAATTGGATTTCCAAGTGCGTCAACAACGCGACCTAGGAAACCATCGCCGACTGGTACAGAAAGAATTTCACCTGTACGTCGAACTGATGTTCCTTCTTCAATTCCTGTTGTGCTACCCAAAATAACGGTACCGATTTCACGGACGTCGAGGTTGAGTGCAAGGCCGAGCGTGCCGTTTTCAAACTGCAACAACTCGTTTGCCATTGTTGATGGCAGCCCTTGAACACGTGCGATTCCGTCGCCTGCTTGGCTTACGGTTCCGACTTCGTCGCGAGCTGCAACGCCTGGATCGTATGACTTAACGAAATTCGCTAAGGCACCCTGAATCTCTTCAGGATTGATCTTTAGGTCTGCCATGTGTTTCTCCCTTTATTTGCTTCCGGCAAGAGCGCGTGCGGCCCCCGCCAAACGATTTGAAACTGATCCATCAACGATTTCATCTGCGAACTTCACTGAAACTCCACCAATTACTGAAGGATCGATTTCAATGTTAATTCGAACAGGTTGTCCAACCTTGCTTGTTAGTGAAGTAGTTAGACGGTCAAGTTGTGCTGGAGTAATTGGTGCAGCGACTCGAACAAGAGCGATCACGCGATTACGGCGTGCTGCAAGTGCCCATTGGTAATCAGCAAATGCTGACTCAATGCTGCGGCCTCTCCAAGCATTAACCATCTGTGAAACCAGCTTTACAGTCGAACCAGATGCGCCCTTGAGAATGTCGGCAACCAAAGTCGCCTTTGCATTCGTAGCATCTGATGTCAGCGCCTTGCGTAGCACTGATGAACTAGCAAAAGCAGTTGCAGCTGTGAAAAATTCATCTTCTACACGATCAAGTTCGCCTGCAATATTGGCAGCTGATGCTTCTGCCTCAATTGCGAGCTGTTCTACGACTAGTACAAGATCCTTTGGTGATGACCAGCGAAGGCTTGAAAGCTCGGTAACTAAACCAAGTGCAAGTGCGCCAATCTTTTTTCCTAACAAATCAGAGATCAATGCTGCCTTTGCCTTGCCATCTCGAGATGGATCGGTAAGTGCGCGACGAACAGCAATATTTGTGCTGAGTACATCTGCAACAAAGAAAAGTTCAGAGCTCAAAGCAGATGCACTATTTGCATCTGCGCCTTTGACGGCAGCATCAAGTGACACACGTGAAGCCACAAGTGACTTACGGCTGCTGCCTCCGAAGTGAGCTCTCATAATTACTTACTCTTCTCTAGATCTTCAAGAAAACGATCAACGATTCGTGATTGACGAGCTTGATCATCCAGTGCTTCTCCAACAATCTTTGAAGCAAGTTCAACAGCCAAAGCGCCAACTTCATTACGAAGTGATGTCACCGCCTGCTGACGTTCTGCTTCAATTGAAGCGTGAGCAGTTGCAGTGATGCGAGCTGCTTCTTCTTGTGCCTTGGCACGAAGATCTTCAATGATTGCCGCACCCTGAACGCGAGCTTCTTCGCGAAGTGTCTGTGCTTCTGACTGTGCCTTCGATAGTTGCTCGGTGTACTGAGTAAGTGCGCGTTGTGCTTCAACCTGCGCCTTTTCTGCACGCTCGATGCCACCTTGAATTGCTTCTGTTCGTGCTGTGAATGCTTTTTCAAACATTGGCACAACGAACTTACGAAGCACAAGGAATAGAAGGGTGAACGCGATGGCTCCCACAATCAATTCAGCTGTGTGCGGAATTAAAGGGTTGACCTTGCCTTCCGCAGCTACGTTAACAAATTGCATCAGTTGTCCTTAAATGAATTCTTCGAATTAGAGAACGAATGCGAGTACGAGGCCGAAGAGTGCGAGAGCTTCAGCAAGCGCGAAACCTAGGAACGCGATTGGCTGTAGAACGCTACGTGCTTCTGGCTGACGTGCAACGCCGTTGATGTATGCGGCGAAGATAAGTCCTGTTGCGATACCCGGACCAATTGCTGCGAGGCCGAAACCAACAAGGTTGAGTGTGCCTTCCATTTATTTCTCCTTATTTCCTATTAGTGCTCGTCGGCAAGGGCGCCGGCGATGTATAGAGCTGCGAGCAGAGTAAAGATGTACGCCTGCAAGCATTGGACCATGAATTCAAAGAAGGTCAACACAATGCCGATACCGAAGGCAAATGGGCTGATCAACTTCAAACCAATAACTCCTTGGAGTAGATGTTCTCCACCCAAGATAAACACGAGCAACAACAAGTGGCCCGCAAACATATTTGCAAATAGACGAAGTGAAAGTGTTAGTGGACGCACAACAAAGAATGTAAGAATTTCAAGAGGTGTAATCAAAATGTATGCAGCTTTTGGAACGCCAGGCATAAACAAGATTTCCTTGAAGTACTTAAATGCGCCTTGCTTGCGAATTCCTACGTAGTGGAAAACCAAGTAAGTAGACAACGCTAAAACGTAAGGGAATGAAACATGCGACATCGTTGGGAACTGGATGAGCGGAATAATTCCGAAGAGGTTGTTCACCAAAATAAATGTAAACAAGGTAAACAGGTATGGCACAAAACGCATGAACTCGTGGCCAATAACCTCTTTAGCTAAGTTTTCACGCACAAATGAGTACACAGATTCACCAGCAAATTGGAACTTGCTTGGGACAATTGCTGCTTTGCGCGCGGACAAAATAAAGAATACTGAAATCAAAATTACAGATAAAAAGACAAGCAGAATTGGCTTTGTCGTATAAACATTGTCCCCAAAAATTGGTGGGAGTTCGAAGTCTTTGGTGCTAGGTGGGACGAATCCTTCACCTTCAGCAGAACGCACTAGAACGCGCACGCACACTCCTCACAGGCCAATTAAGTTGGTCGATCTAACGGGAAGACGGGCCAACCCTAAGGCAGAGGGGTTATTTATGAGAAATCGAAATTGGGGAATTTCAGGTGGAGCAGGTCACTCTCGGCCGAATCTCAGCCAGACCAGGTAGATGGCGCCACTGATTCCCACGAGCAGCCCGATCAGGGTGAAAATCCCCTTGTCTAACCACTTGTCCAACCCATAACCGATGCCGCCCCAGAAGATCAGGCCAGATAAGAGGTATCCAAAGATGGACCACATTGCATTCTCATCGCGATTTGCCATGGTGACTCCTTCTAATCCTCGTCGGGCTTCTTGGTTACGGGCAGGGGTAAATGTAGGCGCAGTTTCATGTAACTGGCAATCTCGCCCCATAGCCAGGCGATTGTGAGTGCTACCGCGGTGACTCCAAAAGCGATTCGGTTAATGGTGGCCCGGTCTGTGTACTTGGCGATGGCCCATAGCAAAATCCCCAAGGCAAATAGCTTGGCAAAGTAAGAAAACAGCGCCATCGCCATCGTTGAAATTGGATCCAGATTACGAGTCATGCGTGAGACCGCGATATGAATAACAAAAAAGATTATGACTACAAACTGTGCAAGAAGTGCACCCCAAAAGCCACTCATGCCCTGGACAACTGCTGACACAGCAATTGCAACAAGGCTAACAACAAGAGTGGGAACAAATGCCCCTCGTAACAATTGTGACTCATTACTTGGCTGACTCATACCGCAACTTTCTTTCTGTATTTCATAACAGCTGCACTTAGTAACGCAAAAAATAGCGCAGTCAAAATTGCAATCCACCAGGGGGCAAAAGCTAAGACAGTCACCGGAAACGCAATTGTTGCCGTCCATAAATACACAATTAACACCGTCTGGCCAGTTGAGTTGCCTGCACTTAACAAACGATGATGTAAGTGCAGGTTATCTGGCGCAAAAGGAGACTTGCCCGCTTTGATGCGACGGCTGACCGCAAGTACTAAATCTAAAAATGGAATTGCCAGAACTGCAAAAGGAAGCAAAAGCGGCAAAAGCGTTGGCCCTAGTTTTTCTGCAGAGATTGCATTGGGATCAACTTGGCCAGTTAAAGTAATTGCAGAGACAGAAAGCAATAGACCAAGCAGCATCGAGCCACTATCGCCCATGAATATCTTTGCCGGGCTTAAGTTATGGGGCAAGAAACCAATGCAAATGCCTATTAAAACTGCTGTTATGAGCGATGGTGCACCTGCGCGACTAAAGCCATAATCAACTGCCAAGAGATAGGCAAAGGCGAAAAAGGCAATACCGGAAATGGCAACTACACCTGCTGCAAGTCCATCCATTCCATCAATGAAGTTAACGGCGTTAATTACAACTAAAACAATAAGCACTGTTAGCAGTTGCCCGATACTTGGCGGCAAGGTAATGACACCGTTTATTGGAAGCCACAAAATTTGAATTCCATAGAGCAACAAAATGCCTGCTGTGAAAACTTGTCCGGCTAGTTTTGTAAGTGCATCTAATTCGAAGCGATCATCTGCCATTCCAAGCAAAACAATTGAAGTTGCTGCCAAAAATATTCCTTGAGCTTCATGACCAATAGATTTTCCAACAAGAGGTAAATTGCTAACGATGAGGAAGGTAAGAGCCATTGCTGCCCACATCGCTACCCCACCCCAACGCGCAGTAGGTGTGCTGTGAATATCGCGCTCTCTAACACCAGCAACAGCGCCGAAGCGAATAGCTTGTGAGCGAACAATCGGAGTAATCAGATAACACAAAGCTGCAGATATCAGCAGTGTTATTAAGTACTCGCGCATTACTAAGTGTTATGCCTGGTAGATAGGAAAACGCGCTGTTAATGCATGGACTTCACTCTTGATAGCAGCATGTGCTGTTGCATCATCAGTTTTGATAGCACGTGAAATCAATGTTGCGATCTGCTTCATCTCATCAACACCCATTCCTTGGGTAGTTGTTGCGGGAGAACCAACGCGAATACCGCTTGTGATGCCAGGCTTTTCTGGATCGTAAGGAATTGAGTTCTTGTTCATAACAATTCCTGCAGCTCCGCAACGCTCATCTGCCACCTTGCCGGTAACACCAGTGCTGCGAATATCCATAAGTGCTAAGTGAGTCTCAGTGCCACCTGAAACAGCACGCATTCCTTCTGCTTCAAGGGCTGCAGCAAGTGCCTTAGCGTTAACAATTACATCTTTTGCATACTTTTGATACGCAGGTGTTGCGCACTCTGCGAGCGCAATTGCCTTGCCGGCAACTGCAGACATGATTGGTCCGCCCTGCATTCCAGGAAAGACCGCCTTATCAATTGCCGCAGCATGTTCTGCCTTGGCCAAAATCATTCCACCGCGTGGTCCACGCAAAACTTTATGTGTTGTAAAGGAAACAACATCTGCATATGGCACAGGTGAAGGAATTGCCTTACCGGCAACCAATCCAATGAAGTGAGCAGCATCGACCCACATAATCGCGCCGACCTCATCGCAGATCTCGCGGATCTTTGCAAAATCAACAAGTGATGGATAGGCCGTTGCACCTGAGCAAATCATCTTTGGCTTTGTCGCAATCGCTTGATCTCGCAACTGGTCGTAATCAATTAGCTCGTTATCTTGGCGAACGCCATATGACTCGACGTTAAACCACTTACCTGAAAAGTTAACTGGGGAGCCATGAGTTAAGTGACCACCATGTGCCAAAGACATTGCCAGCACGGTGTCGCCTGGCTTAGTAAATGCTTGATAGACAGCAACGTTTGCTGAAGCACCTGAGTGCGGCTGAACGTTGGCATGTTCTGCACCGAACAAACTTTTAGCGCGGTCTATTGCAAGATATTCAGCCTTATCAACTTCCTCGCAGCCGCCGTAGTAACGCTTTCCTGGATAACCCTCTGCATACTTATTAGAAAGAGTTGAACCAAGGGCGGCCAAGACTGCGCGGGAAGTGAAGTTTTCAGATGCAATCAACTGCAGGTTGGTCTGTTGACGCTTGAGTTCAGATAAAAGAACTGCAGCGATGTCAGGATCCTGCTGGGTTAATAGGTTGAAATCTGGGCCATAGAAAGTTTCGGACATGTTCAAACCCTATAGGGCGATGGCCTTACTCGCCTGTAGCGCCAGGGACGATCGCTTTGATTTCGGCTAGTGAGATGGCTCCCACGCGCAGCACCCGAACGCCGGTTTCATCAGCCTCGACTACCGTTGATATTGGGCCTTTCCGCAGATTTCCATTGTCAAACTTGAGTGCCACATCAGAGTCCAAAACAAAAATATCACCTAAAGATTTTGCAGGTGGCATTGCCTTACGAGATGCACTTGCAATTGCCAATGGACCAGTTTGTGCGGCAAGTGCCTTTGCAAACTTTGCTCGTGGAATTCGCACACTGACACGATCTAACTGATTGTTATCACCAAGGTCCCAGCTAAGTCCCAATTGTGGTCGCAAGTTAAGCGAGAGCATCCCAGGCCAAAACTTTTTCATCAAGCCTTTTATTTCAGGTGTTACTTCGCGAATAATTCCTTCAGTTGTTTTTACGCTGCCAACAATTACTTGGGCTGCCGTAAACAATGGATCTCCGCGTAGTACGTGCATCTGTCGCACAGTGTCTGCTCTAAAGGCATCGCAGGCAAAGGCATAACTATTTTCCATTGGGATGACGATGATGTATCCATCTGCGATTGCTTTGGCAGCCTTATTAACATGGCGAGTTAGTTCACCTTTTTTAAGATCAATATCTTTTGCCATGGCTACCTCCTCACCGCACTTGTCCATCGTGGACGACCTACTAGGTCATCATGCAGGGCTATTTCTAGAAAATCTACACCAAGTGCAGCAGCAATCGCTGCGCCTTGATCCTCTGTATGTTCAATCACCAAGACTCCCCCAGGCTTTAACAAGCGGCTAGCTGCGGTGATAAATATTTGTGGAATTTCCATTCCCGTGGGACCACCAAACAAGGCAATGTGTGGCTCAAAGCCAGCAACGTCTCGTGGCAATTCTTGAGAATCTGGAACATAAGGCGGATTAGCAATAACAACATCGCACTTAATGCCAGGCAGCACATCTGCAACGTCGCCTTCAACAACTCTCACATTTTCTGCAATAACAGAAACGTTTTTCTTCAGCCAGAACAAGGCTTCAGGGCTTTTCTCAACTGCAATAACTCTTGTTGTTGGAGCTTCAGTTGCAATTGCTAATGACAACGCACCAGATCCTGCGCCAAGATCAATCACGCTAACTGGTGCTGGAAGATTTTCAATATGTTGCAAAACCGCTTCCACAAGTAACTCTGATTCAGGTCGTGGCACCAGCACTCCAGGACCAACTTCAATGTTTAGATATCTAAAGCCGGCTGTCCCTGTTAAATATTGAAGCGGCTCAAAATCAAGTCGTCGATCCAAGAGATCATAGAACTGCTCTTCAAGCACATCTTTATCTTCGATACCAAGCAGGGTTGATTCAACTAAGACGGTGTTGTGTAGATCCATTCTGGACAAACCAAGAACGTGAGCAAGTAAGTGCTCTGCATCTACTTCTGAAATTCCAGATTCAGCTAACTGCGATTTAGCATCGCGCAGAATCTCTTTGATGAGCATGTTAGTTCGCGTTTGCCAAACGTGCAGCTTTGTCGGCATCAAGCAATGTTTGGATCATGTCATCTAGATCTCCATTAAGGACAGCATCTAAGTTGTTTGACTTGTAATTAACACGGTGATCGCTGATGCGATTTTCTGGATAGTTATATGTGCGAATTCGCTCTGAACGATCAACTGTTCTTACCTGGCTCTTGCGCTCAGCCGAGGCAATCGCTTCAGCTTTTTCTTGAGCATCAGCTAATAGACGAGCACGCAAGATACGAAGTGCGGACTCCTTATTCTGAAGCTGGCTCTTTTCATTCTGGCAAGAGACAACAATTCCGGTAGGGACGTGAGTTAAACGCACGGCAGAGTCAGTTGTGTTAACAGACTGACCACCAGGGCCCGATGAGCGATAAACATCCACGCGCACATCATTCATATTTAGCTCAACATCTACTTCCTCTGCTTCAGGCAAAATAAGTACTCCAGCTGCAGATGTGTGAATACGTCCTTGGCTTTCAGTCTCTGGCACACGTTGCACGCGGTGCACGCCACCTTCGAACTTCAACCGCGCATAAGGAGATTCTCCAGGTGCTGCGACTCCCTTTGATTTAACGGCTACTGAAATATCTTTATAGCCACCCATTTCGCTTTCAGTGGCATCAATGATTTCAACTTTCCAATTGTGCTTTTCGGCATAGCGCATATACATGCGCAACAAATCTCCAGCAAACAAAGCTGACTCATCGCCACCAGCACCTGCTTTTACTTCCAAAATAACATCGCGATCATCGTTTGGATCACGTGGCAATAATAATTCTTCTAATTTTTCAGCTGCTGCATCACGCGCAGCCTCAAGTGCAGGAATCTCTGCTGCAAACTCTGGATCAACATCAGCTAACTCTGCTGCCGCCAATAAATCATCTTCAGATGATTTCCAGGCTTTAAATCCTGCAACGACAGGACCAAGTTGGGCATAGCGGCGACCAAGCTTGCGCGCATTTGCCTGATCTTCGTGGATAGAAGGATCAGCCATCTTCTCTTCTAATTCTGCGTACTCACGCACCATTTCATGTGCTGATGCAAAGCGATCATTACTCACTGACTGCTCCTTTCTATTACGTAGTAGTTAGGGAAATAAAAAAACCGCGACCGCAACCCACAAGGGCTGCGATGCGGTTTCTTTAGAAAGCTAGTTAGCTGCTTTTTTACCGAAGCGCTCTTCGAACTTAGCCACGCGACCACCAGTATCAAGGATGCGCTGCTTACCTGTGTAGAACGGGTGGCATACAGAACAAACTTCAACATAAATTGAACCGCTAGCTACAGTTGAACGAGTTACAAACTTCTCGCCGCAACCACAAGTAACTTGGGTGTCTTTGTATTCTGGGTGGATCTCTGGCTTCATGGTTATTCCTTATATTCGTGTTTGGGTCCTGCAAGCAGGTGAACCAAACGGACGGTTAACAGACCCCAAGGGTAAGCGATAAGCCTACATTTGAGAAATTTACGCTTACTTTGAGTCGTCTGGACCCGAAGTTGTCTTCTGAATCTGCATCAAGAACTCGACGTTGGACTTAGTGCCCTTCATCTTCTCAAGCAGCAGTTCGAGAGCAGCTTGTGGCTCTAGTGCGTGCAATACACGACGTAGCTTCCACACAATGTTTAGCTCTTCTGAACCCATAAGGATTTCTTCCTTACGTGTTCCTGAAGCAACAACGTTAACCGCAGGGAAGATGCGCTTATCAGCCATCTTGCGATCAAGGATGAGCTCCATGTTTCCAGTTCCCTTGAACTCTTCGAAGATAACTTCATCCATACGAGAACCTGTATCAACCAGTGCGGTTGCAAGAATCGTTAGTGATCCACCGTCTTCAATATTACGAGCAGCTCCGAAGAACTTCTTTGGTGGATAAAGAGCAGCTGAGTCAACACCACCAGAAAGGATGCGGCCTGATGCAGGTGCTGCGATGTTATATGCACGACCAAGACGAGTAATTGAGTCAAGAAGAACAACTACATCGTGACCTAGTTCAACAAGACGCTTTGCGCGCTCGATTGCAAGTTCAGCAATTGTTGTGTGGTCATCTGCTGGTCGATCAAAAGTTGAAGCAATAACTTCACCCTTAACTGATCGCTGCATATCTGTAACTTCTTCGGGACGCTCATCAACTAGAACAACCATCAAGTGACACTCAGGGTTATTTGTTGTGATTGCGTTAGCAATTGATTGCAGAACCATTGTCTTACCAGCCTTTGGAGGCGAAACGATAAGACCACGTTGGCCCTTACCAATAGGTGCAATCAAATCGATCACACGTGTTGTAAGAACATTTGGTTCTGTCTCAAGGCGCAAGCGCTCCTGAGGATAAAGCGGAGTTAGCTTTCCGAATTCAACACGATTACGTGCCTCTTCAGGAGTCATTCCATTTACTGTTTCAAGAGTAATAAGTGCGTTGAACTTTTGCTTTGTTTCACCCTCACGAGGCTGGCGAACTTGACCTGTTACAACATCTCCCTTGCGCAGTCCGTTCTTTCGAACCTGCTGCAATGAAACATAAACATCGTTTGGTCCTGGTAGGTATCCAGCTGTGCGAATGAATGCATAGCTTTCGAGAATATCGAGCAAGCCACCAACTGGAACTAGAACATCATCTTCACCAATAACTGGTTCACGCTCTTCGCGAGGTGCACGGTCACGGTTGCGATCGCGGTTACGGTCACGTCCACGACCACGGTCGTTACGATCGAAGCGGTCATTACGGCCACCACGGTCGTTGTTTGACTGTGGAGCCGATGATGAATCATCGCCATCGTCATCTGAATCTTGTGTGTTGTTCGAAGGCTTTGAATCCTTCTTGCGATTGTTGCGTGCTTCGCGGCGTGCTTCGCGTTCAGCCTTTGCAGCTTCGCGGTTCTTGGCCTGTAAGTCAGCGATCGCTTCTACAAGTGCGTCCTTTTTCATCTTTGCTGCGCCATCGACACCAAGTTGTGTTGCAACTGTCTTTAACTTTGGAAGGGTCATGGCAGCAAGCTCTGGACTTTGTGAGCGAACTGGTTCAATTTCTGTTGTCATGAATATCTTTTCACTATTGGCTCTAGGAGATAAATCCTAAGAAACCTGGGATTTTTGTTTTTTGAAATTATCTGATGTGTTACTGGCCACTA
>Ga0209088_10001868_pt1 | contig 13307 bp, 23 predicted proteins | sample S_140625_EF_Meta_FD_187324 | JGI IMG/M metagenome (GOLD analysis project Ga0209088, IMG submission 187324) | Freshwater microbial communities from Lake Simoncouche, Canada to study carbon cycling - S_140625_EF_MetaG (SPAdes) (version 2) | ecosystem: Environmental > Aquatic > Freshwater > Lake ...
GTCCAATTGCATGGTCAATTCAGCAGATGTGAAGTTCACGCCAATGTGCTTTTGTGAAGCAACTGACAGAGTGGTGTACTGTTCGTTGTCGTCCTGAACTTGCAGGGCGGCACCGTCAGTAACCAGAGCGCGGTCGGGCAGGCGAATACGCAGTGTGGAGCCAATCTTGGCACCTTCTACTGCAAAAGAATCGTCGTACTGACGATTCACGTTTCGGGTGAGCACCAGGTTGTTCTCGAGAATCTCGAGAGCTTTTCGGGTGATCATGTCGATCGTTAAGATACTATTAGACATGGAAAAAATCCTTTAAAAAATTAGCGGTTGGCTTGTGCTTCCCACTTCTTTCGTTGTCTTGCTCGTTCAGCTTCAATCCACTGCGAATCGGTCATGGTCTTGGTAGACCGTGGATCAGTAGTGTCATAAGCTGGGCCTCCGGTGGAGCGAGCTGTAACAGGCGAAATCGGTGCTGGCGCAGACGTGGTTCGTTTCACGGGAGGATCGGTGGCCAACTTGGCCTCAATTCTCCCAATTTCCTTGGCCTGCACGAATGGCGCAAGACGAGAAATACGATCTGCTTCCTTGGGGTTAGCACCGAGGTAGTAAGCTACTTCAGGGCCAATGTCCGAGGCTTGGATCGTCTGAGCCATCACGTTGGTGATCGGCAGCTTGGGGTTGTAGGCGACTTGTTCAAAATCGTCGTACTTCGTCCGAGCTTCCTCTTCCTTTTCGTGATAAGTCTCAAGAATCGCAGATTGCTGCCTTGCTTCTTCTCGCTGGGCTAACAGTTGTTCGGCTTTCTGATATGCCAATGCGTCTGCATAGGCTTCAGGGCTTTCAAACTGATCTACCGGCGGGACGTTTGCTGGCGCTCTCAGCGTCTGGGCTTCCGCCTGACGTTGGGTCTGCTCTCTTTCCCACTTACGTTGCTCTCTTGCAAGCCTTTTGCCAATTGCTGCATCGAGTTCTTCTTGGGTAAAAACCCGTGAAGGCTCTTTTGCTTCGTCAGCGACTTCCGGCGTTTGGTTAGCTTCCTGAGTGGCCGTCACTTCTGGAGCTGGCGCGGAGTCTACTTCCGCTAAGGGTTGTTGGACTTCTTCAGTCATTTTTGAATCTCAATGATTCCCTGGTGAACGCACCAGTACGGTTTTCAGCATTATGCTTGAATTTGGGCCGCTTGGTAAGCAGCAATGACTTCAGCAGTATGCACCGTAGCGCAAATGGCTTGAACTTTGGCATCCTCTGCGCTGTAGTCATCGCCTGGTCGGATATAGTTGCCTTTGGATTGTTCAGCTAAAAGTAGACCATCTTCAGTAATGGTTACCAAGTACCGTACTGCTACGGTTTGGTTGTTTAGTATTTCAATTCGGTCTATGAATGTTTGTTTTTCAAGCATGATGTTTCCTTAGACAAAGTAGGTTGCAGAAAATGTAATTGTTCCCGTAGCCGCAATTGCGGCGGCAGCCGTTACGCTTGTGCCTGTGCAAATAACCGTAGCAGAAGCAGTAACAGCAGCGTTCGTTGCGTCTCCATGTCCTGCCGTTACAACAGTAAAAGGAAGATTGCTCGTAATGACACCAGCGGCAGTTACGGCAACACTTGTTGCACCTGTAACTGTTCCACTAATGCTTACCTGTCTACCAATGCGTGTGTATCGGCCTGTTGAGCTAAATGCACCAACAAGAGTTAAACCTGCGCCTTGATTGGGAGTCCAAGTGCCTTCCTCATACCAGTTTAATATTGTGCTGGTCTTACCAGCTAACGGGGTGTTGGCAGAAAAATCAAATCCTTTGGCTGCTGTGCCTTGGATCACATTACCCGTTGAAACTGTTATGTCTCCAGTACCAGCAATTCGCATTCGTTCAACAACACCTGTCCCGCTATAAAAAAGGATTGCGCCATTTGCATTATCTCTTGACGCTATATGAAGTTGAACTGTACTTTCAATAATTTGCGCTGGAACAAGCCCTGTATCTGGCGTTCCATCTTTATAGCCAATACGCAATCGTTCAGTGCTGTCACCATAAGACTGACCGTTAAAAGCCGCGCCTGTAAAACTTGCCCCTACAACAGATAAAGTTTGTGTTGGTGAACCAGTACCAACACCTAATCTTGTATTTGTATTATCCCAAGATAATACTGAGGCAGAGCTAAGGGTTGTAGCAGTTGCCCCAAAAGGAATACGCCCTGCTGTTAATGTACTTAGCCCTGTACCACCACTGCTAACAGGCAAAGGAGTTGTAGTTAAAGAAAGACTTGCAGCACTTACAGCCCGACCAGCAGTCAAGTTAGCAACAGTAACTTTGGTTGTTGCGCTTGATTGGACAACAGGCAAAGTCTCAGTCCCCGCCAAAGGCGTGGTAGCTGAAGTAAGGGCTGATATTTTGCTGTTAGCCATTTACTTTTTTATTTCCAAGCTGGTATATATATCGTAGTACCGTCTGCTGCTTTAGCCCGTATCCATGTATATGGTGCGGTAGTAGTCACCCCAGGAAAGTTAGACCCTAAAGCTGGGGTGTTAGAGCCAGTAGAATTTGTGCCTGAAAATTTAGGGTCTACACCACTAATTTCAAACACTAAATTTTGCGGGTCAAGCTGAACAAATGCAGTAAGTCCAGTACCAGCGGCTAATCGCACTCTGCCTGATACGGTATCTCGACTTGTAACCCACATTGTGTTTTGACAGTGCATTACTTGACCAGCAACTAGCCCTGTAAGTGGGGCAGCAGCCGCACTCCAACCAAACTTTGCACGAGGGTTAGCGTCTCCATTTAACTGAACGTAGCATTCATTAGAGCCAGAATATGAAGCACCAGTAGTTCCATTGTTAAATACAGCACCAGCCAAAGAACCAGTTTGAATTGAAGCTCTATCTATTATGGTTGTTGACTGACCGTTATCAGTAATTGTTCCAAGCACACCAGGACTGATTAGTTGATTCCACGAAGAACCAGCTTCAATAATAATGTCACCAGCAGTATTGCCTTCGTAATCACCACCAACAGCAGTAGTATATTGACCTGTTGTTTGGATGCGTAAACCAGCACCAGTATTTTCTTCTAGCAATGGCCCTATGATTGTGTTTTTAACTGCATTTTTAATTCGTATTCCATCTAACGTATTTCCTTGACAAAATGGAGTAATGATTGTTCCAGCATTAGCATCAGGGCCAGATGGAGTACCTTCATCGTTTATGTAAATTCCATTGCCCGTATTTTGTGAACAAACTGGTTTAATGATGCAAAATGTATTTGCATTTATACCCACAGAATCAGAACCAATACGAATACCATCTCCACCACAATTTATCCCGCAAGGATTGTATAAAGTGACGTTATTAGCCAAAACTTGAATACCATCGCCAGTGTTGCCTGTTTGACCAACAACACCGCCACCACGCATTACAAATCCGTCGTATGAAATTTGTAAACCAGCAGTTGTCATTGTTGATTTTTTAAGAATATAAGCGTAAGGTAATTCCGTTTTAGCTACGGCAGCATTTCCTTGAAATTCAAATTGAAGTTTTCGGTTAACAACAATTGTTGAGGAAATAAGTGATGGGCCGCTAATCAAACAAGTTGCGCCTGATGGTGCATTTGCAATCATCAAGTCCCATGCAGCAGTGTCATCAGTTGTACCGTTTTGAACCCCACCAAAATCTGCAAGACTTACACTTTCCCGCAATTTGGTTTGCACCGTAGTTGCTACAGCGCCAGTTCCTGCGGGGTCGTATGTGACATTCGAAGCATTAGATGTAATGCCTGTGCCGTTAATACCAGTAATGTTGTCCCAAGTAGCAATTAAAACATCAGTGCTGGTATACAAAACAAACTTATAGTTGCTTCCCGCAGTCAGCCAAATTTCACCTGTTGCGACACGGCCTGCTGAATTTAAAATAATAGGATTTGTGTGCGCGGTAGAGCCAGAAGCGGAAGTGTATGTAGCTTGAGGCGTTGTTGTTCCAGCCGCGTAGCTGTACAACTTGCCACCCGACAAAATTACGCCGCTGTTATCAAAAAACTGTTGGCCTGCTCCAGCAAGCGCGGAAAGATTGACGGCCATGATTAACCTTTATTCATAAATGATAGTCATGGATACGTCGCCAGATATGACAACGTACAGACCTTTGCTAAACGTGATCCCCCCAATGTCGCCGCTAAATAAGCGGACTGAAGCATCAGTGGGAGTGAATTGATGAATTATTTCAGGGTCAAGATTACTTGCTTTGGCAGAGTCATAAATCGTAACTCGCGGTGTAGTTGCAGCGGAACTAATAAAAATACCGTGGATTTTGCCAAAGCCTACTTTGATTTGAGTAGTTGTCGTGATTTGTTTATATTGGGACATGGCATTTACTCGTAAAAAATGGTGCAATTAACAGTTGTGCCGCCTTTGTCAATCCACAGACCTCGACTAAAAAAGATGCCGCCGTCATCGCCGCTTAACAGATACATGGTGTTGGCCGTAGGTGTAAATGTTGCAAGAATTACTGGGTCACCAGTGCTAGCAGTCGCCGTGTCATATACCGCCAAAGTGGGTGTACCAGTTGCGGTACTTATGAAAATACCTTTTAACTTTCCCGCCCCAACTTTGACTTGAACGTCGGCGTTGTTGTTGTGCAAATAAAGAGCCATGATATTCCTTATGCCAAAAAGCGGAGTTTGTAGAGGGTACGCAGATAAATCTCAACGATATTATCAATCAATTGTTGTATTGACGAGTCAGATTTGTCCGCTACGTCGTAGCGGCACTTTTCAATTTCATCCAACTGGCCTTGCAAAAAGTCGATGATGTTGGATGTTTTGGTAGCTGAATGCAGTGTGATTGGCCCCATCAGACCATGACGGCCTTGGTAGGCTTCAGCAAAGTCATCAGCGGCACCAATAATGCGCTCATAGAAAATATTGAGCGCAACGTGCTTGGAGTAGCTGCGGGTGTTGAGGTGGACGCTGTGCGCCACATCACGGGCAAGAAACAGCATTCCTACGAAATCAGCGGCCTTGTACATCATTGGGGCATTCCTTGTGGTGGCATAGTTTCCATTTCCTGTTGCTGTTCACGGCCAGGCATTTCATTAACCATGTTTTGCGATTCCATTGCGGCAGCAACTACGCCCATTGCAATATCTTGGATCTGTTGCTCGCTCATACCAGCTTGCACCGCAGCAATTCGTTTGGTCTCGGCTTCGTAAAGTTTTACCTGAGCTTCAAAGTCTTTGCGTTCCATGTCTTGCATTTCAATGGACTTGCCGACGTTGGTGATCATCTGGTGCATCTGCTCCATCTCTTGACCCATCGCTTGCATCTGCTGTTCGGCCATTTGCAACTCTGGTGACTTGTCGCCGTCTTCCATGAGCTTGGGATCAATGGTCTTAGCAAATCGTTTGGCCATCTCTTGCGCGCCTGGCCAATCCATGTTCTTCACGAACAAGTCGCCAGCCACTTGCCACAGTTGTGGGTTGCCCTGCAACAGTTGAGCCATAGCTTCCAGTGCCTCTTGGCGCTTGGTTGCATAGCCTGGGCCGGTGGCCACCACCACATCGTACTTGCCGACGTTGGGGTTGTAGATTTTCTCAATCACCACGTCAGGATTGTTCTGATCGGTGATCTTGCGGACTGCTTCTGGCTGGTCTGGGTTCAGCTTGACCATCTTGGTTTCGCCGTCCATGCCAATGATGCGAGCCACGCGCTGTGTGTCGTACACCTTGGGGATCAAGTCCACGAGCTGGCGCACGATATGACGCACACCACGGGCCAAATTGTCGCCATAGTGGTAAGTACCCACATCACCTTCGCGCTGGCGAGCCAGAATGGCTTTGCCGCTGCGTTCGTTGCTTCGCATACCCAAAGATGCGTCGTATTGGCCCGTTGTGGACTTGATGTCCTCAGACGCGCCCGCTTTGGCTTGCAACAGCCCGCTGGAGGCCATTGGAGGCTGTGCCCGCTGGGGTAGTGGCAGGATTGAGCCTGCGCCGTCTGTAACGTCTGGATTGACCTCCAAATACGGCCAATTGGTCGTGTTTGCTGTCTTCCATTGGTTTTCGTAGCCTTCAAACTGGCCACCGTAACCAATAAACGGTGCTTTAGGTGCCAAGGCCAGCATCTCTGCCTCTTGGCTGACCCAGTAGTTGTACATGCGCTGGGCATCTTTGGCGTTACGCACAAGGCCAGACACGTACAACCTACCGTCAACTTCAAATTCATTGCCGACAATGCGGACTACGGGGATGTATTTCCCCGCCCAATCGCGTTCTTCAAGAATTTCATAGCCGTTAATCTTGCAGTATTTAATTTTGACACGATCAGATTCACGAGATTTTTTAGGCTTGCCATAAATAGCTTTCAATTGTTTGTCCTCTGGGGTGCCATCAAATGCGGTCACGTTGCCAGGGTACAGGTTAAGCGTTGCTCTGTCGTAGTCTACGTAGTAATAATCAGCAACGCGAATAGTGTCTTCGGTGAGCCATTGGCTCAAATTTTGGTCGCCCACACCCAAAGATTGCAATGTGGTGATGGGTGCGGAATCGGGGTACATGCGCTCGTAATCGGAACGCATGATGTCTTCACTGACGAAGCACCACTCGGCATCTGCGCCGGTTGGGTCTTGGATCGTTGGATCCATGTACACCGAGAAGCTGTTACGAACACGGCCAATCTTGATGTCTTGGTCAAACGTGTCTGCGTCAAGGTACTCGGTCAGGATGCGGATGTAGCCTTCGCCGTAGGAGACTTGGTTTTCACACGCAGTATCGTACGCGACGTCAGCGTCGCTGATGTACTCGATGTGTCTGACCATGCCGTTGAAGATTTCTGCGACTTCAACGTCTGCGTGGTCATCGGCTGGAATAACTTTGCCACTTGGGCGGTTTTGCCGTTGGTCATTGGTCACTTGCCTTACGTGCTGGGGCAGTTTGTTGATTGTCAGGCACGGCCTAGCGTTAATCGTCTGACCCTGCACAGCACCACGGGTAGCCAGTACATCCGCTGGCCATTGCCAGTGGTTGTCGGGCGAGCCAGCGTAGAACTTCAGGTCGTCGATTTCATCTTCGCGGGATTCAGACAGCGCGTCAATGGCCAAGTTCAAACGAGAACGAGCAGTCGCCAGCACATCTGAGCTGCTCTTGTCTTTTGCCGACCCACCGTTGGAGACTGCGCCAGCAGCGGCGATGCCTGTGTAATCTGCCATTATTTAATTTTGCTCAGTACTTTATTGACCGTAGCCTTGACGTTGTTGCCACTGGGAATGGTGGCGTAACAGTTGGCCGTTGGCGAATGTGTCTCAGTGTTGCGGCTGGGCATCCCACCGTTTTGAACTTTGGGTTCACGTGAAACAATTTTGTTGATCTGCTCAGTTGTGGATTTCATTTCTTTCCTTTCGACATGGGTTTTGCTTCACGTTTGACTGAATACGCAATGGCCACGGCCTGCTTGACCGGCTTACCGGCAGCGACTTCGGCTTTGATATTCTTGCGGAAGGCTTCGGGAGATTTTGATTTAACAAGTGGCATGTTATTTCTTCTTTGCAGTTTTGGCCGAGTCTTTAAAATCTTTGGCCGTTGGAGCGCCTTTTGCGCCTACAGGGCGCATTTTTTCTTTGCTGCCCGCTGCGATACGTGCCTGTTTGGCGTGGATGTTTGCATAAAGTCCAGGTTTAGTCGCCATGATCAACACTTCCATCGTTTAAGGGCTGCTTTAGCGCGTTCGCCGTCTTTGGCGTTGGCCGCTACAGCGCCCATTCTGGCACAAAAAGAATCCTTGCGGCCTTGGTCTGCCTTGGTCTTAGGGTTGGGTGCTGGCGCTTTGAGGTTAGAACCCGTTGCCGCGTTGTACTTGGCACGACCTTTTTCCGTCAGGCCAGCGCCCTTGGATGTGGGCAGTTTCTCGCCGCGACCTACTGACAGTGATACTTTTTTTGTCATGACCCCATCCAACTTGTTGATACGCTGCTGCCCTGCGAGTTTATCCGGCGTGTTGGCTCAGTGTACTCGCGGTGCGCTACAGGAAATGCAAATGTAACAGCAATTGCGTCGGCTGCGTCAGGCGACGCCAGCCCGCGCGACTTCATGTCTTTTTTGCTTTCCAAGAAAATCGTGCCTCTTGAGTCTGGCTTCATCATAGGCGAAATCAGGTCAGTTTTCAAGAACCTGTCGTTTGGAATGCTCGCCGTCTTCAGCCACTCGCGCATATCACCCCACATCTGCGCGCGCATATTGCCGTACATGATCGGGTTCTTCGCCTTATTTCCAAAGTTCACGCCCTTGATCTTGTACCGCTGCTCCTTGAGCCGATCCACGATGCCAGCGCCCAGGCCACCTTCGTCGATCACCACCAGCGTTGGCTTGAACTCGTCAATCGCTTCGATCACATGCCCGACCACCGTCATGGTGTCGTCGCCCCTGTGCCGCATGATCTTCACGATGTCGCGCCCTTGCCGCACCGCGATGACCGTGGCATCCGCACCAAACCGTGCCGGATCAACCCCGATCACTATCGGCGCTGACTGATCCTGATATTTCGTCCGTTTCATGGCGTCGTCCACAATGTCAGCCCCGATGAACTGGTCATCGCCCGCGTTGGGGAACATGCCGTACACCTCAACGTGCGCCTGCGCCGAGTCTGGCCCATATTCCGCGATGATTCGCTCGTAGACCTGTTTGTCGGTGCCCTCTACCGTTCTGGCGTCCACCACGCGGGACTTCCAGAACTCGCGCTTGCTGTTAAACGCCTCGTAGAAGTACCCAGTGTTGCGGCGCGGGTTGGAAAAGGCCAGCCAGAAGCGATTTGGCGTGTTTTCTGTGAAAAAACCGCCAGTAACGGCCCAAATTGAGTCGTCAATACCGCTTGCCTCGTCAAAAATCACCAAAACACCGTCAAAATTGTGCACGCCAGCGTACGCGTCGGGGTTTTCCGCTGACCATAAGCGCCCTTCAACGCCCCAGTATCTGGTGCCCTTCTTCAAATCGCGCTCCACCAGCTCGGTCAACCACTTGGCGGGCATCACCCGTGTGGCGCTGACCTCAAACCAGTGGCTGTTGATCGACATTGCCAGCCACTTGGTGATTTCGGCCCAGGTGATACTGCGGAGCTGGGACTCCGAGTTGGCCGATATGATGGTCGTCGAGCCGATCCTTGTGGCCAGCATCCAGATCGTGACCCAACTGACCAACGCCGACTTGCCAATACCTCGGCCAGACGAGATTGCTTCTTGCAGCACGTCAAAGTCCAGCTTTTTCTGGTTGAGTCGGATGTGCTCCGCAATGTCCAGCAGCACCTCACGCTGCCAACGGCGCGGGCCTTGGAAGTTTTCCAGCGGTGTGCCTTTGACGCCCCATGGAAACGCAAACATCACAAACGCCAGCGGATTGTCCTTAATGGCCGGACTCCAGAGCCTGGCCATCAATTCTTGTTCGTCTTCAGCGCTGTATATGGTGTTCTGCATTCAGTTTCGGTTGTAGTGTTGGACTCGGTTCGTGGGCGATCACATCAACAACTCGCGACTCTGCTTGGCGTAATGCGCCAATGATGCTGATGCGCTGATCGACATCGATGCTGATGGATTGCTTGGCCACCCAGCCGTGTGAGTGTTGCAAGATCGCTAGCGCCGCCTTGGCGTCGCCTTCTTGCGCTGCCTTGTGCAGACACTGGGACATCTCCAGTTCGCCGTCGGCTTTGCCTTTTTGCGCTGCCATGTCCGCTACGGGGTCTAGCTCGCACAGTTGCCGGTACTCGGTCGGCAACATGCCAGAAGCCAACGCCAATGCGTCGCCCTTCAAGCCCAGCTTGGCGGCGTCGTAGATTTTGTTTAACCGCGCTTCGGTTGCGGCGATCTTGCGCGGTGCAAAAGGTAGGCTGTGAAACGTCATGTGCGGAGTGTAAATGATGTGGGTCATGTGGGCAATTATTTTGGGCTTTGAAATTGATTTTAAAAATAAAAAAAAATTGTTCGTGAAACCTCCGTCACCGTTGGGCCATGACGGCGGGCCCTACCCCTCCCCCTCCATTTCTTACACAATCCTTACAGTCCCTAAGTTAGTAAGCACTTACATACACCTGGAAGTTAGTGGCCACTAACATATAGTTTTGACAAGTGAGTACACACTAACTTGGTGATGTTAGTGGTCACTCACTTAGCCTGGGTTAGTGGTCACTCACTTAGATTTTCACGCCAGTTAGTAGCCACTAACATGTGGGTGGTTTGCATGCGTGTGGGTCATGTGGGCAATGTGGACTATGTTTTAGAGTTTCACAGTCGCTCGCTAAACCATATACTTACACAATACTTACACTTGATTGTAGAGCAATACAAAAACCAATAGTCCACATTGTCCACAATATAGGTTTTTCACTCGTAAAATAGGTCAATGGCACGCTATCCACAATCAGCCACAATCAACCCACATCGCGCCCACATTTGTAAGTAATTCCCTTACATAGGGTTTTGGATGGGTCTTGTAAATCAATCACTTACAAGAGTTGGCACGATTTTCTCATGTATATATAGAGAGTCCAGTAAATTTGGGCACTTATTCAATCAACTAAAGTAAAGGAAAACATCATGGGATATTTCAGCAAAACGTGCGCTAAGACTAATTTGCCGGTCGTACACGATGGACGCGGTTTTAACGCATTAAACAACGTCGTAGCTCTCTTACCTAACGGCACTAAGGTAACCGGCTCTTATGACGGCTACGGACGCGTCAACGGCACCGAGCTGCACGACGAATGGGACGACGTTAAATTTGTGCTGACTCAACACTACAACGGCGAAGCCTATGACGAACTTGGCAAGTCAGGCGACGAATTAGCGCAAGGCCATTTTATGGATAACGCCTTTTTGATCTACTGCACCATTGTCAACCCCGAAGGCTTTAAAAATTACGCCAAGTACAAGCAAGTCTTTAAAAAGATGGCTAAGTGGTAAGCCCCGAATTTTTCCCGATCCGTAAAAATTTCATAAGGAAACATCATGCAGACATACATTATCGCGGCGCGCAAACGTCAGTTCATCGTAGACGCTGAAACTGAATTCCGCGCTATCCAGGCCGTCATTGCAGCCACCGAGCTAGTCGCCGACGACATAACACTATGTCAAATATTCAATTCATATCCCGCGCACATGCAGACGCGTCTAATTGCAACATCTACAATTCTTTGACAGTGCAACTGCTAGCCCTTGTCTGAGGGTTAGCGGGTGACTTGTCACCAATTCAATTCAATCAACTTCACTGGAGTACACGACATGGAATACAACTTCTTCGAACAATTTGCAGGTGCTGACCTTGACCGCTTGAGCGAATGCCTCAAGGCCATTCGAGCAGCGGGCTTGAAAACCGACAAGTACACGCAAGCAGGCGTCAACCAGTCCAGCGGCAACGTCTGGGTCTGGTCTGAAGACTGGCAAGGTGCTATCGCTTGCTCAATCGGTTTTGACGTGTTTTGGGTGTACTCTTGCCGTGATTGTGGCGAAGAATTCGAGTTTGACACTTACCCCGCGCTCGAAGAGTTTGCGGAAAATAACCAGGACGATTGCACTATGTGCCGCACTGAAGAGGTGGAAGCATGAAATTTTTACGCCAGAGGCCAGGGCTGCGCCAAGTTCTTGACGCTGTCGGCTTTGCCTTTTTCCTTGCCCTGCCTTTTAGCTTATATTTTTGGAGTATGAAATGATTGACGTTAAAACACTTGACAGATCAAACCAGATCAAATTAATTATGGAACTGGAACGCGCTTTGGGTTGGTATCCAGTCGTTACCCTTGACGTTGAAGACTTGCGGGAGCGGTTTGTAGATCAGGAATTAACTGTACCGCCGGACGCGGTACTGCATCAAGCCTGTGACTATGTATACCGCAAAAACTACGAGGAGAGCAGTCACTTGCTTGAATGGGCGCAAGAGGTTGCAGAGGAATTAATGTCAGAGGAGCAAACATCATGAAAACTTATCAAGTGACTTTGGTTTACACCTCATACGCCCATTATCAAATCGAGGCCGACAGCGAAGAGGAAGCAGAGGCGCAAGCGTGGGCGCGAACCCATGAGGAAAATTATGGGGAATGGGATGTTTTAGATGTTGAGGAGGTGACAGTATGACCACGATTCAAGAACAAGAACGCCAAGCCTACATGGTGGGCGACATCGACCGCGCGGGGCTACTGGCGCAAATTTTTGAACTGCTGCAAAGGGTAGACGCGGCTGAAAAGCTACTAGACGAGGTGCTAGAGTACGTCGAGGACGGCGAGCCCCCCTCACCTTCGGGCGATTGGGCAGACCAGACCCGCAAATTCTTGGAGGGCAGAGAATGAAAATGAAAAATTTAATACTGGACGCGCCGCCTTGCGAGCCCTACTACCATGAGTACCACTACGACCATGAGGACTCAGGGTATACGCTCATCTGCCATCTTGAGTACGACGACGGCATACCGGAGGAGGACATCGACCCTCAGATGACGCTATTAGCCGCCTATGTCGGCGGCGTGGATGTCGCCCCGCTGTTGCCCTTTAAACTGATCGACCGTATTGAAAATATGGCCTTGGAGTCGTGTTAGCCATTTGCGCGGCCATCATTGCCGCTATACTAGCCGTTCTGCTTGGCCTCTGAGCAGTTGCCTAAACTTAACGAGCCCCCTCACAGGGGCTCTTTTTTTTTATTGCTCGACCATCCGGCGCAGGTCGGACTTCGACATGTCCACCATGTCGCGGACGCAAAAAACATGCTTCTTGGTGTCGTAGTCCCGCGATTTAATGCGCCCCATGTCCACCCATCCGGCTTCTTTCAGCGCGTGGAGTAGCGCGGCCTGCACTATCTTAGTCCCTACGGGTGCTTGACCCTGCAAGCGGTCGCAGATCGGATGGAAAGGGCCACCGACCACACCGCGCGAGAATTCGCCAGCGCGGCGGCGCATGAGGTCAACCAGGAACGACTCGGCGGTACTCATGCCGTGCTCGACCATGATCATCTTAGCCTCGGTCATAGGGGGTGGCGCGGTTGGATTCCATGCTGACACGTCACGGGTGTGCAGGTAATGGGCAACGGCTTCAAAGCCGCCACGGTGCTGATACCAGTTCCACAAGCTCACCGCCTGAGCCTCTGGTAGTTTAGATGCCTCTGCCCAGATCACAAACCAGCGGCGGTCTTCGCTGGGTATCGAAATAGCCACGCGCTCGTTACTGAACGCGACCACGAACACACGATTCAGGGCGTAGTATGGGTGCAAACCCTTACGGTTGACCATCAGGTACTCTGGCGGCGCGGCGATGATGGGCTTTAGGTGGTTTTCCAATGCGCGGCGGTCTTTTGCCTCTGCTTGGCGC
>Ga0209088_10001874_pt1 | contig 13289 bp, 7 predicted proteins | sample S_140625_EF_Meta_FD_187324 | JGI IMG/M metagenome (GOLD analysis project Ga0209088, IMG submission 187324) | Freshwater microbial communities from Lake Simoncouche, Canada to study carbon cycling - S_140625_EF_MetaG (SPAdes) (version 2) | ecosystem: Environmental > Aquatic > Freshwater > Lake ...
ATTTTCATCCGAATGTCAAGTATATTGGCTGGACGTCGATTGCCAAAGGTATTCCCGAAAAGAAGAATTTCCACAAGGCGCTTGTCGTCACTGGCAAGAACATTTTTCGTCACCCCCAGTTGATTGTAGATGCCTATGCTCTGGCTGTTACTGCGGATGTAAAACTCCCCGAGCTTCATATTGTATACGACGGCAACAGGTTGAAGGTCGATGTCCCTGAGTCTCTGTCCAAGAAAGTTATCACGTATCCTTCCACCCTCAAACAGGGGGAATACGATGCCCTTGTCCAAGAATGCGGACTGGCGATCTGTTGTTCTGCGGCAGAAGGGTTCGGTCATGCCGTGAACGAGGCGGCATCTACCGGTTCTGTTCTTCTATTGAACGATATCCGTCCGTTCCAAGAGTTTGGGTATGAGGCAGTATGGGTGAAGGCGGAGAAGGTCGTTCCCCACCCGGAATGTCTCGGAGATCTTTCCAAGACAACGCCCGAATCGGTGGTGGAAGCACTGGAAGAGTATGCCGAGTTGACATTCAAGGATCGCAAGACGATGGGAGCTAAGAATGCGGACGCTTACCTTTCTCGCCAGACAGCATGGACAGCACGTATGCAGGAGTTCCTGAAGGCGTATAAGACGGACGATGTATACTCCATTGAAAAGGATGCGATTCCTGAAGATGAGCTGCCAGGGGTCACGATTGTCACACCGACCCGTGATCGTCCGAAGTTCATGGAGATTTGTGCGGGAGCAGTCGATTCCCAATGTTACCCGAAAGACAAGATTGAATGGATTGTGATTGACGATGGCAAGGATACATGCGATGAGTTTGTGAAGCATCTCCCCTACGCCCGCTACATCCTGGAAATGGCAGGGAAGACCATTGCCTGGAAACGCAATCTGGGTGCCAAGCTTGCGAAGTTTCCCATTATTATCCACATGGACGATGACGATATCTATCCCCCGAACAGTATTCTATTCCGTGTATCTATGATGCTGCGTGCCAAGAAAGAATGTGCGTTCTGCACCACTCTGCCTTCGTACGATATTGCCAATTACACGTCGTTCGTGAACGTTCCACCCATGCGTCTGCCGCAGAGTATGCGGGTCTCTGAGGCCACAATGTGTTATACCAAAACCTTCTGGGAAGAGAAGGGGTTTCCAGATGAGACTCGGATTGCCGAAGGACATCTATTCATTCAGGGACGGGAATCAAAGTGTATTGAACTGTCCCCCCAGGAAATCATTGTGAGTCTCGTGCACCCCCGAACAACATCCAGCCGGCGTGTCCCGGCAGGGATGGAACCCAACGGATGCCATTACGGATTTACCGAAGATCTGTTTACGATGCTTTCGACGCTTGGTGAGTTTCTTAAGCAGAACATTCCAACCTAACTAACCTACATTTTTAGCGGTAAAGCAGCTGCTCTACCTAAAGAATGTTAACTAGGTATCGTTCAGTGGCGGCGGCGGCGGCCTCCCAGCTTCTTCGATAGCTTCAGCAGGGCCTTGGCGACGCGCTTCGCCTTGGTGGCGCGCTTGCGGCCACCCTCGAGCGTCACGGGGGCACCCGCAGTGACAAGCTCACCGGCGGCCTGCGTGATCGAGGCCGGGGGAGGGGCAACCTCACCGCCACGGCGGCGGCGGCCGGCAACGAGCTCCTCACCTCCACGGCGGGCGGAGCGGCGGCGACGGCCCGCAACGAGCTCCTCACCTCCACGGCGGGAGTGGCGGCGGCGGCGGCCACCGGCGGCAGGGGCACCAGACGCAAAATCAGCGGGGGACAGAGAGCCAGGCATTTGTTTATACTTCATTGGAGAAAGATTTTACGCAGAGCAGGTGAGGCAGTCGGGCTGAGGACGAGCCTCTGGTTCCACAGTGAACTTTTGAGCCGAGGCGACTGCCTTGGTTCGCAGGTAATAACAACCGGTCTTGAGTCCCTTTTCCCACGCATACAGGTGCATGCTGGAGAGACGAGAATATGACGGATCTGCAACAAACAGGTTCAGAGACTGGGACTGGCATACGAACGGGGCACGATCGGCGGACATATTAATGAGCGTCTTCATCGGAATCTCCCACGCCGTGCGATACCGTTCCTGAATATCGGAGGGCACACCCTTTACGCCCAGGATACTTCCATTGTTCGCAATAATTGCCGTTCGCAGCTCGGGGTTCCAGATCCCCAGATCTACTAGTTCAGAAATCAGATACTTGTTAATCACGATGAAATCTCCGGCCAGGACGTGGCGGACATAGAGATTGGAGGTGAACGGCTCAAAGCACTCGTTGTTCCCCAAAATCTGAGACGTGGACGCCGTGGGCATCAGGGCGATGGAGAGGGAGTTGCGCAGACCCTTCTGGACCTTCTGACGCAGACCCTGCCAATCAAGATCGGTAGAAAGGGGATTCACACGCCACAGATCGCACTGAAGAATACCTTGGGATGCTGGTGAGCCGTCAAACGACGGATAGGATCCCTTGTCCACGGCGAGATTGTAGGACGTATGAATCGCCGAATAGTATATGGTCTCAAAGATCCGGCGATTGACGATTGTGGCCTCTGGCGAACTCCATGCGATCCGCATCTTTGCAAACACATCAGCGAGACCCTGAACACCGATTCCGATGGGGCGGTGGCGGAGATTGGATGCCCGGCATTCGGGGGTGGGATAGTAATTCCTGTCAATCACAATGTCCAGATTACGTGCCAAGATCGCAGTGTAATGCCCCAGTCCATCATAATCGTAACTCCCGTCCACCTCTACGAACTTTGTCAGAGAAATGCTGCCCAGGTTGCACACCGCTGTCTCCCATGCATCCGTATACTCCATGATTTCTGAGCACAGATTACTAGACTTGATGGTCCCCAGATTCTTCTGGTTCGACTTGTAATTTGCCGCATCCTTGTAGCACAGATAGGGAGTCCCCGTCTGGATCTGAGCGTCCAAGATCATTTGCCACAGCTTTTGGGCGGGAACAGTCTTCCTACCCTTGCCCTCCGCCTCATACTTGCGATAGAGAGCAGTAAACTCCTCACTGTGCACATCAGAAAGACCGGGGCACTCGTTCGGGCACATGAGGGTCCAGTCCCTGTCCTCCTTGACACGGCGCATGAACTCATCGGAAATCCAGAGACCGTAAAAGAGATCACGGGCTCGGTCCTCCTCCGCACCTGTATTCAGCTTGAGACGTAGGAAATCCTCAATATCTGCATGCCACGGCTCAAGGTAGACGGCAAACGAACCGTTGCGCTTCCCACCCTGATTGACGTAGCGGGCTGTATCGTTGAAGACCTTGAGCATCGGGACAATACCCGTAGACGCACCGTTGGTTCCCTGGATCCGGGAATTCTTAGCACGGATCTTGTGGATCGCCAGACCTACACCGCCAGCCCACTTGGAAATCTGGGCACAATCGCCCAGCGTCTCATAAATTCCCTTGATGGAATCATCTTTGATATCCAGGAGAAAGCACGAAGAGAGTTGCGTGTGGTTCGTACCCGCATTGAACAGGGTAGGAGTCGCATGAATAAAGTAACCCTTGGACAGAGCATCATACGTCTCTGCGATCCGGCGCATGTTAGGAACATACTGCACAATGCCGTAATGTTCAACCGTGTATTCATCCGTGTGAATTTCAATGGCTACCCGCATCCACATATGCTGTGGGCGCTCCACTACCTTTCCATCAACTTTCTGAAGATAACTCTTCTCCAGCGTCTTGAATCCAAAATAATCAAACAGCTCAAAATCACGGTCGTAATGAATCATCTCCTGGATTCCCTGCATGCGGGAAACCTCGCAGACCTTCTGCGATACAATCCCCTTTGAACACAGAAGCTCCGCACACTGCTGAAATGTTGAGGGAGTATTCTTGTGATGGTTATCAATCGCAATACACGCAGCAAGCTTACCGTAATTCGGGTGTGCACGACCCACCATCATCGCAGCCGTCTCGGCCGCAAACTCATCGAGATCCGCCGTCTGAATCCCGTCGTGGATCTGAGAACAGACCTTCTGTGCGACCAAAACGGGGTTCACATGCTCTAGCCCCCCAGCCAACTTCTGAATACGATGGAGGACCTTATCAAATGAGACTTCTTCCTTCCGTCCATCACGTTTTACGACATACATCTTCTTACCTGTATCACCCGTCATACTCTTAAACGCCTACAATATTTGTGCGAATATGCATCGACTCGAGCTCCTTGACGTAGAGGGACATGGCATACGGCATCCGCAGAACTCCAACTTCGCCCTCTCCAGTGCTATCTAGGAGCCCTGTCTCCTTCTGGAATATGACTTCATGCTCGTCGGATCGCTTCATGAACGATTCTTCAATAAACCCTGAAACTCCGTGGGCGATCAGAGCATCACGCTCCATTTCTCCGATACGCAGTCCACCTCCTGCCGACCGTCCTTCCAGCGGCTGGTGAGTCAAGAGAGTCTTGGCACCGGTATCACGGTAATTGATCTTGTCTTCTACCATCAGCTTCGAACGGATATAGTAAGTGGCTCCCATGAAGATTTCCATCTCCATCATTTCTCCCGTCTGACCGTTGTACATGATCTCCGACCCCCCAGATTCCAATCCGATCTTGCGCAGGAGTTCACGGTATTCTACTCCCTGGTCACGTGCACAGAAGGGTGTGGCATCCACCAGCGTTCCAAGGGCAGTGCCAATTCGTGATGCGGCAGATTCCAGTAACTGGCCGGTCGTCATGCGAGATGGCATGGCGTGGGGGTTCAAGATAAGATCTGGGCGCAATCCCCGAGCAGTAAACGGCATATCACACTCCTTCATGATCATTCCAACTGTTCCCTTCTGTCCAGCACGTGAACTGAACTTGTCCCCTAGAATTGGAGTGCGGGCTTCGGCAACACGGATCTTTACACCGTTCAACGAGATCTTGTTCTTCCCACTGCCGTGCGAGACCGTAAACATCTGGATTCCGTCCACACGTCCCCGCTGACCACGCTTCGCCACTTCCGACTTATCCGTCTCCCCAGAAATGACGCCGACGAGGATAGTATCCTCACTCACTTCCGCACCTAACCGAATAATTCCGTTGTCGTCGAGTTTCGAATAGTCTTTATCCGCCTTTAGCTTGAGTCCCTTCTTTGCCGGGTTGCCGAAATGGGTGTGCAGTCCCTCCATTTCATTCGTCATTTCTTCTACCACGTTATACGAATGGAAATATGTGGTTCCAAACAGCCCACGTTTCATAGCAGATTCATTCAAGATCACGGAATCTTCCTGGTTGTATCCACCATACATGGAGATTGCGACAATGGCATTGAATCCGTAAGGCAAGCATCCGCCCCGTCCGAGAATATGAGGATACATCCACGTCTCACAGATCGGTCGCTGAGGGGAGTTCAGGATCAGGGTGATTGTATCAAACCGTTTATTGAAATTCGAGTGATACCATGACGCACCCTGACGGCTCTGGGCACACGAAAAGGCAACACGAGTCCCGGGGTTATGATCGGCAAACGGTATGACTGACGAGAGAGGTGAAAGCATGAAGATACCGTGAATCTCGGACGGTTCGCTCTTGGAGAAGGGAGTCATAGAAATCTTGATAGTGTCGGATTCATCAGCATCCACGAACTCAAATACATCTGCGAGTTCTTTCCAGGTCTTCTTGGCTAGAACCATGTCGGGTGTCACGCCCGGACGATAAACTGGGCGGCACGGACGGCCCGCATCCGAATACAGCATCAACTCGTTGTCCGTGCGGTTCCATGCAACCGAGATTCCGGGGTTCTGGTGACGGTATGTTATGAGATCGTCGTATACTGCCTGTGTCTTTTCGGTGATAGCTCCATACATATCCCCGTTCACAAACACCTTTGTCCATGAAGTATTCCAACGGGCGGGATGGATCGTGGATATACGGTGGAAATTGGTATGACCAGCCAACTTTGCTTTGAGTTCCCCTGTGTTCCCCTGGGTGGACACAAACGCAAGAAGGGCAAGATGTTTCGTCATGCCGACATTGCGGCCATCAGGGACATCGGAAGGGCACGTGAACCCGAACGAGCTTCCGTGGAGCCGACGAGCACCCAGAGCCTTCACAGACGGATCCATCTGAAGAATTGAACGACGAAGCATGGATACCGTTCCCAACCTGGAAAAGCGGCTCAATATCTGTGAGACACCGTCGGCACCTCCCCACTTGCCCTTGAACGATTTGGACAATTCGTTGAGGAACGTGTTCATCTTCCAGTAGTATCCGATATTTTCACGCTGGAGCAGAGTCGCAAGGTTCTTTCCCGCATACGTTCGTTCCTCGAAGTGGACACGGGTATCCATCGCAAGCGTCATGGCCTTTGAAACCTCCTTGTAGATCCGCCGGAACTCCTGGAAACACAGATCTCCGGAAACATCGAAGCGCTTAAACCGGAAATGATCCCGATCCGACGGTTCACGAATACCGATGGCATTTTCTACCGCAAGACGGAGGAGGTGTCCCAGGGCATATGCCTTCCGACGATACAGTGCACCCACATCATCCTCTTCGATGTTGCAGAACAGCATGGCTTGGAGATTGTAGAATACTTCTTCCTGGGTGCGGGTCTTAGTGGCAATGCGTAGAGTATCCATATCCGACTCAACGTCGTGGCTGAGAATGATCTGCATGAAAATATCGTCATAGACTGTGCGGTCCGATTCAGGGATACCGACAAGCATGGTGTCATAAATCTCCTTGTCCGATGTCAGACCCAGTAGATGGAACACGCTCAGGATGGGGACAGGGATCTTGAATCCTGGCAGGGTTACGACAGGCATGCCACGAATACGGGTAGATCCGTAATCTTTGATCTCGTTCTTGGTTCCAGCCCTTGCGGCTATTTCTGCCATAGAGACTTCCCGGCGGGCGGGGGGGATCACAAGGTAATGCGACCACGGTCCACGTGCACCATCGTCTGAAATCGCACGAAATCCCGCATAATATTCCTTGTCCTCCCCCTTTTCCTCTGTCTTTCCTCCCTTCTGCTCTTCTTCTACCACTGAAACAATCGCCCTCTTTCCAGCGTAAAAGATATTGTTCCCCAGCCGTTCCTGTGACAGCAGAACCCGTTCACTTCCACCAACAACAAAGTATCCTCCCGTCTCGTGGTAATCTTCGCCTTGGGCATACGATTCCTCGGGCGTCAGGGCAGACAGATGGCAGAACTTGGATCGGATCATGAGCGGGATGCGGGCGACAGTCACCTTCTCGAACTTGGTCGTCTCTACCTCTGCTCCAATCTGGTATTCTACATCAATATCCGCCACACAGTCTAGAGAATAGGTCTTGTTCTCAGTGCGGCACGTATTGGGCATAATCGCATAGTCCAATTCATCAAGTGGCGGACGGTATCCCATATTCTCGCCAGTCTTGCCCCCAATGAATACTCGGATCTCCCGAGCGTCACCAAGAACAAGTCGGATAGGATTGGATGCTTTCAAGAACAGAGGGATACGCCGTTCCACGAAATCATTGTAAGAATCAATGTGGTGCTGAACGATTGGGTTCAGTGTTGTTGTATAGTATGTATTACACACGTGGCGGCCAGCTTCTACACTCATTATACTCTTGTTAATAAATAGAAGAGAATGTCTACGCTCTCATGCTACGCATCGTATTTCAAGCAAGTATTCACTGGTCCGTTCACGAACTGGCTCAGCCCTCAGTTCGCACCCACCGGGTGTTCGGATACGTTCCGATTTCTCAACGGACTATTCAAAGATCTGTTCGTCATTGGAATCACACTGGGCGTCTTTTCGCTGTTTGCCTATATCTATCTCGTCGAGTTACAACCCATCATATACGTCAAGCGACTCACGAAACTGAACCCCTGTCCGGATTTGTGGGTTTTTGACGGAGAAAACTGTAATCCTTCCTACGAGACCCAATGCAATCCGTTCAATCCCAAGAATTATAAAGGACACGAGTGTGAAATCGCCAAGTCATGCGGAACGGGATGGAAAGGACTTTGTAAGTAGACGTATAATAGGGTAATGTTGTCGGAAACGTTCCGACCCGAAACGTTTGGTGATATTATAGGACATACGGAAGCCAAGCAGGTTCTATCCACCTATCTCCGTGCAAACACTCCAGGCAAATGCGTTCTCATCTGCGGAACCCCCGGAATTGGAAAAACGACACTGGCGTTGACAGCGGCTCGGACAACGGAGCATGAACCCCTGGAAATCAATGCTTCCCGATCCCTGCGATCCCACGACGATGTGACGAACCTCCGTGATTCGTGTATGGCTCCAGTATCGTTTACCTCCTTCGTCAAGTATGGCGATAAACCCCGCAAGACGTGTGTGATCCTAGACGAAATCGATGGGAGTGATCCACACGCACAGAGGAAGGTGCTGGATTGGATCAGGGATCCAAAACGAGTTGTTCCGATCATATGCACCTCCAACGAAATCCCGGTCATTTTCAAACGGGCTACCGAGAGCGTCATTATTCACAGATGTATGCCCTTGAATACGAGAGACCTCTATGAAAACTTACAAAAATACACACCCACGCCATACGCTGAATTTCAAATTATAGTCAAAGAGTGTCAGCACGATGTGCGGAGATTAATGAACAGGTTTCAATACGGGCAATCCGATATACTGAAACAGGTTCCCGTAACGGGAGACATAATCGCCGATCTTTTTAAGCATCAAGAAACGTTTTACGGAGTACAGCCCACATACTGGGATCTTTGACCCACTGGAACCGCACGAGGTTCTTGGCATTGTCCGAATTATGGATACGACCACCGAACTTCCGCTGGTCTTCGAAAATCTCACTCTTGTTCACCGTGTTATGTGCATGACCGATGACCAATAGAATATCCTCGGCGGGGAGCATGATCATTTCCAGTGTCCAGTCCCGAGTGAACGTTCCCTCTTCTGCCTTGTTGGCCGTTTCCAGGAAGTAACGGGTCTCGGCGCACTTGGCACGAAAGAGGTAGGTTGCCGCCGTCGCATGGTTATGGCCATACGGTCCCACATCCATCAAGACATTCTCACGAGTGAGGAAGACGGTCATCACCGCACACCCAATAATGTCGTGCTGCGGGCTCTTTTGGAGTGCCTCTACTGAAACCTTGATTCGTTGCGGCATATAGTAGTCATCATCGTCCCAGAACGCAATGAACTCAGGACTGAGTTTGAGCGCCTCCTTCAGACAGACGTTTCGGAGAAACCCTACCGGCTTCCTAGTCTTGATATGATGATACGTGACCTTGATTCCCTCCTTCTCTTGGATGCCAGACCAGTCCTTCTCAGGATCATCTGAGTTGTCCACGATGACCCAGTGGAGGTTGGGATACGTCTGGCGCTTGAAACATTCTACGGAAAAATCAAGGCAGAAGCGGCGATTAAATGTTGGGGTGCACACCACCACCAGGGGATGGGTCGGGTTCGCCGCCGGGGGCGCTGGCACTGGCATCTGCATTTGTAGTAGTTGAGTTCAGTGTTCGTAAATCTGCCCGACAGACTGGGCAGCGTGTGCTGATCGCAAACCATGACTGGGCACACCGGCGATGAAGGGCATGATAGTTCGTGACAGTTACACCGTCCCCTAGCGGGGGTCCAGGACACAGGGTCTGAATAGCCGCTTCCGCCGTAATTCCCTCCTGGCAAATACAGCACTGATCCTGCTCTGCTACCTCTGGAGGATTCTCGTAAACCCGAGTCCCCGCCGCAAACTGTTCGGGGGTCAGACCCACGACCACGTTGTCCCAGAACTGAGGATTGCCCTGGCCGAGCCCCACCGTCGCATTGCGACCAAACAGTAGCTGAACAAGGTTGATCGGGATATCAAAGTTATGTGCTAGCGGAGTGAGTGGGGCAGGAGCAGGAGCAGGAGGAGCACGAAGTTGATTGAGAAGAGTGAGCATCTGCGCCTCGTTTGCCAGAAACTGGCGAGTGAGCTGGTAAGGCACGATCGAATGCCGGCGGTAAAAACATGCCCGTGCATACGCTATATCTGCGAGAATTTCTAGACTAGGATTCATTTGTATGATAAATCTATCTGCTTCTAAATGTTTCTTTCGTTTACTTCTTGAACATCGAGGTCAGTGTCCGCTGCCCCTTCTTTTCCTGAAGAGATTCCTGAATATAATCCGCCTTGAGAAACAGCAGAGAGTCCAGCTGCTTCTCCTTGTATTTCAGAACACCCAGGGTCGCCTCTTCATGCTCAGTGCCGTCCGCAATGAATCCGTCATACATGGACCTGTAAGAAGGGCGAGGCTCACGGTATCCCGGCAGGCTTTCGATACAGAGAGCGAACAACTGGGCTACGGGGTTCTGGATCTGGTTTGTGATATAGAACGTGGCATCCAACTTCAGTTTGTTGGTTTGGACGTAGGCGATATCCTCGATCTTATCCGCCTGGAGTTTCTTGGTGCTTTGGATGTGGACATACCGCACTCGCTCACCCACGGCCGGTGCATTCCCAGCATCCCGAGCTGTCATGCGATCTGCCAGAATACGGTGGGCGGGAATGGTCGCATGACCCGCATACCCTTCCTTCATCGCCTTGTAATCGTCCCGCAACTGTTTGGTGATCGCAAACTTCTCGATAGGCAGTTCATTCTTCATCACCTTCACCAGCATGGTCTTGACGAACTCGGCGGCCTTCTTGACATTCCGTTCCTCCAAGATGATATCCAGCGCACCGCCGTATACATCCTTGACAATAGGTGCATTGTCCCGCCGCTTGAGAACAATCCCCATGGATGCCCGTTTACACTTGGTCGGGCTCGGATCCTCCTCATACTTCATTCCGACGTAGCGCTTGCGACAGAACAGAATGAACGGGTAGAACGTCTTCTCATAGCCGATCACGAATGCCTTGTGTGGACACAGGGACGTAATCTTCTTCGCAGCCTCCTGCCCCGCCTTGATTGCGCCCGGCAGATCTTTGCCTGGAAACTTGACGAAGATCGAATCCGTGTCGCCATACACTACATCCGCCCCATCTGCCTCGACGGTCGACTTGGCGAAGAGGAGGGAACGTCTCCCCACCGCCGTCGTACAAGCAGCAATACACATCTTGCGGATCGGTGAAGTCCTTGACCCCAGCTGACCGTAGATGGAATTGGCGACAACCTTGTAGGCCAACTGAAGACCGTTGTACACCGACTTTTGTGCATCGTCCAGTTTAGGATCTTCCATCTTCTTTCTTGCCTCCTTTCGCTTCGCCAACATGATCTGGAGTGCCGTAGGAATCAAGCCAAGCGATAGCGGCTGATCGGCAGTGGGCTGGATGTAAGTGCACACGCACTTCTTGCCGTCTTCCACGTAAGACACTTCTCGGATATTGTCCAGCGTCTTCGTTTTCTCAGCCGTCATGCCTTCACACAACTCTGGAAGCAGCTTCCCTGCCTCGTTATAAATCTTCTTGGAGACTAGCGTATCGGGCGAAAGGTTCTCGCCGATCATGGAGGACGGATACAGACTGTTGAAATCCAGGACCGCAATGGGCGTGTCGAGATACATCCCGATCTTGGGAGCAATCACGATCGCACCCTCATACCCGATCCCATCACCCTCCATCGCCTCCTGTGTGAGAAGGATCTGATTGCGTTTCGAGGCCTCGTAAGCCACCCGGGAGAAGATCTTGATTCCTTGACCACGGAGGAAGAGGAACTGGAGAGGGACGAAGCAGACATCTGCCATACCCCGAGAATTCGTGAGCGTATCGAGCTTTGCCATCAAGGTTAGGACCAGGTCACAATCCTGGATACAATACTTGGCAACGGTTGCCCGATCCTTCGGTGTCCCCTTGTGCATGCGGAAGATATCCTGCGGTGTGATATCGTCCTTGGTGAACGACCATTCCAGCGTCTTCTTCTCGTCGTCGGTGAGATCCGCAAACAGATCCTTTTCATCCAGAACGATCGTGTTGTGTGTGAGAGACCGCACCAGGAACTTACGACCATCTTGGTAAGGGTTGATCGTATTGCCCACCAGATCGAAGCACACATAGTTTCCCACAAACAGTCCACGAGTCGTCTTGGTGTGAACAGTATTCCCCTCGAACTTCAAGACCTTGTCCCGCAGGAACGTGGATGCGACGTTGTCGAGTTTGTAGGAGTCCAAGATATGTTCACGCCGCATCGACAGCAGGAGATCGATCGTGAGACGGCCGGGCGTCTTCAAATACTCGACTTCATACTTCCCCGATGCGAGATCAAACGTTTTCTTCTGGAGAATATCTCCCCAGATCTGACCCCGGGCAAGATTGAGCTTCATGCCGCAGATCTTGGCCCGAGTGGCTAGGAACTTGTCGTCAAAGCCGTAGGTGTTGTATCCACAAATGATATCGGGGTTCTCCTCCTGAACATACTCCATAAACCCCTCAATCATATCTGCCTCTGTCCGATACCCCCTGAACTCCACCGAAGGATCCTCCGACTTGTCCACCGACGGCCACACAAACACCTTGCGAGCGATGGATTTGGTCATACCGTTAGACCATCGAGTCGTAATCCCAATCTGGATGACCGGATCCTTTTCGGGGACTGGAAAGTTTCCGCTCTCGGACATGCACTCAATATCGTAGGCCGACACCTTCAAGGGAGTGTCTGCGCTCGGCTTACTGCGGATGTTTACGAGATCTACATACCATGACTTCTCCAGTCCCTTGATTTTCTGGCCAGGGATGAATGTCACGGGAGAAGCAGGGAGGATCTCGTGGTCGTGGTAGAAGCGGAGAAGCGGAGGGAGGTTGGATTCGTAGACGGTGTAGATAAATGTATACTTTGAGTCCTTACACTCGCAAGTGTCTTTTGGTTTCCCACACTCATTGCATTCGCATGCGTCCTTGGCATACTTGGTCACTGCCTTGAAATCCTTCATAGAATTGACCTCCACCTTCTGGACATTGGTCGTCTTGAATTCGTTGAACCCCGCAAACACATCATACTTGTCCATCGTGGTCACCTTGATATTTGTAATTCCGTGACTCTCGCTTGCGAAATCATAGTCTCCACCCACATAGAAATACGGCTTGTATCCCCGAACTCGGATCATTGCCGCCTCGCCTTCATCCGTTCGGCCGTAGATATCAATGACATACTTCCCGAATTCGTCGTGGTCGATCCAATCGCAAGGACAAAGGACAGACATCTTGTAATCTTAATGCTCAGAGAAGGAACCACGTAAAGTTTATTCGTTTTAGATAATAAGCAAAGCATGACGTCCCAGGAACCACAGACCAACAACCCCCAGCAATGGTTCTATGCTCCGACTCGTCAGAGGAACGATACGGTGCAGCAGGATTAC
>Ga0209088_10001880_pt1 | contig 13267 bp, 11 predicted proteins | sample S_140625_EF_Meta_FD_187324 | JGI IMG/M metagenome (GOLD analysis project Ga0209088, IMG submission 187324) | Freshwater microbial communities from Lake Simoncouche, Canada to study carbon cycling - S_140625_EF_MetaG (SPAdes) (version 2) | ecosystem: Environmental > Aquatic > Freshwater > Lake ...
ATCCTTGCTGGAACAGGTGATGGCCCCCGATCAATATGCAACTCAGCATGCCACTCGGCCAGGCAGCAAGAACCGTGTCGACTTTGCCATTCGCTTGCCCGGTCGATCTGATGATGGCGAACCTGTTTGGTTGCCCATTGACGCTAAGTTTCCCAACGAAGATTACGAACGTTTGCTCGATGCGCAATCTCGCGCCGATGTCATTCAAGCAGAGTTGTGCAGCAAAGCCTTAGAAGCTCGCGTTCGCTTGGAAGCCAAATCCATGACTGAAAAGTATGTGGAGCCGCCTTACACCACCGACTTTGCCATTATGTTCTTGCCTACAGAAGGTTTGTATGCCGAAGTGTTGCGCAGGCCAGGTCTGATTGAATCACTGCAACGTGATTTCCGTGTCACCCTGGCGGGCCCTACAACCCTCATGGCCATGTTGAACTCATTGCAAATGGGCTTTCGAACTTTGGCGCTCGAAAAGCGCTCCAGTGAAGTCTGGCAAGTTTTAGGTGCTGTCAAAACTGAATTTGGAAAGTTTGGTGATGTTTTAGCCAAGGTGAAAGAGCAAACCCAAACGGTCTTGAACACACTCGACAAAGCCCAAACGCGAAGCAATGTGATGCACCGTGCCTTGCGCCAAGTGGAAGCCTTGCCAGAAGGCCAAGCAGCTGGTTTGCTTCCCAACGAAACCGATATCGCTGATGGCGAAAATGTGTGAAGCGTGAACTCGCCAAACTGATTGTGGGTCAGATTTTTTTGCATGCCTGTATGACTGGCATGCGTTTGGCAACACCCTTGCTGGCGCTTCAGCAAGGCTATAGCACCATGGCGGTGGGCGTCTTGTTGGCCTTGTTCTCTCTGACGCAAGTTTTCATGGCCATTCCTGCAGGTCGGTTCACGGATCGACATGGTCTGAAGCCTCCAGTGCGAATCAGTGTGGCCATGGCTTGTTTGGGTGCAAGCCTTGCTGTCGTGTGGCCCGTGTTTCCTATTCTGTGCATTGGCGCTCTCACGACGGGTGGCGCAACAGGCGCCACTGTCATTGCGCTGCAAAGGCACGTGGGCAGAATTTCTGCAGACGCCAATCAACTGAAAGAAACATTCAGCTGGCTGGCCATCGGCCCGGCTGTCTCCAACTTCATCGGGCCTTTTTTTGCAGGCTTGATGATTGACCATGCGGGTGCCATGCCTGCCGATGCCGATGGCTTTCGCGCCACGTTTGTGATGCTGTCTCTTTTTCCGCTGGTGTCATGGTTTTGGATTCGCAACATTCAAGAAAAACCCATTGCGCCTCAACTTGCGGAGCATGCCAATTTGCGTGTCTGGGATTTACTGCATGAACCCTTGATGCGGCGCTTGCTGTTGGTCAATTGGTTGTTGTCTTCGTGTTGGGATGTTCATACTTTTGTGGTGCCAGTTTTGGGTCATGAACGTGGCTTCAGTGCTTCGGTGGTTGGAACCATTTTGGGTTCCTTTGCCGTGGCATCCGCCCTCATCCGGGTCGTCTTGCCATGGGTGGCTCGGCACTTGCAAGAATATCGATTGCTCACAGGCGCCATGATTTGTGCAGGTTCCATTTTTGCCGTCTATCCTTTGTTTGACTCTGCATTGGCCATGGGCATTTGTTCGGTTTGTTTGGGCGTGGTCTTGGGCGTCGTTCAGCCCATGGTCATGAGTACATTGCACCAAATCACGCCGCCCCACCGACAAGGTGAAGCGCTTGGTTTGCGTATCATGACCGTGAATGCTTCCAGTGTGGTGATGCCCTTAATTTTTGGCGCTGCGGGTGCTGTGGTGGGCGTGTCAGTGGTTTTTTGGGTGGTGGGCTCTGCGGTTGCCAGCGGTGCCCCCCAAGCTTGGCGATTACGCCCCAAATTGAAAGCACCTGCGTCCCATTAAGTGAGCTTATTCTTGCTTAGCTCGGCATCAATTTCTTGACTTCTAACCAAGCTTCTTGAGGTGAATCAACATATTTGAAGCACTCAAGGTCTTGTTTGGAAATGGTGCCAGATTCCACCATCCACTCAAAGTTAATGAGTTTTTTCCAATACCCTGAGCCGTAAAGTAACACGGGTGTAGTTTTCACTTTTCGCGTTTGAACCAGAGTGAGAATTTCAAACAACTCATCTAAGGTTCCGAAGCCGCCAGGAAATGCAATGAGCGCTTTGGCACGCATGGCGAAGTGCATTTTGCGCAACGCAAAATAGTGAAACTCAAAACACAACTCTGGTGTGACATAGGGATTGGGTGCTTGTTCATGGGGCAGTGAAATGTTCAAGGCCACTGATGGGGCACCTGCTTCATTGGCGCCGCGATTGGCTGCCTCCATGATGCCCGGGCCACCACCGGTGCAAATGACCAAGCGCTCAGACTTTGGCAGTTTGACGCAAGCTTCAGATACAATTTTTGCAAATTCGCGCGCTGCCTCGTAGTAGGTGGCGTTGCGCAAGTCGATGTCTGCAGCCCGCAGCAGGTCAGAATCGAGTTGGGTTGTGTTGTGGGCACGCAGTTCGTTCAATTGGAACGTGGCTTGCTCTAAACTTTTAAATCGTGCACTGCCAAAAACGACCACCGTTTGGTCGATACCAGCTTCCGCTTGAATGAGATCAGGCTTGAGCAGTTCAAGTTGAAATCGAATGCCACGGGTTTCGCGTCGCAGCAAAAATTCGGGATCCTGAAAGGCGAGTCGATATGAATTGGCGATTTGGCCAGCTTCGTGAAGGTCTTGGGTAGATTGCATCGGTTCATTGTGAACCAATCTGGCCGCATTTCAAATCAAAAAAAGACCTCCGAAGAGGTCTTGATGGTGAGAGCAGCAAAGGCCGCTGAACGAAATGAATTAAACGCGCTTGCGATACTCGCCTGTGCGGGTGTCAATTTCAATTTTGTCGCCTTGGTTGACGAACAATGGCACGGGCACTTCAAAACCTGTGGCAATTTTGGCAGGCTTGAGCACTTTGCCTGAGGTGTCGCCTTTGACGGCAGGCTCGGTCCAAGTGATTTCACGCTCAACGCTGGTGGGCAATTCAACTGAAATGGCCTTGCCGTCGTAGAAAACCACTTCAACGGACATGCCATCTTCTAGGTAGTTCATGGCGTCGCCCATGTTCTCCGATTCAACTTCGTATTGGTTGAATTCTTCGTCCATGAAGACATACATGGGATCTGCAAAGTAGGAATAGGTGCACTCTTTTTGGTCCAAAATGACTTGGTCCATTTTGTCGTCGGCTTTGAACACAGACTCAGTGCCCATGTTGCTCAACAAAGCCTTGAGCTTCATGCGGACGGTGGCAGCACCGCGGCCGCCTCGGCTGTATTCAGTGCGCAAAACGATCATGGGGTCTTTGCCCTGCATGATGACGTTGCCGACGCGAATTTCTTGAGCTACTTTCATAATGTGTCCATTGTTGTCCCAAGAATTGATTCTTTGGGGTTAAGCCTGTAGTGGCGATCCTTTAAGGTGAACCCCTGAAGGACCCTTGAAATGAAGGGCTCAACACCGATGTGGCCCAAAGCCAACGATTTTAGCGCTTTTCTGCGACAAATTGAAGCAGTTGACTGACCAAATCCGTTTGTTGCATCAAACGCGCCCTCGCAGCCCTGGCGCAAGCGTGCCAAGCGGGCAGATCTATCTCGGGCAGCGGTTCTAGGCTTAGTCCGTTCCATCGAAGGTGAAAGCGCCTAAGGCTGTCTGGCGCATTGAGCCAGTCTAAAAATGCATTCAATTTAGGTCCATGAGCACCGTCGTCTTGCGGGTAAATGTGCCAAACAAAAGCCTTGCCTGCCCACAGGGCCCTGACCAAGGAGTCCTCCCCTCTCACGAAGTTCAAGTCGCATGAAGCAAGAAGTTGATCGAAATTTGTTTGGCTGAGAGGTGGGACGAACTGATGATGGGGCTGATCAACACAGTCAGGCAGTAACTGCAATGCTTGCTGAAAGGCCAAAGCCCCTCGTCCATGTGCCACCTGCCATTCATGTCGATCGGTGTTCAATGAGGCCAACTGCATGGCCTCAAGCAAGGCTTCCGGTTCGTAGCAAAAAAGTGAGCTTTTTTGAGGGAAAGCCTTTGCGGTCACTTGATCGGAACCTAGAGTTTCGTTTGAAGCTGTTTTTTCAGGAAGCCCAAGTTCTCGGATCAAACCGCCTGTCTTTTTGGTAAAGCCAGGATAAAAAAACCATTTGATCCGGCCCTTCATGGGGCCGCTCATCACGGGCGATGGCAGTTTGTGGCTTCTGTCCACGTAAGACTCGGCGCTCAAATACTCTAGATTCAACCAGACAGGCTCTGGCGCTAAAGGAGCATCGGCTTGAGCAAGCTGGGCCCAATCTAAGAAATGGTGGGGCAGGTCGCACCCAAATGCTTCAATCCATACATCGGAGGGCAAGTCCTGTGAACCCAAGGCTTCGTGCCAAGGTCGAGTGAGAATTTGTCCAGTTGATGTGTTGAACTGGGCACGCCCCTCACCAATGGGTGTTGCTTGGGGAGCCATCCAGACCAGTGCGCTGGCATCGTCTACCCATAGCCGAATGCTGTGACCCCTGGCGGCCAAATCGGCACTGAGGCGCCAACAGACTCCCAAATCTCCATGGTTGTCGATGACGCGGCAAAAAATGTCCCAAAGCATGCGTGATATTGTCGCGCGCTTCGAGACACAATAGTGCCTATGTCGAGTGTTCATCCAGAATCTTTGTTGGCCGAAGTGGCTGCACTTCCCAGCTTGCCGGGGGTTTACCGCTATTTCGATGCGGAAGATCAGGTTTTGTACGTCGGAAAAGCCCGAAATTTAAAAAAACGCGTCAGCAGTTATTTTCAAAAAGACCATGGTGGCACCCGCATTGGGCACATGATTAGCAAAATTCGGCGCATGCAAACAACCGTTGTGCGTTCAGAAGCGGAGGCATTGCTGCTAGAAAATAATCTGATCAAAACATTGAGCCCCAAATTCAATATTTTGTTCCGTGACGACAAAAGCTATCCTTATCTCAAAGTATCTGGAACGGGGGTGGTGCACCCAAACAAACCATCTGCAAATGTAGGTGGTGTAGATAAGATCGTTGTCAAAGCAGACGACTATTCAAGGATCGCTTATTACCGCGGGGGCGTGGAAAAAAAACACCGCTACTTCGGTCCTTATCCGAGTGCTTGGGCTGTGAAGGAAACCATTCAGTTATTGCAAAAGGTTTTTAGGCTGCGCACCTGCGAGGATACGGTTTTTTCCAATCGTACCCGGCCGTGCTTGTTGTATCAAATCAAGCGATGCTCTGGGCCGTGTGTGAGTGCAGTGTCAGTGGCGCAATATGCGCAAGATGTGGCTCAAGCAGAAGCTTTTTTGCGCGGTGAAACACAGGCCGTTTTAAAGGCCATGGAAGCTCGGATGATGGCGCACTCAGACAAGCTGGAATTTGAATTGGCGGCAGAAGTTCGCAACCAAATGACTGCTTTGTCGAGGGTGTTGCATCAACAATCGGTTGACAACGTCTCAGACACCGATGTGGACATTTTGGCTGTGAAAGTGCAAGGCGGAAGAGCGTGTGTCAATTTGGCCATGGTTCGAGGGGGGCGACATTTGGGCGATCGCCCCTATTTTCCAACGCATGTGGAAGACGGTCACGCCATGCTGAATCAAGCACTGGAGGATGATGTCAGTACGGTTTCGCAAACCTTGGAGGTCAAGGTGCTAGAGGCCTTCATCGCGCAGCATTACTTAAGCATTCCTGTGCCTGCGGCTTTAATTACCAGCGAGAAAATCGACCGAAAAGTGCTAGATGCCGTGACTTTACAGTCAGGCATTAAAGTGAACGCAGTGCACAACCCGCGTGAGCAAAGAAGATCTTGGTTAGAAATGGCAGAGAAAAATGCAGCCATTCAATTGGCCCGTTTGTTGGCCGAAGAAGGCTCTCAGCAAGCAAGAACCAGAGCTTTGGTGGAAGCACTCGACCTGACGCCGGATGACATGGACACCCTGCGGATGGAGTGCTTTGACATTTCTCATACCTCTGGCGAAGCCACCCAAGCTTCCTGCGTGGTTTTTCAAAATCACAAAATGCAGAACAGCGAATATCGCCGTTACAAAATTGAAGGCATCACACCGGGGGATGATTACGCAGCCATGCGGCAGGTCTTGATGCGTCGCTACGGCAAGGTGGCAGAAGCCATGAAATCAGGCCAGTCTGACCTCAAGTTGCGCATGCCTGACTTGGTGTTGATTGACGGCGGCAAAGGACAAGTTTCCATGGCCAGAGAGGTCTTTGAAGCGTTGGGCCTGGATCTGGCTTTGATTGTGGGTGTGGAAAAAGGCGAAGGCCGTAAAGTGGGCCTTGAAGAATTGGTCTTCGCCGATGGTCGAGACAAAGTTTATTTGGGCAAAGATTCAGCAGCCTTGATGTTGATTGCCCAAGTCAGAGACGAGGCGCACCGATTTGCCATTACAGGGATGCGCGCCCAACGTGCCAAAGTTCGCGTGGGGGGGGGGCGTTTAGAAGAAATTGCAGGCATTGGCCCGAAAAAACGTGCCAAGCTGTTGCAGCGGTTTGGTGGGGTCCGTGGGGTGGAGAATGCCAGCGTGGAAGACCTGATGTCGGTCGATGGCGTTTCCAGGGAATTGGCGGAGAGTATTTACCAGGCGCTTCATTGAGGAATACGTTGGAGTGTCAGCAAATTGACTTCAATGCGTGACACAATACCTCCCATGTTTTTCACCATCCCTACCATCATGACTTGGACGCGCATTATTGCGATTCCTTTCATTGTGGGGGTGTTCTACACAGAGTTGCCTGTAGAGTCCCGCAATTTCTTGGCCACCATCATGTTCGTGATCTTTGCCATCACCGACTGGCTAGATGGCTATTTGGCTCGAAAACTCAATCAAGCCTCCTCATTCGGTGCATTTCTAGACCCTGTCGCCGACAAGTTTTTGGTGTGTGCTTCCTTGTTGGTGTTGGTTCATTTGCACCGAGTCCATGTCTTGGTTGCTCTGATTATCATTGGCCGTGAAATTGCAATCTCCGCCTTGCGCGAGTGGATGGCGCAGATTGGCGCTAGCAAAAGCGTCGCCGTCCATTTTGTGGGCAAGCTCAAAACAACGGTGCAAATGGTGGCTATTCCCTTCTTGCTCTTCAATGGGCAATTTTTAGGCGTCATTGACACCCACTTATGGGGCACGGTCTTAATTTGGATTGCTTCCATCCTGACCTTTTGGTCCATGATTTACTACATGCAAAAGGCCTTGCCTGAGATCCGTGCGCGAGTGAAATGAGTCACTCAGATTCATCAGCTGCTTGGGTGCGGGCCATGCCTGCGGTCTTTGTGCTCATCTGGAGCACAGGCTTCATTGTTGCCCGATTTGGCATGCCCAATGCGCCCCCATTTTCCTTTTTATGGCTTCGTTACGCTTTTTCTATTGCCTGTTTCGTCATCTGGATCAAGATGTCGAAAGTGCGGTGGCCGCAAAGCCGTTTTGAATGGTTCCACTTGTCCGTCACGGGCGTGCTGATGCATGCGGGTTATTTGGGGGGCGTTTGGGCGGCTGTGAAGGCGGGCATGGGATCTGGTTTGTCTGCGCTCATCGTGGGCTTGCAACCTGTGCTGACCGCCATTTGGTTGTCTTCTAGAGACAACACCGCAGAAAACAAAGTGGGTCGCCGCCAGTGGATGGGTCTGCTGCTCGGATTTTTCGGCTTGCTTTTGGTGGTCTGGCACAAACTGACTCAGGGGAGTGCCTTGGACCATGTCAATCCGCTCAATTTGAGTTTTGCCATCATGGCGCTGCTTTCCATTACTTTGGGAACTCTTTATCAAAAAAGCTTCGTCAAGCCCTGTGATGTTCGCTCTGCCAATACAGTGCAGTTGATGGCTGCATTGATTGTCACAAGCCCTTTGGCGATGTTAGAAACTGAAGCCGTGCAGTTGAATGCCGAGTTCATGGGTGCCATGGCATGGTCTGTACTGGGATTGACCTTGGGCGGTAGTTCACTGTTGTACATGCTGATTGAAAAGGGTGCAGCCGCCAGTGTGACCAGCCTGATGTACCTTGTACCGCCCTCTACGGCCTTGCTGGCTTGGTTCTTATTTGATGAGCCGATGACTGCTTTTACACTTGTTGGTATGGCGCTCACTGCTTGGGGTGTGAGTTGGGTGGTTCGGCCCGTACAAAAAACTGAGCAAAAACTGAGCAAAAACTGAGCAATATATTGAAGGAGAGAAACATGACGAAAAAACGCATTGCAGTCATTGCTGGCGACGGTATTGGAAAAGAAGTGATGCCAGAGGGTCTCAGGGTCATGGAGGCTGCGGCTTCCAAATTCAGTCTCGATTTGCAATTTGATCATTTCGACTTTTCAAGCTGGGACTATTTTGAAAAGCACGGAAAAATGTTGCCCGATAACTGGAAAGACCAAATTGGTGGCCACGATGCCATTTACTTTGGCGCAGTAGGTTGGCCAGAGAAAATTGCAGACCACGTGTCTTTGTGGGGTTCCTTGCTTTTGTTCCGTCGTGAGTTTGATCAGTACATCAACTTGCGTCCAGCCAGACTGATGCCAGGCATCATTGCACCGGTGGTCAGAAAAGATGGCTCGCCTAGGCAGCCAGGCGAAATTGACATGTACATCGTGCGCGAAAATACCGAAGGCGAATACTCCAGCATTGGGGGGCGCATGTACCCAGGCACTGAGCGCGAAATTGTCATGCAAGAAACCGTGATGTCACGCATTGGTGTCGATCGCGTTTTGAAATTTGCTTTTGAGTTGGCGCAGTCTCGGCCCAAAAAGCATCTCACCAGCGCCACCAAATCCAATGGCATTGCCATTACCATGCCTTATTGGGACGAGCGTGTTGTCGAAATGGCGAAGAACTTTCCCGGTATCAATGTCGACAAATTTCACATCGATATTTTGACGGCCCATTTCGTTCAGCGCCCTGACTTTTTTGATGTGGTCGTGGCCAGTAATTTGTTTGGCGACATCCTTAGCGATTTAGGTCCAGCATGCACAGGCACCATTGGCATTGCACCCAGCGCCAACCTCAATCCCGATCGCAAATACCCATCCTTGTTTGAACCTGTTCACGGCTCTGCGCCAGACATTGCAGGCAAGAACATTGCAAACCCTATTGGGCAAATTTGGTGCGGTGCAATGATGTTGGAATTTCTAGGTTGCAAGCCCGCGCACGATGCTGTGTTGGCTGCCATTGAGAAAGTACTAGCACCAAATAGTGGTGCGCCACGCACCGGTGATATTGGGGGTTCTGCTAATACGCAAGACCTTGGAAAAGCCATTGCGCAAGCTTTATGAGAACTTTTGAGAACCAGTTTATACGAATGTCAAAAAATTTTTAGAGATGCGCCCCCGCATACATTCAGTTTGCGTCTAGAATTCCGTTTGCATTGCGGTTTGTAGATACAAAATCATTTGTCAGGCGCGTTTTGTCTGCCTATACTGGAGTCAACAAATTCATTGCGGAGACATTGTTGTGTCCCTGAAGTTTTCTAAACTTCAATCAAAAAATTTTTAACAATCTTGAGTGACTCAAATTTTGAGTCCTCTTATTTTTTCTAAGGTTCTCAGTATGAACAAGACAGAATTGATCGAGCACATTGCCAAACAAGCCGACATCTCTAAGGCTGCTGCTGGCCGCGCATTAGAAGCCACCATTGGCGCTGTTCGCACCACATTGAAAAAGGGCGGCACTGTCGCTTTGGTTGGTTTCGGTACCTTCGCCGTCACCAAGCGTGCTGCTCGCGCGGGTCGCAACCCCCGTACTGGTGCTGCCATCAAGATCAAGTCTGCCAAGGTGCCTAAGTTCCGTCCAGGCAAGGCCCTTAAAGACGCCCTCAACTAATCTTTGATCAAGGGGGTGATTAGCTCAGTTGGTAGAGCGGCGCCCTTACAAGGCGTAGGTCGGCGGTTCGAGCCCGTCATCACCCACCACCCCTCAAGCAAAGGCGAACAAATTGTTCGCCTTTTGTCTTTTTCAAGACTTTGACTGCGCAACTTTACTGAGAGTTCTCACATGTTTGATTTTGTCCGCAACAACACCAAGATCATGATGGGCATATTGTTCCTGCTCATCATTCCCTCCTTCGTCTTGTTTGGTCTTGAAGGCTATAGTCGCTTCAACGACAAAGGCACTGTTGTTGCCAAAGTCAACGGCAACAAAATCAGTCAATCTGAATGGGATGCTGCTCACAAACGGGAAGTCGATCGCATTCGTGCCTCTATGCCCAACATTGATGCCAAATTGTTCGATACACCTGAAGCCAAATACGCCACGCTTGAGCGATTGGTTCGTGACCAAGTTATTTCTGCCGCCGCACAAAAACTGCAATTGACGGCCAGCGACACACGTTTGGCCCGCGAGTTGCAACAAAGCCCTGCCATTGCAGCGCTGCGCAACGCCGATGGCAAGCTTGACATGGAACGTTACAAACAACTGGCTGCCTCGCAAGGCATGACGCCTGAAATGTTTGAAATGCAAGTTCGTTCAGATTTGTCCAATCGCCAAGTGATACAAGGTGTTCAGGCTTCTGCCTATGCCACTGCTGCGCAAACCCAAACGGCCATGAATGCCTTTATGCAGCGACGCGAAGTTCAAATTTTAAATTTTCCGGCTTCCGATTACCTTGGCAAAATCACTGTGTCTGAAGCAGACATACAGGCTTTTTACGAAAAAAACAAAGCCAAATACCAATCCTTAGAAACAGCAGACATTGAGTACGTGGTTCTCGACATTGAAAGCCTACGCTCATCCATTACTTTGAATGAGCAAGACTTGAAGTCTTACTATGAGCAAAACTTGCAGCGCTTGTCTAGCAAAGAAGAGCGTCGAGCCAGCCATATTTTGATCACGGCAGCAAAGGATGCAACTGAAGCAGAGAAAAAAGTGGCACGCACCAAAGCCGAAGAACTGCTTAAACTGGTCAAAGCCAAGCCAGCAAGTTTTGCCGATGTGGCTCGCAAAAACTCGCAAGACCCTGGCTCTGCAGTCAAAGGTGGCGATTTGGACTTCTTTGGCCGCGGTGCCATGGTGAAGGTTTTTGAAGATGCTGCATTTAGCATGAAAAAGTCTGACATTAGCGACTTGGTTGAGTCTGAGTTTGGCTTCCACATCATTCAACTCACCGACATCAAGGCCGCAAAAGCGCAAAGTTTTGAATCACTGCGACCTTCCTTGGAAGCCGACTTGAAGAAGCAACAAGCCCAGCGCAAATATGCCGAGTTGGCCGAAACATTTTCCAACACGGTCTACGAGCAGTCTGACAGCTTGAAGCCAGTGGCTGACAAAATCAAACTCAGCATTCAAAAAGCCAATCAAGTGGCGCGCCAACCCGCGCAGGCAGGGCAAACCAAAGGTGTTTTGAACCACCCAGCTCTATTGCAAGCATTGTTTGGTGAAACGTCTTTGCAAAAACAGCGCAACACCGAGGCCATTGAAGTGGCCCCTAGCACGCTGGTTTCTGCCCGTGTTGTCAAACATCATCCTGCAGCGACATTGCCTTTGGCCGATGTCAAAGAGCTCGTCAAGCGTGCTTTAGCTCAGGAAAAAGCCGCTGAAATGGCCAAGACTCAAGGTCAGCAACGGTTGTCTTCAATCAATGGCAGTGCAGGTGCCGATAAGTTGCCCAGTGCCATTGTGATTTCTCGCGAAAAAACACAAAAACAATTGCCCCAAGTGGTTGATGCCGTTCTCCGCGCAGATCCCAACAAACTGCCCGCAGTCAATGGGATCGATCTGGGAGACCAAGGATTTGCAGTCGTTCGCGTGATCCAAGTTTTACCGCCAGAAGCAGAAAACAAAGAACTCATGATGCAAGCCCAACAGCAATTTACCCAACTTTGGGGAACCGCTGAAACGCAGGCCTACATTGCTCAGCTCAAGGCCATCATGAAGGCTGAAATATTGGTGTCCAAGCCTGGCGCTGCCAAGGCTAAATCGGAGGGTCAGGGCGCCTAAGAGAAATTAGTTTCGGCTATAATCCCGCTTCTACGGTGGCTGTAGCTCAGTTGGTAGAGTCCAGGATTGTGATTCCTGTTGTCGTGGGTTCGAGCCCCATCAGCCACCCCATATAAAACAACAACTTAGCCTCACTTTGAACAAGTGGGGCTTTTTTGTTTCTGAAATGCTGGCCATTACAGTGCGGAATTTTTATGCGATTGCTAAAGTTAAAAGGGTTTTAAATTTCATGGCAAACGAACGACTCAATCAAGCACAAATTGAAGAGGGCATGAAAGTCCTTCATCAATGGCGTTGCAATTTATCGGATGCCAGCATCTCCAAGGAGTGGCGATTTGAAGGCTACAAAACAGCCATTGCGATGTTGGTTAAAGTGAGTGAGCTGGCCGAAAACCAAAATCACCATCCTGAAATGACCTCTGTCTTCACAACGGTTCGCATCAAATTGTGGACGCACGATGCCAATGGTCTGACCCGCAAAGACTTTGAACTTGCGGAGGCCATTGACAAAATGGTAGAACAAGAATTCTGATCAATGAAATGAAGGACAAGTTAGAAATGGTCGCTCTAAGATCTCCATCTCAATCAAAAATTTCTTCCAAACAACTCACCGTTGAGTTGATGTGGCAACTTCAACGTTTGGGTGCGCCCAGCATCAGCCCAGATGGTGCGCAGGTTGTCTGTGCAGTTGCACAACCATCTGTCAAGGAAAACACCATTCAAAGTGCCATCTGGCTTCTCTCCACCTTGGGTGGCGAACCCAGACAACTGACGCAATGCGGTGACAAAGATGGCCGCCCGCAGTTTTCACCCCAAGGCGATTGGGTGGCTTTTGTAGCCAAGCGAGAACAAAATGGCAAGAAGGACGACGAGCCACAGCTCTACCTGATCCCGCCCGATGGCGGTGAAGCCAAACGTGCAGGGGACGTGCCAACCGGTGTGGTCGATTTCAAATGGTTTCCAGACGGCCAACGCATTGCCTTCATCACTTGGGCTTGGCCTAAGTCAATAGGCTTGCAGTCACAAGCCGACAAACTCAAGGAAACGAAAGCGCGCAAAGACAGTGCCTTTGCCACAGAAGATGCTGTTTACAGACACTGGGACCACAACTTGCCCGAAGGCCGAGTCCCTCACTTGTGTCTCTTGAACCTCGCCAACGGTCGGGTGGTGGATTTGCTTGAGGGCACTGACTACGAGCTGCCGCGCCGGGATCCCAGTGCCAATGAGTTTGACATTTCGGCCGATGGCAAACAGATCAGCTTCGTGTTTGACCCAGACAAGGGCCAGAAAGCTGCCCCTCGCATGGCCTTGGCTGAAATTCAGTTG
>Ga0209088_10001883_pt1 | contig 13265 bp, 11 predicted proteins | sample S_140625_EF_Meta_FD_187324 | JGI IMG/M metagenome (GOLD analysis project Ga0209088, IMG submission 187324) | Freshwater microbial communities from Lake Simoncouche, Canada to study carbon cycling - S_140625_EF_MetaG (SPAdes) (version 2) | ecosystem: Environmental > Aquatic > Freshwater > Lake ...
TGCTGGACGCCGGGGCCCGGCTGGCGGCGGCTGGGGAGTTCAGCCAGCGGGCTTTTCTAAATGGCCGGCTTGATCTGACCCGGGCCGAGGCGATCGCCGAGATGATCGCTGCCCGAGGGCAAAGGGCTGCCCAGCTGGCGATGGCCGGCCTGGAGGGGGGCTTGCAGCGCCGCATCACTGCGTTGCGGGAGCGCTTGCTCGACCAGCTGGCCGAACTGGAGGCGCGGCTGGATTTCGAAGAAGACCTACCCCCCCTGCAGCCCGAGGCCGTGATTAGCGCTTTGACCGCGGTGCAGGCCGAGCTGGAGGCCCTGGTGCGGGAGGCGGAGCAGGGCCAGCGCCTGCGCGAGGGCTTGCGGGTGGCGATTGTGGGCCGCCCCAATGTGGGCAAATCGACCCTGCTCAATCGCCTCAGCCGCCAGGACCGGGCGATCGTGACGGATCTGCCCGGTACCACCCGCGACCTGTTGGAAAGCGAGTTGGTGCTCGAAGGGGTGCCCCTCACCCTGGTGGACACTGCCGGCATCCATGCCACCGATGATCTGGTGGAGCGACTCGGCATCGGCCGCAGCCAGGCGGCCCTGGCGGCGGCCGATGCGGTGCTGCTGGTGTTTGATGTGGCATCTGGCTGGGGCCCTGCCGATCAGCGGGTGCGGGAGCTGGTGCCCGCTGGGGTGCCGTTGCTGCTGGTGGGCAACCAGTGCGATCGCTGCGGCTTGGCGGCTGGGGCGGTGGCGGCTGGAGTTGGGGATGGTGCAGTTGTTGAGGCCGCAGCCCCCGCCCAGGTGTTGATCAGTGCCCTCAGCGGCGCCGGCGAGGCGGAACTGGGCCAGATGTTGCTGCAATGCTGCGGCGCCAGTGCCAGCGAGGGTTTGCAGGTGGCCCTCAACGACCGCCAACGCCAGCTGGCCGCCGGTGCCGCCGAATCCCTGCAGCGCAGCCTGGAGGCCGCCGCCGATGGCCTGCCCTGGGATTTCTGGACGATTGATCTAGCCGCCGCCGCATCCACCCTGGGCGAGATCACCGGCGAGACCGTGACCGAGGCGGTGCTGGATCGGGTGTTTTCGCGGTTTTGTATTGGCAAGTGAGGGGGGTGTATGCACTTAATGGGTTCGAATGCTAACTGCCAAGAGTCAATCGATCAAGCTGAAGTAGTACCAATTGAAGATCTTGGAGAATGCTTGGATCCCATAGACAGACTTGGAGGTGTTGGTCGGTATAAAAGTTGCCTTCTTCTGTCAGGGATGGACCGAGATGGAATGGCATCCTCAATCCGCATTTTCGGCTGCCTTGCAGCCTCCCCTGGACAGACTTCGCAATCTGGCAGTCAAGAAGGAACTGCTGTCTTTGTCTGTTGTTAGTAGGTTGTCGGGTCCGCCGATTCGGGATCGCGTCAAGCGCCAAAAGAGCCTCATCTTGAAAGAGAGCAGCGTCTTGGCGATTGGTTAAATCAAGCAGAAGATCGAGATTTGCTTTCGCAGTCAGGATTAATCCATCAGCTTCTTCCTTGCGGGTGACCCAACGCTTCGAATACCACCGTTCTGCCCATGTCAGGTCTTCCCAGCAATACACCCCATGGCCAAGCCAATTATCATCTCTGGCGCTCCATTGCAGACCCGCCCCATTTTGGGCTGCAACCGCAATGGTAATACTGTTGGCTGACCCAACATGATAAACCCTAACATTCGTCATTTCTGCGCTGGATATTGCGAATTCAGGTAGCTCAGTAAAGCGGTGCGCATCTGCCCTCGTTTATCAATCAAGAGTTGTATCGTATTGGCGATCTCCTCTGAATTGGCATCTCCTTGGGTTGCGGCACAGGAAGTTTCCCACCATTCCGTATAGGTGTCAATAAACTTTGTCAGTAGGCCTGCCGCTAACTGGTCCTTGCTGCTGATTTCATCTAGTAGGTGTGCTTTGTCTTGGTCTGCGGAAAGGCCTAGTCGCTTTGCCACAATACGAGGTGCCTCATTGATGACTTCTTGATAGTCTTGTTGGGTCATCGCTAGATACATGGTTGTTTGCTCGTTGGTTTGGTGTATGTTAGTGGAGATAGGTTCCATTCAGCACCTGCCTTTTCGATAGGCCTGGCGATCACATGGTGGAGTCAGTGGCGCCATTGCTCCATCCGCGACTGGGAATAGAGGAACAGATTCATACAATAGGTGGGCTGGCTTTGGGGCGTTGGTGCTGCCACGAAACTCAGCAACCCACCAATGGCTGGATGCGCTCTAGCTCGTCGACCAGCTCGGCACTGGCCAGCTCAGTGTCATGGGCGGCCTGGGCGCGCAACTAGTAACCGGGGCTGAGCCCCAGCACGCGGCAGAGCGGCAGGTTTTTGTCGGCGGTGATCGCCTATTGGCCATTCCAAGCTTGGGCGTTTGGTCATGGGGCAAGATCCCTTGGACTTTGGAAGGGATTCAGCAAGGCCACGCCAGTGGCGAAGAAATCGGCCGTGTTGCGTGTCACCACGGTGAGGTCATGCAGCAGGGCGGCCTCCGCATCCAGCACCAACACCCGATCCCCGTAGGCCTCCAGCAGCACAGCCAGCCAGTGCTCCAGCGCATCGGCCTGGGTCCCATCGCCCCGGCGACGGATCAGATCCACGCCACGGCGCAGTTCACCGATGGTGATCGACGCCAAATACAACGGCTGCTCCTGCTCGCTGGCTGCAGCAAAGAAGGCCCGCACCCCCGGGTTGGCCCGCGAACCTTTGCGGGCTTCGCTGATCACATTGGTGTCAACTAAAAACATCGGCGTCGTCTCCCCCTTCGGGCTGGCGCGCGAAATCGGTGTCACGCCCCACATCCGGCATGGCGGCCAGCAGGTTGGCCAGTTTGCGGCGGGGTGGGCTCAACAGCGCCGCCGCCAAGATCGCGCGGTGCTCCGCTTCGGCGCTGCGGCCATGCTCTCCGGCCCGCTTCTTCAGGGCTCGCACCACGGTCTCCTCCACGCCTCGCACCAGCAGGGCAGCCATGAGTGGCGGCGATGTGGCTATCGATGCTGGCAGTGGTGTGGGCGGGTTCAATGCTGACGCGGCGCCACAGGCCGTATGGAGCGGTACAAAAGTACTATGCTGGTTTCGGAGACAGCTCGAGCTTGCTACGTTGATGCTTGATCCTGAAAGCCTTCAATGGCAGTCCGCTCCATTTCAGCCCCCTTGGCTGCCGGATCGCCAGGGCGGGTCAACCCTTCTCGCTGGAGCTCTGCTGCTCCTGATTTCATTTTTTCGAACTACGGCGATGACCACCTCCTCCAGTTCGGAAGCCTCCCGGCCTCAGACCAGATCGGAATGGGCCTCCACCTTGCCGCCCTGGCGGCGCTTGCTGGCGATGCTCAACTGGCGACCCGTTTACGACATCGAACAGCGAACGAAGCAGCTCGAAATCGAGAACAAGCGTCTCGCCGCGCTCGAATCCAGACTGGATGCCTTGTTGCTCAATGCCGATTCCTCCTCGCAGACACCTCCCGCAACCGGCTCCAACTGAGTGAAGCCTGGCGGTGTTGCTGGAGGAGATCAGGCTGCAAAAGCCCTGAGCTGGGCTTGAGATGCCATTCCCGAGAGATATAGCCAGGCCTTGGTGTCAACCGACATCGAAAACTGCACCACTTCCGACACCGAAGAGTGTGCCACCCCCGTGGCGAAGAAATCGGCCGTGTTGCGTGTCACCACGGTGAGGTCATGCGGAAGGGCAATCGCTGTCAAGGCCCAGCATTTGATCGCCGTAGACCTGAAACAGATGCAGCAGTCATTGTTCCAGAGCTTCAGCAGGGCCTAATCGATGCGCAGCAGTTCGGCCGGATCGGGCCATGGATAACCGACCACGCAATGCCGGAACAGGATCCCGGCCGGCAGCGCTAGCACCTGTTTGATGAAGGCCGCCGCCGCCAGGCCGCTCTCCCCTCGGCTGAGCCGAACCCAGTGCAGCCTGGTGTGGAAGCCGGCCTCGGAGTAGCAGCCCTGATCGCCAGCCAGGGGGCAGCTGGAGCGGCAGGTGTGCCGGCTGGCTGGTGAAACCCTTGCCAAGGCGCGGAGCATGGAAGGACCTGCGGCACCGACCTCATAGCAGTCTTGGCACCCTCCAGAGGACGGATGACTTAGGGATTCGACATGGGGCCACGCTGCGTGAAAAGCTTCAGCCAGCTTCTGCAAATGGCGCAACGAAGTGAAGCCCAAGCCGATTTCCAGTCCGGCTGTCCGGTGCATTTCTTGCCATGGCGAGTAAAATCTGATAGGTTGAATATTAAATATATAGCTCTTGTCTAGCTTTGTGTTTTGGCTTTATTATCATGCACTCATCTTTCCAGAAGTCAATGTTGTGCACATTTGTCATTTTTGTTAACGTAGTCTCCGCCTGGGAACAAAGACAGGGCGATAAATTTGAAGTCCGCGATATTTCTCCATGCCCGCTTCGAATATCGATATCCTGGCGTACAGGTTGAAAATCAGACCTGCTCGCAAAGCGCATAGACAGTCATGATCGAACTTTCTACTTCCAATTCAATCAGCAACACATGAATATCATCCATCTTTCTGACCTACATTTTGGTACATCAAAACAAGCCAATCTATGGTCTTCCCAATTGTTGCAAGATCTCAAACTTGAGCTAAATATTTCAACAATTGATGCCCTTATTATATCTGGTGATATTGCCAGTAAGTCCACAGAATCAGAGTATGATGCCGCTCTTGAATTCATAAATGAGTTCAGGACAGACTTTAGATTGGAACACAGTCAAATAATCATTGTCCCTGGCAATCATGATCTCAACTGGGACTTATCAAAAAAAGCCTACAAACCAGTCAAAACGAATGATTATGAAGGACCATTTATTCTAACTAACGGCGAGAAACGACCAGATCCCAGCCATGCAATCGAAAGAGGGGATGACTTCATTGAGAAGAAAGATGATGATTTGAGCAGAGATCGCTTTCATTATTTTAGTCAGTTTTTTCAAAGAATCAAACAAAAAACCTATCCAATTAGCGATTATGCTAAAAACTATACGATAGACTTTATATCAGGCAACGCCGATCAGCCCCTGCTAGTATTAGGGCTAAATTCTGCATGGGAGATTGATCATCACTATAAAGATCGTGCAAGTATTAATATGGATGCTCTTTCTAATGCTCTAAAAGAGATCAACAGGAGTCCAGATTACAGCAGGTGTCACAAGTTTGCAGTTTGGCATCACCCTCTTGATAGTGCTAGCAATGACCGAATTAAGGACCGAAGTTTTTTAGACCAGCTTGTAGTTAGTGGCTTTTGTCTTTTCATGCATGGGCATGTTCACAAAGCTGAAATGTGCCCATATCATAATGATATGGGCACAAACGGTCGCAGAATCCATCGTATATGTACTGGCACGTTTGGAGCATCTACTAGAGATTTAGTTCCAGGACATCCTTGGCAGTATAATGTGTTACAGTTAAAACGTGATCAAGTTATTGTTACTACTCGCCGGCGAGAAGACGAGAATGGAGTGTGGAAACCTGATGCACGTTGGAGTCAGGGTGCTGGAGAAGATCCATCGCCTCGTTACACCGTACAACTAACACAGACAGAAGCTGTAAACAGAGAAACCAAGGTTAGAGCATCCAGAAAAGGCTTGGCAATTGTTGATGGCTTAAGCAGCCAAGGACAGTGGGACAAAGGACAAGCCAAGTATGATTTCTTTTTAAGTAATGGGATTAGATTAGCTGATTGCGAAAAGTTTTGGACAAGGCAACGAATTGATTTTAAGGTGTTTAAAGATATCTGCACTCTTGCAAGAGTCGACTGGAGGGAAATCGTTCTTAATGATGTCGAAGAAGCCATTGAAAAAATTCCCTACTTCTCCCAGTTCGATGCTGCATGGGTTGGAAGGAACGATTTATTATCAGAAATTATTAAGAGGCTAAATGGAAACTGTCGTTTACTTCTTATAGAGGGAATTACTGGAATTGGCAAGACCGCCTTAGCAGAGTGTTTAGCAGACAGACTATACGTAGGTCATTTAGAAAATAATTGGCAGTTTTTTTTACTAGATCGGTTTGATGTTGATACCAAATCAACTGATTTTACCAGTGCTGCGTCTCGATGGCTAGAAGAATGGGGGGAGATGATTCCCGAAAATGGAAGGCAGAACGAAATCTTAACGCAAAGAGTTTTGAAAAAGCTGAAAAACAACCCCTATTTGATTATACTAGATTCTTTTGAATTTCTCCTTGAAGGAAACGAGGATGAGGGTTGGGGTCAATTTAAAGACAATAATTGGGTTACCTTTTTCGAAAATTTCCTTGATGGTGATTGTAAAAGCAGGATCATTATAACTACTCAAGAGTCACCAAGACAGCTTAACCACAAGTATAAGGATACCCTTTGGTATTCATTAGTTCTGAAGGGCTTAACTGAATCCGAGCAATTGGATCTATTTCAGAGGCTCGGTTTAGAAGTTCATGGCAATGAAAGCAACCGTGCCTATTTGCTCCGAATTGGATCTGTTTATGAAGGGCATCCACTTGCATTAAAGATTATTGCAGGAGAAGTTAGAGAACAACGGTATAAAGGAAATCTTTCCACTTACTGGGAAGAACATGGAGCCGAAATTGAAGAGGTAGAAAAAGCACTTAAAGAAGCAAGTGAGAAAGGTCTGGTAGGATCCAAGGATGACACGTGGCGTCTTGAAAACTTTAGCAAGAATCTGCGTGAAAGAGTCAAGAAAAGGATTGATATAACCTTTACGAGACTAAAAAATGAATCCTATAATGCTTATTACTTACTTTGCACTAGCTCATTATATCGTATAGCAGTAAAGAGGGCTTGGTGGATGGAGCACTTAGGTGATCTTGGTTGTGATCAGGGTGAGAAAGAATCGGCTTTTGATATCTTAGAGGATCATTTTTTGGTCGAGTGGGAAGATGGAAGTGCGCTGGTGAGGCTTCATAATCTAATCCGAAGTTTAGCATTAAAACACCTCAGAGAACTTGAAGAAGAGGAAAATGACTGACAGCAGGATTGATGGATATTGGTTTTACGACAAGTGCACTTATAAGGCTATTCACGAGGCCAAAAATCAGGCAAGGGAGGCCGGCCACATATTTGTGGGTCCTGAGTTTCTTTTATTGGGTATCCTGAAAACCTACTCAGAGTCTCATAGCTATATCTGTAATTTATTCTCACTAAGTTTTGATATTGTTCTTCCTAGGGTCCTGTCAGTTGTTGGAATAGGGTTTAGATCAGCTAGAACAACAGGCAAAACATTTCTTACACCAAAAGTCAAGACTATTATTGCAAAAGCGATTTCAAAAGCAGATAGGAATATGGAAGAACATGTTTCATGTATTTATCTATTATGGGCCTTGCTTGAAGATAATACCAACTTAGCATGCGCTGTATTGAATGATCTCTTGCCCAATATGCATATGCTGATTAAGACAGTTAATAGCGAGATAGATAAACGAAAAGCTAACGATGAAACCCTAAGGCAGTCTGACATGCTCACTAAAGAACGTGAAGTCACGTCTGAAAATACACTTCATCGATCTGCAAACTTACGGACCGGTCATGATGAGAGACATCCACTTAATTTGAAAGGTAAACCTCCCGAGGAGATTGATTATATTCACGAGGTATTAGCTTGTCTGCAAATAAATCCAGATGATTTAAAGCATATAAAAAAGAAAAAACTAAGACGCTATCGCATAATTATGCAATTCTTAACTGACTCTTCCTCAGTAAATAATTTAGAAGCTTTCCGGAATGATTCATTGCCTCTCTCGAAAGTCTTAGACAAAGGTGTTCATCCAAAAGTATTGAATCTGTCAAACATCCAGAAGTACCTACAGATCTTTTCACATTTATGGTTCGATCTGCAACAGCACGATAAGGCAGTGTTGTTCTTAGAAATACCGCTCAGGCACCTAGACAGTCTAAAACTATGCAGGCAGCTATCTGAATGGGGAAATTACGAAGAAGAAAGATATATTTATGAAACACTGCTCTCAGTGAGTGACAGCTCGTACTTCAATCATCACCAGGAGGCGGTATTTAACCTCTTGCTAGCCAAGAATCTTCTTCATGCGGGACAAATTAATAAAGCATATAAAGAACTCCAGTATTGTCACATATTCTCGATATCATATAGTACGATGTCTCCACATTTAAATAATGATGATAAATTACGCAGGAACAAGTTGCTTGATATTTATGATAATACTACCGGCGAAGCGACTTTTTATCATTACTACTTTATGTCATACATCCTATGGGCAAGACACTGGGCCTATTTAGGGCAATTTAGCTCTGCTGTTGATAAGTATGAACAATGTTTCTGGAAAAGCCAGAGTTTAGAGCACGATTCGGTTTTTCGTCATTTTAATTATTTAACTTATGCCAGTTTAGAGCTTCAAATGACGGCTTTGATGGAGTGTGGCAATTGCTACTTTAAACTAAGAGACTATAATAGTGCAATTGTGCGCTATGAATATGCTAAACAGATATTTTTAGACTTTATGTCTGAGAGCGATAATGATTCATTTATTCTGTCTAGAGAGAATCGAAGAAATTATACTCTGAATGCCTTATTGCTTCGGATTGAGTTGGGTATTGCACGGTGTTATGTGGCTCAGAAACGTTATTTCGATGCTCATGAGATTTATTCCGAGCAACAGCTAGTTCTTGATACTTTATTTCAGAAGGAGACACTGAAAAGACTTGCCTTGAGGCTTGATTATCTAATGACAGTTGGGAAAACATATTACGCTCAGAAGAATTACAAGGATTCCATAGACATATATATGAAAGCATTGGAAGTTTCAAAAAGCATAAGCGATTCGCAAAGTGAAGCATTTATCTGTTCACAACTAGCGAATGTCTTCTTTTCTCTTGCAGATTATGAAACTGCCAACAAATATTACACTCTGTTTGAACAAGCATTCCGCATATTTCAATTCTTAGGGCATGAGGCCATAATCATCTATGTTAATTGGAGCAAGACGTACAGGAAGCTTAAAAGATACACAAAAGCCAAATCAACTAGAAATAAAGCTGAACTTTTCCGGGCAAATCTGAATAGAAACTTGAATCGAATGAGATGGATGAAGAGAAATAGATTCGAACATAAAAAGCTAGATTTTGAAATAGGAATTTCTAATGTAGCTTTACAAAAGGCTTATGGCGCTTGGAATAGGATCGAAAACTATATATATCTAGCTTGGAATTTGAATCGAGTCTATATTATAAATATAATGCGCTTGACGGCATTTTTAGTGCTGATGCCTGTTGTTCTGCTTCGTCTGCCAATCATCCTTCTCGTGTCTATCTATGAGTCAGTAACTGAAGACAAAAGCTGACTGCTGTAGCGCTCAATCCCAAAAATAGCGCAATAAAGGTAAAGCGGCTGAGAAATAATCATACTACAGTCCTTGTGTAGAATGGTTGATCATTGCGTTCGCCAAATTTGCCATGTAAGTCTCATGGCATGTCTTTTACCTTGGCTCTCTAAAGAGTATTTCGGTAAACATTATTCGCTGAACCCCCCCCCCCCCATTCTGAATAAAGCTCTCTGATTATATCCAGTGGAAAAAGAGGGCTCCCCGGCACCCACAGCTCACAGCTATCGCTGTTGTCCTCGTAATAGGATGCGTTGCAGGTGACGCGCATTTCCTTGTCGAGACCGGGTTGGGTCCAGGCGAAGTCATAGGCGCCGATGGGGCGGGCACTGCAGCCTGGAGGCAGCAAGGCCGGATGTCTGAGGATGGCTTCCAGATCAGCCAGGGTGAGCGGTGAGGGCTGCAGAGTGTTCACCACATCGCGGATGGCATCAAGGTCCTGGAGAACGTCATCAAGGTCCAGACCCTTGATCTCGGGCTCCTGCTCCACTGCCGCCACAGCGGATGCCCGTGCCTTCTCCCGCTGATCACGGCTGACGAGGGTGGCCTGGGAAATCGAGCTGGATGCCTTGGCCAGGATCGGCTGCAGCTTGCCCACCACCTGCTCGAACATGGCGATCCGGCCCTTCAGCGCCCGGTACACATCGGCCTCCACAGTGCCATCGAGATGCAGGTTGACGATCTGCATCCGCTCGTGGGTCTGGCCGATGCGGTCGATGCGGCCGATCCGCTGCTCCACTCGCATCGGGTTCCAGGGCATGTCGTAGTTGATCAGGGCACCGCAGAACTGAAAGTTCAGGCCTTCAGCTGCCGCATCGGTGCAGAGCAGGATCTCGGCCTTGCCTTCCTTGAAGCCCCGTTTGGTGGCCTCTCGGTTCAGGGCCTTCCATATCCCGCCCCTCTGCAGGATCTCGCCACCGCGACCGGTGAAGGTCATCAGGCTGGTGCGCCCAGCACCGATTAGCAGCTCCTTGAGGGCATCGACCGTGTCGGTGTACTGGGAGAAGACGATCACCTGCTTGTAGCCCTGGGCCTGGAGTTCATCAATGGCCTCAAGGAACGCCGCCCCTTTGCTGTCGTAGCCCACCAGTGGGCGGGCCTGATCCAGCAGCACGCCGATGGCATCGAGTTCGCCCTGGAGCGAGGCCTCCTGGAAGGCGCTCTGCATGCCCTCAAGATCGAGGGTGAGTTCGCCGGTGAAGTCGTCGTCTTCGCTGGCGGCAGCGTCTTCCTCCAGCTGTTGCTGCTGGCCGGCCATCCGCTTCTCCAGGGTGGAAACCAGGGCGGCCACGCTGCTGGCGAGCCGGCGGCGGTAGATGGTCATCACGAAACCCACCGCCGATTTCTTCTGGCCGGTTGCCTGGGCGTACTGGGTGGAGATGAAGTCCTCCACGGCGTCATACAGCGCACGCTCCTGCGGAGTGCTCTCCAGGAAACGGTCGTCCACATGGCGGGTGCCGATGGCCAGATCCATCGATCCCTGCTGCTTGTAGGCCCGCAGCAGATTGCGGCTGTGGCGGGAGATCAGCCCCTGCACCGGGGTCCAACGTTTCGCCAGGGCCAGCGAGGCCTGGCGAATCTCGACGCTGAGATTGCGGCGGGAGAGGGGATCGGTGTCGTTGAGGGCCCGCAGAGCCTTGCGCTTGCGCAGCGGCGACCGCCGCAGATCTTCCGGCATCGCATTGCCCGGGGCATCGCCAAACGCCAACACGCTGCTGCGCCACAGTCCAGCCAGGTAGGACAGGGTGGCCTCATCCGGGTTCTCCTTTTCCACCCACTCGAAGAACCGCTCGAAGGCGTCTTCGGTCCACTCGGGGGGCATGCCCAGCAAGGCGAGCAGGTCCCACACCTCCAGCTCACTCACCTGCATCGGTGTGGCCGTGAGCAGCAGGAGACCGTTGGTGTGCTGACGCAAGTGCTGCATGAGCTGCATCAGGGTGTTGGGGCGGAGGCGCTCACCACCGTTGCTGCTGCTTTCCCGACGGGTGCGGGCGTGGTGGGCTTCATCGAGCACCACCAGGTCGTGGGGCTCGGCTTCCAGCAGATCCTTGTGGCGATCGCGCCGTCGCATCAGGTGGCTGGAGACCAGCACGAAGGGCTCCGTAGTCCAGGCATTGCGGCCCACGGGACGGGATTCGCCTTTGGGCCGCACGCAGGTGGCCTGCCACTCCAGGGCCTTGCCGCTGTAGATGGGCCAGTCGAGGCCGAACTTCTCGCGCAGTTCCCGCTGCCACTGCTTCAGCACCGAGGCTGGTGCCATCACCAACATCCGACGCGCGCGGCCACTCAACCAGGCCTGGCGCAGCAGCAAGCCGGCCTGCACCGTTTTACCGAGGCCCACCTCATCAGCGATCAGCAGCCTGGGCGGCCACTGCTGCCAGAGGCGCTGGAAGGCCCGCTGCTGATGGGGCCAGGGGGTGACGGCACTGGTGCCTTCTCCGACCCGTTCGGCTCCCGGCAGATCGCTGGCGGCGGCCTGGAGCACATAGCTCCAGACGATGCGGCGCCGTTCATCGATGTCGGGGACGATCTCAACGACGGGCTCTGGCTCCGGCGCAGGCAGATCCTTCAGGAAGGGTTTTAGGCGACGGGGCAGGGCCCCCTCGGCCGGTGCATAGATGGCCAGCTGCTGTCGAAAGGCCTCGGGCAGGGAGAAGGTGCGAACTCCGGGGTCCTCGTTTTGCCAGAGCCGCAGGAAGTGACGCTCCTTGGCATCCACCCGGCGCTCCTCACCCTTCCAGTTGCAAAACACATCGAAGGTCTCGTAGTTGGTGGTCCAGCCGTTGGGGGTTTCGTTGATGCTGCCGGTAAAGGCAAGCCGGTCGCCGGTGGAGTCTTCGATCACACCTTCCTTGGCGTGAAAGATGGCGCCATCGGTGCTGATCTGCCCGTCATGGACGGGCAGGCCGACGCGGATCTCAAGGTGGCCTTGATGCACCAGCCAGGCCAGGAGTTCAGCGCCCAGGTCAGCGGCGCTGCCATCCCCGGGCTGCACACCACGAAAGGGGAACTGGCGGCAGAGCTGCTGCTCCAGCAGTTGTTCAGGTGTTTGGCTGCTGCTAAGGGCTTGCAGATCCGCCCGACTCATGAAGAAACCAGTGATCAGGCGCATCTGGCCATGGCCGCAGCCATCCGGTGAGGCCAACACCAGCTGCTCCACCCCATCAAGCACCTGCAGCAGGGATCGGCTGGAGAAATAGCCGGTGATGCGCCAGTAGCGAATGGACTCTTGCAGGGCAGGGCGGTAGAAGCCCTCCAAGAGGTTGTCCTGAGAGCTGGTGAAGCTCTCGTGCCAGGTGTGATCGCGCAGGCGGGTCATGGCAAGGCTGGGGGTGGAAGCATCGCTTCGATTTCAGCCATTGAGCCGCAAGCCATGGGTGTAGGCCTGGTGCACCACGCTGCTATGCAGCCCCTGGCGCTGTTCCACCTGCGAACGAGAGAACAAGAGCAGGTCCACCGGGCGCAGGAGCTGGCTGAGGCGCCAGCGCAGGCGATCCAACACTTCAAACCGGTTGTGATGGCTGAGCCAATCGTCCGTCACCGTGATTAGGAGGTCGATGTCGGAATCAGGCTTGGCCTGCCCGCGGGCATGGGAGCCGAACAGGCGCACCTCGGCCTCCGGGATCTCCTCGCGGATCTGTGCAGCCATCTGCCGCAGCAGGGCTTTGTTGACGGATACGAGGGGGGTTCTGGTCATGACTGCTCTCCCACCTTCAGGATGCCTCAGCCAGTTCCGCCAGCACCAGCTCCAGCTGCTTGGGCGCCGGCACCTGCTCGGCCAGGGCCAGGCGGCGCAGGTTTTCCAGCGCCTCAAAGTCGGACGCGGCAGGGGCAGCTGCCTTCACGGGATCGAAGCCGGTGTAGCGGGCGGAGAGGGGCAGCACTTCGAGCA
>Ga0209088_10001885_pt1 | contig 13260 bp, 15 predicted proteins | sample S_140625_EF_Meta_FD_187324 | JGI IMG/M metagenome (GOLD analysis project Ga0209088, IMG submission 187324) | Freshwater microbial communities from Lake Simoncouche, Canada to study carbon cycling - S_140625_EF_MetaG (SPAdes) (version 2) | ecosystem: Environmental > Aquatic > Freshwater > Lake ...
TTGGGCAGATTACCGAACACAAATCTTGGTTACACCCATGGCCCATTGTCAGGTGGCGGGGGACGTGGTGACAAAGTTGAAATGAATACACCACATAATGCCGAGTACCACATTTATGCCGTTGATTGGTTGCCTGACCAAATTCGTTATTACTTAGATGGTGTGCCATTTGTAACGGTCGATAAGACTGATAAAGACTGGGTTTACGACCATGAGTTCTACATCATTATTAACCTCGCTATGGGTGGAATTCTCGGCGGCGAGATTGCGCCTAATCTAAAGCAGACATCAATGGCTTTCGATTACATTAGGGTTTACTCAATAAATGGTATCGGTGAAGTAATTAAGCACTAGCTATTAGCACTTCACCAACACCATCAATCATAAAATGCTTAATGTGACCAATTTCCAAGGTACTAGTTTGCAATAGCGGATCTACTTCGCCCACGAACCAACCACCTATTGCCTGATTAATAATGAGGTAAAAATAGTCATTAAACGGCCATGCCTTATCAGTAAAGTCTCCCTGGTTGCGGGTAAATTTCTGGAATGGCTGATCATTGAATAGCCATTCAATTGAATCCTCCTGCCAATTGATTGCAAAACGATTGAAGTTTTGCGATAAATCATCGGCGCTCTCGTGGAATCCAGTGATTCCAAACTCACCGGCATAACCTGTGGCATGAAGTGTTCCTTGAATAGTATTTGGCTTTGCACCGTTACCTTCAAATAGGTCGATCTCGCCACACTCTGGCCAGGCAGTGCCTTCCGAGATATTTTTACCTAATAACCAGAGCGCAGGCCATGTGCCTACTCCCTTGGGCATCTTGGCGGAAATCTCTAAATACCCGTATTTGAAAAAGACCTTTTGGTTGGTATGGATTTTCCCGCTGGTCCACTCTGCTGGTCCGTAATATGCGGCGATCTCTGTTTCGCCATTTTCTCGAGCCGCGGTAATAGTTAATCCATTGTTTACAGATAGGGAGGCGGTCACATAAAACTCGCGTTCGTGATTTCCCCAGCCCACTAAGCCATGTTGTGAGCCATCACCTAGGTCAGGAGTCCAAAAATCGGAATTAGGCTGCCCGTCTGGCGTAGGCAGAAACTCCTCAGACCAAAGCAATGTTTTCTCTTTTGAACTAAACATTTTGGCCTCCAAATAGGATAGGGTCTGACTATATGAAACCGCTTTCAAAGGCGGTTTATAGGGCTCCTATGTGAAAGTATAGGGGTAGAAATTGCCGAAACGGAGTTCAATTTTTATGTCTAACGTTTTTCCAGATGACTTTCTTTGGGGAACTGCAACTGCTAGTTACCAAATCGAAGGTGCGGCACAACTCGATGGCCGTGGCGTAAGCATTTGGGACACCTTTAGTAAAACTCCAGGCAAAGTTGTAGGCAGTGATAACGGAGACGTGGCATGTGATCACTACCATCGCTATCCAGAAGATATTGAAATCATGAAAGATCTAGGCGTTAAGGCATATCGTTTTTCAATTGCCTGGCCAAGGCTATTTCCGAACGGAGATGGAGTTCGTGAAGAACGTGGCTTTAATTTTTACAATAGTTTAATTGATTCACTAATTGAGGCTGGCATCGAACCAATGGTTACTTTGTACCATTGGGATCTACCACAAAAACTTGAGGATGCAGGCGGTTGGGCTAACAGAGCAACTGCAGAGGCATTTGCTGATTATGCACTAGCTTGTGCCGAGGAGTTTGGCGATCGAGTTAGCAATTGGATAACGCTGAATGAACCTTGGTGTGTTGCATGGCTAGGTTACTCAATCGGAGTTCATGCACCTGGCAAAAAAGATCATGCACTTGCAATTGCAGCATCGCATCACACTGCTCTTGCTCATTCAATGGCAACTCGAGCAATTAAAAAAATTCGCCCAAATGCTCAAGTTGGCCTTACAGTGAATATGACAAACCACAATTTGGAAAGCCCTGAAAATTCAGAGTTAGTGACCTTGAATGCTTTACTAGATTCAAACATAAACCGATGGTGGATTGAAGCAATGCTTTATGGCAAGTATCCAACTAACATTCTTGAATACTACGGACAAGCACTAACTGATGTAATTCTTCCGGATGATCAGGAATTGCTAAAATCAAAGCCTGATTACCTGGGTATCAATTACTATTCTGATTCATTCTTACGCAATCCACGGCCAGAAGATTTGATAGATAACGGCCCTGGCATTTTCCCATTCCCACAAAAAGGCGATAATTCACCGCCTGCAGACCTGGCTAACTCGCTTACTGCGATGGGTTGGGTTGTAACACCTGAAGGTTTAGGCAACTTGGTATCTCGAGTACATCGTGATTACCCAGAAATTCCTTATCTTATGATTACCGAGAACGGCTCATCTTATGAAGATGTAGTTGAGTCCGATGGAAGTATCAACGATGTCGAACGCACTTCTTACTTGGTCCGCCATCTTCAGTCTCTACAAAAGGCCATAGCTTCTGGCGTACCCGTAAAGGGCTACTTCGCTTGGTCGCTACTTGATAATTTTGAGTGGGCTGAAGGCTATGCCAAGCGTTTTGGTTTAGTCCGAGTTGACTACAAGACCCTTGTGCGAACACCTAAGTTGAGTGCAAAGAAGTACAAGCAAATAATTGCCGCAAATAGCAGTGACTAACTTTTAGCAGTTGACTCTCTGGCTACTAGCTTTACTGGCAACATTTTCTTTGAAACTACAGAACCGCTCAAAGCTGCAACCAGCATGTTTGCTACCTCAGCGCCTAATTCGCGTGTGGGTTGATGAATACTAGAAAGTGCCGGAACTGAGCGAGTAGCAACTGGTGAATTATCGAAACCGATTACCTTTACTTGCTTTGGTACTGCAATTTTATTTTGTAGCAAAACATTTATAGCACCAATTGCGCTTAAATCATTTCCCGCAAAGATTCCATCAAAAGGTATTTTCTTCTTAAGAAATTCACGAACAACTTCTTCGGCTTTCGAAGTTGAATAGTCACCAGTTAAAACTGAAGCTGGTGAAATCTCTCGTCCAGCTTCTGACATAGCTTTTTCAAAACCTTCAAATCTATCGCGTCCAGACTGCAGTTTTAAATCACCGGTTATTGCAATAATTTTCTTACATCCTTGTGAGATTAAATGCTTAGTAGCTAGATATCCACCTTGCACGTTATCTACGTCTACGTAAGGAAATTTGTCGGAACCTCCTAAATCACCACCGAAAACTACTGATACACCCTTGGGAAGTAATCGTTCGAAACTCTTTACCGAACGGTGCCAACTAAACATCGCGATTCCATCGACTTGAGCTTTTCTTAGCGATTCAAAGAGAGAGTCTTCGCTACCAGTTTTTGGGCGGATAAGAAGAAGCGGCTGCATGCCTGCATCAGAAATTGCTGTTGTGAAACCTTGAACCACCAGACCCCAGAATGGGTTTAGAAAGAACTCTTCGCTGGACTCTTCAAGAACTAAGGCAACTAAGCCACTGCGTCCACCTGCCAGTCTGCGAGCGGTGGTATTCGGGACAAAGTTGTACTTCTTGATTGCTTTGCGGACAGCTTTTTCAGTTTCCGGAGAAACTTTGGCACTGCCATTAATAACCCGCGAAACCGTGGCACGACTAACCCCGGCAGTTTCAGCAACTAAGTCGATAGTCACTTCAACGCTTCGGGACGCGCTCTTTGTAGCCATTGGGTAATTCTAGGTGAATTAAAGCGATGTGGCTATAAAAATATTTGCCAGTGTTAAAGCTATGAGTCCGGCCCATATGCCCGTTGAAACTTCAGACTTCTTATTGTTTTTAATTGTTAGAGCCAAAATGATCAGGAGAACAACGAACTTAATCCCAACTTTTCCATGATCAAGTGCTTCGTATTTAGCTGGGTCTGTGGCATGTAGCGTTGTATCAATTCCTACCAACGCGATTCCGGCAACAAGCGCAGTTAGCATGGAATGCAGGAAGCCCACGTGGATTGATTTCTTGGACTTAGGCAGTTGGGTTAGGAGAAGTACTAGGCCGCCCACCACAGAAAGAATATGGATAACTAGAAAAATTGTTTTAACAGTGCTCATTTGAAAAGAATAGAGGTCAGTTGCACAAATGTGTGACTGATTCTGGGAATTAGAGAGCATAATTTAGATATGGCAACCACTAAGAAAGCTCCAGTAAAAAAAGCAGCAGCCAAGGCTCCTGCAAAAGCTCAATTGGTTCAACCAATCTATCAACAATCAAGAATTGATTGGCGTTCGCTTTATCTCTACGCCGTCTGTCTAATCACGCTTATGGTTTGTCTATTTTCGCTGGTCTCATTTATTAGAAGTGGCGTCAATGTTGCCTATCCAGATCCAGCATATGTCGATCCTTATGCAACAGCGCCGAAAGTTAATTCTGCGGTAATTGCGGCTCAAGTTAAAGATCAGAATCAGCGCCAAGCTGTAAAGAGCATGATTGATGCGGTTACAACTTTGATAATTGCTGGCCCACTTTATTTATATCACTGGCGTTTAGCTCGCAAATAATCATTCGAATGCATAAATCTAAGTACGCACTGGTTGTTTCAGCACTCTTACTCGCAGGAGTAGTTCCAGCACAAGGCGCACTTAAAATTGTGAAGATTTATGATGGCGATACTGTAACCATGGCAGATGGCATGAAGATTCGGCTATTGCAAATTGATGCACCTGAACTTGCTGAAGGCGAATGCTTTGCCCAAGAATCCAAGGCCACACTTGTAAGTTTATTAGCAAAAAAAGGAACGGTTACGTTGAAGGCTGATCCAGCATCAGCCTCATATGATCGTTATGGCCGAGCATTGCGATACATCTTTGTGGGCAAAATAAATGTGAATCTCGAAATGGTAAAACTTGGAGCCGCTGCTCCATATTTCTATCAAGGTGAAAAAGGCATCTATTCGGCTGCGCTCTTAAAAGCGGCACAAGATGCCAAGTTTTATAAAACTGGTTTGTGGAAAGCTTGTCCGGGCACGCAGTTAACACCAACTAAGGCAATCACTACTTACAAAGCCGCCGGAACACCAGTCGCTACTTCTATTGCTACTCCAGTCACGGCGCCAAGTGCTACAACTGGTTGTGACCCGAACTATGCTGGTTGCGTTCCGCTTTATCCGCCTGACTTGGATTGCAGTGATATCAAAGCCCTTGGTTTAGCACCGGTTACCGTGCTTGGAAAAGATCCGCATAAGTTAGATGGTGACGGCGATGGAACAGCTTGTACTAGCTAGCTCTAGTACTAGCTAGGTATTGAGCTGCAAATAACCAATTTCGTCAGTTCTCGCCCGTAAGATCGGCTTAATGAGATTAGATGCCCGAGCTTCGCTGCAGTGCCATGAATATCTGCACAAGTCATTTGCCCCTGCCTGTTTTGATTTGAGTGAGCGCGCACCCGAATCCGAAATGATGCGCGAGCTCAAGCGTCAAGGAGATGTGCATGAAGCTCGCACCCTCGATAATTTATTGAGCAAGAACCTTGATATTTTGGTAATCAATAAGGATCAAGGCGAAATTGAAAAAGAACTAACTACCGCTGAAGCCCTAGTAAATTCAACTGCTCAGATCATTGTTGGGGCTTGGATAAGCTCAGTTTGCGAAGAAAAAATTGCTGAACTAACTGGGCGAGCACCGGCTAATGATCCCGATCGAGTTAGTCGCCCCGATTTATTGATTCGGGTTGGCGAAGGCGCAGATGGAAAACCTCGCTGGGCGCCAGTGGATATTAAAAGCCACGAACCAATTAATGAAAATAAGTCGAGCAAAATTTATTTATCAACTTGGGATTCCTTACTTCCAGCAGCCGGAACTGAGACTATTGCTCGGCTTGATTTAGAGGATGCTGCACAGCTTGCGCATTATCACGAACACTTACGCACTCTTGACTTGGCGACCGATGAAGGTTATGTCGGAATCGTTGGCCGCGATATCGAAACTATTGTGTGGACAAAACTAGCCGAGATCGCAATTGGCTTGGCTGGTAAAGATGGCGATGCCGGCACTGACTATTTATTTAAATTCGATGCCGCGAAGCAAGTAGTAACTGCCGCACAAGCGCGACAAAAAGATCCTTCGTTGCCACCTGCAGCATTCTCGGCACTTGATGGTGATAAAAAATTTGGTTGTGCCGCATGTACTTTCCAGATTATTTGTGAGCGCGAACTAAAAAGTCACGATGGTGGTGCCGGCCACGTTACGTTGCTTGCCGGCGTGACTAAGAATGTTCAAGCTAAATTCTTTCCTGAGATATCGAGTATTAGAGAATTGGCAAACGCTGGCGGACTGCCTAGTAAAGCCGCAAAATTCCAAATTCAAGCTCAAGCATGGGCAAGTAATAAAGCAATCTTGCTTGATCCTGATACCGTTTTTATGATTCCTGAATTTGATATTGAAATTGATATCGACTTAGAGAACAGCATGGCAGTTTTTCAAGATGTTGGTCTCACCGAAGTAGAAGGAAAAGATCGGGTTTATCTCTACGGTTTTGGAATCCACGATCGTACCTTGAACAAGGATTGGCATAGTGCGAAATTTGATTCATTTGCTGATTACTCAAATACCGAAGAAGGCGAATATCAGTTACTGCTTAAGATGTGGAACTTTCTAAAAAAACAAGTGGAACAAGCTGAATCTGTTGGAAAATCCTTAGGTATTTTCCACTACAGCAGCCATGAAAAAACATGGTGGCGTAACTTTGCGCGAAATCACGAGAGTAAAGCCGGGGTACCAACTCTTGAAGAAGTTGATGACTTCACGAGTAACTACTTTGTTGACTTACTCGATTATTCAAAACAAGTTGCGCTGGGAACAACGGGTTATGGAATTAAAAAGTTAGCCCCCAAAGCTGGCTTTAATTGGCAAGTACAAGATCCCGGGGGCGCACTATCGCTCTTGAAATACAAAGATGCAGTTGATCCGAATAAGTCACGAGATGAGCAACAAGAAGCCATTGATTGGCTGTATTCCTATAACCTCGACGACGTACGTGCTACTTTTGCGGTTCGCCATTACCTACGTAATTTAACTTTTTAGTACTGCCTGTGCGATTTTAAAATCACGCTCAAAGACCATCAGCGCTGGGCCATCGTAAGTTTGGGTCAGATTAACTCGAATATCAGCAGCAATAAGTTTCTGCTTTAGCATCTCGGCTTCGATGTAATTCTTAGGCGTAGGTAACGCGACTAATAGCCCATATTGATCTTTCTTGCCGGCCTGATCTGGCGTACTAATGAACTTCTTGTCTTTGTTGCGATTTCCAAAAGCCCATTTTAAAAGTAGCGCCAAAAAAGCCAGTGCGAAAAAGCCCCCAAATGATGAGAGAAAGAGCCCGTTATTGATTCCACCCAGCATGCAGAAAGGATATTAGACCTGATAATTTTCTGCAGGACGAGTAATCTGCGCAGATGAGTTCATATCTTTCAGCCCACGAAACCATAGCTGCCATTCGAAGTGACAAAACTACAGCTGCGCAATTAGCCAAAGAAGCGCTTGAGCGTATTCAAAGTGTTGATCAATCTGGTTATGAACTAAATAGTGTGCTCGCAGTTTCAAAGAACGCTCTAAGTGATGCCATGACAATTTCAAAGGACTTGCCACTTGCAGGAATACCAATTCTGATCAAAGACAATATTCAAGCAGTTGGTTTACCGGGAACTGCTGGATCAAAGGCGCTAGAGAACTATCCAGTTAAGCAGGATTCAGAATTAGTTACTCGCTTGCGCGCTGCCGGAGCCAACATAATCGGTGCGACGAATTTGTCGGAATGGGCAAATATTAGATCTTCGAAGTCAACTAGTGGTTGGTCTGCAGTTGGTGGACTAACTGCCAATCCTTGGATTCACAAACATAGTGCGGGCGGATCTTCATCTGGTTCCGGATCTGCAATTGCTGCCGGCTTAGTTTCGTTGGCCGTTGGTACCGAAACCGATGGTTCAATCGTTTGCCCAGCATCGCTAAACGGTTGCGTTGGAATTAAACCAACTGTCGGTGCTGTTTCTCGAGTTGGAGTTGTGCCAATTAGCGACGCACAAGATTCGCCTGGGCCAATGGCTCGTAGCGTTGTTGATGCTGCGCTATTGCTTGAGGCTCTCTCCGGAATGACTGGGCTTGTCGCTGCTGCTAATTCAAATCAGCCGCTTCGTATCGGCATCGTGAAGTCTTGGTTAACCGGCGATGCTGGCACCGATCAACTTTTTGAAGCAGCGGTTAGCGCATTAGCTAAAACAAATTTAGCGCTTGTAGAAATCAAAGTTTCAGCCCCAGCAGAATCAATTGGTAATGATGAATATGAATGTTTACTGCACGAGTTAGTCGATGATTTAGGCACTTATTTACCGGGTCGTACCGATGGCGAACTGGTTTCATTGGCTGAAGTTGTTAAGTTCAACTTAGCTAATGCTGAAACCGAGTTGAAACATTTTGGCCAAGAGTTATTTGATGCCGCTCTCGAACTAGGTGGTCGCGCACGTGCATATAACCGCAAGCGTTCTCGTAATTTGTTATGGGCTACTCAAACACTAGATAACGCACTCAAAGATGTTGATGTATTGATTGGCGCTTCATATTCACCAGCCTGGGAAAGCACGCTGGGCAAGGGTGATGACTATGGCCAGAATAGTTGGATCACAATGGCCCCAGCTATCGCAGGTTATCCAATTGGTTGCATGCCAATGGGAGTTACCGACGGTTTACCTGTTGGCCTAGGCGTTGTAGCTCGCGCAAATGATGAAGTCAGATTAGTTTCGGCCATGGCGCAAATCGAAGCGCACTTGGCCATTGGTGTTTTACAACCAACCTTCACTAAATGAGATCGGTAAACTCACCAAGTGAATGATTTCTTAGTTGTTCTAGACTTTCTATCAACTTTTGCATTCGCGCTAGTAGGTGCCCGTCTTGCAGCAAGCCGCTTCATGGATTACGGCGGCATTCTTTTTGTGGCCTCGGTTGCAGCGCTAACTGGTGGAACATTTAGAAACTTAGTTCTAGATATTCCACTCACTTGGGTTGAGAAGCCTTACTTACTTGGCGCTGTTCTCCTAGCTGTCTTACTTACGATCGTCTTTAAGTGGTCTAACGAAGTTGGCAAATTTGTTCTCTTCATTGATTCGGTTGGCTTAGGAGTTTCAACTGTTGCCGGAACGGCTCTTGCACTTGATTTAAATTTAGCTGCAATCCCAGCAATTTTGCTCGGGCTACTAAGCGCCGTACTCGGCGGATTAACTCGCGATTTACTCGCTCAAGTTCCACCAGTATTGCTCCACCGGGAAACAAATGGCACTGCCTCTTTCATCGGGGCTAGTGCGTTGGTTATTGCAGTTGAGGTGGGCGCTAGCCAAGAACTAGCCTCTGCGATTGGATTCGTGCTGGTAATAGCAATCCGGCTAATTTCAATAAAGCAAAACTGGAACCTACCTAGAATAAAACGTTAGTATTTTTGAATCAAACCTTATGCTTGCCGAATAACTTTAATTTACGTAGGGCTTTATTGGTAATCTTCGCTCCGATTACTCCGCGTTTTGGTTCAGTTAGGTATTTAAAAAACATAGCACTTTCGACTACATCACCAACTTCTTCAGGCGCCCAATCAAGTTCTTTCGCTAAGTCAAGTACTGGAACTTGCGAACCCGCTTTGACGGTGCGGTCATAAAGAAAGGCAATCTCGAGAATCAATTCGTGGTTATCTAAATCGGGATAGAGCATTTTGGCTCGCTCTAACGAGAAATCAATAATCTCAAAATCCATGCCTCCAACCTAGATCTTCCTACCGACAAAACTTGTTTTCAGCCTCTTAAGCCTCAGCTAAACGGGCTTTAACCATTGCCTGTAGCAACTTTGCATCAACGTCCCAGTTATTTGGCACTGCAATCATTTTCTTAGTCACCCGATACTCAGTTAACTTAGGGCGGAACTTATCTAGTACGTCAGTGCTCCAAGGCGCAATCGAGATATGGTTCTTAGAAACTGAAGCACCAAACACATACATGGTGCCCTTTCGCAGCATTGGTTGATTCCAAGCAATCACAAGTTCTAGCTCTGGATACTTATCTGTAATCGCCTTGATCATCTTCTTAATAGTCTTAGCCTGTGCTGGATCAATACTCTTGAAATACTGCGCTGGGGTTTCATGCCTACGCGCAGATGTTGACCCGCGCGAATACATCACCAACGCATTGGCATGTGCTTGCGAAAAGCCATAGTTCTCTCGTAAATGCACAATCTGTTCTGGATATTTTTTGCCTTCAAGGGCTGCCATAACGTTGAACCAATATGACATTTTCTCGCCATATTTCTTTTCAATCGCGGGAAAATGCGCCTCGCGACTTGGGTCCTTGGTAGCCATGGCCAAAGTTTAATGCGTAAGCCTAGTAAGTGGAATCCACCTCAAATCAACGGAATTAACTATTGCTATTTGCCTTGCTTGAGAGCACCATGGACAAACTTCTAGTGAAGGGTGCCAAATGAAAATCAGTAGCATTATTAAAGGCAAGCGAGTTGAGACTATTTCGGCGAGCGCCAGCATTCAAGATCTCGTCAACTCTTTAAATACTCACCACATAGGGGCTTTGGTCGTTTCTAATGATGGCAAGCGCATCGATGGAATTGTTTCTGAACGCGATGTGGTGCGGGCTATGCCCGGAAAACTAGATCAACTTGGTGGCATGCATGTTCGCGACATCATGACAGTCGTGGTTCACACCTGCACGCCTGATTCAACATTTGCCGAACTTATGAAAACGATGACCGAACATAGAATTCGCCACGTTCCTGTTGTTGAAAGTGATGGCAAGCTTATATCTCTGGTCTCAATTGGTGATGTAGTTAAGAATTATGTCAGTGAACTTAGTTCAGAGAGTCAAGCCTTGCGTGATTATGTAGCCAGTGGAAACTAGCTAATTCGCCCCGTTGATAACATCCAATAGAATTCATAGATGAAGAAGTTAAAAGGTTTACTCAAAGCTGCCCACTTCGGACCGACCCTTATTGTCACGGCAATTTCCTATGCTTTCGCAACGTACTATTGGTGGGAAGGCCCGGCTTACGTAATTGCCTTTGGCGTATTTACGGGCCAACTCGTAGTCGGTTGGAGTAATGATCTCTACGATTTCGCTGATGACTTAAATCATCAGCGCACCAAGAAACCGTTAGTTTCTGGGTTAATTACCAAAGAGTATTTGCAAAAGTGGTTGCGCTTTATGGTGCCTTTTTCTTTCGTCGCAAATCTGTTGGGCCCACTTGGAATTAAAGGTGGTTCGGTTTACATGTTAGGTATCGCTTGCGGTGTTGCGTATAACTTCTATTTCAAATTCTCGGCACTTTCGCCGCTGCCTTATGCCATTGCCTTCGCAGCCCTTCCATCATCAGTTGCAATATCCAAAGATGTTAAGCCACCTTTGTGGATGTTAGTTGGGGGAGCGCTATTTGGCATGGCTGCTCACTTCATAAATGTCATAAAGGATATGGATCAAGATCAAGCCAGCGGAATCAAGGGACTGCCACAGCGGCTTGGTAAAGCTAAATCAATCGCAGCAGCAACAATTCTCATTGTCTTAGGGGTAGCCGCTTTAATCGTTTTCTAAATGTCAGTAACACAGAGTAGTTTCAGGCCATGTTCGAAATCTTCTTATTTACGGTATTTATCTATCTTCTCTTCCGCGCGCTTTTGAAATCCTTTATCAGAATAGCTTCTCGCTTTAGTAAGCCGCGCACTCTTGATGCTGAATTACGCCAATTAATCGAGAGTTCAAGTGATAACACCGCAATTGCGCTAGAAATCAAGACTTTTTTATTAGACATAATTAATGACGCTAAAAATGATCGTGAGAAATTTTCTGATCCACGAATTAATCAGGCCCAAGGCATTCTCGATCGCGCCGGGCCATCTGCCTTCTACTGGATGACTGAAATATCGGCGCAACTCTGCCTGCTGGCATCGGCGCAAATCAACGGAATTCCCACGAATGTAACGGTCGAATTAGGCGGCAGTGCGACCCCTGAAGAGATTGTGCGAATCGTCGTAAAGGTCTAAATCTTGCCTTGCTCTAGCCCGCTAAGTACTTCCTGCGCCCTAATCTTGAGCTCTGGCAGGTCAGTTAAGCGGTTAAGACCAAAGACTTGCTGGCTCATGCGGTGATTCTTAACAAAGTTTTCTTTATGACGATCTAGGAAATCCCAGTAGAGAGTTGTAAATGGGCACGCTGTCTCGCCGGTTCGTAATTTGGGGTTATAAACGCAAGGTTTGCAGTAGTTAGACATCCGTGAAATATAAGCTCCGCCTGCGGCGTACGGCTTGGTCATCATTTGTCCGCCATCGGCATGTACACCCATGCCAATTACATTTGGAACCATTACCCATTCACTGGCATCGATGAAAACTTCACGCATCCACTCCAGAAATTCCTGCGGGTTGGTGCCAGTAATCAGTGCCAGATTTGAAAGCAACATCAGTCGTGGAATGTGGTGCACCCATGCCCGATCATTAATGTCGCTTACGGTTTGCTTAAGGCAATTCATCTGGGTTGCAGCCGGATCGTTGAATAACGGCAGCAGCTTGCGATCGGCCTTTAACTGATTGTTATCGCGGTAATCAGGGCCCAGAAACCAATACATGCCATTTACATATTCGCGCCAGCCAATGATTTGGCGGATGAAACCTTCGGCCGATTCGATCGGAATTCGTCCGCTATCGAAAGCCTTAATCGCAGCGCTAATGACTTCGCTGGGGTGCAAAAGACCGTTATTTAAATATGGCGAAAGGAGCGAGTGATGCAGTGCCCAGTTATCAGTCGTCATCGCATCTTCGAGTGGGCCAAATTCAGCAAAGTGGTTAGCAATGAAGTTTTCCAACTGATTTAGAGCGCCTTGCCGAGAAGTAGCCCACAGGGTCGTCATTTCGTGGCCAATTTCGGCCGCTACCTGGCGATCGATCTCATCACGCTCATGTTCTAGATATAAAGGGCCTTCATATTTTTTGGGCGGCGGCAAACGGTTCTCTTTATCAAAGTTCCAGGCCCCACCAGCCGGCTCGCTGCCATCCATCAGAATGTTAAGCCGGGCACGTTGCTTTCGGTAGAAGCTTTCCATGAGGTAGCTCTTTTGACCCTCTGCCCAACTCTGGAAAAGGGGTCTAGGCGTCAAGAAATAGTCATTTTCAATGAATTTCACCCCAAAAGCCGCTAAAGCCGCAAATTGCCTAAATGAGGAAGGCTCGGCGCAGATAATCGGTAGGCCGGCGTATTTGGCCTGAACCGCTTCGAGCCCCGAAACCG
>Ga0209088_10001889_pt1 | contig 13252 bp, 12 predicted proteins | sample S_140625_EF_Meta_FD_187324 | JGI IMG/M metagenome (GOLD analysis project Ga0209088, IMG submission 187324) | Freshwater microbial communities from Lake Simoncouche, Canada to study carbon cycling - S_140625_EF_MetaG (SPAdes) (version 2) | ecosystem: Environmental > Aquatic > Freshwater > Lake ...
GCCCGTTCGAGCCTTATTTTGTTAAGTTCAAAGGCTCTACGCTAAGACCATCTAATTAATAACCTTTAGACTTAAACGGTCGCGTAGGGTCACGCGCCCCTACCCGTGTCCCCTCAATTTTTACTACCTCCCCAACGCTGCTTTCACCAATTGATCAGCAGTGGCGCCTGAGCCGAGTTTAAGGACAGCCGCACGAACAGTTTTATCAGCATCAACCGCCTTGTTACCCAGAGCAATTAAAGCCGCTACCGCGTCGGATACCGCGGAAGGTTGGACACCCGAGGGCAGACTTGCACCCACCGCTGAGGTACCGGAACCGGCGCCTACTTTATCGCGTAGTTCGATCACTAAACGCTCAGCAGTTTTCTTACCGATACCAGGACATTGAGATAGAAGTGCTACATCACCGCGGGTAATCGCATCGCACAATACAGGCAAGGAGAGGCGACTTAAAATCGTGAGCGCTAATTTCGGACCCACCCCCGAAACTTTTTCGACCAGCAGACGGAAAAAATCGCGCTCTTCGGGAACAGCGAAACCATACAGCGCTTGGCCATCTTCACGAAACGCATGATGAATTAATAAAAATATTTCTGAACCGACTTTCGGTAGACGTTCAGCTGTCGTTACGGGAATATTTACTTCATAACCCACGCCAGCAGATTCAATCACCACGCGAAGCACCGTGGCTTCAATTAATTTACCGCGAAGGGAAACTATCATAAGGTCGGATTAGAAATAATGCTGATTAGGACCGGACTTCGAGAATAAAACCTTTGAGGTAACGACTTTCCGGGAAATTTAAGAGAATCGGGTGGTCCGAAGGTTGCGACACACGATCGAGTAAGATGGCCTGACGGCGAGCATCCCGTGCTGCCGATTCTATTACGTCGAAATACATTTCATCGGAGATGCGATGCGAGCAGGAGTAGGTCGCTAAAATACCTTTGGGTGAAAGCAGACGAAGAGCTCTCAAATTAAGTTCGTTGTATCCGCGCATCGCTCCGTCGACCGACTCCTTACTGCGGGCGAATGGCGGCGGATCCAAGATAATCAAATCAAAGGTCATTTCGCGGTTAGCACCAAACCAATCAAAAACATTGGCGACTTCGAAAGTCGCATTGAGCTGATTACGCTCCGCGGCCAGCTGAGCAGCTTTAATAGCGTCTTCCGATGAATCCAAGCCCAGCACCGAGAGAGCTCCGGCTTTTGCGCAGGCTAAGCCGAATCCACCCTGATTACAAAAAGTGTCGAGCACGCGACGACCTTTCGCGAATTGAGCGATGTGGGCATGCTGTTGGATTTGATCGAGATACATTCCCGTTTTCTGACCACCTACTAAATCAACACGGACTTCAATATCACCCACTTTCATCCAGCACGGTTCGAGTGGGTTGCCCGAGGCGGTTGTGATGCTACTCTCTAAGCCCTCACGTTTTCGAACCGATGCGTCGTTACGAATCACGATTTCGCGCGGCTGCAACTCACGCTTCAAGCAGTCGATAATTTGGGGCAAGCGTTGATCGATGCCAAAAGTGAGAGCCTGGACCGAGAGTAAATCATTGTAACGATCCACGACTAGACCTGGTAAATTATCAGCTTCGGACCAAACCAAACGACACAGTGGTTGATTATTACGACGGCGAATCGCTGCGACAATCAGTTCATCAAGCAACGGGCCGTCTAACGAAACCAATCGATGCGAATAACGACGCCAGGCAATTTGCGACTTACTACTCCAGAGACCAGAACCTAGACTTTGGCCTTTAAGATCAAGGAGTTCCACACACTCACCCGATTTAGGCAATGGGCCGTTGGTAATAATTTCCCCGAGAAATGCCCAGGGGTGACCAAAAAGAACGCGAGCCGGAGGGCCCGCTTTAAGGCGGAGAGTTTGAAGCATTTTAATTTACAGCCCTAAGTTTGGGCGTGATCCATAAAATTGTGAGTGCGACCGGCAACCATGCAGCAACCACCGGCGGAAGTGCTCCGCTGTTACCCAAAGCATAACACAGTGCTGAAATGAAATAAAACAGAAGAAATAATCCGAATGTTTTAGCCACGCCGACCATCGGGCTGACCCGACCTCCGACCACCGAGAAGGGAATAGCCACGGCAATCACCACCAAACAGATGGCGGGTGCAGCCAGAATAGAGTGATAGCGCATCGCGTAGGCAGCATTACGTCCAACCGCATTGCTACCCGTGTGATCCACGAAGCGATTCACTTCGCGGAACGATAAAGTATCGGGATCGCGTTTCGCAAAAAGCATCACCTCAGGGTCCTCATCATAATCGGGAATATTTAATTCCTTAAAACGTGGTTGGGATAAAAGAGAGCCTGTTTCAGCGTTAAATTTCAAATCGCGACCCTCTTTGAAAATCCAGACCCATTGATTATTTATTTTTTTAAATTCCGCAAAGTCAGCCTTGATACTACGAGTGCGACGACCCTTTTCGTCGAACGAATCTATGGACACCTCGAAAGCTTGTCCGGTACTCAAACCCAGGCGGGTAATCAGCCAAAAGCGATGCTTCTTGGTATTTTCGAACGAGACGAAGTCGGACTGGCCTGAAGGCAGTACCGTCACACCTTTTGACTTCAGCGCATTAAACTGTTCACGTTCGAGCAGATTACTTTGTGCTTCAATCACATCAGGCACGAACACAGCGTTAAGCAAAATAAGTAGAGCGGTAAAAAATCCGCCGACCCACCAAAGCGGAGCGGTGATTCTTGCGATGCCCACTCCGGCGGCACGCAATGCAGCGAGCTCTTGATTGCGATTCATCGTCGTCAGAACAAACACCGTGGAGACCATCAACGAAATCGGCACAATCGTCGAAATTCGTACCACGATGCTGTAAGAAAAATATATAAGGATATTAAGAACCGAGGTTTTCAGATTAATGAATTCTGGAATCCAATTATAGGCCTCGGATATAATGAGAATTCCGCAAAAACTCGCAAAGCAGAGGCTGAAAACCTTGGCCCATTCTGAGAGAATATAACGATCGAGTAAACGCACCGCTCTCGATGTCAGCAGAGTCGCCCCAGCCAGCAATCCCAAAGGTTATCGAGTGAACGGGCGGTGGGGCGGCAAAACCATTGCTCCAGGCCGACAAACCGTCCATTTATTCAATTAATATCATTTTTGAGTGTTTTCCCCTTGCCCCCGAACACTCCAACCCTTTTCTCCACCTTTCCACTTCTTACGGACATGACCCAGCACAATAGTTTCAAATCAAGCGCCAGTTCAGCTGGTGCCAAACGTAATGTACTCAAACGCTTCGAGCGCGTTGAGTTACTCAAGAAACGCGGCGTCATCAAGGACATCAAACGCGTTACTAAACTTCCTAAGACCAAACCAGAAGCTTAAGTCCGGGTCGCACCCTTTTGCGAAAAGCCCGCCTGGACATTCCAAGCGGGCTTTTTTGTTTTAAGGCCAAAACCCACGCTCGCCTAGCCCTCCTCTTTTTCTCATCCTTCATCTAATACCTTCGGCATATGCAAAACTCTGGCTCCAAATACCGTCCCTTCCAAACGGTGCGTTTAGAAAAACGCCAATGGCCCGACGCGTCAATCACCCAGGCCCCTCGCTGGTGCTCGGTCGATTTACGCGACGGTAACCAAGCTTTAGCGATCCCTATGAACGTCTCCGAAAAATTGGAGATGTTCAAAATGTTATGCGATATCGGCTTTAAGGAAATTGAAATTGGGTTCCCTTCCGCGTCCGACACGGAATTTGCTTTCACGCGCGAGTTGATTGAGAAAAAGTTAATTCCGAACGATGTTTCCGTTCAGGTCTTAGTTCAGGCTCGCGAACATTTAATCCGTCGTACCATCGACTCCTTAAAAGGTGCCCATCGTGCCATCGTTCACCTCTACACTCCGACCAATCCCGCTCAACGCGAAATCGTTTTCGGCTTATCCAAAGAAAAAGTCTTAGAAATGGCCGTAGCCGGCACGCAATTAGTTCGTCAATTAACCGACGCCTTACCCGAAACTCAGTGGCAATTTGAGTTTAGTCCAGAAACCTTCGTCTTAACGGAAGCAGAATATGCGTTAGAAGTTTGCGAAGCGGTTTCGAAAGCTTGGGGGGCGACCGCAGAAAGAAAAATTATCTTAAATTTACCGCTCACGATTGAAGCCGGCACACCGAATACCCACGCGGATCAGATTGAATGGTTCTGCACTCATTTAAAAAATAGAGCGAGTGCCGTGGTTTCGTTACATACCCACAATGACCGCGGAACGGGCGTTGCCGCCACAGAATTAGGTTTAATGGCTGGAGCTGATCGCGTGGAAGGCACTTTATTTGGTAACGGTGAACGCACGGGCAACCTAGATATCGTTACCGTCGGGCTAAACATGTTCTCGCACGGCGTTAACCCTCAGTTGAATTTTAGCAACTTACCACAGATTCGGGAAATCTACGAACGTTGCACACGGATGAGCGTTCATGAACGCCACCCCTACGCTGGTGATTTAGTCTTCACCGCATTTTCTGGCTCACACCAAGATGCGATTAAAAAAGGTATGGACCGTCGTAATAAAGATGGCGGACACAGCGCCTGGCAAGTCCCCTACCTCACGATTGACCCTATGGATATTGGTCGATCCTACGAAGCCATCATCCGTATTAATTCGCAAAGCGGTAAAGGAGGAGTCGCCTATATTTTAGACCGAGAATTTGGTTTTGATTTACCCAAGCTCATGCACCCCGAAGTGGGCAATAATATCGGACAATACGCTGATAGCTTGAGTCGTGAATTAACACCTAAAGAAATTCATGATAAATTCCGTTTGGTGTTTGTGAATGTTTCTACACCGATAGAACTAATTGATTTCAACACCCAATCCACCAGCAAGGAATCGGTGAAGTGCACCGCAGAAGTAAAATACCGTGGAGAAAAAATGCACATTGAGGGCCAAGGTAATGGTCCAATCAGCGCCTTAGTTCATGCCATTGCCAATAAAGGCTGGGCTAAGTTCACCTTGCGCGATTACCGCTCACACGCCTTATCCTCCGGCGAAGAATCTTCTGCCGCTGCCTATGTTTCATTGCAGTCCGATAGCGGCAAAACCGTTTGGGGCTGTGGCGTGGATCCGAATATTGAAATCGCTGGTCTTAAAGCCTTGGTGAGTGCCGTTAATCGCCTCTCCTAAAATGAGTGAAAAATTTAAAGTTATCTCTGTTGAGCAATTACAGAAGCTCGAGAGTCATGATAAAATTTTTGTCGATGTCAGATCGCCTGCCGAATACCGCAGCGTGCGTGTTCAAGGCGCCGTAAACCTGCCCTTAAATACCATCAGTTGCGCTGACGTCCAAAAGCTCATCGGTGATAAGCAAAACCCTGCGATTGTTTTACTCTGCGGAAAAGGGGGTCGAGCACGCAAGGCTGCAGAAATTCTTCAGGCTGGATTATTTAATCTTCTCGTCGTGGAAGGCGGAACTAATGCCTGCGTTGAAGCGAATCTTCCGATTGAAAAAGGTAGCAGCTCAACCATTTCGATTGAACGGCAAGTGCGCATCGGTGCCGGCAGTTTAGTCTGTATAGGCCTAGCTCTCGGACACTTTGTTAATCCTAATTTTTATTTCCTGAGTGCTTTTATTGGCGCCGGACTAATCTTTGCGGGAATTACCGATTGGTGTGGCATGGGACTCCTCATGGCCCGCGCCCCTTGGAATAAGTAAATAAGTTTAGGGGACACAGGTAGGGGCGCGACTGCGTCGCGTCCTACATCTCCCCTTGTCCCCCTGTCACCTTGCCCACTTATCCCCTGAAGTTGCTACTTCCCTAATTCTTCGGAGCGATTCTTAGCGGCAACTAGGGCAGACTTAACAGTATCACGGAATTGATTCTTAGCGAGAGCGTCTAAACCCGCCTTCGTCGTTCCACCCGGGGAAGTAACTTGGTTGCGTAAATTTTCCGGCGTTTCTTGGGTCGACTGCAATAAGGCAAGCGAGCCTAAAAAGGTTTGTCTGACGAGTAACTGGGCTTGGGCGGGCGTGAATCCAAGCTCCACGGCCGCTTCTTCATACGCCGATACATACTCAAAGAAAAATCCAGGGCCGCTGCCTGAGACTGCGGTCACTGCATCGAACATGTTTTCAGGAATTTCTAACGTCATACCCAACCCGCCACAAATGGCCTCCACCATCGCTTTATCTTCAAGCGTAAGAGCTTTTGCCGAACAACGTGCAGTCACACCCTTCCCAATCGCTCCAGGTGTATTCGGCATGGTACGGACAACATTCCGTGCTGAGTTGAAAAATTGAGTGAGGGTCGCCAAACGCGTACCCGCTAAAACCGATAAGACTAATTTATCTTTCGCCAATTTCCCATAGGACTCATTCAGCAAGGCGAATTGTTGAGGTTTGCAGGCAACGACAACGGCGTCAGCACCCGCAAATAAATCTTCAGCACTGGTGGCGATAATCACTCCCGTTTCCTTCGCTAGATCTTTCGCTGAATGATTGGCTCCGCCGATAATCTTGATATCGCCAGGTAAACAGGCATTCGAGCGGATGAGACCACGTACAATAGCTCCTGCCATACGCCCGGCACCAATGAATGAAAGTTTAGCCATGGTTAATTAAAGTGAACGAATTGCTGAATCCAGTGTAGCACAGGCTTGGTCAATGTCGACCCCTTCGTGAGCGGTCGAGATAAAAGCCGTCTCATAAGGCGAAGGTGCTAAATAAACGCCGTGGTCTAAAGCGTAGCGAAATACTTTACGATACAAGTCACCGTTCGACGCAATCGCTTGATCGTAATTCGTAACTACCTCGGGGTTGAAAAATAATGAGAACATCGAACCGACTTGCGGAACGTGCAGAGGAATTCCTTTCGCCTTCGCCGCAGACAATAAGGTGTCGCGAACTTTTATCCCGAGTTTATCGAGTCTCTGATAAGGATTTTCACGTTTCAATTTTCTGACCGCTGCCAAGCCAGCCGCCATGGCGAGTGGATTTCCACTGAGCGTACCTGCTTGATAGACCGGGCCGAGCGGCGCGAGTTTATCCATGATCTCTGCCTTGCCTCCGAATGCCCCCACCGGAAGTCCGCCACCAATAATTTTTCCCAAACAAACTAAATCAGGCACCACATTATGTAGTCCCTGAGTGCCGGCTAAGGAAAGACGGAAGCCAGTCATCACTTCATCAAAAATTAATACGGCACCGTGTTTCGTACAAAGATTTCGCAGGCCTTCAAGAAATCCCTTTTGCGGTAAAATTAATCCGACATTAGCGGGATACGGTTCGATTATCACACCCGCGATAGCACCAGGATTGGCTTCAAAGATTTTTTCGAGATCTGGTAAATTATTATATTCAGCCACTAGTGTATCGGCCGCGGTTCCCTTGGTGACTCCAGCTGAATCGGGATTACCCTGAGTCAACGCACCCGAGCCAGCCTTCACCAAAAGAGAATCCACGTGACCGTGATAGCATCCTGAAAATTTAATAATTTTTTCACGGCCAGTATAACCGCGAGCCAAGCGAATAGCAGACATCGTGGCTTCGGTTCCGCTATTGGTCATACGTACCTTTTTAACCGCCGGTACGCATTCTAAAATCAGTTGAGCCATTTCAACTTCCAGAGGATTAGGTGTACCAAAACTTGTGCCCGCCTCCAAGGCCTCTTGAATCGCCTTTCTGATTTCAGGATCATTATGACCGTGAATCGCTGGCCCCCAGGTTAAAACGAAATCAACGAGCTGCGTATTATCGACGGTCGTTAAGCGTGCACCATTGGCTGACTTCGTAAAAAAAGGTGTGCCACCGACCGAGCGAAAGGCTCGGACGGGAGAATTAACCCCACCGGGAATTATCGCTAGGGCTTCTTGGAATAACTGCTCGGAAGATTTCACACTTTAAAGGCAACACAGCCGAGGCATTTGGTCAACGGCTGAGCGATATAAAAACAAAAAGGGCCAGCTGGTTGGCTGGCCCTTTTAAGAACATTATGAGAGATTATTTCTTACCATCGTCGACAACCTCGAAGTCGCCGTCGACTACTTTGCCATCTTTGGCTTTTCCGTCTTTAGCTTCGGCGCCACCTTGTGGGTTGGCTTCGGCTTGCTTAGCGGCTTCAGCGTAAATCGCCTGAGCGGCTTCGCTGAGTGGCTTGATGATGGCTTCGTGCGCCTTTTGGAACTCTTCAGCGGTGGCTTCAGGTTTCTTGAGGAGCTCTTGGCCTTCCTTGATCGCAGCTTCGGCTTGGGCCTTGGTTTCGCCAGGGAACTTGTCGCCGTTTTCTTTGATTTGTTTTTCGCCTTGGAAGATAATGGCATCGAGTTGATTGCGCGCTTCGGCACCGTCACGAGCTTTCTTATCTTCATCGGCATGGAGTTCAGCTTCCTTACGGAGCTTCTCAACTTCTTCTTTAGAGAGACCCGAAGATCCCGTGATGGAAATCTTTTGAGCTTTGCCGGTTCCTTTATCCGTCGCGCTGACGTGTAAAATACCGTTCGCGTCGATATCGAAGGTCACTTCGATTTGTGGAGTACCACGAGCCGCTGGCATAATACCATCAAGTTTAAATGTACCGAGGTGTTTGTTATCTTTAGCCATCGGACGTTCACCTTGCAGAATAACAATATCTACAGCGGGTTGATTGTCTGCGGCAGTTGAGTACACTTGAGATTTCTTGGTAGGAATCGTGGTGTTACGATCAATCATTGGGGTCGATACACCGCCCATGGTTTCAATCGAGAGCGTTAAAGGTGTAACATCGAGCAAGAGAACGTCTTTGACGTCGCCCTTTAAAACACCGGCCTGAATAGCTGCGCCAATCGCAACGACTTCGTCAGGGTTCACACCTTTGTGTGGATCTTTGCCGGCGAGTGAACGAGCGATGTCGTTAATCTTAGGCATCCGAGTCATCCCACCAACCAAGACCAGTTCATCGACTTCACTCATCGAAAGGCCTGCATCCTTTAAGCAGTTTTCGAAAGGTTTTCTGGTGCGCTCGGAAAGATCATCACAGACCTTTTCCATTTGGGCGCGGGTAAGAGTAACGTTAAGGTGCTTTGGACCAGTCGCATCAGCCGTGATGAACGGTAAATTAATGTCGACTGAGTTCGAAGAGGATAAAGCAATCTTCGCTTTTTCTGCTTCTTCTTTCAGACGCTGACGAGCCATCGGATCTTTAGAGAGATCGATTCCTTGTTCAGCGCGGAATCCATCAATGAGCCACTGGATAATGCGTTCATCCCAATTATCGCCACCGAGTTCGGTGTCGCCATTGGTTGCTTTAACTTCGAAAACGCCGCCACCGATTTCGAGAATCGATACGTCGAACGTTCCACCACCTAAATCGTAAACTGCGATTTTTTCATCGCCCTTCTTATCTAAACCATAAGCCAAGGATGCAGCGGTTGGTTCGTTAACGATACGAAGTACTTCTAATCCAGCGATGGTGCCGGCGTCTTTGGTAGCCTGACGTTGGGAGTCGTTGAAGTAAGCAGGGACAGTGATCACGGCTTGGGTAACTTTTTCACCGAGGTAAGCTTCGGCATCAGCCTTGAGTTTAGCTAAAACTTTGGCGGCGATTTCTTCAGGCGCAAAGACGCGAGGTTTTCCGTCGACATCGCATTCGATAGCGGCATCGCCATTTTTTCCTTCAACTACTTTATAAGGAAGTTTGGAGGCGATATTTTTAACTTCGGAGAATTTGCGACCAATGAGGCGCTTGGCCGAGAAAACGGTGTTCTTCGGATTGGTGACCGCTTGGCGCTTCGCCGCTTGGCCGACGAGCACTTCGCCTGTCTTCGTGAAGGCAACGACCGAAGGCGTCGTACGTGCGCCTTCTGAATTGGCGATGACGACGGCTTCACCTGCTTCCAGGATGGCCATACAGGAGTTGGTAGTTCCGAGATCGATTCCAATGATTTTGCTCATAGTTATATTTATGGGTTTGCAGATTACATGGCAGGGCTTGTGCCAAGGATAAATACATCATTAATAGGCGTTTTTAAGAGAAGTAGTTATAGTTTATGGCCAAATTGTCGGGCACTTTGACAAAGTGTCACACCCTGCGTGTGTCTCGTGGGTCAAAGCCCGCCCTTCGCCTTGCCCTTCGACAGTGACTCGACTAACTCAACCCTCCGATGTCGGAATCACTCGACCCTTCTATTCGCCTTCGTCGTCTACGTGCAACCGCAGGCATTCGTACCATGCTCACCGAAATTTCTGTGGAGCCTCGCCATCTCATTCAGCCGATTTTTGTCACCGAAGGGGAAAAATTAGAGCCCATTCCTTCTCTCCCAGGAATTAATCGCATCCCCCTTTCACAGCTCGCCGGCAAATGTCATGAGTTACTCAAATTAGGTATTCATGGTATCGCACCGTTTCCAAAAATTGACGAAAGTAAAAAATCTGCCGACGGAGCAGAGGCACACAATTCAAACAGCCTCGCATTGCGTGCGATTCGTGAAGTAAAACAAAAATGTCCGGAGATGGTTATCTTTGCAGATATCGCCTTAGATCCTTATACCACGCACGGACACGATGGAATTTTAAATAGTGCGAAGACCGATGTAGATAATGATAAAACTGTCGCTGCATTAGTTAAGATGTCGGTGCTCACAGCCCAAGCGGGTGCGGACTTTGTAGCGCCGTCCGACATGATGGACGGTCGCGTCAGTGCCATTCGTAAGGCGCTCAATGAGAATGGCCTGACACAAACTGGCATCCTCGCCTACTCGGCAAAATTCGCCTCGGCTTATTATGGACCATTCCGCGATGCCGTTGGCAGCAATAGAAAATCGGGTGAATCTCTCTCCAAAGCTACTTATCAAATTAATCCCGCGAATCGTCGCGAATCAATCCGTGAGGCCCATTTAGATGACTTCGAAGGCGCGGATATCTTAATGATTAAGCCCGCGGGAATTTATTTAGACATCATTCGCGACGTTCGTGAATCATCCGCTCGTCCGATTGCTGCGTATCAAGTTTCTGGTGAGTATGCACAAATTCATGCGGCCGCCGAAAAAGGCTGGCTCAATCTTAAGGCGACACGCGATGAATCACTCCTAGCGATTCGTCGTGCGGGTGCAGATTTAATTTTAACCTATTTTGCAGAGGCTTTCGCCAAAGATAGTCAGTAAGCTTAGCATGACTTCGCCCTCGCAACACCCACGCGACCCACTTCACGGGGTCACCCTGCAAAAAGTTCTCGAATATTTACTGAATAAATATGGCTGGCAGGAAATGGGTAATCGCATCCCCATTCGCTGTTTCACCTATGATCCTTCGATTAAATCTAGCCTCACTTTTCTTCGTCGTACGCCGTGGGCACGTGAGAAAGTAGAAGCCTGGTATGTGGTCGATGTCCGTGGTGGGTTCGGATCGGGCCCGATGCCTAAGAATTAAATTAGTCTCTGTTAATCGCTTGTCCTTGCACTCGGGACCGAGCTTTGCCTTATTTTCTTTCCTCTATGCACCTAAAAATTGCAATTCTGCCTGGCGACTACATCGGCCCTGAAGTCATGGCTGTAGCCCTGCCCGTTCTCGAAGCTGTGCTCAAAAAATCGGGTCACACGCTCGAGCATTCGACGCACGACGTCGGTGGCGCCGGAATTGATAATCATGGCAAGGCATTGCCCGACTCGACTCTCGAAGCTTGTCGTAAAGCGGATGCAATTTTATTCGGATCCGTCGGTGGACCTAAATGGGAAAAACTTCCTCCCAAAGAACAACCTGAGCGCGCATCGCTCTTACCCTTACGAAAACATTTTCGTCTCTTCGCTAATGTGCGTCCGGGTTTACTGCTTAAAAATTTAATTGATACATCGCCTATCCGTCCCGACCGCATTCCTAATGGCGTCGACATGGTTTGCATTCGTGAGCTCACCGGTGGACTTTATTTCGGTGCTAAATCAACCACTACGTTAGCTGATGGTGACATCGAAGCGATTGATACAATGGTTTATCGTAAATCTGAAATTGAGCGCATTACTGATGTAGCGATTGCGACCGCCCGTGCTCGCCGCAAACACATCACCTTAGTCGACAAGGCCAATGTGCTTGAGACTTCTGTTCTCTGGAGAAAAGTTGTGGCAGAGCGCGTTAAAGAAAAAGCACCTGATATTACTTTAGCCTTCATCTATATTGATAATGCGGCGATGCAGTTAGTGCTTCGTCCTGGACAGTTCGACGTCGTCCTTACCGAAAATATGTTCGGAGATATTTTATCAGATGAAATGGCTGTGGTTTGCGGATCACTCGGTATGATGGCTTCAGCCTCACTCGGCATGGATATCAATCGTCACGGTAAAGGTTATGGACTTTATGAGCCTTCGGGCGGCACCGCGCCTGATATTGCCGGACAAGATAAAGCGAATCCTTGTGCGCAAGTTCTTTCCGCTGCGCTCATGCTCCGCCACTCCTTTGGATTAGAAGCAGAAGCTAAAGCCATCGAACTTGCCGTTGAAAAAACGGTTGCTGATGGCGTTCGCACTGCGGATATCGCTGGCGGCGGCAAAGCGGTGGGTACCAAGGAAATGGGACAAGCGATTCTCGCCCGTCTGTAATGGACGAATCCGAGCGACTGCGGGCCGAGGAGCGACGTCGCGAAGCGGTCTGCAGTCCCTTCATGCGTATTCCACGCTTCCCCGTGGATGTCGCGCGCGAGTTACTTGATAGTGGGTATTATCGTATTGATCAATTATCCGGACGCTCCGCCGAATCGCTCATCGAGGAGATTCGCCAGAAAACAAATCAAAAACCTGCGTCACATTTTCTATCGGCACTACGGATGGCTATATATTTTGCAGAAACTCCGACACCTGACGCTAAAAAACTTTTCTTAGATCAGTGGATTTAAGAAATCTTTTTTGCGTTAATTTTTTCGATCCAGTACTTTAGAGTAAGACGATTGAGATCAAATTTACGTTGAGAGAATTCATTTAAGACTCTACGTAAATTTTCCTCCGTTACATCGCTCCAATCATTCACGATATAAACGGGTAAATCCGCGAAAAGAGTATCTAGGGGCGAAGTCCTAACAATAGGAATACAGCCTAAACACAGGGCTTCCCAGGTACGGTGGCAATCAAGCCCGTTACCGTGCGGTGAAATTACAAACGCATATTGGGACTGATTTCTCCAGGTAGTCTCACGATCAACACGGCGTGTTTCGTAATCGACTAAATCTGATGGTATCAGCTCCTTGGCTCTCACCCGATCAGCGCCGTATTTAGTCGTCATTAAAAAATGAAAATTGGCATGAGCCTTGGGAATTC
>Ga0209088_10001890_pt1 | contig 13251 bp, 8 predicted proteins | sample S_140625_EF_Meta_FD_187324 | JGI IMG/M metagenome (GOLD analysis project Ga0209088, IMG submission 187324) | Freshwater microbial communities from Lake Simoncouche, Canada to study carbon cycling - S_140625_EF_MetaG (SPAdes) (version 2) | ecosystem: Environmental > Aquatic > Freshwater > Lake ...
TTTTTATATCAGCAAAAACAGGCCCAACATTTACACCTGGATTCTACACAGCAAATGTTGAATTATCGGGTACAGTGTCAGCATTGTTTGGTACAACTGAAAATGATGGCACATTACTGTATTACACAATAGAATAAAACCATGCCAATATTCGCATCTAATTTCACATCTAATAGTTTATCCGGAGCAGTATTTGTATCCGGCGGAAATGTTGCTGTAACTTTAACTCCCGCTGCACAGGCACTAGAGGGAGATAAATCTTTTGTAATTAAAATTAGGAGGGGTAGTACACAGGGTACAGTATTATCCACATCTGCTCCTATTACTATTAGAGACAGAACATCTTTTGTCAGTTTAACTGCCAATGTATCAACAGTTGCTGAGGGCAATTTAGTATCATTTACAGTTACAACTGCCAATGTTCGGGATGGCGCAACACTTTATTATTCTGTATTGCCAGTTACATCTAACATAACATCTAGTGATTTTGTTGCAAATACAGGTTCATTTGCTGTAATAAGCAACTCTGGAACATTCGCATTGAAGGCAAATGCAGATTTATCTTTGATGGATGAATCTGGAGAAACATTTAAAGTTCAATTAAGAACAAATGAAGTTACTGGTAACATTGTTTATGTTGCATCTAATATTCTAATTCTAGATACATCCAAACAGTTTACATATTCTTCTCTAATTGCAAATAACGCCAATGTGGTATCAGGTGGTCCAACTGATGGTGTACCTATAAGATTCACACTGACAACAATAAATGCAGCCGGTGCTAATTTATATTATTCAATGACCGGCAATGCAGATCAATCACTTTTTATTACAGCAAATACAGGTTATTTCATAGTACCTGCAAATAATTTATCCACTTTCAGTTTTACCGGTAATACAATTGCTAGCGGCATTGAACGAGATTTCCAAGTAGTAATTAAAGAAGAAATCACGGGGCCCACAAAAATAACAAGTAGTACTTATAAAGCACTTGGATATGTAACGCCTAAACCGTCTTCTGTTTGGACGGTTGTTGTGGCTGGCGGTGCAAATGGCGCGCCAGGCAATGGTGCAGGGGGTGGTGCTGGTGGTGTAGCTGCAGGCAATGTTTCTATAACTCCGGGTAGTCCATATACAATAACTATTGGTGGCACCGCAACGCCCTCATCTGCGTTCGGTGTAATAGCTCTTGCAGGCGGCGGACAAGGTACTCCTGGTGGTTCTGGCGGTGGTGGCGGCGTAAATGGAACAACAACTGCAGGCAATGGAACTCAACCGGGACAATCAAACCCAGCGGGGATAACAAATTATGGTAATCCCGGTGGAGCGCAAACCGTACCTGGCGGTAATGGTGGTGGTGGCGGTGCAGGAGGTGCAGGAAGTGCAGGCAATAATGGCTCATTTGGTAGACCGGGTGGCGGTGGAATAGCTTTCCCTTCTCTAGATATGGGACCAGCATACCAGGCCGTTTCTTACGGAGGAGCAGGTTATTTATATAATTTCCCAACCCCACCAACATCTGTTCCTTCGGCATCTTATGGTTCGGGCGGCAACGCTGGTGCAGCTGGCGCGGGTCAAGGTATTACTATAGTTTCATACCCAACCGCTTTCCAAGCAGCGGCAGCCAATGTTGGCGGAACATATTCCAGTTCAAATGGTAAACATTATTATGTTTATACGACCTCAGGTTCAATTACATTCTGATAACCATAAATAATACAGTAAAGTTAAAGTAAAGAAGATCCATGTCAATAATTAACAAAGGCGTATTTGATGCTGGTAAAATGTTTATCCTTCAAACGGGTAACGATTGGCCTACGTCTCAAACAACAACTGCTGATGTTGCAGAAGTAAGTTCAAATCTTTACTTTACAAATACTAGAGTTTTATCTGCTTTAGTTGGTGCAAATGTAGTAGTTGGTAATTTGATAGTTTCAGGTGGCTCTATTGGTGTAGGTACAAGTACTCCTGACACTGAACTTAATATTTTAGCAACCACACAAACTGTCAGTTATCCCATTACAGGCACCAATCTTGCTTCTGGAACAGACTTACACATAAGTGGAGCGGATGGCGCACAAACTCGTATTGTTCAAGACGCATTTGGTGCCAATAACTATGTAGCATTTACCGGGCGTACCGCTAGAGGCACTGCTGCTAGTCCAACAGCAATTCAGTCTGGAGATGTATTAACTCAATTTACAGCTCGCGGTTTTGGTGCTAGCAGTTTTGGAACTAATTCGACCGGTCGAATAGATATAGTTGCGGCGGAAAACTTTAGCGAGACTGCCCGTGGTACAAATATTCAGATATTTACTACAGCTGCGGGTGCTAATACTCCTACTGCAATAGCTACATTTAGTAGTGCCGTTGGATTGAGTGTAGCTGGTAATGTTACTGCAAATGCTTTTGTATCAAATGGCGATATAACTACCACATCAAATATTATTGCTAGAGATGTTAGAGCATCTGGTAACTTAATTGCCAACGGTTTAATAATTAGAAATATTAGTGTTAGTGATTCGGTATTAACCGGTAATTTGATCGTCACAACTATTAGTAATGCCAGTTCAATTACAGCAAACACAATTACATCGCAAGTTTGGAATGGTTTATACACAGCAAATGTAATTGAATCTCCGACTAATTTATATTATACCAATGCAAGAGTAATTGCTGCAATAATACCAAGACAAACTACTGCAAATGTAATTGAAACTAATACAAATCTTTACTATACAAATTCGAGAGTAAGATCTGCGTTTACTGCAGGTAGAGGCATAATTATTACTGATGATGGTATTGTTAAAAGTACCATTGGTTCAGAATTATTTAATCCATCAATTAATTATGCAAAAGATTATAATGTAACAGCAACGATGGCGACTGCGTTGACGATACCGTCTACACCCGTTAATGATCGTTATGTACTTAGATCAATGCACGTAACGAATATTTCAGATTCAGTTGCTTTTGTTTCGTCAAATGTAATATATGCTGGCGGCAATACCGCATATCTTGGTAGTTTAATTCCTGTACCAGTTGGTTCGGTTGTTGAGTTTATGGACCGAGCGCAACTAATGCAACCCGGTGATAAAATTAATCTGCAAGGATTCAATGCCAGTCAAGCAGCAACATCTGGATTGCTTTCATCGTATTTTACATATGAAAGTATACCAACTGATGTTACTTATGTGGGCACGGGTTCAACTCTAGCAGCATCCAATACCAATATTCAGATTATAGACGCAGACCAATCGGATACTGTAATTGAGAGTTTGAAGGTTGTGAATTTAAAATCGTATTCTGTACCAGTTAAAGTTTTCTTTGCCTATGCCAACGCCACACCTAAAGCGTATATGGCATATAATATGCAGGTGCCACCAAACACATCAATTGAATTATTGCAGGCTCCAAAATTAATATACTTTACTGATAAGGTATTTGCAAGTTATGCAAACGCAAGTGACGGTGACGCAATTTCAATATTTCCGTCATACAGAAGAAATGCTGTAACAAATCAGGGCAATATATCAACAACTGCTACGGTCCCGGGCGGCAATATTGATATTTCATACTATACTACATTAGTAGACGGTACAACTCTATACTACACATTGGAATAATATAAATGCCATTATACGCAAGTAATTTCGCCGCAAACTCTTTGTCTGGTACTGTTAAAGTGTCGGCAGGCACTGCCAACATTCGTATATCAGTTAACCCATTGGCGTTTGAAGGAAATAAACAATTTGTATTGAAGTTAAGAAAAGATAGTGTAACGGGTACTGTTATTGCCACTACACCAAATATTTCAATTGCTGATACCACTACATTTGTCAGTTTAACCGCTAATACAGCCACAGTTGCTGAAGGTAATTTAGTAGCATTCTCATTAGTTACAACAAATGTTATAAATGGTGCGATTGTTTATTATTCAGTATTTCCAGCAACAGCCAACGTAACATCTGATGACTTTGTTGCTAATACAGGTTCAGCTATAATTACAAATAATGCAGCATTATTTACATTGCAAGCAAACACAAATTTTGCTCCGGTAGATGAGACTGGCGAAACTTTTAGAGTACAATTAAGAACAAATGATGCTGTTACTGGTAATATAGTTTATACCACATCCAACATTACAATTTTGGATACAGATAAAACTTATAACATAATAACATTTGCACCACCTTCTTTCAATGTTACAGAATCTTCGAGCATAGTATTTACATTTGCTGGTACTAACATACCACTTGGCACAACATTCTATTATGAGACAACGGGAAATGCAACAGTTACGTCAAACATAGGTTCATTTGTATTAAATAGTTTATCAAATACATTTACGGTTTCGGCGGGTGCTGTGCCAGCAAATGAATCTAGAGCATTTACTGTCAACCTTAGAACAGGTTCTGCAGCAGGGCCAATAGTTCGTACTAGCGATACTGTATATGTTGTAGATTCGGCTTTAGCTTATACTACTGCTACAGGCGGAAATCAAGTATTCATTGACAATGGATACAAAGTACACATATTCTTATCATCAAATAACTTTTCCATATCTAGAGCAGGGGTTGGTAATTTTGCCAACATAAATTATTTAGCTATCGGCGGCGGCGGTGGCGCAGCTGGTATGTATCAATCGGGCGGCGCAGGTGCCGGTGGCGCACTATTATCCAATGTACTTTTTAATAGTACAGGCACATACACAATTACAGTTGGATCAGGTGCTGCAGGTGGCGCAGTAAATACATTTGGATCTAATGGTGGTAATACTACTATTTCTGGACCTGGTTTGTCTACAATCATTGCATACGGTGGCGGTGGCACTACAGATGATACACCTGTAGCAAGTTATCCTGGAGGATCAGGGGGCGGTGCACCTTTAGCTGCACCTGCTGGTTATGGCACGGGTACGCCTGGACAAGGTTATCCTGGAGGATCAGCCGTAGCTGGCGGTGCACCCGCATATAATGGTAGAGCAGGTGGAGGCGGTGGCGCTGGCGGAGCCGGTCAACCAGGCGCAACACAGTCAAACCAAGGCGGCATAGGCATCACTAGTAGCATAACAGGCACTTCTACAGGATATGCAGGTGGAGGTGGCGGTGGTGCATATGGAATTTATGGATATCCTGGTGGAGATGCATATACAGGTTACGGTGGTGGTGGAGGTGGAGGATATGCACCATCTACTCGAGTAAATGCCGAATCCGGTAGCGTAAACACTGGCGGCGGCGGTGGTGGTACAGAAAGATCTGGTACTGGTGTAGGTGGTTCTGGTGGTTCAGGAATCGTTATTTTACGATACCCATTCGTTGAAGCTGCACAATATACATCGTTGACATCAAATGCATATGTAATTGAAGGTGCAAATGCAATATTTACGTTAAATACGTTGAATCTTACAAGCAACACGTTGTTATATTACACAACTGTGGGCAATGTAATATCATCAGATTTTGTGTCGGGTAATACTGGTTCGTTTAGATCAACTGCAAATTCAACTACTATCACATTAAGAACCAATTCTAATATACCTGCAAGTGAAGAGCGATTCTTCCAATTACAGATTAGAGCAGATAGTTTAACAGACCCAGTTGCAATAACAAGTAACGTATTTACAATTAAAGATACAATATATTCTTTTGGTCCTGTCGTTGAACTATTAATAGTTGCTGGCGGTGGGCCTGGAAGTGCGGGCGGAGGTGGTGGTGGAGCGGGTGGATTGATATATTATGGGGCTGAAGTACCAAAAACTCCAAATGGTTCTGCATATCAAACCCTAAATTCAACTGCATATACTATTACTGTAGGTGCGGGTGGGTCGGGCACCCCCGGAAGCGGATTAGGTCCAAATGGCAGTCCTTCTCTAATTGCAGCCGCGCCCGGAACAATATATGAAGCAACTGGCGGCGGCGCCGGTGCATATGCGAATTCGAGCCCACAAAAGGCCGCCTCAGCGGGTGGTTCTGGAGGCGGCCAAGGATATCCTGCTCCTGGTGGGCAGGTGTTCGGCGCTGGAGGTGCAGGCACGCCCGGTCAAGGTAATCCAGGTGGGGGAAATTACACTTACTATTGGTTCCAAGCTGGTGGTGGAGGCGGGGGTGCAGGTGGCGCAGGCCAAACAGCACAGCCATCGCCCGCTACACCATCTTCTCCAGGTACATATACTATGTATGGTGGATATGGCGGATCGGGGTTACAATATAGTATCAGTGGAACAGCAACTTACTACGCAGGTGGTGGTGGTGGTTTTGTTGACGCAAGCGCTTCCCCTACTAGGATAGCAGGCGCGGCCGGCTTGGGTGGTGGCGGGGCAGGTACTGCTTCACCATATGGTGGTTCAGGAAACCCTGGTACAGTAAACACTGGCGGCGGCGGCGGCGGAAATGGTAATCCTCCAGTTGCAGGGCCGCAAGGTGGATCGGGTGTAGTTATACTTCGTTACCCATCGGCATCATATGCTAATGCTGTAAGTGCACCGGGTGCTACTCTTACAATAGCGGGTGGTTATAGAGTATATAGATTTACTACTTCTGGTGATATCACATTCTGATAACCATAAATAATAAAGTATAGTTAAAGTAAAGTAATTAAATGGCAATAATCAACAAAGGCATATTAAATTCGAAGACCGCATTCCTGCGTCAAGTAGGAAATGATTGGCCTACGGCTCAGGTTGTCTCAACAGCTGATGTAATTGAAGCACCGAGTAATCTTTACTTTACTAATACTAGAGTAATATCTGCTCTTACTATTGGAACAATACCTGGTAGTATTGCAGTAAGTGCAAATTTAGTTGCCAACGGTTTAATAATTAGAAATATCAATGTTAGTGATTCAATATTAACTGGTAATATTGTTTCTACTTCTACTACATCAAACGTAGTTGTTGCAGAATCTGTTACATCTAATACTTGGAATGGAATTTATACTGCAAATGTAATTGAAACTGCTGGCAATCTATATTTTACTGCAGCAAGAGTAAATGCCACAGTAAGACCAATGTTGACTACTGCAAATGTGGTAGAAACAAGTGCAAACCTATATTTTACCAACACCAGAGTAGTTTCTGCCTTAATTGCTGGCGATTATATTTCGATTGCGGCCAATGGTAGAATTAGTGCCAATGTGGGTACGGTTGTAGTTCAAGCTGCGACTCAAGTTAATAATTTGGATAATTTAACTACTGCGAATTTGGCAGAAGGTACAAACCTATACTTTACCAACACCAGAGCCAGAGCGGTATATACTGCAGGTAAAGGTATCAATATTGATACGCAGGGTGTTATTAAGAACACAGGCAGAACACCGCTATTTAATACTGACATAAACGGCACAGGTGGTGGCAATGTATTAAGCACAATGTCAACTATCTTGACAATTCCTTCAGTGCCATCTACAGATAGATATCTATTGAGATCATTGCTTGTTGTTAATTTGTCAGATACAACATCATATGTATCGGGCAATGTATTATATGCAACAGGCAACACCGCATCGTTTGCAAATCAAATTCCAGTTGCAGCTGGTGGTTTAACAGAATTCGTTAAGAACGGACAACTACTACAACCCGGCGATAAAATTAATCTGCAAGGATTCAATTCTGCGGGTACAGCAACTGCAAACATTTTAAATGCAATGTACACGTATGAGAATTTTGACAATGATGCAACCTATATAGGGATAGGTCAAACCATTACAACAAGTAATACAAATACTGTAATTTATGATTCAGCTACATCATATAGTATTGTTGAAAGCATAAGAATTGTCAATGTTGGTAATAACATACCCAGAGTTAAAATATTTTGGGCAGACGCAAATAACGTACCAAAAGTATTCTTAGCCTATAATACTCCAATTCCTACCAATTCATCTGTTGAATTATTAACTGCAGCAAAACGCTTAGACATTACAGATAAATTAATTGCATCTTATGACAATGCAGAGGGTAGTTCAATATCAACATTTGTTTCTGCAAGATTGGGTTCAGTATTTAATATTGGCACATATACAGCTACAGCAGAAATTCTTGGTAACATATCGTTATCATTTAACACATCAGACCTTGATGGTACATTAATATATTACACAATAGAATAAAATGCCAATATTTGCATCAAATTTTTCCTCAAATAGTTTATCAGGTTCAGCTTTAGTTTTAGCTGGAAATGTTACTATAAATCTAAGTTCCGCTGCATTTGCTCTTGAGGGCGATAAAACTTTTGTTGTGAAACTAAGAAGGGGCAGCGCTCAAGGTACAGTATTAGCCACATCCCCTGTTGTTACAATCAAAGATAGAACATCTTTTGTAAGCTTGACCGCAAATACATCAACGGTTGCTGAAGGTAATTTAGTATCGTTCACAGTTGTGACTGCTAATGTTCAAAATGGTGCTACACTTTATTATTCCGTATTTCCTGTATTGGCTAATATAACATCTAGTGATTTTGTGGCAAACACTGGCTCATTTGCTATAATAAGCAATTCTGGAACATTTGCATTAAAAGCAAACGCCGATCTATCATTAATGGATGAAACCGGCGAAAACTTTAAAGTACAATTAAGAACAAATTCACCCACTGGCAATATTGTTTATCTTGCATCCAATATTGCAATTCTAGATACGTCTAAACAATATAGCTACTCTACATTGTCGCAATCAAATGTTACTTTACAAGGTAGCGGTGGGTTGTCGGCAATTACATTTAATTTAACAACACTTAATGCAGTAGGTGCGAATTTATATTACTCAATGACCGGCAATGCTGACGGCACCGTATTTACTACAGCAAATACTGGTTATTTTATAGTACCAGCAAATAATTTTACCACATTAAATTTTACCGCCAATCTTAGTGTTGTTCCTTTAAATGAAAGTAGAACTTTCCAATTAGTAATTAAAGAAGAATCAACCGGGCCCACAAAAATAACAGGTAATGTAGTTGTTATAACAAAAACTCCGGCATTTGCTGCGTCTGCAACTACAGGAACATTGACAACGACAGATTCTGGCGGTTATAGAAGACATAAGTATACAGGTTCAGGGACTGTAACTTTCAATCAACCTGGTACGGTTGAGTATGTGGTTGTTGGTGGAGGAGGTCAGTCAGGCCTGCCTTTGGGCGGTGGCGGGGGAGCCGGTGGATTACTAACCGGTTCTATTGCTGTAACAGGCGGAACTCCATATACTCTTACAGTTGGTGGTGGCGGCTCGCCTTCATCATTTCCGGCCGTGGGTACAGCATTAGCGGGTGGTGCAGGGGCTGTATATAATACCAATGGTAGCCCTGGCGGATCAGGTGGTGGCGGAACTTTTGCTAACAATTACGGCGGCACAGGTGCCGGCGCTGGAGAACCAGGGCAAGGTAACCCCGGTGCGGGCGGTTATACCACCTATCCTTTTTACGGCTATTCGCCTGGTTCAAACAGCGGAGGTGGCGGGGGTGCTGGTGGCGCAGGATCGGGTGTAAACGGCGGTGCCGGTACGACTATACCATGGTCCGGTACTTATGCCGGTGGCGGCGGTGGCACAGGAAGAAATCCTGGCGGTTCAGGATACAATGGTTCGCCCTCGGGAGCTGGCGGTGCGAATACTGGTAATGGTGGCGGTTTTAGTGCAGGTAACGACGCAGGTGGAAGCGGCATTATAGATATTAGATATGCATACTCAGCATAACCATAAATAATACAGTATAGTTAAAGTAAAGAAGATCCATGTCAATAATCAACAAAGGCGTATTTGATGCAGATACAATGGCTACTCGTCAAACGGGTAACGATTGGCCGCTTGCTGAAAGCAATGTAAGAATTACTGGTACATTGACGGCAAATGCTTTTGCAGCTGCAGGTTTTGGTGTACCCACATTATCATCCGCAACTAATATCAATTTGTCGGCAAATGGCGCAAATGGTGGTGCTGTTGTTATACAAAATTCACCGTTGAGACTTAGATCATATACTACTGTAGATCGCGGTAACATTACTGCAGCTGCAGGCGATTTGATTTACAATTCAACCACATTGACAAATCAATCTTTCAATGGTACAACTTGGGCCAATGTTTCATTGCCCGCAACCGTAATACCAGATTTTAACCCAATATCATTCATGTTAGCAGGAATGTAAGGAAAACACATGGCGACGACATTTAAAGTTTTAGGGCAATCTTTGCCTTCACCTAATACATTTACCACACTATACACAGTACCTGCTGCAAATAGTGCTATTATCTCAACGCTTAATATATGCAATGTAAGCGCATCTAATGTAACATTTAGAGCAGCAATTCGACCAGGCGGCGCCACATTAACAACTGCAAATTATATTGCATATGATGTGGCATTACCGGCACAAGACGCAATTGGTTTAACACTTGGTATTACACTTGCAGCAACAGACGTAGTAACAGTTCATTCATTGCAAGGTAATGTGGTATTCAATCTATTTGGATCTGAGATTTATTAATGACCGTAATTCGTCATGCACAGCGTCAACATTCGGCAAAAAGAGTTAATGCTGTAAACGCGCCTACGATACTGCCATCTGTCGTTGTGCCAAGTGATGCATATTTTAAATATACATCATTATTGTTACCGGGTACTGGCACCAATAACGCAACAAACAATACATTCTTAGATTCAAGTACAAATAATTTTACTATTACTCGTAATGGCAATCCAACCCAAGGCACTTTTACGCCTTACGGTTCTAACTGGTCAAACTATTTTGATGGTACTGGTGATTATTTAACCATTCCATATTCAACAACTGCTTTTGATTGGTGGACAACTGACTACACACTTGAAGCTTGGGTCTTTGCATCATCATGGACAGGGTGGAGTGCATCAACTACACAACCAGCGTTGATTGGAAATTTTGCAGAAGCGGGAACTACTAATTATTGGTGTTTTGGTCCTCATTCTGATGGCACAGTTAAATTTAATTATTGGAATGGTTCGACATCAAATTATGCTACATCGTCTGCAACTGTAGTATTAAATCAATGGAATCATATTGCTTTTACTAAAACATCATCTGGAATTATAGTGTGGGTAAATGGTGTTGGTAATACTGTTACTGCTATTTCAGGAACACCGCAATCTGCTACAGCACAACCTTTGACAATTGGTAAAACCACTACATCGGCTGGTATTACTGGATATGTCTCTAATATTCGTATTGTCAAAGGTACAGCTGTATACACTTCAAACTTCACGCCACCTACAGCACCACTAACAGCAATTGCAAATACAAGTTTATTAACCTGCGCTGACAACCGTTTAATCGATGACAGTACAAACAACTTTACTATTACAAAGAACGGTGATGTTAGTGTACAACGTTTTAGTCCATTCAGTCCCGCCCAAGCATACTCAGCCGGTACAATTGGCGGGTCAGGATACTTTGATGGTACCGGAGATTATTTAACTACCCCAGCTGATGCGGCATTTACATTTGGTACTGGTAATTTGACTTTGGAATGTTGGATTTATCAAACTGCTACTTCTGCTAGTACATATAGAGTAATTTTTGCAGACAATGTATACGGTAACGCCGGGGGTTACACACTGTACAGTTATAATAATGCACTAAACCTATGGAAAGGTGGAAGCGGTGGAATAGAAGTGATTGCTCCAGCAGGTACAATTGCTCTTAATACTTGGACTCATGTAGCATGGACAAGATCGGGATCGTCAAACAGATTGTTTATTAACGGAATTCAAGTAGGAGCTACAACAACGGACGCTACCAATTACACTAGTACAGCATCGTATATTGGGGCTAGTCAAACAGGAACTTTACCTTTTATAGGTTACATCTCAGATGTAAGAATTGTCAAAGGAACAGCAGTATATACCACAAATTTCACGCCCTCAACTACGCCATTACCTACTATATCAGGAACAAGTTTATTACTAAACTATACCAACGCTGGTATTATTGATAATGCAATGATGAACAATTTGGAAACAGTGGGTGATGCAAAAATATCTACTGCACAAAGTAAGTTTGGCAACAGTAGTATGAGTTTTGATGGTACTGGAGACTATTTAACTACTACTTTAACTAATTTAAACTATGCATTTGGTTCAGGAGATTTTACTATTGAATTTTGGGTATACTTTAATGCATTTCCAAGCGCAACTTGGATGGTTCAATTATCACAATATGTAGATACTAATAATAGAGTTAGCATATTTTTTGGAAATAATGCGACAAATGAAAATGGATTAGTATTTAAGGTGGTCACTAGTAGTACTGTATACAAAGCAGTAGAAAATGATTCTGCAAGTATTACAATGGCTTCTTTAGGATATAACACATCAACTTGGTATCATGTAGCAATAACAAGAAGTGGGAGTACTATTAAAGGATTTATTAACGGAACTCAAAAATGTACTACAACGACTTCAGCAACATTCCCTACATTATCAGCACCATTGTTAATAGGGTCATTTGACACGACCCCGCAATTTACGCATAATGGATACATAGACGACCTAAGAATAACAAAAGGTTATGCACGTTATACAAGTAACTTTACGCCACCAACCGCAGCATTAGAAACTCAGTAAAAATTATGAGTAGTATAACATTAAAAAGATATTCTATTCGCAATTTTAATACTGCGAGAATTACTATTCCTGTACCAGCAGTCACACCTACAGTTGAATATCTAGTAGTAGCGGGTGGAGGTGGTGCATCTTATTTTGGCGGTGCAGGCGCTGGTGGATATAGAACCAATACAGGACTTTCAGTGACTCCTGGTTCTAGTATTACTGTTACTGTCGGCGCGGGTGGAAATGGTGCAGTAGATGTTGGAACTCCGGGGTCGAATTCTGTATTTGGTTCAATTACCTCTACAGGTGGCGGACACGGTGGACGCAATAATGATGCTACTTTTCCCGGTGCGCCCGGTGGTTCTGGCGGCGGAACAGGTTATAATGCATCAACAACAGTGGTAGCAACAGCAGGTTCGGGAAATACACCAGCTACGACACCCTCACAAGGAAATAACGGTGGTGGCGGATTGAATGGTAGTATTGGCTCAGGTGGCGGAGGCGGTGGTGGCGCGAGCGCAGCTGGCGGGAATAGTGGACCGCCTGGCAATTATCCTTTAGCAGGAGCTGGAGGTAGCGGCACACTTAGTTCTATTTCAGGCACATCTACATACTATGCAGGTGGTGGCGGCGGCGGAGGTTATCCTCCAAGTCTCGGAGGTAATGGCGGAGACGGGGGCGG
>Ga0209088_10001891_pt1 | contig 13239 bp, 13 predicted proteins | sample S_140625_EF_Meta_FD_187324 | JGI IMG/M metagenome (GOLD analysis project Ga0209088, IMG submission 187324) | Freshwater microbial communities from Lake Simoncouche, Canada to study carbon cycling - S_140625_EF_MetaG (SPAdes) (version 2) | ecosystem: Environmental > Aquatic > Freshwater > Lake ...
GCTCAGGATAAAATTCTCTACATGCCTGCGCCAAATCCCTGCCTGTCGCGATCCCCAATCGGGCCGACAAACTTTGCAACAACAGCGCCATTCCATTGGAAAGAAGAAGAACCCACAAAAGCTGATATCCAAACCGTGCGCCCGCCTCAATATCCGTAGCCCAATTTCCAGGATCCATATATCCCACGCTCACCAAAAATGCGGGCCCAGCAAAAGCCAACATCTTTCGCCAAAAACCTGCTCCGCTCGGTACAACTACCGATCCGTGGACTTCAGGCAACGACTTACCGAGTTGCAACATTCCCCTACTCTACCCTTGCCCCTCAGGTCAGGACAACCCCACCAACCGTTACGATCCTATCCGCTTCGATCCAAATAAACTCTGTAAAACCTCCGGAATCTCCACCTTTCCATCCTTGGTCTGATACGTCTCGACCAGCGCGATAAAAAGACGCGCCAACGCGGTGCCCGACCCGTTCAACGTATGGCAAGGTCTGTTCTTTCCATCCGCTCCTTTGAACCTCAACCCCATCCGCCTCGCCTGAAAATCCATAAAGTTGCTGCAGGACGAAACCTCCAGAAACTGCCCCATCCCCGGCGCCCACACCTCCAAATCATAACACCGCGCCGCACCAAACCCGATATCCCCCGTGCAAAGTTCAATCTTCCGATAGTGCAATCCCAACTTTTGCAAGACTGCCTCCGCATGCGCACAAAGCTCCTCCAACGCTTTCATCGATCGATCCGGATGCTCGATCCAAACCAGCTCCACCTTATCAAACTGGTGCATCCTTCCTAATCCGCGAGTCTCCTTCCCCGCACTTCCCGCTTCCCGCCGAAAACAGGGCGTATAGGCCGCATACTTCTTCGGCAAATCCTCTTCAGTTAAAATCTCCTCTCGATGCAAATTGGTCACAGGTACCTCTGCGGTTGGAACTAAAAAAAGTTCGCCCCCCTCCACCGCATACATGTCCTCACGAAACTTGGGCAGTTGCCCCGTCCCCACCATGCTCGTCTCCCGAACGAGAAAAGGAGTCGAAACCTCGGTGTATCCGTGCTCCCCGCTGTGAAGGTTTAACATCCAACTGATCAGACTTCTCTCTAACTTTGCCCCCGCCCCACGATATACGGCAAAGCCACTTCCCGAAACTTTGGCCGAAGCCGCAAAATCAAGAATTCCTAACGCCTCCCCCAAAGCCACATGATCCTTAGGCTGAAAATCGAATTTCTTCGGCTCTCCCCAGGTCGACACCACTGGATTTTCAGCCGCCGTACTTCCTTTGGGACAACCCTCCCACGGAATGTTCGGAATCGATAAAAGCAACCCCTCCTGCTTCGCCTCCACCTCCGCCGCCAACTTATCCAAATTTGCAATCTTGTCCGATTTCTCCTTCATCCCAGCCAGCAGATCGTCCGCCGACTCCTTTTTCGCCTTTCGCACCCCCACCTCCTTACTGATCGCATTCCGTTCCGCCTTCAGCTTTTCCACCTCCCCCAACAACCTCCTTCTCTCCTCATCCACCTGCAAAACTTTGTCCAAACCATCCGCAGCACCCTTTCCACGCGTCAACAAACGTTGGCGAACTGCCTCCGGCTCCTTCCGTATCCATCCAATGTCCAACATCCTTCCATTCAACCTATTCCCAGCCCGTCCGTCGAGACTCGGCAAAGGCTTTGCCGTCCGTGAAAGAAACGGCTTTAACCAAAGTGTGGCCAATTCCCCTTTTCGCGGTGCCGTGCTCGATCTCGGCTCCAACACCTTCAAACTTCTTCTGGCCGAGCAGTCCGGCTCCACTCTCCGCATCCACCACGAAAAGGCCTACCCCGCCCGCCTCGGGGAACGAGTGGCTTTGACCGGCCGCCTTCAACCCTCCGCTCGGCTCCGTGCCCTGTCCGTTCTTCGGCAGCTTGAGCGTAAAATACGCGCCTATCACCCCCACCAAACTCTGGCCGTCGGCACGGGAACCCTCCGCCGTGCAAAAAACGCCAAATCATTTCTTCTTCCAGCATCTAAAGTTCTGAAAAAGCCGATTCGTCTTTTGAGCGGTCACGAGGAGGGTCGCCTCATCGCCCTAGCCGCACGCTCCCTATCCCGCACCGCTAGCCCCCGCTTCCACATCGATCTGGGTGGCGGAAGCATTGAGATCATCGACTCCCTGCGTCCTACCCACCCGAAGATTTTCAGCCTGAACCTCGGTTGTGTAGCCGTTCGCGACACTCTTCTCTCTCAACACCCCCCTTCACCCTACCAATGGATCCAAGCCTTTCATTCCATCCGCAAAGCCCTCAAAAAAATTCCAGTTCCAAATCGAAAATCCAATGCCACTTTCTCGGGCGGAACAGGCCACGCCTACGCCTGCCTGATCCGACGTAAGAATATGAAAGCTCGGAAACTGGAGGGATTCTCCCTTTCTCTTTCCAGTCTCGAAACCCTCATTCTCCGACTCCTTCCTCTCTCCCTCCCCCAACTTCGCGCCCTGCCCGGCATGCCCACCGATCGCGCCTCTCTCGCCTTGCCCGCTTTTCTCGTCCTACGCGAAACGATGCTTCGACTCCGTCTTTCCTGTGTCCATCTCACCACCCACGGACTTCGGTACGGAGTTTGGCTCGATCGACTTGCGCCCAGCCGAATCAGCAAGATTCTGCGATGATCCCCGACTCCCCCCTGATTCGTCAGGCCACCACCCTCATGGAGCAGAGGGAAAAAGAACCTCAACACGTGCGCCATGTCACTCTCTGGTCCGTCTTCCTCTATCAAAAGCTTTCGCCCCTTCATCAACTATCCCACGATGAACTCGAACTTCTCGTCTCTGGTGCCCTTCTTCATGACATTGGGTGGCAGACAGCCACAGAAGAACGTCCCCACCACAAAGAGTCAGCGCGCATGATCCGCGAACATCCTTGGAAAAATATCAACCGCTCGAAAACCGAGTTCATCGCCCTCTTGGCCAGGTACCACCGAAAAAGTTCCCCCTCCCCCACCCACCGCCGATACCAGAACCTGCCGAAAACTAAAAAAAACCATCTCCACCTTCTCGCGGGGATCCTCCGAGTTGCCGACGCCCTCGATCGCTCCCATCGGCAAAGCCTCCACCCCACTGAGCTCGAGCTTCGCCCAGGCGTTTGCCTGATCCACGCCAAGGGACAAGACACCGGTGAAGCGCAGTTCGGTTTGGAGCGAAAAGGTGAACTTTTTCAACTGGCGTTCGGTCACCAGCCCTTCCTAAAAACAACACCCTAGTAGAATGGCACGCCCAGCCCGTTCTGCTTTACTTGGCAGATGGGAACAAAACGGTGGCGACCCCAACTTCTCGCCCTTGGAATCCTTCTCGCCTTTATCGGCTTCTCCTATAGCTACGTCCGCTACTTCGTCCGTGCTCGTACCCATAGCGTCATCGTCTTTTTTGTTCCTGGCGCTAGCCCCGAACTCCTCGCTCTGGCCCAAGCTCGGGAACCCAACCGTCGCCTCATCGGTCTCGATCGTGCGGACGCCATGGCATTTGTGGAAAGCCAATCCTCCGATCAGCTGACAGGCGACGCCGCCGCCCTCGCCTCCTTCTTGGCCACAGGTCAGCCCAGTCCCGCCGGTCGCCTCAGCCTTCGGTACGACGGAAAACCTGCCGACACTCTCCTTTACCAAGCCCAACGACGTGGTCGGGCCGTTGGCATCATCTCCTCTGGCCCAATCACCTCTCCTGGCATCGCCGCGTTCTACTCCCACCAACCCGATGCCTCCGTCTCCGCGACTGTCGCACAACAGCTCCTCGATACCACCCGGATCGATCTGATTATGGGAGGAGGACGCGAGGTCTTCACTGCTGAAAAGAAAGCAGGCCGCCGCGATTTAGAAAAAGAAGCTGAAAAGCTCGACTACACCCTCGTCTTCGATCGTGCGGGTCTCGAAAGTTTTCCCTCTTGGAACACCCGCCGCCTTCTCGGTCTGTTCGCGACAAACACTCTACCCCTAGCCACCGCAGGTGGGGAGCCAGGCACGATTAGGTTGGCTGATATGGTTCGCCGCTCCATCGAAACCCTCGCCTACAATTTGCTGGGCTACTTCCTGGTTGTAGATCACCCGCTCGTCGCAGACGCTGCGGGCCAGAATCAAGCCGAACTCGCCGTCCGCCAACTTCATGAGCTCGATAGTGCCGTTGAAACAGCACGGAAATATGCAGGCAAAAATACTTTAATTCTCGTCTACTGCCCTTACTCCGTTGGCGGTTTCCAGTTCCTAGAAAAATCCAAAGGTTCAAGCTCCAACCTCTCTCGGCGCCTCACACCCCTCTCCTGGCATAACGGTCCCGGGAAAAAGGGCTCTGACCCCACCGCCTTTTCCACTGGCCGGCCCGCCGCCCCCTCTGCCGGATTCGGTTGGGTCGCTGCATTTGGGCGCGGCTCGGAAAAGATTTCCGGCATCATGAACCCTGGCGAGCTACACGCCATTTTGAGTCGTCAGCTCTGAACACCACCCAGATCCGCGAAATTTTGGCCACTCGCGGTCTTCGCCCCCTGCGCCAGTTGGGCCAGAATTTTTTGGCAGAGCCTGCCCTAGCCACGGTCATCGCCCATGCCCTGCCTAAGACAAAGTCTGAGCCTGTCCAAGAAATAGGCCCTGGCCTAGGCGCCTTGACGCGAGCTCTACTCAGCATCGGACACTCAGTGGAAGCATTTGAAATCGATCACGGCCTTATCTCTTGGCTTCGGGAAGAGTTTGAAAAGGAGCCCCGCTTTCATCTCATTGAGGGAGATGCCCTAAAAACCCTCTCCCAGCATCCCCCCCGAACCCACGTTTGTGGAAATCTTCCCTACTCCATCTCTACCCCACTCCTTGTGCAACTCGCTCTCCGCTCTCCGCCTCCTGAGGTGATTGTTGTCACTCTGCAAAAGGAGGTCGCCGATCGTTACTCGGCAGTGCCTCGCACTTCCGAGTACGGTGCCGTCTCCGTCCTTCTTCAGTCCGTCTTCGATATCGAAAAAATTCGTCATCTGCCACCCGAAGTTTTTTATCCCCGTCCCCAGGTCGACTCTGCCGTTCTTCGCCTCACTCGCCGCCCGACATCTCTTGCCGACCTCGAGCCTTTTCACGCTTTTGTTAAAAAAGGCTTTTCCCAAAGAAGAAAGAAACTCAGAGGACTTCTCTCTGTTAACCTCGATCTCCGCGCAGAAGAGCTCGATCCTACCCAATGGCGCTCCCTTTATGAATCCACCCGACGAAACATTTGATATTGTGGATGCTCAGGACCGAGTCATCGGCTCAGCCCCGCGCTCCCAGATTCATGCCCGTGGGCTTTTTCACCGTGCCGTCCACTTGTGGCTTTTTCACCCAGACGGCCGCCTTCTTCTGCAGAAACGGTCCCTTTCCAAGGATCGCGAACCGGGTCGCTGGACTTCCAGTGTTAGCGGCCACGTCAACTCAGGCGAGGATTACGATGTCGCCATGAATAGGGAGATACCAGAAGAGATCGGTATTCCCTCCTCGACCTGCCAAGACTTTTCCAAAATCAAATACTTTTCCGCCTGCCCAGAGACCGACCAGGAGTTCGTCTGGCTCTACCGTGCGACTCACCCCGGTCCCTTTCAACCCGACCCATCCGAAGTCGCAGGCTTGGAATGGTTCACCCCCAAGCAGATCGATCAAATGCTCATTCACCAACCCGATGAATTCTCCTCCTGCCTTGCCATGCTTTGGAGGAAACGTATTTCATGAACCGTCTCTCTGGAAAAAGTGCTCTGGTGATCGGTGGGGGTATCGGTGGTCTTGCCACTGCACTTCGCCTGAAACAAGCCGGCTGCCGGGTCACTCTTTTGGAAAAAAACAGTACGGTCGGTGGAAAAGTAGCCGAGCGAAGAGCCAACGGCTTTCGTTGGGATGTAGGTCCATCTCTCTTCACGATGCCTCAGATTCTCGATCGCCTATTCACCGATCTGGGTGAGAGCAGGGAAAAGTATCTAACCCTCGAGCCTCTATCCCCCACCTGTCGCTACCGTTGGGCCGACGGCTATCAGTTCGATGAGAACGAGTTTTTCTGGGCGCGCCCCGACTCCGCCCGACTCCTTCGCCATGCTGAAGGACTTTATAACCTTTCCTCCTCTGCATTTTTAGAGAGCGACCCCTCGGAACTTTGGAAAAAGGTGCTCAATCCATTTCTTCTTCCTCTTCTCCGTTACCTGCCCGCTATGAGCCCCTTCCGCTCCCTTGCATCTGCCTCACGCCACTTCTACTCCGATCCCCACCTCCAACAGTTTCTCCAACGCTTTGCCACCTACAATGGCAGTGATCCCGAGCTCACCCCCGCTACCTTTGCCGTCATTCCTTATGTCCAATCCCGCTTTGGCGGATGGTACATCCGAGGCGGAATCCGCCGATTGGCCGAAGTTCTACTCCAAATCGCCGACAAGCATGGGGTAGAAATTCAGACATCTGCAGAAGTCCGATCCATCGACACCACGGGCGTTACGCTCGCCTCAGGTAAGAAAATCCACGCCGATCTGATTTTCCATAACGGCGATGTTTTGGGTGCTTATCAGAAATTGATTCAACACGACCGTGCTGCTGAGATCGCCTCCAAGATGGCCAAACCGGAACGCGCGATCTCAGGTTTTGTCGTTCTTTTAGGGGTGAAAGGCAAAGATCCCTCCCTCGCACACCACAACATCTTCTTTTCCGACAACTACCCGCTCGAATTCCAACAAATGTTTCGGGAAAACCGGCCCGCAGAAAATCCCACGATTTACCTATGCATCAGCTCCCGTTCCGACCCTGCCTCTGCTCCTGCCGATCACGACAACTACTTCCTACTCGTGAATACGCCGGCAAACACCACCTCCATCGACTGGGCTCAAGAGTCCCCCCGCTACGCTGAGCGAATCATCCGCATCTTGGATGAAAAGTTTCTGCCTGGTCTGCGATCCAAAATCGTCCATCAGGATCACATTTCGCCAGCAGATTTTGAATCCCGCGATGGTGCGGTTGGGGGCTCGCTGTATGGCTGGGCCTCCCACGGAATCAGGCACTCCTTCCTCCGTCCCCCGATCCGTTCCTCTGTCATTCCCAATCTCTTTTTTGTAGGGGGCACTACCCATCCGGGGGGAGGACTCCCACTCGTTCTTCTCTCTGCCGAAATCGCCGTCCGCTTGGCCTCAAAAAAGCTATAAAATCACAGCCCCTATCAACCCCGTATCGCGTAGGGAATTCTTATCCCAGGTTCATCCTTGGGAAAATCCCGTGAATTTCGGGTGACGAGCAAACATCCCTGTTCACGTGCCGTGGCCCAAATAACCGCATCGGGCAAACGGAGCCGGAACTTTCGACGAAGTAAAACCGCCTCCTCAGCCACCCTTCCAATCAAGGGATGCACCACAAGTCCGTCCAGAAAGTTACGACACTCTTTTACCTCATCCTTACTTTCCACGCCGCTCATCACCTCCATCCAAGTGATCACACTGATTTCCCACTTTTCATAATTTCTAAATTCCTGCTGTGCCTCCTCTCGACCCTGGAGGAAATCAATCAAGACATCGCTGTCCAAAATCGCTCTCAACGTTTTTCCCACTCGCCCCGAATCTCATCCAGAAATTGACCCGCCTCAAACTTTTTTCCCTTCCAAAGCCCAAAACCTTTTTCCCGATCCATCCCGCCCTTTTCTTCTAAAAGTACGCCAATAGCATCGCGGATCGCCTTAGCCCTAGAAATGGATTTTTTACTACAGTAATCCGATAGCGCATCTAGTTTTTCATCAGGTATTTCGATAATCGTTCGCATATTTGATATATATCATCGTCATCATATTACTCAAGCAAAGATTTCTATATGCTTGGATGAACCAGCAGAGCGGATGGGTCAGTGCACGATCCCGATTGCATCGCCCAAACGGGATAAAAATTCAACGAATTTACAATTTATCTGGATTTTCAAGAAGTTCCGCTACTCGAGCTAAAAGTCGGCCTGCCGCCCCACCGTCGATCACCCGATGATCAAAACTCAAAGTGAGCGGAGCAACGGTCTTAGGCCGGAAGCTCTGCGTCTTCTCGTCCCACTCCGGCACCTTCTTTCCCGCCCCCAATCCCAGCACCAAACTCTGCTCGGGAAGAGGAATCGGAGTCGCCCAATCCAAACCAAACGTTCCATAATTCGTAACCACAGCGACCGAACCCCCCAACGCCTCCGCTGGAATTTTTCTCTCTTTGGCCTGTGCCATTCTTTCTGCATAGATTCCCGTCAGCTGATTTAGTTTTGTCTGATTCACTTTGCGTAGAACGGGAACTAAAACTCCATCTTCCGCCTCCACCGCAAAGGCAATATCGATCGAGCCAGGGTGCACAATCTGGCTCCCTATCAATCTTCCAGCTGGTAAACTATTTTCCGCCAAAGCAATTCCCAAAGCCCTCACGGCATAAAGGGTGGGTCCCGGTTTGGCAGGATGCTTTTTTCGATGAGCCAGCAACGCATCCATTCCTGCTGTTCTTCCCACCGTGGCCAACGGACGTAACCAGCTTCGCCGCATCGCATCCGCCACTGCCACCCGCATCGATGAAGCGGGAGTCAGCTTTTGCTTTTCCAGATCGGCCATGAATCTCTCAAAATCCTCAATTGTCACCCTTCCCTTCGCCCCGCTTGGCGCCAATCCCGCCAAATCAGCCGCGTGCAAACCCAACTCCTCAATCCGCGCCTTCATTCTGGGCGATAGATAACTCGCTCCCGCCGCCCGAGCTGGCACCGGCAACCCCTGAATGGTCGGCAACACTCCCTTTCCATTTCCATTTTCTCCGTTCGAGTGAATTTTCTTTTTACCCTCTTTTTCTTTGGGTTGAACCTTTCCGCCTCCATCTACGCTTTTTTTTATTCCTTTCGACTCTTCCCGGCCTGCCACCTCGACGTAACCCAAAACAGTTCCCACGGGATAACTCTTGCCCTCCTTAGCTTTCCACTCCTTCCATACCCCTCCATAACTCGTCGTCACGCTCATCACCGCCTTGCTCGTCTCCACCTCAGCAACCTCCTGATCCATTTCCACTTTCTCGCCCGGTTTCACCTTGAGCCGTAATAAGGTGGCTTCGGCGATCGACTCCCCCAACTGGGGCATAGAGATGGCAAACTGTCCCATAATCTTCCGTAGCCACATCCTACCCACCCCCTTTTCGGCGAACAATGCCGAGGGCAGCCGATCCGGCTCTTCCCCTTTTTGAGGGGATCCGGATCGGCCGCACCTCAGCGCAGCCGTTCCTCAGGCGGCTGCTTTATTTTCCAGAGTCCGGATACTGGAAAAGAAGATGCGAATGAGAATATCTACCTCTTCCAACGCCGTTCTCACCGCCTGCCCATCACAGGGCAGTCCCGCCTTAGCCAAGAGCTGGAGTGCGCGTCGGGAAACACGCAACTCGGCTAAGCAAGCACGGAACTTTTCCGTAAACTCCTTTGCCGAGGGCGATCCCTCCGCCTCCCCATGCCGGAAGTAAGCTGCTGTGCCCGAACGAAGAAGCTCCTCCGCCAGATGCCCAGCTGCCCGATCTTCAGGCAAACTTCCCGCTAACCCAAGTAGGTTGGAGGTGAAGGAAAGTAGACGGTCCGATAAGTCCGGCCCTTTCCTCTCCTCTTGGGCTGAAGGCCCCCCACGGGGAGAGCTGCCAGCGTTGCGATCTTGTGATTTCCATCGTGTGTCTTGTGTGGTTGTCTTCATACAGGATTAAACTGCCGCCAATCAAAAAGGGTTCGGTCTTTTTTTATTTTTTTACCTCATGAACCAATCGATCAGTTTTTGGCTCTTGGCCCGAATTACTGGAATGAGCTACTTCTTTGCTTTCCTCTCTTTTTTTTTCCAGATCCCCGGCCTGATCGGGCCCAACGGGATCCTCCCTGCCGATAACCTCATTTCCCGAGCCACCGAAGCCCTCGGCCCTACTGCCCCTTGGGCCCTCCCATCCCTCGGATGGATTTTTGGCACATCGAATTTCTCTCTACACCTGATCGCCCTACTCGGAATCGTCGGTTCACTTTTACTTCTCACCGGCTTTCTTCGCCCATTCGGTGCCATCCTGTCTTGGATCTGTTGGCTCTCCTTCGTGAACATCGGCCAGGACTTCCTCTCCTTCCAATGGGACACTCTCCTTCTGGAGGTCGGCTTTCTTGTTCTCTTTCTCGAAAAACCCGGCATTCATGCCCGCTCAACTGGCCTCGATATCCCCCCCCTACTGATCCGCTTCGCACTCACCTTCCTGCTCTTTCGTCTCATGTTCAGCTCGGGAATCGTCAAAATACTCAGTTGTGACCCCACTTGGGCCGATCTTTCCGCCATGACCTACCACTTCGAAACCCAACCCATTCCCAACCCCCTCGCCTGGTTCATCCATCAACTCCCTCACCTACTTCTCAAGCTCTCCACCATTTTCACCTTTTTGATCGAACTCCTACTCCCTTTCGCCCTTCTCTTTCCCCAACCCAAAGTACGCCTAACCACCTCCCTCGGCTTCCTCTCCCTCATGCTCTTCATCGCCCTCACTGGGAACTACGCATTTTTCAACCTACTTACCCTCGCCCTCTGCCTCCCTCTCATCGACAACCGTTACTTCCCCTCCTGCCTACAACCCAAAACGATTCCACTTCCCTACACGCCCGTTCCTTGGCGACACCTCGGCTCTCTGAGCGCCCTTCTCCAACTGTCCCTCGCCGTCCCCACTCTTTTCCTAACCTTGGGACTCTTTCCCCGAACCGGTTCATCCCTTTTCACCCAGTGGGAAGGAACCTTCGCCCCGTGGCATCTCACCTCCGGCTATGGCCTCTTCGCTGTCATGACCACTCGCCGCCCCGAACTCACTCTCGAACGCAGTTCGAACGGACTCGAATGGAAACCCATCCAGTTTTCCTACAAAGCTGGCCCCCCAGATCGTCTCCCATCGCAAATCGCCCCTTTCCAACCTCGTCTGGACTGGCAGATGTGGTTCGCCGCCCTCTCCGCCGAACGGGGTCAACTCCCAGGTTGGTTCACCCCTTTCCTAAAAAAACTCCAAAAGGACGAACCCGAAGTCTGGAATCTTCTCCCGTCGCAGCCCCGCTTTTCCGAAAACGATTATCTCCGCCTCCGCCTCGACCAGTACCGATTCACCACCCCATCCGAACGGTCTTCCACAGGAAACTGGTGGCGCATCACCCCAGGCCCCGTTCTCCTTGTCCTTCCACCAGAAACTTCTCGTTAAGTCGTCTTGTCCAACTTTAACCTAAATCAAATGCCTCATCTCCGCGTCTCCGTCTCCGCCCAGCGTCTCGACATCGTTTCCGAAGACGGCTCCGTCTCCCGCTCCTTTCCCGTCTCCACCGCAAAGAAAGGCACCGGTTCCGAACCCAACAGCAACAAAACCCCGCTCGGTTGGCATCGGATCTGTCAAAAGATCGGCGACAACGCCGAATCCGGAACCCACTTTGTTGGACGTAAACCCACCAGCCGTGTCTGGAAATCCTCCGACCCAGTGGAAGAAAAGAATCTGGTCCTCACCCGCATCCTCTGGCTCGACGGAGAGGAAGATCACAACAAAACCAGCAAAGACCGATACATCTACATCCATGGCACGAACCGCGAAGACCTCATCGGCCAACCCGCCAGCGCTGGCTGTGTCTGCTTACGCAACGCTGATGTAATCCAGCTCTACGACCTCATTTCGATCGGCACCCGAGTCGAAATCATCGCCTGAACCCTCCTTCCAACTATTTCTTTGGCGGTTTTGGAAGTAGCGGAAGTTGAACGACCACTTTCACCGTTTTCTGTCCAACGATCGGGGTGGCCGTTCCCGTCGCCGGATTGTAATCCGACCGGTTCAAAGGAATCACCTGTGTCCCTGTCGAGAAGGGATCAAAGGAACCATCCCCTTTTGGAATCGAAATATTAAATGCTGTATCCCCCGTTGTGGTCAGACCCAAATCGTGATCGATAAACTGACCCCACGCATAAACATAGCTGGCCATATCCCGCGCATTGGAAAACTCGGTAGTCAACACCCCCACCGTATTACTGATCAAACGTGGGTTGGCCCGGTTTTCACCGGCAGGAGTTGAAATTCCATCCGCGTAAGCCGCTCCCGCAACCCTCACAAGGTCCGCTCCCGCTGCACCCCACATTGGATGAGCCGGATTGTTGCCTTTTCCGTCCAGCGAAGGCACGGGTCCCGAGGCTCCAGGCCCCTGAACCAGATCCGGGGGGAGGAACCCCACTTTAGCCGTCAACCCAGCCAACGTAGTCTCCTCATCAAAGAAGAATACATTGTCCTGAATTTTGGTGAGACTGGTATTGCGTCGGATAATGTCGGACAGTTTGGTTGCCCGCAGAGCAGCCAACTGCTTTCCCGAAAAAGATCGTTCGTACCAGTTCGCATCCCCGTCCCTCGTCCTCTCAAACTGATGGGCAATGATTTTCTGGAAGGTCGGTCCAACACTCGACCCTGCCACATGATCCTCCGCCAAACCTGCCACCCATAAGTCCATCGAATCCACATTGCCGTAGAGGGAGAGCAGTTGATCCTGTAGCCCCACATCACTCGTCACCTGGGCTATGCTCGTCACCTTTGGTAACCCATAGGCAACCCTCACGGTATTGTAATCAGGCAAACCGTGATCTCGACCGCGCTGGATATTGAGGGAAGCAAGATCAAGTCCGCCGGCTCCAGGAGGTCCAAAAAGAAAGTTTCTCAATCCCTCGACCAGCTGGGGATCCACCTCTTGAGTGTTGTCTGTCGCCAGATACTTCAAAAGCCCGTCGGGACCCGACTCTTTCAACGGCCCAGGATTGAAAAAGGCGAAAGCCAACGCGAGACCCTCCCTTGCCTCAGCTCCCTCATTATCCAGAAATTGAATGTCATCATTAATCAAGGTGTGGCCAACGCGGAAACCCGCCGTAGAGAACTCTGTCGCCAACCCAGGATTTACATCTGGCCGATACCCCAGATAGGGACGCAGGGCATTTGTGCCAAGCAACGCAGGTAAAAACTCTTGATAGGTGATCGCCTGCACCTCCGCCATGACGAGACGACGTGCACGTTGGTAAATCTGCTCATCCGTCAGCTTCGGATTGGCGACTCCGATGGCGGAGGCCAGTTGATTGTGCTCCCTGAGAAAAAGGGTATGAAGTGAGGTCAGCTCCAGATTCTCGTTCGCCCGAATATCCCCCGCCAAAAACATCGAGCTGTCGGGAAAGATATGTGCATCGTTCGCATTCTCTAAGCCTGCGGTGTTCAACGGAGGCAGATTCCCTGTGC
>Ga0209088_10001896_pt1 | contig 13213 bp, 14 predicted proteins | sample S_140625_EF_Meta_FD_187324 | JGI IMG/M metagenome (GOLD analysis project Ga0209088, IMG submission 187324) | Freshwater microbial communities from Lake Simoncouche, Canada to study carbon cycling - S_140625_EF_MetaG (SPAdes) (version 2) | ecosystem: Environmental > Aquatic > Freshwater > Lake ...
AGAGGTGATCTTTTGTGCGTTTCACAGCGTAGGGAACCATGGTGCCGGTTTTCATGATGAAGGCCCAATCACTGGATTGAGCGAGAAGGAGCTCTCGGGCGGCTTGACGAAGAGCTCGATCCAAGAGGGGGTGGGGCTGGGTAGAGCGGAAGCGACCTGCCAACTCGATCATGCGGACGGTGGCGATGTGGAGGTGGGGATAGATCCAGGAGTTGGATCCTTCGAGCCAAACGGACCAGTGACCCTCGTTGCCCCATGAGGAGGCGCTGGGGGTGGCGAGCTGATGGGTATCGTGACGGGAGAGAAACTCGGAGGGGGTAGTCATTGAGAAAGTCTTTTGGTCGTGGGCTGATTTTCGGAAAAGATAATCCAAGAAAATGGGGCCTTCGTACCACCAGTGGCCGTACAGTTCGGCATCATAAGGGCATAGAACGATGGGTTCGGTACCCATGATCCCGCGCAGGTGCTCGATCTGTTTTTCGCGATTGAACATGAAGTTAGCCGCATGTTCGGCAGCGCGTTGGCGAGCGAGGTGGGGTCGGTATGGCTCTTTGTGTTGAGTGCGACCGGTGATGCGGTGGTATTTCAGGCCGGTGAACTTCCGGATTCCGTTCGGCTGGATGTAGGGGCGGATGTAGTCGTGATCGAGATCAAAGCCGCAATCTCGGTAGAAGTCGCGGTACTCCCCGTCTCCGGGGTAACCCTCCTCTGCACTCCAAACCTGTTTACTGGATTCGATATCGCGACCAAAGGCTGCAGGACCAGCGGGGGTGAAGATGGGGGCAAAGACCCCGTAAGCGGGGCGGGGCTCGGCGTAGAGGACTCCATGTGCGTCCACAATGAACCAGCGGATTTCGGCTTCTTGGAGGTGATGTTCGACTCCTGGGTAGTAGGCGCACTCTGGGAGCCAGATCCCGCGCGGGTCTCGGCCAAAGCAGGTATGGTAATCTGAGCGTGCGACTTGGATCTGAGCACGGACGGCTTGCGGGAATTCACGCATGAGCGGCAGAAAACCGTGGGTAGCTCCGCAAGTGATGATTTCCAGAAATCCCGCATCTTGAAATTTACGGAAGGCCTGGATGAGATTGCGATGGTAGCGATCACAGAAAAGGTGGCGGCACTGGTGAAGGCGATCGTGATAGAAGCGGGCGAGGGGTTGAAAGGCGGGATCGTTTTGGGTTCGGTGAAGCTCTTTTCCGGCTAGCTCGATCTGTTTCTCAAGTCCGTGGACGTAACGATCTTGGAGTAGTGGATCGCGGAGCATCGCGCAAAGGGGTGGGGTCATCGACATTGTGAGCCGGAAGTAGATTCCGTCCCGAACGAGGCCCTCCATCATGTCGAGGAGGGGGAGGTAAGTTTCCGTAATTGCCTCGTACAGCCAATCCTCTTCTAAGAATTCGGCATATTCGGGATGACGAACGAAGGGGAGATGGGCGTGGAGAACCGGAGCTACATAACCGAGGGACATGATCGTGGATTACGTGGAGCGAGGTGGGCTTCCTGGGGAGGTTCCGTGGAGTTGGCTCGAGCCGAGCTTTGGGCAGGTTTCGATCTGGCGGCGTAGGATTTCTGTCATTTCAAACGAGCCAAATCGTTGGTGGCGGACGAGGTCTCCGCCGAGGTAGGAAAAGATCTTGCTGGTGCAGTTGGATGAGATCAAGCGGCGCAGGGCGTAGGGGAACGGCAGGGGATGTCCGGTTCTTTGTAATCGGGCGAGGATTTCAGCCAAGGCTTCGCCTGGGCGAAGGAAGGAGCGAACTAGATCCCAAAGTTGCCGAAAAGAGAAGTGGAAGGGGATCGTGACAAACTGAATTTGCTGGTTGGTGGATGGAGCATCGGGCGGGGTGGTGACCTCTTGTGAAAGGGCGAGTTGGTGAAAGGAGCCGGAGGATGAATAGTAGCCGAGTTCGGCTTGAAAGAGTGTGGAGGGGCGATGGGTGGGTAAAAACCACTCTCGGGTGGTCGGGTGGATGTGAATTTGATGAACTCGCTCTTTGCCTGGAGTGAAGACTTGGAGGTATAGGCGACCATCAGAGGCTTCTTTTTCGGCCTGTTCGAGCTGCTCGCGAGTGAAGTCCCAGTAAGCGAAGAGAGTCTGGGGATCTCTGGGGGTGAGGAAGAGGCGTCGGGTTCCGTAACTTTCGGGTAGATCGCCGAGGAATTCGAAATGGGGAGTATAGGTTTCCTGTGGTTTGGGTAAAAAGGAGGGCAGGGTGAAGGAATGATTGGAGGGGAAGATGGGGAGTGGTGTCTTTCGAAGACGTGGGAGGGGGGCTTTTTTCTTGGCAGGGCGAGAGAGAATTTTTTTAACGCGGAGCGAGGAAGCTTTTTTGGGCACGCGAGTCTGCTTGGTAGCCGTTTTCTTTTTGGCGCGGGCGGGTTTCTTCATGGTGCTTGGAGGCTTACGTAAAACAAGACTCGGATTTTCGCTGATCCTACGGCAAAATCCATATTCTTCTACGACAACATGAGACCCTCTTTCCCGCTGGCCTGACAAGGTTGATGAATACGAAGCGCATTATTCCGTGCTTGGATGTGGATGGAGGTAGGGTTGTGAAGGGGGTTCAGTTTGTTTCGATCCGAGATGCGGGGGACCCAGCGGAGTGTGCCAGGGCGTACCACGAGCAGGGGGCGGATGAGTTAGTTTTCTTGGATATCACTGCCTCTTCAGATTCACGGCCTATTCTTTTGGAAGCGGTGCAGAAAACTGCGGAGGAGGTTTTTCTTCCGTTGACGGTGGGGGGAGGGGTGAGGTCGGTGGAGAATGCACGGGAACTTTTACGGGCAGGAGCTGATAAGGTGAGTTTGAACAGTGCGGCAGTGGAGCGGCCTGAGTTGATCACGGAAGTGGCTCGAGCTTTTGGTTGCCAATGTGTTGTTCTGGCTGTGGATGCGCGAAAGAAAGGAGATGGGAGGTGGGAGGTCACGACTCATGGGGGTCGTCGGCCGACGGGGAGGGATGTGGGGGAGTGGATTGAGGAGGGGGTAAGACTTGGGGCGGGGGAGATTTTACTAACGAGTATGGATCGGGATGGAATGAAGGGGGGATATGATTTGGAGCTGACGAAGATGGTGAGTCGCAGGGTTTCGGTGCCTGTGATTGCCAGTGGGGGAGCGGGCACAAAAGAGCACTTTGCGGAGGTTTTAGGTGAAGCAGGAGGTGCAGATGCGGCTTTAGCGGCCAGTTTGTTCCACTTCGGGGAGCTGACAGTTCCTGAGGTAAAAAGGTATTTGCAGGGGCGGGGGATCGCCGTAAGACCTCCGAAGGATCTATGATTTTTCCTGAGGAGTCGAAGTTTCTGCAGTTAGCGAAGCAGGGGAACCTGATTCCGATTGGCAGAGAGTTTCCTGCGGATGCGGAGACACCAGTATCGGCTTACATTAAGCTTTCGGGGCAGCCAGGAGGGGCGGCTTTCTTGTTGGAGAGTGCGGAGACGGGGGGAAGATTGGGTAGATATTCGTTTGTGGGGTCGAGGCCCACGGCGGTGATGGAGTTTCGTGCAGGGCGGGTAAGATTGACGACATTGAGCGGTGAGGTGCAGGAAAAGGCACCTGAAAATCCTGACCCTTTGGATGAAGTACAAGAAATGCTGCGAGGAATTCAGCCTGTGGCGGCGTGGCCGGGAGATCCGCCTCCCTTTGCGGGTGGAGCAGTGGGATTTTTAGCTTTTGAAGCGGTTCGTTATTTCGAGACGAGTGTGGGGATGGCAAAGCGGGATGATTTAGGGGTGCCGGATGCCTGCTTTGCATTGGTGGAGGAGTTTGTCATTTTTGATCACGAAAAAAAGAGCAGGCGCCTGGTGGTGCAGGTGAAAACGGGCAAGGATCCTAAAGCGGATTACCAAAAGGGAATAGCAAGATTAGAGGCGATGGCGAAGCGGTTGGCTCAACCGGCGGGAAAATTGAGTGCGGAGATTCCGAAGAGGCCTGAGGGGGATCTTTTGCTGGGGGCGACTCCGAACATGCTGAAGTCGGAGTATTTGAAAATGGCTGAGGGGATGCAGGAGCATATTCGAGCGGGAGATATTTTTCAGGTGGTACCCTCCCAGAGGTTTACCGTTCCGTTTCATGGGAGGCCGATCGATTTATATCGTGCATTGAGAGCGATCAATCCCTCGCCCTACATGTTTTGTCTGGAGATGGCGGGGTTAGCGTTGGTGGGATCATCGCCCGAAACCCATGTGCGTTGTGAGAATGGAAAAGTGGAGATCCGGCCGATTGCGGGTACGAAACCACGCGGGGCGACCCCAGAGGAGGATTTGCAACATGAGAAAGAGATGAAGGCGGATCCCAAAGAGAGGGCGGAACACATTATGTTGGTGGATCTGGCTCGGAACGATTTGGGTCGAGTGTGTGAATATCAAAGTGTGAAAGTGGTGGAGCTGATGGAGGTGGAAAGATTTTCGCATGTGATGCATTTGGTGTCGCGGGTGACAGGGCAGCTTCAACCGGGGCAGGATGCTTTCCAGGTGATGCGGGCGACGTTTCCTGCTGGAACGGTGAGTGGCTCTCCCAAGGTACGAGCCTTACAGATTTTGGCGGAGAGTGAGCCGACGCGGCGAGGGGCGTATGCGGGTGCGGCAGGGTACTTTTCCTTTGATGGAAATCTGGATTCTTGTATTTCGATTCGGACGATTCTGCTGAAGGGTGGCAAAGCACATGTTCAAGCGGGAGGTGGGCTGGTGGCGGACTCGACCCCCGAGGGGGAATATCAGGAGAGCGTGAACAAGGCGAAGGCAGGATTGGCGGCGGTGGCGGCGGCGAGGACCTTGGCGTAGGGTTTTGTTATGTTACTGGTCATCGATAACTACGATTCGTTTACCTATAATTTGGTGCAGTACTTCGGGGAGTTAGGGGCAGATCCACAGGTGAAGCGAAATGACGCGATCACACCGGAAGAGGTGGAAAAGCTGAAGCCGAAAAGGATTGTGATCTCTCCAGGGCCAGGCAGGCCGCAGGATGCGGGAATTTCGATGGAGTTGATTCGCCGTCTGGGCTCGAGGGTTCCGCTTTTGGGGGTGTGTTTAGGGCATCAGTGTATTGGAGAGGTGTATGGGGGAAAGGTGGTGCGGGCGGGGCGTTTGATGCACGGGAAAACATCCCCGATTCAGCATGATGGAAAGGGAGTGTTTGCCAAATTGCCAAATCCTTTCGAGGCGACGCGGTATCATTCACTGATTGTCGAGAAGGAGTCGGTGCCGAGCTGTTTGGAGGTGAGTGCGGAGACAGCCGAGGGGGAGATTATGGGATTACGGCACAAGGAATACCCAGTCCACGGGGTGCAGTTTCATCCTGAATCGATTTTGAGCAAGGAGGGGAAGGATCTCTTGGCAAATTTTCTTTTATTGTGACGGAGGGGCGGATTGACGGTTACAGGGGCGAGGCGTAGGATTTTCTTTTCAAAGGGGGAAATGGATTATGGAACAAAGAGGAGAAGAGCGGACATTGAGATCGGAAAAAGTACAGATTGAGAGGAAAACTTTCTTTCTGGATTTGAAAGAAAATGATCGGGGTCGCTTTTTACGGATCACCGAGGATGTCGGGGGTCGGCGGGATCGAATCATCATGCCGGCAACGGGGATGGAAGATTTTGCCCGAGCGCTGGATGATCTGATTGTGTTTGAGCAGGAGGAACTGGGTCGGTAAGGACAGGCGGACTGGATTTACTTTAGGCTGGGTTGGGGAGTGGGTTGGGAGAGAAGGTCGAGTGCTTTTCCTGCGGCTAGGCGAACTTCTTGAGGAGCAGACGGGTCGTTGCTGATCTGTTTCATTCGCGGGGATGATTCTTGATCATGGAGAAGGCCCAGAGCAATCAGTGCAACCATACGGACTTGGGAATCCTGATCGGACGTGGCGGTGCGCACTGCGGGGAGGACTCGGGGATCTTGAATACGAACTACTGATTTTACGCCCTCGGTTCGTTCGATTCCGAGGGGGTTTGCGATTTCTTCTAAAAGAATATTGAGTCCACGCCCATCGTTGAGTCGGGCCAGGGCAAGTGCGGCGACGACTTGAGTGGTGCGGTCTTTTGATTGGAGTGCGGGGAGATAGGCATCGGGTTTCGACAGGGTGGCAAGTTCAAGGAGAGAGCGACGAGCAAAGCGGCGAACATAGGAGTCTTTGTCATTTAACATGGAGAAGAGAGTAGGAATGGCTGTGGGGTCGGCTCGATTGCCAAGGAGGCGTGCTGCGGAGGCGCGGGTGAGCCAATCGGGGTCTTGGGTGGCTTGGCGAAGAAGGGGGGAGGCATCGGTGGCGGAGAGAATCCGGGTTGCCTCGATCGCTTCGCGGCGGACGGTGGGGTCGGAATCGCGGAGGGCGTTGCGTAGGGTACTGAGGGGAGAGGGGCGTGGGGGTGGATCGAGGGCGAAGGCGCGGATGGCGAGGGAGCGGATGGCGGGGGAGGGATCGCGAAGGGGGAGGCGGTAGGGTTGGGCCGAGGGTTGGGTTTGTAAAATTTGGTGGGCCTCGGCCGCAGCCAGTTCGGGTTGGCCTGCGAGGAGATTGAGGTGAAGTCTTTCTTGGCGTAGGGCAACACTTTGGGGGAATTGGCGGAATCCATCTTGGAGAGACTCTTGGGCTTGTTGGAGTTTGCCCTCGTCGAGGAGTTGGTGGGCACGTTCGGCGAGGCGACCATCGGGACGAGAGCAGGAGGTAAGGGAGATGGCGAGGAGTAGGGCGACGAAGGCCAGTGGCATGGGGCGGAGAGTAAGGGAAAGGGGTAAATTAAGAAAGGCTGGATGCCCATGGCTATTTGACTTCAACGATCTCTTTTCTAGGTTTTGTAGATGCAAGTTTTTCAGAAAAAATATGGGTTGAGGGCAAAGCCAGATTTTCTGGGTGCGGATCTTGAGTTAGAGAGTGAGTTAAAGGAGGTGGAGAGGAGAATTTTGCATCAGGCCTCTTTGTTTGATCCTGGGGCGGAGGCGTATGTGCGATATGCGTTGGAGGGCGGGGGAAAAAGGTTGAGGCCAGCGCTGGTGCTATTAGCTGGCAAGGTGGCGGGGGGGTGGAGTGAGGCGATTCTGGATTTGGCGGTGATTGTGGAGTTGGTGCATGTGGCTTCGTTGATTCACGACGATGTATTGGATCGGGCTGATTTGCGTAGGGCTAGAGCGACGTGCAATGCCAAGTGGGGGGTGGAGCTGTCGGTTTTGCTGGGGGATGCGCTTTTTGCACACGGATTACAGCTAGCAACGAAGTTGGAGAATGCGGAGGTGGCTAGGAAAATTGCTGAGGCTTCGAGAAACCTTTGTGAAGGTGAAATTTTACAAACTCAGAGACGTTTTGATTTAAAGATGTCGACGTCCGATTATTTGCATGTGGTGGGACTCAAAACAGGCGCGTTATTTCGGGTAGCGGCAGAGGTGCCTTTTCTGGTGTACGGATCGGCAGAGGTGAAACGGGAGGCGGCGCGCTCTTTCGGTCAGCAGTTGGGGGTGGCTTATCAGATTTATGATGATTGTCTGGATTTATTTGGAACGGATGAGGAGAGTGGCAAGACATTAGGAACCGATTTACGAAAAGGGAAGTGGACCTTGCCGGTCCTGCATGCACTTCAAACCCTACCCAAGGAGGAGTCGGAGAGATTACGGGCCCAACTGGTGGGAGAGGGTGGGGTGGAGGGGGTATCGGACAAGGTGCGGGAGGCCGGGGGATTAAAGTTTGCGTTACGAAAGGCAGTGGAGCTTTTGGAAAGGGCGAAGGGGGATTTGAAAGTTTTGGGAGACGGTGGGGAAGCAAAGAAGTTGACGAGTATGACGGATCGCTTGCAGGCGTATTTGAAAACAGCCAGCGACGAGTAGAGGGGATAGATGACTTGGATAGGGCGGATTGACCTTTTCGAGTTCGGGGGGGTGGAGATAGAATCCAGATAATGTCGGCGGACGCTACCAAGGATTTAGATTTAGAGAACGGGCCGACTGACGAGGAGTTGGTTGCGGAAACCGTAAAGGGTAATTTGGCTTCTTACGATGAGTTGATCCGCCGTTTCCAGTCCCGCTTGTATGGCGTGATCTACCATTTGACGTCGAATCATGAGGATACGAATGACATGTTGATGGAGGTTTTTGATAAGGCGTACCGAAGCTTACCCACTTTTCGGGGGCAGTCCTCCTTTTACACATGGATCTATCGGATTGCGATTAACCGGACGTTTAACTTCTTAGAGAAGAGGAAAAGAAGGCAGGGGGCGATGAGCTTGAATGAGATCGATGAGGATGGGCTTCCCAAGTACGACATGCCCGATCCTATCCAGAGAAACAACCCAGTTAAGTCATCTATGCTCAATGAGTTGCAAAATAAATTGAACGAATCGATGCTTTGCCTGTCGAAAGAACATAGAACAGTGGTAACCCTATATGATATACAAGGACTTGCACATGCTGAGATCGGAAAGATCATGGGAACGACCGAAGGAACGGTTCGTTCAAGGCTCCATTATGCACACAAACAGCTTCAGAAATCGCTTGGCATTTACCTCCGAAGGTAGAAAATAAAGACTCAATATATGAACCAAAAAGAAGATTTTTCAGAGTTACAAAAGCTACTTCGTTTAAAAAGGTTGGAGACCCCAGGGCAGGAGTACTTTGATCGTTTTGTGGATGCGTTTCACCAGTATCAAAGGCAGGAAATTTTGCGTGAAGAACCTTGGTATTCCAAAGTGGTAGATATTTTAATGGAACCTTGGGTGGCAGGTGTTCCTCGTTTAGCCACGGTTGCGGCGTCCGCTGCTTGTTTGGTTGCGGGAATTGCTTTTTTCCTTGGGCCCGTAGCGCCTGGGTTTGCACCTTTGGCGGACGGAAAAGTCGCGCACGCAAAAGGAATCATTGTGGCAGCGAATTCCACGGAGGATTCCCTGCAAATTCAGCCTGAGCTGATCGATACAGCCGCGGGCGGGGAAGGGACTCAGCTTCGGCCCTTGTATGTGAATGGGCACGGTGCAGTGGCTTATGATTCCCGTCTCGCGTTTTAAATACCTTTTTCTTTCCCTTCTAGTCATCCTCCTTGGTGTGGCGGGGTTGATTGGCGGTCGGTTTTACTATTTGGCCCATCATCCAAGCCAGACTTTAGCTCTTGCCAGTACTGAGCGTTCGATTCCTGCCTCTGCAGCTCTCACTCCCTCTACACCGAACCCACCGATGCCCTCAGGAAGTGGAGTTTTTGATCAAATTGCGGCAGAGGTCAGTGGAGTGTATGAGCAGGCGGCACCCACGGTGGTACGTTTACGAGCAACGGATGGAGCGGAGCAGTTGGCTGGAACAGGATTTTTTATCGACGGGCAGGGCACAATTTTAACGGCCTATGCGGTGGTGGGGCAGGCGGACTCGGTTTCGGTTGAGGTCAATGGACGGACTTTTTCTGCCAAAGTTGTGGGTCGGGATCCCCGAAGCGGAGTGGCGGTGTTGAAGATTCAGGCAACCCAGACCCCGCATCTAGCGTTTGGGGAAGGAATGCGACTACGCCCTGCATCGGCGGTGGTGAGTGTGGCTTTTCCTTATGATCTGAAAGCAGAGCCGACATTTGGATTTGTGGCGGGGTTTGATGTGAAGTATCTGACGCGGTTTTTTGCAACGACTCACCTTAGGGCAAACCTACCGATCAAGCCGGGTCAGATCGGTGGTCCGTTACTCGACAGCCAAGGGAAAGTTGTCGGAGTACTGATGTTAGAGATTGATGAGGGGAAAGCGTGTTATGCTTTACCGATTGAAGCCGCAGCGAAAGTGGCCTCGGATATTCAGAAGTACGGTGAGCCACGGCACGGTTGGATGGGGGTGGGTGTGATGCCGGATCGAAGCCGGCCGGAGCGGGGTGCCCCTGTATTTGTGGATCGTCTTTATAAGGGAACACCGGCGGAGAAGAGCGGGTTGAAGATGGGCGATGAGGTGATTTCGATTGGGGGTCGGTCAGTCCGGGAGCCCTCCGACATTTTGGACGCGGCATTTTTCTCAGAAGTTGGTGGAAAGGTTCCTGTTAAAGTGAAGCGGGATGGGAAAGAGCAGATTTTTACTATTACGGTTTCCGCCCGACCGGACAGTTCGCGGATCGTGGAGCCTGCCCCTCTTTTCCCGAATCCCTCCGGCGGCCCTGCCAACCAGGGAATGCCAGTTAAAGCCAACCGCTAGCGCTCTCACCGCCTTGTTGTGCGGTTTGATTCTGAAGGAGTAGGATCCCCATCATGCAGATCAAGGATACAGCTCTCATTCTGGCAGGGCACGGCTCTACCCTCCCTCGCTCAGTCTCGACAAGCTCGCTGAGCTTTGGAGGGTTGGATGCTTAAAGAAACAGCGTTGATCCTTGCAGGGCACGGTTCCACCAAAAATGCGGATTCTAGTCGCTTCACTAGGGAGACGGCACACCGAATCAGAGAGAGGGGGATTTTTGGCGAGGTCCGGTCGGCTTTTTGGAAAGAGCAACCCTCCTATGCAGATGCAATCCAAGGGTTGAAAACAAAAAAGGTGGTGGTGGTGCCCTGGTTTCTGGCGAACGGTTATTTCACCACGAAGATTCTGCAGCGTGAATTTGCGGAAACAGCGGGAGTGGAGTGTCGGGTGACGGAACCGATTGGATCGAGGCCTGAGATTCTTGGTCATTTTCAAAAGCGGGCCGAACGTTTATTGGCGGTGAAGAATTGGAAACCCAATCAAGTGAGCCTGTTGCTCGCAAGTCATGGAACACCACTGCATACCGGTTCACGCGGAGCAGCGGTTGGTTTGGCAGAACAGCTGGCGAAAGACGGTTATCGGACGGCGCGGGCTGTATTTCTGGAGGAGGAACCAAAGATTGCGGACTGGAGAGTTCTCATTCAGAAGGGACCAGTGGTTGTGTTGCCCCATTTTTTGGCGGGGGGATTACATGGTTCGGAGGATGTCCCGGAGCTTTTGGGGATATCGGGGTCGGTGGAGGGTTGGTATGAATCTGAAAAAGGTGAAGTGGGTTATGGCGAGCCCTTGGGAAGACCGGAGGAAGTCGAAGAAATGATTATTGAATTGGCAGTAGCCAAGGCTTGAAAGTAAGTCGTCATGGAAACTAGGAATGAAGCAGGCGAAATGGGGCAGGTATGTTGGAAAAGGAAAGGGAAGGTTTGGGAAGTTAGGCATATTCAGGATCGGGAAGCAGTTGGGCAGTTGCGTAGCGTAACGAACCTGAACGAGTTGGAGGAGGTGGTGCGTTGGGATGAGCAGGGAAAGTACCGACCCCTTCGGAGTGAAGGAAATCTAGTTTCGGGTTGGCAGTATGACGCCAAGAGCGTGTCGGAGTTTCGCGAGGCGATGGAGGTTATTTACCCTGGATTGTGGGGGAATGCTGAGGCTTGGAGGGATGATAGACTGAAGTTTCAAACATGGGATGAAGCATTGGCAAAGCAGACGGAGCGGGTCAGGCAAAAGCTTACAAAGGCAGGGGATTTGCCTCAAAGGGTGATCGAGGAAAATTGCAAGAAACGATGTCTAAAGACTGTCCTGTGGGCAGGGGAAAAGCCTGTAGATAGAGATGCCAAGATGCCCATGCTTTGCACGGGTCCGTGCGGAATGTTTTGGAGTTGTGTCGAGAGTTAACCGAAGAGCCCTTTTTTCTTGGTTTTCGCCAAGGCAACACGAGTCGGGTCCCGGGCATTTTGCACCGCTTCTTCGGAGGTAATCAGGCCTGCTTCAACAAGAGTATCAAGGCTGGAATCAATGGTGCGCATCCCGTCCCGACCCCCGATTTCCATAATGCCCACAATCTGCTCCATTCGGCCGGTACGTAGGCAAGCGGAGATGGCTGGGTTGGCGGTTAGAACCTCAGAAGCAAGAACACGGCCTTGGCCGCTCGCCTTGGGTAGTAGACGCTGTGAGATGACGGCCTTGAGACCATTACCCAGTTGAGCGCGGATCTGGGGAAGCATTTCCGAACCAAACATTTCAAGGATTCTGTCAAGAGCCTTCACTGGGTCGGAGGCGTGGAAGGTGGCAAGAACAAGGTGACCTGTTTCAGCCGCTTGGAGTGCTACTTGGACCGATTCTTGGTCCCGGAGTTCGGTGACGGCAATGACATCGGGGTCTTGGCGTAGGGCGTGACGAAGGCCTGCGGGAAAGGATTGTGTGTCCCGACCGATTTCCCGTTGCTTAATCAGGGAAAGGGCAGGGGGGAATACGTATTCGATAGGATCCTCTAAGACAACAATGACGCCTGACCGGGTGCGGGAGATCTCCTCGATCATAGCGGCCATGGTGGTGGATTTGCCTGAACCGGTGGCACCGGTGATGAGAATGAGTCCCTCTTCCGTGGAACAAAGTTTTTTTACCACGGGAGGTAGACCTAGCTGCTCTAGGGATGGGTTACTGCGGTTGATAAAGCGAAAAGCTGCTTCAACTGTACCGCGTGCATAATGTGCGTTTCCGCGAAGACGACCGATACCCGAGACATCCATCGAAAAGTCGAGATCCAGCTCGGACTCTAGTTTTGCCCGTTGGGTTTCGGTGAGAACGCTGAAGGTGAGCTCACGGCACAGTTGGGATGTCATGGGCGGATAAGGTAGGGATTGGAGAGCACCTTCGACACGACAGGCGGGGGGTTGGCCAACGGTGAAGTGAAGATCAGAAGCACCCCGCTTGCTGGCATCACTAAGAAGCTGAAGAATGTTGATATCGTTCATGGCTAGGATTGCGTCGTTTGAAAGGCTTGGCTGGAGATTCCCATGGATGCTCGGCGGAACTCATCGGGTACGGGAGCGGCAGCCAGTGCTACTTCTTGAGACACAAGTCCATCGCGGTAAGCTTGGACAAGTGAGGTGGTCATCGATCGATTTTCTGGGGCTTGGGAGTTTTGCATGAAATCGACCAGCTCAGTTCCACCGCCTTTGCGAATCCACTGGCGTGTGGCCGCTTGGTTCTCGAAATGTTCTCCGACGAGAAAAAGTTTTTGGTTTAAGCCCGGGAGAAGCTGCTGGGTGAAGACACCGATAAGCTGGGCGGCGAGAAGGGCGGAGGCGTCCTCGCGCTCTTCGGGACTGAAAATCCGGTGGAGGCGTTCGACGGCTTCTGCGGCGCTGCTGCTGTGTAAGGAGGCAAGGACGAGGTGGCCTGTCTCGGCGGCTTGTAGAGCGGTGCTGGCGGAAACGGCATCCCGAATCTCTCCCAAGAGAATGATATCGGGGCTTTGACGCAGGGCGCGGCGAAGGCCCTCGGCAAAGGTGGGGGTATCGGCGCCCACCTCGCGTTGGGTGAAGCGGCTG
>Ga0209088_10001897_pt1 | contig 13212 bp, 15 predicted proteins | sample S_140625_EF_Meta_FD_187324 | JGI IMG/M metagenome (GOLD analysis project Ga0209088, IMG submission 187324) | Freshwater microbial communities from Lake Simoncouche, Canada to study carbon cycling - S_140625_EF_MetaG (SPAdes) (version 2) | ecosystem: Environmental > Aquatic > Freshwater > Lake ...
TGCTACTTCTGGCGGAATACCTTTTTGAGGTTTGAGAAAATCGAGAATGCCGTCGATTTCAACACCTGTGAGCTTTCGTTTTGATTCCATTTTGTTTCTTGAATTTATCTGCTTTCTTTTTCAAAAAATGTCAGTTTAAAATCACGATATGATTTTAAAATGTCTATACCCAAAAAAATTTTTCAAACGTGGAAAGAAAAAACTGTAAGAAATCCTATTCTGAAGTCGTGGCAAGACTCTTGGAAAAACCATAATCCACACTACGATTACGAACTTTGGGACGACACGGATAATCGGGAGTTCATCAAGTCTAATTATCCTGATTTTTTACCGATTTTCGATGGCTACGACAAGAACATCAAACGAGCTGATGCGATAAGATACTTCTACTTGTACCACTATGGAGGCGTGTATGCGGACTTGGATTTTGAATGTCTTAAGAACTTTGATACGTTGCTTGATTTACCTGATAATCCAGACGTTGTTTTTGGAACTCTGGGACGTATGGATAACCCTTTACTTGGGTTGCATGTCATCCCGAACGCTATAATGCTGAGTAAAAAGAATTCTGACTTTTTCAAGCTTGTTATAGATGTACTGAAAACTGTAGGCAATGATGATAGACTCGGTCCAGAGCTTGCGACAGGTCCCATTCTACTCTTTATTTGCTATTCCTATTACATCACAAAGACCCGGAATATGGATTTGCTACAGTCTCTTTACGGAAAGGACATTTTTGAGAATTGCACTCCCGACTTCTCGTCCAAAACTTTTGTGTTGGAACCAAAGATACTGTACCCTATCAACTGGGACAATGCAGAACACAAGAAATACTACGAAAGATTAAACTCTGAATCACCTGAGAAAATTTTTCCCGACTCTTACGCAGTGACCTATTGGATGCATAGTTGGTAAAATAAGTTCATATGTCCGAAAAAATCTAATGAAAACGAGATTATCTTAACAAATACACAAGTCAACACTGATATTTTTTTCGCATATTTTGTATGTAAGCAATGTATTCGCTGTCGCCAAATGGGTCCCTTTTTGGTGGGGTTTTAAGGTACTCTCCGTTGTTTAATTGTGATACGTCGTTAAGCGTGTACTCATCGTAACCCACGAAAGAATCTGAGTACGGAGACACGGTTTTCACGTCACTCTCATTCCCGACAACACCGACAAAGATTCTTTCGTTTGACCCATAATCATCCATCAACTCTTGATAAACAACGAGAAGTTTTGTGTCATCAGGCTTTAATGATACATTGAAAGTCTTATATACAGGCTGATATTGTAGTTTAATCTTATCTACAACTTTTTCTGCTTTTTCTGCAGAATCCATCACACAAACGACCGTCTCCTGTTCTACAACAACGACATACACTTCTTTCATTTTATACACCTTCCCATTTTCTTTTAACTCTACTTACTTTTTCCTCTTAACCAGACTCCGGTCGATTCCCTTTCGACACTTCGGACACTTGTTCTCTACCCCCTTTAAACACCCCTTGCACAAGGTGTGTCCGCATGGAAGACGCAAGAGGTACGTTTCCTCTGTGTACTCGTCTTCCAGGCACGCAGGGCACTTGTTTTCATCCTCAAACTCGAGAGGGAAGTCCTCTTCATCCTGTGCCGGCGACATCAAAGGCTGGAGCTGGTCACGCATGTATTCTTGGAAGGCTTCTTCACGCACGCCGCCCTCGACTCGTTCATGGATACGCATGGCTTCTTCCTCTGCTTCTTCTGCCCAATCTCCCCACGCTGGTTGCGTTGGTTGCCGGAGACTCGCTTGGCGGACCGCTTCATCGGCGAGTAGTTGTTGCATCTCCGCGTGAAAAGCCAGTCGTTCTTGGTAAAGCTCGGGCGTCTCCGGACACATCCCTGAAGAAACGAGTTGGACTTCTTCTCCAGTCCAATCGCAAACCTGGTCGATGGGGAATCCCATAAATACCAAGCTCGCTATCTCGTCCGACTGGAGACGGGCCCCATTTGAAAACCGCGCTGGATTGGAACACCACGCGACTGGGTGACTCTCAATCACAATGTCCCGCACACCGCCCTCGATTCGTTCACCCAGGCTGAAGTGGGTGTGATGGGTCGAGCTACCATGTGTAGGAACGAGGATTGTCGTTTTGAAGATGGGACGGTCATGAACACCGTCAAAGTATCTTCCACAAACGGACATGGTGATGAGATGAGAAAAGAATACTTTTGATTCTAAAACTTTAAAAAAAAATCAATTTTCCTAATAATAAATGCCGGCCGACACAAAAACGATTGTAGCGATTGTTTTTGCAATTATTATTATGATTTCAATTGGTATTGTAATTTACTTTTTATCAAAAAAGAATTCAAGCAGTGCTACTTCTCCACCTTCATATACTCCTCCAGCCACTACAACAACTCCAGCCACTACAACAACTCCAGCCACTACAACAACTCCAGCCACTACAACAACTCCAGCCACTACAACAACTCCAGCTACACCCTCACTTTACACTAATGTTGGAGATGGTAATCAATTCTTAGATTTTAACGGACTTGCATTCGTGTATAGTACAAATGGCAATTTTGAGCAAAATCTATATCCGCACATGTTGAATGGACGACAAGTAAATCTTATTGGACCTCCTGCGCAAAATCTAACTTATTATTCTTTAAACGCGTTAGCTAAGGATCCGAGCATTGCGGGTGCGTCCGATTTTACGATTTCGATAAAGCCTAATATAATTGAAACTGGCAATGTCTATGCCAATGCAACCTCTTCGACATCGGTAAGTGCAACTTTGTACTTAGATCCAACTGATAATTGTATAAAAGCTTCATATTCAGACAATATACTCACTGCAGTTTTAGGTATTGGTGGACCTGCTTTTGGCGCACAAGATTATACTTCTACCCAAAAACTTACTTGGTCAACCATGTAATTTTGTTTCCATTCTGATGAACTCTATTAGTTCTTTGTCATTTTCGAGCAACTTTTCCAATAGCTCTCTATTTATCGTTATCTGATATTTCTTTTCGCCCTTCCTATTTTGATAACTTGACACTGATAATTGCGACGCGGAGTAAATTTTATCCATTTTATTTTTACACATTCTTCTCTAAACAAAATGATTTTTAGAGAATTTAAAACTTCAAAAAGTATTATTTCAAAGATGTTCACAGAAGACGCAAAAATTTTGATGATGTCGGAAGATGGTTTGTCGCAAACTTATGTCAAAATCAGCGAGGTTAAAGCGGGCGACACTGCTGTCTCCGCTAAAACAGGAAAGCCGGTGACCGTGGTTCACTGTGGCTACAAAGTTCAGTCTTGTACCAGGTTGTGTAACGTCAAGAAAGACGCTTTTGGAGAAAATTGCCCGTTTGAAGACGTTGTTGCGATCGATAGTGTCAGAATCATGATGAGTATTTTGAACACTAAGAACACGACCTCTTTCCCTCTTCTTCTCTTTCCGGAGAAAGCTCACGGATTGTATTTCATCAACCGCACCAAGTTTTACACAGTCGACTTGGAAGACAACCATGAGGGTGTCATCGTTTGCGGTCTTCCTCTACAACCCCTGGAGTCCAACGGACTTTGGGAGAGAATGGGAATGACCCCTAATTAGACCTCTAAATTCGAACTTAAACACAAAACAGTATACATAAAATGGAACCGGCAATTACCTTTAATGACCTTTCAAATTTTGAAGGTCAAATTCGAGTTTGTGAGAAGTTTGAAGATTTGTCTCTTTATCACTACAAGACCATCGATGAGAATTCTAACCCCCTCCTGAAGCAGGTTCGAGGCGTTGTCTTCAATGACGAAGGCAAGTTGATTATGCGCGGTTTTCCTTTCACCCCAGAGTATACACACGACGACCCCGATTTAAATTCTAAAATCGGACAACTAAGTAATTACACCATTATCCCATCTTTTGAGGGAACAATTCTCCGAGTTTTTTGTTACAAGGACAAGTGGTTTGTTTCGACTCATAAGAAACTATTTGCAGACCAATCTCATTGGGCTAATCGAAATCTTTCGTTTGAGGAGCAGTTCCGCCAGACCATCGATGGTATTCTTCAGGCTCCAACTTCAGACTTGAAGACCTATATGTCACAACGGGGTCAAACTGAGTTTAACTATGAAACGTTTTTCAGCATCTTGGATAAGAACAAGCAGTACATGTTTCTTATTGCTCCGATTCTCGAGAACCGAATCGTGTCATCCTATGGAAACTGTTTGAGCGTTCTTCACGTTGGAACCTTTGTAGACAACCGGTTCGTGTTGACCGAGTATCTTGGAATCCCAACTCCTCAACCTCTTCACTTCAACACGGTTGAGGAACTTACCACTCACGTTGCGGGCATTTATCCGGTTTATGCTCAGGGAGTGTTGCTAATCAGCGAGGCAGGTTTTGTTAAGATTACTTCTAAGATTTACAATTACCTACACTCTATTCGAGGAAATTGTCCAAACTTGACACTCCGTTATTTGGAGCTTCTAAACAGTCCGTCTGAGCTACACGTGTTCCTTCAACTCTACCCAGAGTTTGTTGAAAAGTTCAAGGATGTAGACAGGCGCCTCGGGAATCTTGCGAGGACCATCCACAATGCGTATGTCAGACGATTTGTCCAAAAAGAGTTGGCATTTCTACCGCAGGCACAGTTCATCTTTATGAACAAGGTTCACAACATGTATATAGTTTCGCAAGTAAAGACAACTCTGCCGCGAGTTCAAGAGTTGTTGTCGAAGGAGGCTCCTCTTGCCATCTATCGAATGTTGACGTGTTAATTAAGAGCTGAACCCGCTTCGCGGTTAATTTCTTTTTCATTTAATTCTGTATTAAATGAAATCAAAAGAGGAAAGTGATATATAAAATGCCTCGCACTTCTTCCGGGAGCAATCCCCCAAGAAAGAGATTGAGATTAATGGATTGTCCTCCTGTGAAAAATTTAGAGGACCTTATTAACGTAGGTGACCGCGGAGTGGTTTATAACAATATCAACGTTGTTGCTTTATGGAACATCTTGCCACATCTGAAAAAGTTGCGGGATATGATTGGTATGGAGACAGTGAAACAGTCTATTTTTCTTCAAGTTATCTATTACATTCAAGGCCTTCATCAAAGGGACGTAGATGGCGAATATCTTCACACGTGTATAACGGGTCCTCCTGGAACTGGAAAAACAAGTGTTGCAAATATTCTGTCTTTGATTTACCGAGATTTAGGGATTTTAGGAGACGGAAATGTCAAGCTTATCCACAAGGACGACCTTGTCGCGGGGTATGTGGGGCAAACGGCAATTAAGACTAAAAAGCTGTTGAACTCGTGTATCGGAGGAGTCGTTTTTCTTGATGAGGCATACTCAATGGGCTCAGAGGATAAGGAAGGTTGCGATTCGTTTTCAAAGGAGGCAATCGATACTCTGACCTCTTTTCTTTCAGAACACAAGACGGATATGTGCTTCATCATAGCAGGTTATGAAGAAGATATCAAGAAACATTTCTTCTCTTTGAACAAAGGTCTTGAACGCAGATTTCCGTGGAAACACAAAATCCAAGTGTATAACGCGAATCAGTTAGCGAAAATCGCTCTTAAAATCATAAAGGATATGAGATGGGCAACGCTTATGACAGATACAGACTTGGAAGCAATCATTTCAACGAATATGAACCTGTTTAAGAACTGTGGCGGTGATGTGGAAACTTACATATCAAAGTGTAAAATCGCACACGCAAATCGGGTGTTTACATTACCTTGCGAAATCAAGTTTATCTTAACAAAGGAAGATTTTGAGGAAGGTGTTAAAATCGTGAAGGAAAACGCGGGAGACAAAGAAGACAAAAGATACTTGGATATGTTTTCGTAGTTTACGCCACTTCGCAACGTTCTTGTGTTCTTGTCAGCACTTCTTCAGGATTGCAAAGCAGTACTTCTTGTCCGAAATAATGGCCGTGAGTACCATCGATTATAGTATGTCTTGGAATAAGCCAACCATCATACCCGAATTTACACACAATTCTTGCGAAAAGCAAGTTGACGTAATCACCCTTTTGTCTATCTTCTACTGTGAGAAAACCAAAAGGAGAAAATACAAGTAACCCTGGGGTTTTTATGTAGTTTTTAACACGTCTCCTGAGTTCCATTTCTTGAGTTGCGTTTATACCAGACACATACGAAACCACGTATTTTTCGGCATCCGTCAACAAGGGGCTGCCCAACATAATATGAAAATTTGTGGGTTCTGACATATCCACGAGGCGCACCTTCTTTTTAGTTATATATCTTATGCAAACATTTACCCCTCCTCCGTATGCTCTTGCAACCTCTTCGTCTGAATACCAACTCGGCATTTTAAATTTTTGATGTTCAGGTGCCGACCTAAAAAGGAAGTGATCCTTGGGGAAAGATATAGTTGTAAAACCATTTTTATCTTTGAGTTCTGGATTGACGCACCTGAACCATTTGCACCTCGCCTGTTCCAACGGAATCTGAGCTTGAGCTTGAGCTTGAGCTTGAGCTTGAGCTTGAGCTTGAGCTTGAGCTTGGGCTTGAGGTTGAGGTTGGGCTTGAGGTTGAGGTTGGGCTTGAGGTTGAGCTTTTTCAAAGCATCCTCTCCCTACAACCCAAACATATTTGTCAGCTTTCTGTAAGCAGTCCGGTTTTAGTATTTTTGCTTTTTTGCCATAAGGACCTGTAGGTTGTGTTTTGGCCTTTGGCGGGGTTTTGGCCTTTGGCGGGGTTTTGGCCTTTGGCGGGGTTTTGGCCTTTGGCGGGGTTTTGGCCTTTGGCGGGGTTTTGGCCTTTGGCGGGGTTTTGGCCTTTGGCGGAGTTTTGGCCTTTGGCGGAGGTTGGGATTGTTTGTGTTGAAAGCACAAATTTCCTCCGTCTTTGACTATCCGCGAACATCTCACACCGGTTTTTGTTATTACAACACATTGACTCATTTATTTTAAAAAGTAAAATATTTTTTAAAAATGCCAGAAGGTCCCGAAGTTTACATTTTAGCAAAAGTGTTGAAAACTATAGGATTTGATTGTGACTCTGTTGGGAAACATCTACTTTTACGAGACGCTATTACAGGTGAGTTGTTTGATTTCTCCTTTGGACTGGCGGGGCGCATTGCTCTCGGTGAGAAATTGGAAATCAAAAAAATAAATCACCCAACACTACCTTCGGGAGATAAGCTTTTGATAAAAACAAAGGAAGAAGTTAAGAACAAATTGGGATTAGACTGGATGAACGCGACGAAAAGCGAGATTAGAACCGTCATTGAAAGGTGGTGTAATAGAAAGAAAAGTGTCGGAGCGCTTCTTCTCGACCAAACTGAGATTTGCGGAATCGGTGTAGCTTGGGGAAGTGAGATTCTGAATCAGTCTAAAATCCAGCCTGATATTAAGTCTAACTTGCTTGATTTTCTGAATCTCACAGACGAGTTGGTAAACGCTGTTTACGAAATTCGCGAAAAAGTTCGTAAGCTTTATCTCAATTCTGTAGAAAAGGATTCAAGAAAATTCGTAAACTCTTGGTTTATGAATCTGTACAAAATTAGAAAAGATATGATGAAAGTTTATAAAAAAGGAGATACGAAAAAAGTTTGCGGAAGAGATTTTTACGTTAAGGCTTTCGTAGAAAAGTCATAATCTCCCACATAATCTTGCAATCGATTTCATTATAGTTAATTAATTCAAGCAATTTGCTCTTGTCCCCGGAGAAAAGCTTTTCGCCTTCTTTCATAGCTTCGTACCCGTTTTTAATACTCGAATGTTCGTCCCATATCGTCTTTATCAGACCTTGCTTGTAGAGAGCTCTCGCAATCTCTTTGAGAGAGTATGAGAAGCATCCTTTCATACTGATAGACTTGTCTCTGAAAAGCTTGAGCAAGTCCACGTAATTCTTTTCCGAAAACAAGTTTAAATCTCCGGTTAATTTCTCGTATATGATTTTCTCAGTAGTTCCCCAAGAGTAAATCTTAAAATCTACATTTTCATTAAGAAAATCGTGTCTGATTTCATCGAGAAAATCAGAGAATAATTTCTTTTCTTCGTCTATATCACAGCTTTCAAGAATAAAGCTCTTATAACTCCAAACGTCGTTTACAACAAACCCGCAACCGATGAGGAAAACAACAGTTCTGCCATGAGAAGCTTCGATATCAATCATCTCGTCTTTTTTGTAAAAAGTTTCGTAGTCCAAGTAGAGTTCAAGAGTTGATTTTTTCAAAAGAGATTTCGAAATTCTTTTTGGAACGATTTCAAACTTTCTCTTTTTGTTAAGACGAATACTTCTGTTTACACTTTTTTTCCGTTTTTCAGATTTTATTTCTAAAGCGTTTGAATTACAATTTTTCCAAGAAGAAATTCCCAATTTATCTGCCATCTTTCTTTTGGAATGCCCACAAGAAAGAAGCATCGTTACATCGTTCTGTTGCTGTGCAATTTCTGATTTGGTTTTCTGCCACCTTCCCGAGTCTATAGCCATATTAGGACGAAGCTCTTCAACGCTTGGCGGAAAAAGACACCAACTCTCACCTTCCCTTCGCAATTTTCTGACCCACGCAATAGCATTCTCAACTCTCTCGCAAACAAAGGAGTCCTCGTCCGAAAAATCGACCTTTCCAAGCCTTTCAAAGCAATTATGCCCTGAAAATTTTTCACCTCCCTTTTTGTATTCCCAACCTCTTCCTAAGATGTACGCCGAATTCGAACTGTGTGTTTGCATAGTCTTTAAAGCTTCATTGTAGATGTATAGCTGCCCTTTGTAATAACCGTAATTTCGACTATTCTTGAGATGTGTTCCATCGGTCTTCAATGCAAGACGCGAGAGTTTGATGTCTATAACAACGTAATAAATGCCTTCAACCGAGTATGTTCCACCGTGGTCTTTAGAAATTTTGTTTAGAAAATCAGAGCGAACGATGAGGTCGCAAATTCCCCCGATTCCTTTTTCAATATTTTTTACAACTCCTTGATAGATAATGGGTACGCCTTCAGTTATGAGTCTCCTTGTAGACTCAAACTTCTCAATGTCGTAAAGGTCTTCTGGGGTAGTTGCAACGGTTTTGATGTCGTCGGGATACTTCTCTTTGAGGTAAGACACAATTTTCGCTTCGAATTCTTGCCCTTCTTTAAAGAGCTCCTCTTGAAATGGTGTAGGAGTTGGAGTGTAGTCGCATTTTCCTCTCTTGTGCATGTACTCGAGCCAATCAACAAGGGGGTCGTTGAGCAGGTAATTACGTATCGCGCTTCCGCTGACAAAATCGATACTCATTTTAAAGTGGTGTTTCACTTTAAAATGGTGAATGATTCAACCGCCAAATTATTCCACTCATTTATTTTCTATAACTTTCTTTTTATTTAAGATAAATGCTTGTGAAAGAAAATGAAAATATAATCAAAGGGCGGTTTTCTCCAAAGAAATACTACGCCGGATTAACCCAGAAAGAAACCGAGATTAGAAAAAGAGAAATTTCAAGAGGTGCAAAGACGTCCCACAAAGACCCATCCGCATACAAGCCATTCAAGACCGATTTAGGAAAGAGTACAAGGCCGTCAACGTATACTGAAAAGTTCCACACACTTTTCCCTGAGATTAAAGGTTTGAGTGAAATCTCCAAAGCAACAGGCATCCCTCTCGACATATTAACCAAAGTTTACAACAAGGGCTTGGCTGCGTGGAGAACCGGTCATCGACCCGGTGCAACACAAGCTCAATGGGGTTATGCACGGGTTTACTCCTTTGTCGTGAAGGGATGCACGTTTTACTATCCAGACCATACGCTTGTAGATGAAGCTATTCGTAGGAGTAAGAAAGCCCAAAAACATTGGGAGTCTTTGGACTGTTTTTGTAAAAAGGGATGTAAATAAGAAAAAATCGTATAATAAATGCCTGTTCAAAAGTTCTTGGAAGTTGACAGCACTTACCGAAATCGAAATCTATACCCAAATACAGCAGAGTTTACGGTTAACATAGCACAAGGCGGAAATAAGACGCAATACAACGCAAGTGACCCTGTGAGCGAGGCGTATCCAGACATCATTTTCAGTCCGGATGACATATCATGTAAAGATGCAACCCCTGCGAACAACGGTTTGAAGTTTACGTTCGATGTGGCATCTGGACAGCTCATAGTTCCGCACCCTATTACGGCTGGCTCCGCGACGAATGAAATTGCAGTAACTTACGACTACTCTGTATCCGGCGCGTTGCGAAATGAGATGTTAGTAGACAACTATTTTGTTGGATTAGTCCTTCTTTACAGTCAAGGAACAACTCAGTTGTTGAGGCGAATCATAAAGTCTAAGTTTTTAGATCAAGATACCACACACGAGCTCCAATATTTTGTATTCGTTTTAGACCAAAGCATAACCGATTTATTGAAGAATCCAAGTACAACCTTTACTGTCTATAACCCGAGTACAATTCCGGGTACCGGTGCGTTTTTATTTATTCCAGGGTCTGTGAGTGTTGATAATTTTTACAAAGATTATATCATTTGGAATCAAACACAAAGTACCTTTTCTGTGATAGATGAGTATGACGGAAAGACACATATCGCTCATGTTGGAGGAAAAACGCAGGTCCTAACTTCTTGGGATTTAAATCATGTTTATGTACTCCGGAAAAAACCGCCTGTAATGTTTGGAGGGACATTGGCCGGAGTCTTATCAGGATTTCCAAACTCTGTAAATCTACAATCAACTGTAAACCCTTCGATGATAAACTCCTTTATTTGGATGTTTGTAAATACTATTTCAGATGAGACCAAATACATAAGAAGAATCTCTTCTATAGTAGGTCTTAATAAACTTGGAAATTACACAACTAATCTGAATGAGATGGTTGTCTTTACGACTTACGTAAATCTCGAAAGCGTTTCAGGCCTTCCTGCCGGGTATACCACTTACTATTTTCAGCTTCTTCAGTATACCACCGATATATCGGTTCCATTTTCCTATTCGGGAAGTATGGTTTCGAATGCCCAGTCGAGCGCACAAGAAGTGACACTGAATACTCTTATTCTCCCCAATGTAGACTTGTCGAATGGAGGAAAAATTTGGCAGTACCCTTACGTGTATGTCGAAGTAGAAAATGTATCCACGTCTTCTTCGGGTTCTCGGAACGTCATTTACTCGAACAACCCCAACTCTTACAAATCTGTGTTTAAGGTTCCGATTACAAACATAAACAATCCGGAGCAATACTCGTTTATTAACCTAAGCGGAAACGGAGTAAAACAGGTCATAAACTTCAAGCAGAACGCTGATGTCAAAATAACGGTTCGAATGCCTAACGGAACCGTGTTCACTCCGATGATGTTGGATAATCTAAACGGTCAGTATCCGAATCCGTTTCTACAGATAAGTGCGCTTTTTGGAATGGAAAAAATTTAATATGAAATAAAGATGCAAAGCCCTAATTTTTACAGTCAAGTTACTATCGGTCCAGGTGCGACGTATGGCGGTAATACGTGGGACCAGCCTACGGCGTACAGAAATTTCTACGCAATGATCTCGTCAACCACAAAGTGCTTAATCACCGTGTTTCAAGATAGTGAGGATCCCCCTTCGCAATTGTCATCTAATGCAATTAAAACTTTTTCTTATGTTCTTAACTCTTCTATTGTCCAAGTAAATACGCAAGTTTTTTCTGGAGAGATAACCAATAGGTTTATAAGTTTTAGTATTAAAAATTTAGAGGATGTTGCTTCCACTACAAATTTCTATGTAGTTTATAAATGAAAGGATGAGCTTAAGAATAAAATCTATTCTTAAGTAAAATGACAAGTGCAAACAATAATTGGGAAAATGTAACGGGTAGTACAGGAGGAAACTGGGATAATGTAGTTTCTTATTCGCAGTTTTGGCTTGAAACAAAATGTAGTGCAAATGCCAAGATTTCTGTATACCAGTCTAATACCAACTCAGAAGCATTTTCTATTGTAGACACGTTTAACTATGTTGGAAATAATACTCCTATAAATTTTTCTGGACAGATACAAGGCTCTGGATTGAAGGTAAAGTTGGATACGAGTCTCTTAGCAACTTCGAGTTTGTATACGATTTACAAGTCATCTGGCGGGGGTGCTACGGGTGCTGGCGTTACTGGACCTACGGGACCCACAGGAGCTACTGGCGTTACTGGACCTACGGGACCCACAGGAGCTACTGGCTCTACTGGACCTACGGGACCCACAGGAGCTACGGGAGTTACTGGACCCACAGGAGTTACTGGACCCACAGGAGCTACGGGAGTTACTGGACCCACAGGAGTTACTGGAGCTACTGGCTCTACTGGACCTACGGGACCCACAGGAGCTACGGGAGTTACTGGACCCACAGGAGCTACGGGTGCTACTGGCGTTACTGGACCTACGGGACCTACTGGAGCTACTGGCGTTACTGGACCTACGGGAGTTACTGGACCTACGGGACCTACTGGAGCTACTGGCGTTACTGGACCTACGGGAGTTACGGGACCTACGGGACCTACTGGAGCTACTGGCGTTACGGGACCCACAGGAGCTACGGGAGCTACTGGTTCGTTTAGCCCAACTGGTACAACCTATTCGGATTATATTTACTGGAATTCAAATACAAATGCATGGGAAGTCGGAAGTTCATCTGTTCATATCGGGCAAAATGCCGGTTATACAGGACAAGGAAATTTTACAGTTGCTCTTGGGCGCAATGCTGGTTATAACCTTCAGGCAGCCGGAGCCGTTGCTGTTGGAAGCAATGCGGGTTATACAGGGCAAAGTGCTGCAGCCGTTGCTGTTGGATCTCGTGCTGGTTATAACCTTCAGGGAGTCGGAGCTGTTGCTATAGGAAGTTTCGCGGGAAATATTAATCAAGGGGGTCAATCTGTTGCTATAGGAAACAATGCAGGTTCTACAGGACAAGGGATTGGAGCTGTTGCTATAGGAAGCAATGCAGGTTCTACAGGACAAGTGGGTGCAGCGGTTGCCATTGGCGTCAGTGCCGGGTATTCAAATCAGGGAACTGGGTCAATAGCCATCGGAAGTTTTGCGTGTCAAAACAATCAGCCTGCAAATACCATCGTATTAAATGCAAGTGCATCGGATTTTTCCCCAACTGGGCCTACAGGGGCTTTTTATGTCAATCCGGTTAGAAACGCGACTGGCGAAAACATTCTATATTTCAATTCCAATTCGAATGAGATAACATATGGAAATGTAAATGTTAATCCAACTACAAATTTTCTC
>Ga0209088_10001902_pt1 | contig 13188 bp, 12 predicted proteins | sample S_140625_EF_Meta_FD_187324 | JGI IMG/M metagenome (GOLD analysis project Ga0209088, IMG submission 187324) | Freshwater microbial communities from Lake Simoncouche, Canada to study carbon cycling - S_140625_EF_MetaG (SPAdes) (version 2) | ecosystem: Environmental > Aquatic > Freshwater > Lake ...
AATTTAAATGTCTCCGGCTACCCACTTTGGAGTTTCGAGTGGGCCAACAACGGCGAAGCTGTACTTCTACTACATGGTGGGTTGAGCGATACCGACTCTTTCGCTGAGGTAATGGTTACTCCCCTGCAAGATTCATTTCACTTATTCGCATATGACCGAGCAGGGCATGGCCGTAGCGCTGACCAACCAGGAAGTTTCTACTTTGATTTCCAACGCGATGAAGCGATTGCATTTATTTCTGAAGTAATTAAGGAACCGGTTCATTTAGTTGGGTATAGCGATGGTGCAAATATTGCGCTTATGGTTGCTATTGCTCGGCCCGATCTAGTTAAATCAATAGTTTCAATCGCAGCTAACTTCAATGCAGATGGCATAGTTGATCTGCCAGAATTTGATCCAGCTGGAATCAGTGATGAACAACGGGCAGAGTATGCAGAAATGTCACCAGATGCGCCGGAGACGCTTGATCTAAAGATCGCAAAAATGCATGAAATTTGGAAGGTTGAACCAAATATTGAGATCGCAGAGATTTCTCAGATCAGCGTGCCCACGCTGGTAATGGCTGGCGATGATGATGTTGTAAAACATTCACATTCGATTGAACTTTTCGAAGCCCTCTCCCTTGGTCAATTAGCGATTGTCCCCGGAACTTCGCATGGTTTAGTGAAAGAAAAACCAGGAATTGTGATGTCTCTTATCAAGAGTTTTTTAAGCGATCAGTCGTACCCGATAACTCGACAACCAATTCGCCGAACTAATCCTGCTTAACTTTCGATTGGCTCAATCTTGCCGGTTGCTACATGGTAAATCCCGCCACTAACAATCACATTTTTAGGAATTAGCGGAAATGCTCGAATTCGTGCCAGATCTTGGCTTAATGCAGCTCGCTGATCAACCACAGTATTGAATTCAAGCGAGCGAGTATCCACACCGTGTTTTTCCTCAATCATGGCGTGAATTACTTCTTCATCTTCTTGCGCCATTCGACAATCGGTGTGCGGCATAACCAAAATACGATCGACGCCAAGTAAATAAGTGGCTAACACCAAGGTACGAAGTACGTCCTGCGTAACTCGAGCGCCTGCATTACGCAGAATTTTGGCATCGCCTGATTTCATTCCGACTACCGAGAGCGGGTTGATACGTGAATCCATACAGGTAACAATTGCTAAACCGCGCGCTGCTCGGCCAGTTAGTTCGCTATATTTGAAATTTTTTACATATTCTTCATTGGCATGCCAAAGATCATCAAAGCCAGAATTAATTGGTTCGCTCATGGCTCGTAGTCTAACAAGTTGAGGGTTTTTACCGTTTTATAAATCTGGAGCCCCCCGTCAGGATTGAACTGACGACCTACGCATTACAAGTGCGTTGCTCTACCACTGAGCTAGGGAGGCCTTTACTTACATTGCTGCAAGGGAAGTAATTATGGCAGGAGATTGAGAAATTCAGAAATCGTTAACGTTATGCCCAGCAATATCCCTGTAGATTGCGCCTATGCGACTCGGTGTTCTAGATCTTGGATCGAACACTATTCACCTGCAGGTAGTAGATGCCCATCCAGGTGCACGTCCTAGCCCGACTACTAATCAGAAGGTCGAGCTGCGCTTAACTGATTACCTTAACAAATCTAATGAGATCACTGAGGATGGAATTGCGCTGCTGCGCCAGGCCATTTCAGATGCGGTAGATCATGCACGCGAGTTTAAGACCGATGAAATTTTAGCTTTTGCAACCTCGGCTATTAGAGATGCTCGAAATGGTGCCCAAATTCTCGCTAGCTTAAATGCAGAGTTTGGCATTGAGATAAACATTCTTTCTGGTGACGAAGAAGCCACCATGACTTTTTTGGCTGCTCGTCGTTGGTACGGCTGGTCAACTGGTCGGTTGTTAGTAATTGACATTGGTGGCGGTTCACTAGAAATCGGACTAGGCGATGACGAGCACCCTGAAGCTACTATTTCGTTACCACTAGGCGCGGCTCGACTTACTAGAGAATTTTTAGATAATGACCCTTACACAAGTAAGGAGATCAGAAACTTAGAGTCAAAAGTACGCGAATTAGTTGTTTCTGAATTACCCGAAGAAATTTTCGAACATGCCGCTGATCAATTTGTGGCAACCAGTAAAACTTTTCGCACTCTCGCCCGGCTAGGTGCGCATTGGTTTAAAGGTGATCCGAATGTCTTAGAGCTAAGCGCTCTAATGATGATGATTCCGAAGTTGAGCGAAATGACAAATAAATCTCGTGCAGAGCTTCCGGGCGTATCAGCTAGTCGTGCGAAGCAAATTACTGCTGGCGCAATTGTTGCACGAACCGTAATGGAGAGATTGCATATAACTCAGATTCAAATTTGCCCTTGGGCACTTCGCGAAGGCATTGTTTTACGCTGGTTAGACTGGATGGAACGCTGAACAACTAAACTGCTGGTGCTTCAATCCAGTCGACTGCAACAACTTCACCATCACGATGATGTAGAACAAAGGCTTCACCAGGTTGAAGTTCTACTTCAATTTTCTTGAAATTTTTCTTTCCAATTAACTTTTTTACTAACTTAGGCAGAATTGGATTATGGCTGCAAACAACTACATTTAAATCAGGCTTCAGCAAGCTCCACACATAATCTAATGGGGCTTCCTTATCTTTCTCATATCCATACTCAGATAGGTCTTTCGAGTAAATTGGGTTCATCTCTAAAGATTTGGCCATGGGTTCGATTGTCTCAATGCAACGCTGTGCGTCAGAGGTATGAATTTCAGTGATGCCATAATTTTGATAAACAGAGAGCATGCGCTTTGCTTGACGTTGACCTTTATTATCTAATGGCCGGTCACCGTCATCACCTTCCCATTCCTCGCGCTTTAGCGCCTTAGCATGTCGAAGCAAAACGATTGGTGTGGTGTTTATTCCGAAGCTTTCAAAAAACTTAATTATTTCACGATCATCATCAACGCTAATTTTTTTCTTGGCATCAGCAACCGAAAGCCAGATAACCTGATCAACTTCGTGGCTATCTCTCGGTCCGTGCGATTCCCCGATAGCTTGAGCGGCCCAATATCTAACCTCTTTAGGAGTTCCTTCGGCTAAATATTTTGCGGTGCCAATTTCTGGCCCTAAAACAACTTCGAAACCAGTCTCTTCTCCTGCCTCACGAGCCGCGCAAGACAAGTGGATTTCGCCAGGTTCAACTTTTCCTTTTGGCAAAGACCAATCGTCATATTTTGGCCGATGAACCAAAGCAATTTCAGTAGTTTTCTTTCTCACTCGCCAGAGAACTACGCCAGCACCTTGAATTACTTCGGTTTCGCTCACATTTATCCGTTCAGATACTTATGCATTAGAAACTCTTGAACATCCTGCGACCTCTTGTGTCGCTCCCATTCGGCGCCTATTTGTTGCCAGCTGCTGGTCTCTGCAGATAATGAAACTTCAAATATCTCGTTTAACAAATCTTTATGCTGGACTTTATCAACTCGCATCAAACTTTCGACTCGACGGTCTAAATTGCGATGCATTAGATCTGCACTACCGATCCAGTATTCATCCTCGCCAGCATTAACAAAATGATAAATACGGGAATGCTCAAGGAATCTACCCAGAATTGAGCGAACTCTGATGTTCTCTGATAGCCCTTTAATTCCTGGGCGAATTGAGGAAATACCACGAATTACCAAATCAACGCTAACGCCAGCGCTAGAAGCTCGGTACAGCGCATCTACAAATTCCTCATCGAGCAGTGAATTCAATTTGAATTGAATACCTGCTGGCTTACCAGCTTTCGCATTCTTAATTTCATTCTCAATTTTTTCTAATAGGCCAGAACGTAGGCTGCGCGGGGCAACTAACAGTCGAGAGTAAGAAGAAGATGGTGCTAAGCCCGATAATTGGTTAAAGAGTTTGCTCAAGTCTTCAGTCAGCAATGGATCAGCGCTAATAATTCCGAGATCTTCGTAGAAGCGCGCAGTCTTTGGGTTGTAGTTACCAGTACCAACATGGCAATAGCGACGTAAACCATTTGCTTCGTCGCGAACAACTAGCGACAATTTTGCGTGCGTCTTAAGATTCATTAAACCGTAAACAACGTGTACGCCGGCAGCTTCAAGCTTTCGAGCCCAACGCACATTTGCTTGCTCATCAAAGCGTGCCCGAATTTCGATAACTGCCAAAACCTGCTTGCCAGCTTCGGCCGCTTCAATTAAAGCCTCGATTATGGGTGAATCACCTGATGTCCGATAAAGCGTTTGCTTGATCGCTAAAACCTGTGGGTCTTGAGCTGCATTTTGCAAGAACTGCACTACTGAGTTAGTAAAAGACTCATAAGGGTGGTGCAACAAGATCTCGCCCTGTCTAATTGCAGCAAAAAACAGTTCTGGATCTCCTGAATCAACTTCACTTAACGATGAAGCGGTACGTGATTTAAACGGGCGGAATTTTAATTCTGGAATGTCTAGATCTGCGATGCGATTTAGCGCTGTTAGGTCGAGTGGGGTCGGCAATGAAAACACACTTTCGCTATTAATCTTAAGCTCTTCGCAAAGCTGGGAAAGAAGTTTTTGATCAATGCCCTCTTCGATCTCGAGTCGAACCGGTGGGCCAAAGCGACGGCGAGACAACTCTTGCTCTAGTGAAGTCAATAAGTCTTCAGATTCTTCCTCAAGTTCAAGATCTTCATTACGTGTGACTCTAAATGTGTAATGATCTTCGATTGTCATTCCTGGGAATAACTCTTGAAGATGTATTGCGATTACATCTTCAAGTGGAATAAAGCGACGTGAACCTGTTGAACTTGTTGCAATAAAGCGAGCCAAAATTGGTGGCACCTTAACTCTGGCAAAGTATTCCTCTTTATTGGTTGGGTGTTTAACCAGGACCGCCAAGTTAAGCGAGAGGCCAGAAATATATGGGAATGGGTGCGAAGGATCTACGGCTAAAGGAGTAAGTACCGGGAAGATTCGTTCTCGGAAAATCTTTGTTACATAGGCACTTTCTTCCTCATTTAAATCATGCCAAGTAATTAGATCAATTTTGTGTTTACGTAAATCCGAGAGTAAGTCGTTTTTAAAGTGGTCTGCATGACGCTTTGAAAGTTCACGGGCTTTTGTAGTAACGGCACTTAACAATTGGTTAGGTGTAAAACCTGCACTATTGCTAGCTGAAATTTCATTTTCGATCTTGCCTAAAATAGAAGCCACGCGCACCATAAAGAACTCATCTAAGTTATTTGCAAAAATCGCCATGAAGCGAAGGCGTTCAAGTAGTGGGATTTCCTTATCTTCGGCCAGTTCAAGAACGCGCTCGTTGAACGAAAGCCAACTTAGTTCACGATCAATTAGCTCTTCTGGCTTTGACATGAGACAACTTTCTCTTATGGAGGTGAACGCTGGGTGACCTATAGGTGGATTATCGCTTAAAGCAATGGCCATTTGGTCGGCTTGGGGTACTTTGCGCTACGCCCATCACCAGATGATTTACCCCGAATTCTCCGCCAAATCCAAGGTAAGGCAAAGGTGAAAAACCAAGCAACGTTAGTAGCCGTTTTGACTAACCAAGGTGTTGGTTTTGCCGCAGGCAGTGGCAATCGCCAATTAGGGTCGAATGGAGCGCCAAGTACTTCAAGTACTCCTTGTGCCACGCGATCGTGACCAAGTGGATTTAAGTGCAATCGATCAAATGCTAATAGGCGTCGATCAGATAAAAATTGTTTTTCATTAGCGTCGACAATTATGGCCCCAACTTCAACTGCCATGGCACGAACATTTTTATTAAAAGTACTGAAGCGCTCCGCCCACATATCAGCAGTCTTGCCAGTATTTCCAGTTCTTTCTAAAACTGTAAACAACATTAGCGTTGCTCCAGTAGCTGATAACTTTCTAACTGCATCGTTGTAAATTGGAAAGACATTTTCTGGACGATAGCCAGGCCGTAAAACATCGTTTGCTCCAGCATGGAAGGAAACTAAAGTTTCTTTGCCAGTGATTAGCGGGATAGCTTTGGGAACTTGATCCTGAACTACTTGAGTTACCAATTTGCCGCGAATTGCTAAATTAGCATAAGTGAAATCAGAAGATTGCGTAGTTAACACATCGGCAACTCGATCAGCCCAGCCCCGGAAATTTCCATTGCTGATTTCATCGGTCATGCCCTCAGTGAAAGAATCACCTAGTGCGATAAATCTTTGATAAATCATAGTTAGCTCTTTCGGCGTTGCTCGTCTACCCAGAAGAGCGCAATCGAAGTCGCCACACTTGCATTAAGCGATTCAGTGGCTGAATTCATTGGGATCGAAACCACGAGATCACATTTTTCGCGAACTAAGCGCGAAAGGCCTTTGCCTTCGCTGCCAACCACGATCATTAGTGATTCGGTGGCAACTTTCATGCCACTAAGTGATTCATCGCTTTCGCCATCTAACCCAATGACAAAACAGCCCAATTTCTTAGCTTCTTCGATAGTGCGAGCCAAGTTGGTTACTTGAGCAACAGGCATGCGCGCAGCAGCACCAGCTGATGCTTTCCAGGCAGATGCAGTCATTGCTGCCGCACGGCGCTCAGTCATTACAACACCATTTACCCCGAAAGCGCCGGCGCTACGAATTATCGCGCCCAGGTTTCGTGGATCAGTAACCCCATCGAGTGCAACAATCAACATTGGATTCTTTGCGCGTTGGGTTATTTCTTCGAAACTTGAATACTGATAAGGCTTGATCGCCAAAATAATTCCTTGGCTATTTGGTGAGATTCCTTCAACCTCAGCGCGGTGAACTTCGCGGATGGGAAGTTGCAAATGAAGCGCTAATTGCAAAGACTCGGCGACTCGGTCATCAATATCTATTCCGCGAGCGACCAAAACTTCAGTTGCCGGAACTGAGGCGCGTAGCGCTTCAAGAACCGCGTTACGACCTGCAACAATTTCACCTTTCGGTTTATCAATTCTGGAATTGCGTCCGGCTGAACTACGTGGCGTCGTGCCAGTACGTGGGGTTGTACCTGCGCGTGGATTAGCTTTTGCTTTCTCAGCTGCTTTTTTACGTTTAGCAGCTGCGTGATAGGGGCGGTCTTCAGCTTTTGGAGTTGGTCCTTTACCCGCTAATCGCTTTTTATTCTTGCCACCAGTTCCGGTTGTTGGACCTTTTTTAGATCCGCGTATTGCGCCTTTGCGCTCTGAATTACCGGCCATTTAATTACTACCTTCTGATCGTGAGATTGACCAACGTGGCCCTTGAGCTGTGTCTTCAATTGAAATACCAAGTGCGATTAAACCATCACGAATCTGATCGGATGCGGCAAAATCTTTACGTTCACGAGCTGATGTTCGTTGTGCAAGAACTAAATTAACTACGCCATCTAGTGCACTAGTCAGTGACTCGCTCTGTGAACCACTAGTAAACGCTGGATCAAATGGATCGCAACCAAGTACTTCAAGTGCGCCCCGAATAAAGCCGGCTGCAGTTGCAATGCCTGCATTGTTATTCTCGGTTATTGCGCTATTTCCTAAGCGTAATTGTTCCGAAATCCCAGCTAGCGCTTGAGGAACAGCTAAGTCTTCATTCATAGCAGCTATGAAATCTGGCGATAACGCAGGTTCTGGCTGGCTACCTAAGATTTCGGTTGCGCGCAAAAGGAAGTTCTCAATCCGACGGAAACTCACGGCTGATTCTTCTAAGGCAGCTGGTGAGAACTCAAGCATTGATCGGTAATGAGCACTACCTAAATACCAACGTAGTTCTACGCCACGAACAATCTTTAGTAATTCAGTAACTTGTAATGAGTTACCAAGTGACTTCGACATTTTTTCACCCGATGCAGTTACCCAAGCATTGTGTAACCAACGTTTAGCAAAACCGTAGCCCGCTGCTTCAGATTGCGCAATTTCGTTTTCGTGGTGCGGGAATATTAAATCTAAACCACCACCGTGAATATCAAACTCGGCACCCAAATAAGTGTGTGCCATTGCTGAACATTCAATATGCCAACCTGGTCGACCATTTCCCCATGGCGTTGGCCAAAATGGATCGCCAGCTTTGGCCGCTTTCCAAAGTGCGAAGTCACGTACATCGCGCTTATAAGTTTCATCAGCATCTTGGGCCGGCAATAAATCATCGATATTCTGGTTTGAAAGAGTTAAGTAAGAAGTTAGCTTTCGAACTTCTAGATAAACATCGCCATTACCTGGCGCATAAGCATGTCCTCGTTCGATCAATGATGCAATTAATTCAATCATTTGCGTGATATGACCAGTTGCTCGTGGTTCATAAGTTGGTGGCAGCACATTTAGCGCTGTATACGCATCAGTGAAAGCGCGTTCGTACTTCTGAGCAACTGCCCACCAAGGCGCTTGTTCATGAACAGCCTTATGCAGAATCTTGTCATCTATGTCAGTGACGTTACGGATAAAAGTTGTTTCGTAGCCGGACTTAACTAACCAGCGTCGCAAAACATCGAAGTTGACCCCACTACGGATATGGCCGATATGTGGTGGCGCTTGAACGGTAGCCCCGCAAAGGTAAATACTCGCTTTACCCGGCTGCAGTGGAATGAATTCTGAGACGGTTCGCGACAATGTGTCATATAGCTTTAGCGAACTCATTAGCGAAGTCTATCGGTCGTTACTAGAAACCTTAAAAACGAGCGCTGAGGCAATGGCTGCAATGCCTTTACCTTCACCGGTTAAGCCAAGACCATCGGTAGTTGTAGCCAATAGTGATACTTGTACACCATTTAGTGCAGCAGAAAGTGCCGCTATTGCTTCTTTGCGTCGTCCGGCTAACTTTGGGCGATTGCCAATTACTTGCACTGAAACATTTGAGATTTCAAAACCAGCTTTAGTAATTATTGAGAGAGTTTCTGACAATAACTTTGCCCCACTTGCGCCAGCATATTCAGGCCGATCAACACCAAAGTTTGAACCTAAATCACCTAACCCAGTTGCCGCAAATAGTGCATCGCAAATTGCATGCGCTGCAACATCACCATCGGAATGGCCAGCAACCCCAACTTCATCTGGCCAATTGATACCACCTAACCAAAGTTCACGCCCTGCTTCGAAAGCATGTGAATCGACACCAACACCAGTACAGAATTCTCTATTTGTACCGAGGAAGTTATAAGCGTTTGTTAGATCTGCCGGTGTAGTTATTTTTAAAGCACGTTCCTCGCCATCAATAACTAGAACTTTAAACCCAGCACTTTCAACTAAGCTGGCATCGTCGGTGCCTTCACCATTTGCGGCATGTGCTTTTTTGAGGGTTGAAAGTTCGAAGCCTTGCGGAGTTTGGATGTTACGTAACTCTGCTCGGTTCGCAGTCGCGGTCACATAACCATTTGCATCGATACTTTTGATGGTATCTACTTGAAGCAATCCTGGAATTACAGCAACTTGGCCATCTTGCAGTGCTGACATAACCCGGTTAGCTAAATCAGTTGATGCCAAAGCTCGAGCAGCATCGTGAATCAGTACAAATTCAGTTTCACTAGAAACCGCTGCCAAGCCAGCTCGAACCGATTCTGAACGAGTTTGGCCACCAGCGACAACAGTTACGGCATCGCCTAGGAGTGATTTAAATTCACTTAGGTGAGAGGCCGGCGCGGTGACGACTACTTGATCAACCGCTGGCGAAATCGCAGCAACTGCATGTTCAATTAAAGTTTGGTTTCCTAATTGAATTAGCGCTTTAGGAATATCAGCACCGAATCGAACACCGGATCCGGCAGCAGCAATAATTGCTGCAACATGGCCAGGCATAAGGCTCCGATCGAATGCGAGCTTAAATTAAGAAGCTAAGACCTCATCGAGGATAACTGATGCTTTTTCTTCGTCGGTGCGTTCAGCGAGAGCAAGTTCTGAAACCAGAATCTGCTTTGCCTTTGAAAGCATGCGCTTTTCACCGGCAGAAAGTCCACGATCTAGATCGCGGCGATAAAGATCGCGTACAACTTCGGCGACCTTGATTACATCGCCGGAAGCTAATTTTTCAAGATTTGCCTTGTAGCGTCGAGACCAGTTTGTTGGCTCTTCGGTATATGGCTGACGCAAAACACTGAAAACGCGGTCAAGGCCGGCACTATCTACAACATCGCGCACTCCGACAAGATCAACATTCTCGGCCGGCACTCGCACAGTTAAATCGCCTTGGGCCACCTTTAAAACTAAGTAGGTTTTTTCTTCGCCCTTAATCACTCGAGTTTCAATTGCCTCGATTAGCGCTGCGCCGTGATGAGGGTAAACAACAGTTTCGCCTACTTTAAATGACATTGGGAGCCCTTCGTTAGGGGCCAATCATACCAGCAACTAGTGAGGGTAGTCACCTCGAGTATTTGGCCTGTATTTAACTGGCTTTAGCAGCTATTTCTCATGAGAGAATAAGCGCGCATTGTTAAACAATTATTTCTTGGGAGAAAAAATGCAATTACGTAAAGTTGCGATTGGTTTAGTAGTTGCTGCATCTCTCTCTACGCTAACAGCTTGTGGTGCCGGCGAAAATGCAGCCGGCCGTAATATCAAAAAAGTAACTGATGGCGCAGAAACCGAAGTAATTACCGACACCAGCGCAATGAAACTTCGTGGCTTCTTATTGGTTGCTCAACCAGATGGCAGCGCAGTTTTAGTTGGCACCATTATTAACGCAAACTCGACACCTGACTCATTGCTCGGCATCTCAGCAAATAATGTTCTTGCCACGCTTACCAATGAATCCAATGTGATTTCCGAAAAAACTCCGATGATTTTTGAAGGTGACTCCGCAAATGCCAAGGCAGTAATACCTGGTTTGGGTGTAAAACCTGGCAACACAGTTGATATTTCATTCTTCTTTAAGACTGCTGGCGTAGTTACCGTTAAAGCAATTATGCGCGATCAACGCGACACTTACGCTGGCGTAACTGCTTAAGCTTCTAGTTTGTAACCAAGCCCGCGCACAGTCTGAATAAAGACCGGATTTGCTGGATCTGTTTCAATTTTTGCTCGCAAGCGCTTAATGTGAACATCTAGCGTCTTGGTATCGCCCACGTAATCACTGCCCCAAACCCGATCAATTAATTGCATACGAGTTAGTACTCGGCCTGAATTTCGCATTAAGAACTCAAGTAGTTCAAACTCTTTTAGGGGTAGCGCGATAGAGATGTTATTGACGCTTACCTGGTGGCGATCAACATCCATTCGAACTGGACCGGCAACGAGTGAACCATTGTCTTCAACGATTTCGCCTAGATCACTATGTCGGCGCAAGACCGCGCGAATACGGGCTATGAGCTCTCGTGACGAATATGGCTTAGTTACGTAATCGTCGGCGCCGAGTTCGAGCCCAACCACTTTATCGATTTCAGCATCTTTAGCGGTCAGCATGATGATTGGCACCGCAGATCGAGTGCGCAACTGCTTGCAAACTTCAGTTCCAGACAAGCCTGGCAACATCAAATCAAGTAAGACTAAATCGGCGCCATGCTTATCGAATAATTCGACAGCCGCAGAACCGGTGTCGGCTACAACAACATCAAAGCCTTCTTTGCCTAGCAGGTAGGCCAACGCCTCGGAAAAAGACTCTTCATCCTCGACCACTAGTATTCGGATCATTAGTTTTCCTCCTGGATAGTTGATTGATGACTTTGCGTTTCACTAAATTCTGGTAATCGGATTGTGAAGGTACTTCCGGAACCTTCGTTACTCCACACGGAAATATCTCCACCGTGATTGGTGGCCACATGCTTAACGATTGAAAGCCCTAGCCCGGTTCCACCTGTTGCTCGCGAACGCGCTGGATCTACTCGATAGAAACGTTCAAAAATTCGTTCGATTTCTTTCTCCGGAATTCCAATACCTTGATCAGTAACTGAAATTTCAACTAACTTATCTTTACTTGTTAATACGATCGCAACCTGAGTTGAGTCTGGGCTGTAGTTGATAGCATTTTCAATTAAATTACTAACTGCCATCTCTAATTGGCTACGGTCGCCTAAAACAAAATGGTCTGCGATCGGTAGAAATACTAAAGAAATTTTTCGTTTTTCAGCTGTGAGTCGAGATTCATCAACTGCCTGATTAATCAAATCAACCATTGAATATGGTTGCGCGTTTTTAAGTGGGTCGCCATCTTGCAAGCGAGATAAGTTGATAATTTCCTGAACTAAATCAGTTAAGCGCTTAGCTTCAATCTGCATTCGGCCAGCAAATTTTTCAACGGCTTCTTTATCATCACTTGCACCTAGTACTGCTTCACTAAGAATTGATAACGCACCGATTGGGGTTTTAAGTTCGTGCGAAATATTTGCTACGAAATCGCGGCGAATTGCATCGAGGCGACGAAATTCACTGTCATCAAAAATTAAAGCAACAATTAACCCTTCAGCGCCAATCGGTGAGACGCGAACCAGTAGGTCATGAGTTCCTGGGCCAATCGGGCCACGCGGTAATTCGACAGTTGCTTCTTGATAAACATTTGAGCGGCGAACTGCGCGGACTAAATTCAGAAGAGGTGTTGAAACTAAGCGACCGTCACGAATCATGGCAAGCGCACCGGTGCCAGCTGAAGAAGAAAGTACTTGCTCACCTGGAGCGAGAATTAAATACTCAGCATCGAGAATTGCTAACAACTCAAGCAGAGAATCAGGAATTTCCCAGCCGTTTTCGACTGCTACTTCCTTCTCTCGGCGCCAGAACATAGCCTTATCGTAGAGAAGAGTTCACTTTCAGAACTACACAATCAGCCATTTACACCCATTTCACCCAGATGTTTACCTCAGATTTGCGACCCGTTCACTTAATTCCGCCGCTCTGATGTGCGGTGGGTCTAGGTTTACCCCATGCGCGATTCCTTTCACGATGATTTAGATGGCATTGGTGTTTCCCTGGTCGAAATGGGCCATAAGGTAAACAAGGCGATGGAGCGCGCAACAACCGCTCTACTTACCGCCGACCTAAAAGTCGCTGAAGAAATTATTTCTGAAGATGACGCGATCGATAACATGCAATACGACATTGAGTCACGCGCGATTAATCTAATGGCTCGCCAACAACCTGTTGCTGGCGACTTACGCACGCTTGTTACCTCATTGCGCATGAGCGCTGACTTAGAGCGTATGGGTGACTTGGCACATCACGTCGCCAAGTTAACTCGTATGCGCTACCCAGCTGCGGCGGTGCCACCAGAGCTAGTTTTAACTCTGCAAGAGATGGGAAATGTGACAGGTCGCATT
>Ga0209088_10001905_pt1 | contig 13176 bp, 15 predicted proteins | sample S_140625_EF_Meta_FD_187324 | JGI IMG/M metagenome (GOLD analysis project Ga0209088, IMG submission 187324) | Freshwater microbial communities from Lake Simoncouche, Canada to study carbon cycling - S_140625_EF_MetaG (SPAdes) (version 2) | ecosystem: Environmental > Aquatic > Freshwater > Lake ...
CTGGTATACTCGCCGTATAGCCACTGGGTTGCTGTGCAGACACGGGTCCAGAAATGGGGAAACAGCCTTGGCGTGAGGATTCCACGCGGCTTGGCTGAAGAGGTCGGTTTGGGGGCCGGCACTGAGGTCAGTCTCACCGTGAAGGATGGTGAGCTGGTCTTGAGGCTCTCTGTGCCAAGCCAGCTCAGGCTTGCGGATCTTCTTGCGGGGGTCACGCCAGAGAACATCCACGCGTCTGTTGATACAGGGGATGCAGTAGGCGCCGAGGCATTCTGATGGCGTCCTACGTGCCCAATCGTGGTGATCTGGTGTGGCTGGAGTTCACACCACAAGCCGGGAGTGAACAGCGTGGAAGAAGACCAGCACTTGTTCTATCTCCAAAGTCATACAATGGAAAAGTCGGTCTGGCCTTGTTCTGTCCTGTGACGTCAAAGATCAAGGAATACCCATTCGAGGTAAAGCTCCCTGATGGATCTGCCGTGTGTGGAGTTGTTCTGTCCGATCAGCTGAAGAGCCTTGACTGGCGATCGAGGAAAGTGAAGTTCATCGAGCGGACTTCCTCAGACGTCATGGCGATGGTGACTGCGAGGGTGTTAACGCTTCTTGAGCCTGACACTCCTGCCACTCTCTAACATCGCCATGCACCTGAGCCGCCACCTCAAGTACTCTTCTTCGCTGATCACACCTTGCGGCCAGGTGATGGCGAGCGTTGGAAGGGCGGAAGGCTTCCGCGTAGGATGTGCAAAATGACGACAGCTGAATCATGATTAGAATGATCTGATATTCTTCGTTAAGGCTTCCCATGGTGAGCGAACCTCAAAAGTCAATCTACCCAAGAGATCTGTGGCACCATAATCGATGGGATGAGCTTAGAGACGATCAGATTGTCGACTGGAAGAGGACAAGGGCTGTAATTGAGCACGAGAATCACCTAATCAATCATAGAATAACTTGGTTGCTACTCCTGCAGGGGGCGCTTATTACTTGGTCTGGCAAGTTGATTGGCCAGGTTTTAGGGGTCGAGCAATGCACCGCTAACTCTGCTTGCCCTCAGATTGGATCACTACTTCCCGTTGCCCTTATCGGGGCATTGGTAAGTATATTTATCTCACTCACCCTCTCACAAGCGGAAAAACAAATACAAGAAGCAGTCAAATGGTGGAATACACGCGTCCGAGATGATGACAACAAATGCTTCCACCCTCCAATATTTCCTTCCGCCGACTGGATTTCTTACTCACATAAATATTCAGTCCTAGGATTGCTGTTTTCGTATTTTTGGGGCGCAGTACTGATTGGAGGTGTCATCAATGCCACTGGGCAAGGTGTTAGTGGTTCTATTGTGGCCAAGGCGGGCGTTGCAGCGATGTTGCTGTGCTATACATGGTTTGTTGGTACAGGCTTGTGTTCCAATGAAATAGAAAAAAGAACTCTCTCTTTCTACGGAGGTATATTGCTGGCGCTTTGTTTTGTCCTAGGTGCCCTGGCGGTGCTATGGCCCATTGCTGGAAAGCCCTTACTCAGATCGCTTGAAAATAGTGTTAAGGAAATTAAGAGCTTGCATCAAAGCCGGTCGAGCAACCCCCAAACACGATAAAAAGATACCGTATTATCACCAGTCCAAGATATAGATTTCAATACTATCGGATTCTCAGCACAATAGACAGCCTTCCAACAAGCCCCTCGAGTGGACAGGCCACCAAAAGCTCTCAGCATCGCCACCCAAAGCTCCCTGCCTGCCACTCAGGGGCAGCGTTCGGCTAAAGAGCGGTAGAATGGACTTACTTAGAGTAATTGACAAATTTTAATGGCTAATTCAGTAATTCGGCCATGCATCTGGTGTTTGAAGAGTGGACGGAGTTCTGTTGAACATATCGTTCCTGAGGTTCTTGGTTGCCCCCCTGGTTTTGTTCTAAAACGCGGAGAAGTCTGCAAAGCTTGCAATAGCAACTTGTTATCGCCGTTAGACGCTGCACTAGGAGAGTCATTTGACATGCTGCGTGTATTGAATCGAGTCCCAGGCAAAAGGAAGAAATCGCCTAAAGTAACAGGTCGCACAAACCTGCGAGGATTTGCATCTCAAAAGGGCCATGTAGTGTTGCAACTTAATATGGAGCACCGATCAGTTGTCGATGATATCTTTGGCGCCATCCCTCCTGCTGATGGATCCTATCGAGATGTTCATGGAACTTTTATGCGAGAAGGGCAGTTTTGCAGATCTTCTATTACTACAACAATAGGTGGTCATCCTGATTTTAGCAGAGCGCTCCACAAGATCGCGCTTGAATGGTTTGTAAAACTTACTTCATGGGAAAATGTTCTTGATGAAAATTTTAATGCAGTTAGAGATTATGTACTCCTTGATGTCGGGTGCCGAGAAGTTCTTATGTTTGCTCCTGAAAACTGGAGCTATCGGCATGAGTTCCCATCCCTATTCTGGAATGGCTCGGATGGCTCTCCGTTAGTAAACTTTGTTCTTTGTGGGTTCCCTTTTGTTGTCTCCCTCGGCACAGATCAGGGATCTATTGAAGCTCTAAAGCGTGAAGCGTTACACAGTATCGGGACTCGAGGCTGGACTTCATTGCCAGTAAATAGTAACAAATAAAATCGGCAACGCGGCTAAAACTGCCTATACACTCGATTTCATGGCATCACGAAGACATGGATTCTCACCTTTGCAACCAACTGAAGAGAGGTAGAGTCTTTCTAGTCTTTCAAGGCTATTGGGGCTCAAGAGACGGCTGCCCGGCTAGTACAATTGAATAAAGTTACATTAAGGAGGTGCTACATTGTGAGCATTCTGCTCTCCGTTTGGTTTGGAATATCAGCAAAATGTCTTCGGTCGTTGTCGGTGTCGCCGAACAAGCCCCTCGAGTGGACAGGCCACCGTCCACTCTCTGTTTAGCCACCGTAAGATCCTTGCCTGCCACTCAGGGGCAGCGTTATGCAGTCATGCAGGCTTGGTCTTGTGAATCCAGCAGCCATTGACGAGTACAAAAAAGTCTGTTACAAATAATGCATTTGCCTCAATGAGCGACCATGCGATACGTTGAGTTGCACTTGTTTAGAGTTAAGTTCATTCGTCCCGCGCAAACACTTCTTCTTTCTGACAACAGAACATCTTCAGAGCTCTTTCATGATGCACTACTAGAAAAGCCTTCTGCCGAGCTTCGAACTGGCTTCCTTTGGCACATTGGGAACGTAGTTCAGCTTGATGACAGAGGTGGATCCTTTGCAATTGGCAGAACGACTAATACCACTCTCTCAAAGTATGACGAAGAGCAGGGTAACTTTGTAGAAGAAGACTCCGAAGACAGTCCATACACAGTCTGTCTCTACGATCTGCAGATTGGTTTTGTTGCTGTCAAGAAAAAGACCAGACTTTCACCCACAACTGAGGGAATCGCGAAACAGCTTGCTAAACTTCTAAATCAAACGAAGGCTGTTACGTCTAACGAAATTGAGGTACGAATCGATGCCATACCAGATCCGTTCAACTTCATAGCAAGAATTCAGTCAGCTCAATTTCTTAAACGATTTACAGCACATTTTACTGGCCCTAATCCATTCGATGCAGACGAGCTATTCCAGAAGCCATTGTCAGTCTACTGTCAAGCAATACAGGGTGAAACTGGTAAAGTAATCACCGAAGGAGAAGCATTGGACTCTGAAACAGCGGTTGCGGTGACTAGATCAGTGGCTGCAACAGGAAACGAAGCAAGTGCAAGAATAATTGAGCATGAAGGATCCAGACCACGTAATATACATTTGAAGGGAGATAACGCGAAGTGCACGTTTCCTGAAGATGAATTCGTTCCGGCAGATGGCCTTAATGCCGCTCGTTCAGAATACCAACGCGTAAGATCAGCATGAAGACCATTAATCTTGCCGACATCGAAGATTTAATTCTTGCAATCAACTCTCTGCCGAATCACTATATCTATAGAGGCCAGTCGAATGCTAGCTGGAAGCTAGAGACTACTCTGCATCGAGCTTTAGGGGCAAAGTTCGAAAAGGACTTTGCAGAGAGAGCGGAACGCTTCTCTCGGGAGAACTTCTCTGCAAGATTTCACCTTTATGACAGAGAGAATAATGAGCCACACAGTCTACTGGAGTGGTTGTCGCTAATGCAACACTACGGAGTGCCGACGCGTCTTCTTGACTTCACAAGTAGCCCTTATGCTGCTCTGTACTTTGGGATTGAAGGCTACGACTTCCAAAGGCTGCCAGAAATGGCCCTTTATTGCATTGATTATGCTGGCCTTATGAACAAGTCAATTGAGTTGATCAAGGCAGAAGACAGTCATTTCAATGAAACCCGGCAATCTATTCACAACAAAAGCGATGCGATCTTTGACGAGTTCATTGATCGCTTTAATCGAGATATCCTATGGGTGACCGAACCAGATAGGCTGAATGCACGGATAGACAGGCAAGCTGGATGCTTCCTTGTCTCAGGGAGCAAGGGAATGGGTATTGAGCAACTGCTAGAAAGTCCTTCCTACTCCGGTGTAGACGCTATAAAGTACATATTGCCAGGCTCCTTGGCAGAAAACATCTTTGCGCTGCTTAGAAAAATGAATATCTCAGGTAAGAGTATCTATGGAGACTTAGGCGGGCTTGCAAAGTCGCTTGCCTTGGAGATTAGAATCTACGCTGCATAACATCTCCATACACCTGAGCCGCCCCCGCAAATCTCCACTACATTGCATCGCATATCTGCGGCCAGGTGATGGAGAGCGTTATGCGTAGGCAGCAAATCAGGCTGATCAGCGAAATCTGCTCGGTTGCTGTAGGGTCTGTCCGATCGAGTGATTTCTGATTGAGCTATGGCTGACGACAGCCCCAACGGAGACGACAGCAGTCTTGTCAAGAAAACTCTTGATTGGATAGCAGAGGCGGGAATCAATGGATTAGGGGTGCTGCCTTCAGCAAGGAAGGTTGCAGACGATCACCTTCGCAATACCGGAGACCTTGAATCAGCTATTGACTCAATCATTTTGTGGAGAACCACCTCCGCGGCGGGCACAGGATTTGTTTCGGGCGTGGGCGGGATTGCTGTTATGCCTGTCACAATTCCAGCAGCACTTCTTGCGTCATATGCGTTGTCTGCTAATACCGCCGCTGCTATAGCATACTTGCGTGGTTACGATATCCATTCAGAGCAAACACGCACGATGATTCTGCTTTGCCTAATTGGTGAGAGCGGAGAGCAGATCCTTAAGAATGCTGCGATCGCGATTGGCACCAAGCTGACCAAGAATCTTATTCAACAGATTCCTGGTAAAGTGCTAATCGAAATGAACAAGCGCATTGGCTTCCGATTAGTCACTAAGGCCGGTGCCAAAGGAGTCGTAAACATCGCGAAAATGGTTCCTTTGGTCGGTGGTGTTGTGGGAGCAGGTTTCGATAGTTTCTTCGTTAACGCATGTGGGCGAGTCTCGAAGAAGGTTTTTATCATGTAGTGACCACGCATAACATCGCCATACACCTGAGCCGCCACCGCAAGCTAGTCTCGTTTCGGCGTTACTGCTTGCGGCCAGGTGATGGCGAGCGTTATGCTGACGTTATAGAATACTTACAGGGAGCACAAAACTCTCCCTATGACTAGACTGTTGACTAGGTTGCAGAAAATCTCCAAACAACCATGAACCAGATCAACCCAGATAGCTTCTTTAATGCCCTTCAGGGAATATCGGCTCTGATAACAGTATACATTCTTTTTCTAACACAGAAAGCGAATAATCGAGCTCTTGCTACAGCGAGGCAAAATCTTGAGGCCAATATATTGCTCAAGCAGATGGATGTCTATAATGCATGCTCAGTAAGGTATGAACAAATTGTTGCAGAGAGCCAAAGGCTTTGCAAATTAGATATCGACGACAAAGATGGGATTGGTTTTTATCTGCGCTTCTGGGAGCTGCAGCACAATCAGTTTATATTCTTTCAACGTGGCTATATCGATACAAGAATAATGATAGCATGGATGAATTGAAGGAAGGACGAGTATCGCGCAAATGCACTTCTATCGGATAAAAATACCGCTATAGATTCTAGGTGGGGCTGGAGGATGGCGGCCGAGAGATTTAAGAACACTGAATTTACAAACTTCATGGAAGAAGTTCACAGCAACGATCCTGCAAAGGTGGTACGCCAAGCTGTTTTGGAATATGAAGAGTTACGAAGTCCATTCATGAAAACGTCTGAAAAATTACCATCTAGCAGAAGACAGAATTAAAATCCACTTTTACTTCCTGTCATCCTGACCATACATGAAAATGGGTAACCGCGAAGACTGGCCCTTTCCTGAACTAAAACTTGCACTCCCAGAATGGTTGCGCAACGCTTTGCCAGAGCAGGATCAACGCTTCGTAAGTGACGAAAGCAAAATGATGCTAGCAATAAAGCTTTCTAGGCTTAATTGCGAGTTTGGCACTGGTGGCCCATTTGGTGCTGCAATATTTAATTCACAGACGGGGATACTTGTTGCTCCAGGCATCAATCTTGTTCAATCATCAGGCATTTCAGCAGCTCACGCAGAGATGGTAGCAATAGCACTTGGCCAAAAGACAATAGGATCGCTAAATCTGGGAAGGAATTGCCATAATGATTATGAATTATTCTCTTCCACTGAACCGTGTGCAATGTGTATGGGATGCATTACTTGGTCAGGGATTAAAAGACTTGCATGTGGGGCAAGTGATGCTGATGCCAGAGCAATAGGTTTTGATGAAGGGGTAAAAGCTCTTGATTGGATTGATCAGTTTAATCAACGAGGTATTACTGTAGATCTCGGAATTTGCAGGGATGAAGCCGTGTCTGTTCTAAGCAAATACAAGACCCAAGGTGGACTTATTTATAATGGAAGTGTCTTGATATAATTTATAATTGCTTGCGCATAACAAGCCCTTCGAGTGTACAGGCCGCCATCAGCTTTCAGCTTCGCCACCCCAAGCTCCCTGCCTGCCACTCAAGGGCAGCGTTAGACGGAATGGAACCTAGACCCTAAAATCGAAGTAAAATCCATCAATATGAAACTTCTCAGATTTTGGCCAATCAAGGATTTAAGGCATCTTCCATCCTTTGGTTTAGGCGCTGGGGCAGCTATTTTTGTTATTTGGTTGGGCAATAAGCTTGAGATCCATCCATCATCATCCGATATTGCTGCCTGGGTTCAAGCAATAGGGTCAATAGTTGCGATAGGCATTGCGGTGCGAGTAGTTAAGATTCAGCATGAGTACAATGTAAATCATGCCAATGAACAGGAGAGGCAAGCTCGAAGGCGCTATTTAAATCTGCTGATGACTACGCTGCAAACCACGGCAGGGTCATGCAGTGAAGTTGCAGGCAAACTACGTGGCGGCTCACTTATTCCTGAACTAGAGTCCGCATACCTCCTAGAAGCAAGGAGGCGGCTGGAAGTCATTCCAGCATCAAGCATTCCAGACATAGCAATACTCTTTAAGATTGAGGGAATATTGTTAAAGTTGCATAAACTCGGCTACGCGTGTAAGTGGTTTCACAAGGGGCGCTCCCAGGAAACTCGCGATGGTTTTACGAATGCCTTGGAGCGCCTCAGCGAGGATTGCTTCCTGGCTCTTCATGATACCGGGCGTGTTCTTGCCGAAATTAGTAGCCAGGAAGAAATCTCCGCAGATTGGCGGATGATGGACTTATGGAAAGAGAACCATGAATCTGCTATTCAGATCATGCGGGAGCATGGATTGTTAAAGACTAGAGCCTACAAGAATGAAGGGAATAGCCCTTCGCAATAATGAGAAAAGGCAGAGAGCGATCTGTGATGGACAAGTAGTATTCTTGTGAGAATAGAAAGGCCTCCTTATGACAGATTAACTCCGTCTAACAACCAGATCCAGAAGACGGGGGCAAGAGATGGTTTCTAGTCAGAGACTCTGGCCCGCTTCTGATCTGGGGCGTTGGACTGAGCCGCTTCGCAGCTGATCCAGCATATTGGCATACTCTTATTGCTCCAGAGCTTGGCATCTTACTACGTCCAGAGATGCGGCTTGAGCAACAGCCCGCCATCAATTCAATGCCTCCTACACTCTCTTTGCCGCTGTAGGCCCTTGGAGCAGGTGCTTCTACTCAACGCCAATGCCAACCACGAAGGAAACCTGAAAAACGGCTGGACTTATCTGCAATAAGGGCGTACCCTCCAGGGCTCCAGCGTTGCGGCCTTGTCCAACTATGGATAGATCGTGGCCGCGCGTTATCTATCCATCATCGTTAGTCTGACCCCAAGCGCCAATCTCGGTACGCTCGAAAATACCCAAACCAGTTTTTCAAGCTAGAATGACTCTAGGAGGTGAAACATGGCCGGTCTTCTCGAGAATCACAAAGAGGCCATTGCAGGGCTTTGCCGCAAGTACGGTGTTAAGCGGCTTTTTGTGTTTGGGTCAGCTATTAGAGACGATTTCCGACCAGGGGAAAGCGATGTGGATCTTCTCGTCGAATTTGCTCCCATTGGTGGTCACGCTAAATTTCATGCTTATTTCGAGATTCTTGAGGAGCTGCAAAGCGTACTTGGCAACAAGGTGGATCTCGTTATGAGTGGCGCTGTGCGCAATGCGATAATCAAACGTGAGATCGAAAAGACCAAGAGATTAATCTATGGCCCGTAATGTATCGGCCTATCTCTGTGACATCATCGATGCATGCGATTCAATTGCTTCAATCCTTGCTGGCATCTCGATAGAAGTGTATGCTGAGACTCGCGAAAAGCGGTCTGCAGTAGAGCGTGAGTTTATCCTGATTGGAGAAGCGGCCTCAATGCTGGCCAAGATCAGGCCTGATAAGTTCAGTCGCCTATCAGATGGACGGAAATCAATTGGCTTTCGTAACATACTTACTCACAACTATGCTTCAGTGGATTGCGAGACGGTATATGCAACCGCTCTCCTGGATGTCCCGAAGCTGCAGAGAGAATGTCTTGAGATACTCAGGGAGTCGGAGGGCCAAGTGAAAGACGGACCAGAGGACAGGCAGGGAGCAGACTAACAATGCCATTCACCAATGATCGGGGGGTGTTTTTGACTTTCCGCGATAAACTGAGAATTGAGAACTATTTATATGAATTGTTGCTGTCTGGGATCTGGTTTAAGGGATGAGACCGGTAGCTAGTCTCTCCCTACTCTGTAATCCCTGCCCACTTTTGATCTGGAGCATTTGAAGCGTGGTCAAAGCAGATATCTTGAAAAACACTCTGAAATCAACAAGACAGTCATTCGATCTTGAAGATTAGAGGTCGTCGAGCAATAGTGCTCTAATTTAGGCCTAATGGCTCCAGTGCTACATTTATGAATGAGTGAGCCTATGCCGCGCTAGTGGACAAATCGCCATAAAGTGTCTTTATTTTGTATTGCTCTAATGACCAATTCAATAGAGCATGCTTATCGCCAAAAGTGATTGCTCTAATGCTTTTCCCGTCTGCGTTGCGCCAAAGAAATGCACAGTAGCCACTCACGGAGAAGGACACCAGCTCCTGGTATTTAAAACATGTATCTTTCTCGAACCCAGTTAAATTACTGCAACTTCTCGAAAGATCTATTGCCTTCTGCCAGCCAGCTACAAAAAGCTTTTTCCGCTCTTTCTTGTAAAGTTCTCCCTGCTGTAGAGCGGGCATTTCCTGGGCTAAGCAGGCTAATTGTGTAAGGAATATTGTCGGCAGAAGGACCACTAGCGCTGTCCGGCGCTGTTTTTGTGTGATGTCTGGCTTCATTTCATTGGCTTGGTTGTTGCTTCAATATTGTAAGTATCTGTCTGTCCTGCTGTCTAGGTTGTTGGCCATTGTGTCCTGCGGGTGAATGTTTCATGAAGACTTCTATCTCTTGGGTTCCTGAGGTGGTTGCGTTAATCGGCAATACTTCGAATATCCCCCTTGAATGGGCAGGTCACCTCCGACTGGCTATATGCGGGCTCAAGAACTTGCCTGCCACTCAAGGGAAGTGTTGAGCGAATAGGCGCCTCCGATTAGCATGGCCGCAGCAGTCAAGCTCAACTTGCGGCGTCAGCGACCGAGTTACGGAATCGATGCCCCTGGCCTGGTCAGGACGTTCTTCGTTACGGGCGCACTTGCCCTGATTGTGGCGTTATCTGCAGGACATTTTCCATGGCCCGGTGGGCTCGTTGTAGGCGCCCTCTCCGCCTTGGCTTGGTTCGTTTCTGCCTACGCCCTCGGCATGGGCTGTTCCATGCTTTATGGGAGCTTGGTCGCCAAGGTGCGCGGCCGGGACCAGCTGCTTGGCTTGGTGCCCTGGTCGGGATCCGAAACGGTGCTTGACAGGTCGTGCCGTGGGGATCGACCTCTGGCGAGCCAAAGACCAATCCGGCAATCGATCCGAAGCCACCCTGGCCAATTGCCCTACGCGGCGGCCTCCTTTGAGGTGGTGGTGTCGCATTGGGTGGTCCATAACTTGGACACGCCAACCGATCGTGCCCGGGCCTTGGAGGAGATGGCCCGCGTCCTCAAGCCCGGGGGTTGGCTGCTGATTGCTGATATCGAGCATCATGGGGAGTACGTTCACCGGCTCAACGACCTGGGCTTCGTTGGCGTTCGCCATGTTGTGTCGCGGTTTTGGGATCAAGTCCGGCGATTCATCACCTTCGGTACCTTCCGACCCGGAACCGTGATCGGCCAAAAAGTCGTCGCGGCGTCGGTCGCTTGATCATCAGCGCCGTTGTGGGATGGGGTCAATGAATCTCCATGGGATAGAAACACGATCAACGCCTCGAGTTTCCCTGCCTAGGTTGTCCCCAACCGTTGCCCCTGGAGCCGCTGCGATGATGCCCCGTCCACTCGCCCCCGCTGCCACTTTGAGCGTCATGTTGCTGCTTTCCGCTGCAGCTAACCCCGCCGAATCGGCCTGTCGCTTTCTAAAGCCGATCGGCGGTGCTGCCGAGCCGGTGGTGGAGAAGCGCATCGGTCCAGACATGCCCGTGGGCCGCACCAACTGGAACACCGATTTCGCCGTGGATCGTTCGTTCACCAGCTACCGGGTGAATTTCCAGTCGGCCTCCTCCAGCAAGGGCACCTTTCCGCTGGCGTTGTTTCTTCTGTTCACCGATGGCACCAACCTGCAACTGGTGAACAGCAACCTCAACCTCGCCCCCCAGCAGCAACGCCGCTTCGGGCCCTTCCCCTCCGTGCCCGGCAAGCGCACCAGCCGCTTCAATGTGCGCGTGGGCTCCAGCACCATGCCCGGCTCCACGGGCTTCAGCTATCGGGTGTCGGTGGAGGGGTGCAACTGAACTCCTCAGCGGCACTCCGCCATCGCAACCCGCACAAAATAGAGGGCATCCCGGGCGGCCACCTGCAGGCCGCCCCGCTGCCTGGTTCCCCAGCGGCTGATGAACTTGTGTCCATCGCCATTCCGCTCAATCGCTACGGTGAATTTGTTGCGTAATTCCTGGTAACAACCCTCCAGGTTGCTGAGGGTGAGATCCAGCACGGGGCTGTCAAAGCTGGAGCTGCTTTTGTTGACAACAAACAATCCTTCGCTGCCCCGCTCCATCACCAGCATTGACTGGGTGTCGGCAACATCCAGCACCTGCTCCCGCACGTTCAGGCCTCGCTTGCCCCGCTCCATCATCAGGCGGCGAAACCTGGCCCCCGTGGGCAGGTAAGCCACCGTGAGATTGTCCTTGGCCAGGATCAGGGGCGTGCCGCTTTCCCTGGCCAGCACATAGGCATCGGCCAGCACAGCATCGCCCCGATTGGCATAGCTGCACTTCGGGAAGCCAGGATTGATGCTGGGGTCATTGTCGTGGTTCACCCCAAACGTGACACTGCGCGAGTCGTTGATCGCCGTGGGGACCCGCAGGCTGCTGAGGGATCCCCCGAAGCGGAAGGCCTTCTGCAGGCTTTCGCACAGCACGAAATCCGTGACGGCCGCCGTGGGGGTGTACATGGAGGCCTTGGTGTCGTTGTCGTCGATCACTTCGAGATAATTCCAGGCGCGATTCTTGCTGCTCCTGTTGATGGTGGCGATCAGATCATTCAGCACCTTCGGGTCGATGTGCTTTGCGGCGTCAAACCGGAAGCCATCCACCCCTGCCTTCAGCAGCAGCTTCAGGTGCTGGCGCAGAATGCCCATGACCTGGCCGTGGGTTTGCTTCAGGTCGGGAAGGTCGCCATTCAGCCAGCACTGGCGTTCCGTATTGGTATTGCCATCGCTGTAATTGATTTTGCATTGGGGATGGAAATCCTCGCGCTTGAACGTGGGATAATCTAATGTGACCGCGAACTTGGGATCGCTGGCCATGTGGTTGAACACCACATCGGCGATCACCTTCATGCCGCAGCTGTGGGCCTGGTGCGTCAGGGCCTGCAGGTCCTGCAGGCTGCCTCGGCCCTGGATCACCAGGAAATCAACGGGCTGGTATCGGCGCCACCATTCATTGGCGCTCACTGCGGCACCCCCGACCGGATCGCCGTTGGAGCGCTGGGCCGGAGCAATCTGCACATGGCTATAGCCCTGCTTGGCCAGCGCGCACACATAGCCCTTCACCTGGCGGTAGGGCTCATCGTGGGCATGGAGGATCGCGGTGGGCTGATCCAGGGCCAGGCCTGGTGCTGCGTTGAGGAACACCGCTGCCAGGGTGAGTGCCCCGCGCAGCCGTGTTCTCCCCGTTCCACGCCGCTGCGGCCTGTCCAGCTCCCCTGTTGGGCGGCCCATGGTGACGCTGGCCCCCGGCGGCACAGCCCTAGTGTGGGGTTTGGCCTGCCCTGGCGCCTGCGAGTCATGATCCCCACCGCCGACCTCCACGTGGTCGAGACCCGGCCCCTGGTGCCGCCCGCCCTGTTGCATGCGGAGCTGCCGATCTCGGAGGCGGCCGCCCGCACGGTGCAACAGGCCCGCGAGCGGATCAAGGCCATTCTCCATGCCGGTGACACCCGGCAGCTGGTGATCGTTGGCCCCTGCTCGGTGCACGACGTGGGGGCGGCCAAGGAGTACGCCACGGCGATTGCCGAGGCCCACCGCCGTCACCGTGAGGATCTGGAGGTGGTGATGCGGGTGTACTTCGAGAAGCCCCGCACCACCGTGGGCTGGAAGGGCTTGATCAATGATCCGCACCTGGATGGCAGCTACGACATCAACACCGGTCTGCGCCGTGCCCGCACCTTGTTGTTGCATCTCGCGGAGATGGGGTTGCCGG
>Ga0209088_10001907_pt1 | contig 13172 bp, 7 predicted proteins | sample S_140625_EF_Meta_FD_187324 | JGI IMG/M metagenome (GOLD analysis project Ga0209088, IMG submission 187324) | Freshwater microbial communities from Lake Simoncouche, Canada to study carbon cycling - S_140625_EF_MetaG (SPAdes) (version 2) | ecosystem: Environmental > Aquatic > Freshwater > Lake ...
GAGATGGCGTGTATAAAAGTACAGACGCTGGCAAGACATGGAAAAAAATGGGATTGGATGCGACACAACATATTTCAAGAATTGCGATTGATCCAAAAAATCCAAACATTGTTTTTGTTGCAGCTCAAGGTGCATTGTATAGCAAGTCAACAGAGCGTGGTATTTATAAATCTGTTGATGGAGGTACAACATGGAAAAAAGTATTGTATGTAGATGATAAAACAGGTTGTGCAGAAATCTCAATGGACATGCATAATCCATCTATTATGTATGCTGCCATGTGGGAACATGGTCGTTTACCATGGCAAGTAATTAGTGGTGGACCAGGAAGTGGATTGTATAAATCAACTGACGGTGGCAACAACTGGGTGAAAATGGAAAAGGGATTGCCAAAAGAAATGGGTAAAATGTCCATCGCTGTATCCAGAGCAAATTCAGAAAAAGTATACGCATTAATAGAAAGTGATTTTAGTAAAGATGCAGGAGGTTTATATGTGTCTGATGATGCAGGTGCCAATTGGTCACAAATAAATAAGAGCCATCGCTTAATTCAACGCGCATGGTATTATATTGAACTGTTTCCAGATCCTACGAATGAAAACACGGTGTATGTGATGAGTGCCCCTTCTTTAAAATCAATTGATGGTGGTAAAACTTTTACAGACTTTGCACGCACGCATGGTGATTACCATGATTTATGGATTCATCCAAACAATGGTAAGAACATGGTGATGGCAGATGATGGCGGTGCTGCTATCACACATGATGGCGGAAAATCTTGGAGCAGTTTAAATAATATGCCCACTGGACAATTTTATAGAATCAATGTAGACAACGAAACGCCTTATAATATTTATGCAGGACAACAAGACAATAGTTCCGTTAAAATTGCGAGTCGTGCCATTGGTGCCGGCGGCATAGATGAAAGAAATTGGTCTGCATCTGCAGGAGGCGAGAGTGCTTTCTTGGCATTTGATCCAAACAATCCAAGATATGTTTTAGGTGGCTCTTATCAAGGAACGATAGAAGTATTAGATACAAAAACAAAAGGGAGCACCAATATCATGGCTGCGCCAATTCAATACTTAGGAAGAGATGCAAAAGATATTAAGTATCGTTATAACTGGAACGCGCCAATCATTTGGAGCAAGCATGAGCCTAATACCTATTATCATGGATCACAATTTTTATTGAAAACTTCCGACATGGGAAAAACATGGAAAGAGGTTTCTCCAGATTTAACGCGCAACGAAAAATCTAAACAAGGAAAGCCTGGTGTACCCTATACAAACGAAGCAGTGGGTGCAGAAAATTATGGCACCCTCGCTTATGTGATGGAGTCGGTTCATGAAAAAGGTGTGATCTATACAGGTAGTGATGATGGTTTTGTTTACTTAACAAAAGACGGAGGAGCAAGTTGGAAAAATATTACACCAATAGGATTAGCAGAATGTTTAATCAATGCCATTGAAGTATCTCCACATGATAAAGCAACGGTATACATTGCAACCACTAGGTATAAGTTCGACGACCATACGCCTGGTTTATATAAATCCACTGATTATGGAACTACTTGGACTAAAATAAATACGGGCATTGCAAACAATGCATTTACAAGAGTGGTACGTGAGGACAATGTCGTTAAAGATTTATTGTATGCTGGAACGGAAATAGGTGTGTATATGTCGAACAATGGTGGTAAAAGCTGGAGTCCATTCCAATTAAATTTACCTATCGCGCCTATTACCGATTTACGTGTGCATCAAAACAATTTAATTGCTTCAACTTCAGGTAGAGCCTTTTGGATATTGGATGATTTAAATTTAATTCGAGCATATAAAGCAGATACTAGCAATGCAAAAATCTATACGCCTGATGCCGCTTTAGTAGTGATGGGATCTAGCGAAATGGATGACAATGATGCAGATTTTACAGGTGCTAAAGCAAAAGCGGGGGTCAATCCTGCAACGGGCTTGGTGTTGTATTATCAATTACCTAATATGGCAGACTCAGTTGAATTGAGCATGGAAATTAGTGATGCATCCGGCAAATTAGTACGTCGTTTTAGTTCAAAGGCGGACGAAAATTATAAGCGTTATGACGGCGCTCCAAGAAAAGATCCAACATTAAGCAAGGACAAAGGGTTGAATCGATTTGTGTGGAATCTTCGCCATGCAACAACTACTGCAATACCAAATGTATATATTGAAAGTAGTTTTAGTGGCCACAAAGCCATCCCTGGTAATTATACCATTCGTTTAATGGCTGGTGGAAAAATGATTGGCAGCACAACCGGTGTGATTGAAGCCAATCCAAATTTTGGAACGACTGCAAGTGAATACCAAGCGTATGATGATTTAATGCGTTTGATGGAAAGCACGGTAACTGAAATGCATCAAATGGTGAACCAATTAAAAGACAATGCTACGCGTGTTGAAGCATTGGTTAAAAAATTAAAGTCTGATGCCAATTATAGCGGTGCACAATATGCAAGTTTAAAACAAAATGCAGCAAGCTTAATTACAAATTTAAAGGCCTGGGACGAAGACATGATTCAAAGAAAATCAACTTCTTATGATGATGTAGAGAATTTCCCAAATAAGTTTACTGCCAACTATATGTTCATGATGAATCAAACAGAGAGTGAAATTCCTCAAGTGAATCAACCTAATTTAGATTTATTAAAAGAATACACTGCTGAGTGGGAGCAATTAAAAGCAAGAGGTCTTAATTTAAAAAATGTAGCGATTCCTGCACTCAACAAGCAATTATGGGATTTAGGAATGGGCGCCATTTGGTAGAATAGGTGCTTGCTTCATTTTAGAGACGCAATCCAATAGATCTTAGTTGTCAGCATGTAAAATGCTAGGCCTAGTATCTTTTGGATTGCGTTTTTCGTATTGCTTCACTTGATTGATCAATTTCGGTTGATGTTGTCTTGGACGCTTCAATTCATATTCATAAAAAGCATTACCGATTTGATTTAAAAAAGGAAAGCCAACAGTTTCCTCGTCATATTTTGAATCGTTCACCACGCCATCGCTATTCACATAGACAGTAGCGGAGAGCATGTAATCAATATTATTTTTTGTGTCCAACACATAAGACACATCTGTTAAGAATCCATAAGCCCATCCTACTTTATTGAAAACCCTGATATGCTTTGGCATGGCATGCGTGCTGTCTTGAAAAAAGAATTTCACATAGCTATCATAAAAGTGTGTGCTGTCGTACTTAGGGTAATTGGTTTCCGATGGATACTGTGATAAGTATTGTAATAAAAATAACCTGTCCGCTTCGGTCATATTGAATCTATTTTGTTTTGGCACGGAGGCTGGAAACAAAACAGACTGCAACATTTTTTGCATGTCAACTAATGAAATATTATTATGGCGTGTGAAATCAAAGGGAGCCTTCACTACTTCGTCCTTACTATTCCAATGCGCATCACCAATTAAAATAGGTGCTCCAAATTGAAAACTGTCTTTATTGTATTGTGGCGCTAGCTTTAAAATTGGCAAACCTTTTTCATCCACAAAATTGATCCCATTGGTATGTCTATTTTGATCTTCTGTATAACCCATAAACTGTCTGGTGATTTTTGTACTGGTATACCCTTTTGCAATTAGTTTTTGATTGGTTGGACCCTGACCCACAAATTGATACAATCGGTTGTAGGGATCATTTTCGGATATTAAAAATGCGCGCTTGATAAAATGTGCGATAGATGGTTTTTTATTTTGTGCACTTGAATCTGCAGTCATGGGCACTTGTCTTTGATAATTACTATCAAATTGCATTGTGGTGAACTTATTTACGCCAGGCTGGTTCAATTCATATAATTTTTCCATCGCTAAAAATGCAAGGGGCATTTTCACCATCGATGCGGGATTAAAATAATTTTCCGCATCTGCGTGTAATGTATAGTTCGTAAAATGGGGGACGCCATTTTTATCTCTATCAATTGTTGTATAAACAAGTTGAAATCTATATGTATTCGGGCTTGCTAGCACTTTTTTAGTAATACTATCTTGAATGCTTGGTAAAATGGCATTGAAGGGTGTAGGCCACTGCGCTGTTAAATTATTTGAGATAACTAAAAGCAGCAAGGTGCAATAAAATAGACTTTTTTTCATGATTAGCATCATTGATATATTGCAAATAAAACAAAATATATTATATTCACTAAAATAAAATTATGGACAAGAATATTCTTTTTGGTATCTGGGTCGTATCGGCCATTTACTGTGTGTACAAACTCTTTAAACGCTCTAAAAATATATCCCTAGATGGTGTCATTGGTTATTCACCAGGATTAGAAGTGATCATGGTGATTATTCTAGGCCCTTTATTAGCCATCATCGATATCTCTTTAACTTGGATCAGAATCTACAAAGATGCTGAAGAAGCAAGAAGAAGATCAAAGCAATAAAGTTTACATCCCCGGATGATACTGTCTTACTGCTTTTTGAAGCACTTCTGTTTTATCTAAAGTCATTCTTTTTAATTGCTGTGCTTGGTACATCGCCCTTTGGTCATTGTAATGTTTATCTCCTTCATTAAAACTTGCACCAAAAGTGTTCACTGTTTCAATGAGTGGCAATCCGCCATTTTTAGGGAATCGTACAAAATTAATATAGGCATCCCCGCTATTCATTTTTCTTTTGTCTTTTCCAAAAGGCTCAGACATCACGGCAGCTAGTACATCTGGCATACCGCCCTGTGGCCAGTTTTCTTTTCCTCTAACCAATCTTTGCACATCCCCTAATGTTAAGTCCGTTCGACCATAATTGCTTTGTAAAAAATCATAAATGATTTGATACACTTTCACCGCTTCGGCCATGGTTAAATTGTCGTTCTTGCGACCTTCCATCACCACTGGCACATTGTAATATGCTAAATTATAGATCAATGCGCCCTTGCTATCCACCACTGCATTATGGTCCCAGTTTTTTAAAGTGGTAATGATAGAAGCTAGTTGTGGGTATTTATTTTCATCAACCATAAACATCGTATCTGCAGTAAATCCATATGGAAACAAAATTGGATTCGGTAATTGACGATCAAACTTAATGCGCTTAATGTCTTCGTAACTTATATTATCCAATTGATCAATTAAGTCTTTAGCTCTTCTGCTTCTGTTGTCGTGATAGGTTTCATACCCATCATTCACATCAAAATCTTTTGGATTTAAATTATCCGATTCGCTGCTTGCTAAAAAAGGCGAGTGGTTGGCATTGAATAAATAGCCGCTTTTTGGATTCATCATTTGCGGCAAGGCGCTCAGTGGTTTAAATTCATTCCATAAAGTCGCCCTTGTATTACCAGGTAGGGTACTACTCCAGTGATAGCTTGTATCTTCATTTCGATAAGGCATTTTACCATTGGAAATATAAAATATAGTATCCGATTTATCTGCATACATGATATTGAACATGGGCAAATGGTTTTGCTCTAACGCCGCTTTGAAACTTGTGAAATTGGTGGCCTTATTCATGGCATACCATTGTTGTAATGCACCAGCGTCCATTAATGCCGGTAATCGCATTGAAAAGAATTCACCCTTTGGTGTGGCCACTGTTGGACCATAGATAGACTGGTAAGCTGTTTTGTATATTGGAAAAGGAATGCCTTTGATGCTTAATTTTATTTTTCGCTTTTCTAATTTTAACCAATTGCCGTCCACTTTATATTCGCCTGGATGCGACTTGCTCGTTTCTAATTGATAGATGTCAATTTTATCCTGAAAATTAACCGTATGTGCCCAAGCTAAATTTGGCGTCACGCCATGAAAAATCATGGGCGCACCTGGAAACAATCCACCCAAAATATTCCAGCCTTCTTCGCTTTGTAGATGTGCTTCATAAAATGCGGTTGGACCTTCAATAGGCTGATGTGCATTGATCACTAAAGTTGTTTCGTCCGAAGTTGATTTTTTAGCATTGATTGCAAATGCATTACTACCTTCTCCAGTAAATCCTTCTAGTTTTGGAATAGTACCATTTAAAATTTTTGGTAATGCTTTGTCTACGCCACAAAAAATCGCTACCGAAAATGCAGCCGAGGCTAAATATTCTTCGATGGTAATGGGGAATACATGTTTATTCAATACTTTTTCTGGATGGGCTTTGGCATAGGCTTCTAATCCTAACAAATAACCTTTTAGCAATTGTATGAACTTAGGATCAAACTGATTCATTTGAGCTTGCACGGTCGCCTTCGTATTTAATAAACCAAATACAAAATCAATGGGTGCTCCTTTTTTTCCTAAATGCGTTGCTACTTTTCCTTTTCCGGTTAAAATCAACATTTGCATGGTTGCAAAATCATCTTCTGCATGTGCCCAAGCAAGACCATACGCCACTTCAGGATCGGTGGGTGCAAAAATATGTGGCACACCAAAACTATCCCTAGCAATATTGATCTGATCTATACGAATGATTGGGGGATTCGAATACTGAGCAGATGAGGATAAAATGCAAAATAGGAATGAGAAAAAGAATAAATAACGCATAGGATTTTGTTAAGATAGCAGCTAAAGAATGAATAAAAAATTGGATTAAAAGTAACCAAATTCTTGCAGTTAAATTAATTTTTACTGCAACGGTCATACAAAGTGTTTGCTGGTTGCGATATTTGAACTAAAAGCAGGTAATTTTGTTACTTAATTATGAGATTGAATAAGCAGCATTTTCTCCGTTTTTTTTGCGCGATTGTTTGCGTTTTACAAATACAATTTAGTTTTGGACAGGATAAATTCGTTTTAAACGGAAATGTTAAAGACCAAGCAACCGGAGAGGCCATGATAAGGGCCGTAATTAGGATTGAAGAGCTACCAAGCCTCGGGGTGCTTTCCAATGAATATGGGTTTTACGCCATTGCTTTACCAAAGGGAAAATATACGGTTATTGTTTCGCAACTAGGGTATGAAAAATACAAGGAACAAGTACAACTTGATAGTCATTTAAATTTAACTATTTTATTGAGGTCTGCTAATACTTTGAAAGAAGTAGTAGTGGAAAGTGGAAGAAAAAATGATAACCTTCTAAAACCTCAAATGGGGACAGAGACGCTCAACTTAAATGCCATTAGTAAAGTACCTGTTATTTTTGGAGAAAAAGATATTTTAAAAACACTTCAACTATTACCTGGTGTCAAATCAGCTGGAGAAGGCAATAGTGGTTTCTATGTTAGAGGCGGCGCTGCAGATCAAAATTTAATTTTATTAGACGAGGCGCCGGTGTACAACGCGTCTCACTTACTTGGTTTTTTTAGCACTTTTAATAGTGATGCCATCAAAGATGCCACCTTAATTAAAGGCAATAGTCCTGCACAATATGGTGGCAGGCTGTCTTCTGTGTTAGATGTAAAAATGAAAGAAGGCAATAACCAAGACTTTAATGTGAATGGGGGCCTTGGATTGATTAGCAGTCGACTTAGTATTGAGGGGCCGCTTCAAAAAGAAAAGTCTTCCTTTATCCTATCAGGAAGAAGAACCTATGCAGATATTTTTCTACGCGCATCTGATGAATTTAAAGACAATGTTTTGTATTTCTATGACCTGAATATGAAAGCGAATTACAAGATTGACGAAAAAAATAAATTATACCTTTCTGGTTATTTTGGAAGAGACGAATTAGGATTGGGAGATGCCTTTGGTATTGATTGGGGAAATAAAACGGGCACAATTAGATGGAATCGAATTGTATCTAGCCGCTTATTTTTAAACACTTCTTTAATTTACAGTGACTATAATTATAATGTAAAGCTTAAAAACGGCTTGACTAATTTTAATATCAACTCCAATATTAAAGACATCAACCTAAAGCAAGATTATACTTTTTACCTTAACCCAAAAAATACATTGCGTTTTGGATTCAATAGTATTTTACACACCATTAGTCCAAGCACATTTAGCGGAACCGTGATCAATAGTAATCCAAAGAACGGCAGAAATGGACTTGAAAATGCCCTCTATATAAGCAACTACTATAAAGCATCGGATAATTTAAGTGTAGATTATGGAATGCGCCTTTCTGCTTATAGCCTAATGGGCGGGGATGCGTATAATATTTATGAAAATGATTTACTTGTAAATACAATACGATTAGATAAACAAAGTTTTGGCAAGACCTATATGAATCCTGAACCAAGGATGACGGCCAACTTCCGTGTCACAGACCAAACAAGTATCAAGGCGGGTTATGCAAGAAATATTCAACACCTGCACCTGCTTAGTAATTCAACGGCCTCAAGTCCCTCTGATCAATGGATTGGAAATTCCTACAATATTCAACCTGAAATTGCGGATCAGCTGAGTGTAGGTTTTGTGCAAGGATGGAAAAATAACACCTATGAGCTAAGTACCGAATTGTATTATAAAAATTTACAGAATCAACTAGACTATAAAGATGGGGCTGAAATATTTACTTTAGCCGATGTAGAAAGCGCGCTCTTGTTTGGTGTTGGACGCGCCTATGGTCTTGAACTATTATGGAAGAAGAAAGAGGGCGTGTTGACTGGATGGGTAAGTTATACCTTATCAAAAACAGAAAGAAAAATTACTGGTATCAACCAAGGCAATTGGTACAATGCAAAACAAGATAGGACCCATGATATTGCTATTGTAGGCATCTATACCCTTAATTCAAGATGGTCCGTCTCTTCCGTTTTTGTGTACAATACTGGAGATGCCGTTACCTTTCCAACTGGTAAATATTCCATTCAAGGACAGACACTGTATCAATATGCTTCTAGAAATGGAAACAGGATGCCCTCTAATCACAGAATGGACCTAAGTGTGACTTATGATAAGAAAAGAAAAAAACGCATTCAAGAATCTTGGAACTTCAGTTTATACAATGTGTATGGCAGAGAAAACGCGTATCAAATTAATTTTCAAGATGACCCAAAGGACCTTAGTAGAACACAAATTATTCAAACGGCTTTATTTAGATGGGTGCCCAGTGTAACTTATCAATTCAAATTTTAATGATGCTTAAAAAATATTTTAGTACACTTTTAATTGGAATTTTTTTATTGGGTTGTAAAAAAGAAATTCAACTACCCTTAGACCCCAACCAATCTTTACTTGTGATTGATGGATCTATCACAGACGAGGCTGGCCCTTATTATATAAAGCTTAGCAAGTCGACTGCTATAACAGATGCCTCTAATTTTTTTGCAGTGACTAGTGCCCTTGTCATTGTTAAAGACAATCTTGGAATCATAGATACTTTAAAACATGAAAAAGGTGGAGCATACAAAACCAATAAAATAAAAGGTATCTACGGGAACACCTATTATTTAGAAGTACAAGTTGCAGATAAAAAATACACGGCCAGCTCTACTATGCCACAAAAGGTTGCCTTAGATAGTTTACGAATTAATCCCTTAGCAGTCAATGGTGAAACTAGATATAACGTCATACCGGTTTACACCGACCCAATAGCCTTAGGTAATAGCTACCGTTTTATTCAAAAAATCAACGATACACTTGATCAAACTTTTCACGTATTTAATGACAATTTGAACAATGGAAAAGTAAATCAACGACCACTAAGAGGAGGATCAGATTCTTTAGAAGTGAAATTAAAAGATATGATTGCTGTAGAAATGCAATGTATCACAAGGCCTACTTATTTATATTACTATACCCTATATCAACAATCGGGCGCTGGACCAGGCGGTGGAACCACTCCTTCAAATCCACCGACCAATATTATTGGTGGCGCATTAGGTATTTTTTCAGCGCATACGGTTCAAAGAAGACAAATACAGATTAAATAAAGATTGCATAAAAAAGCCCCCAACTTTCGTTGAGGGCTGATAAATGATTGTGGCACCACCCGGGCTCGAACCGGGGACACAAGGATTTTCAGTCCTTTGCTCTACCAACTGAGCTACAGCGCCATCGGATGTACATCCATCCAAACAAATTGCTTTGTTCGGGGAGCAAATATAAGCAGACCCACCTTAAATAGCAAAAAATAAGCCTTGTTTATTGAAAATCAGTGAAAAACAGGAGGGCTACGAAGCCACCGCTACCACAAAAAAACTAGCAATAATTAAGGCCAATCCAATCCACTGTTTGATGCTTAAGCGCTCCTTGTAGATAAAATAACCAATCAATACAGAAATAATTTGACTACCAATGATTAAGATATTAATTACTACCACTGGCAGATAACCATAACTCATATTAATTGCCAAGCCTCCTATCACAAGCAAGGCGCCTAAAATTAAATAGGCCCTGATATGAATCAATTTTAAATAGGTTGTTAACTGATTAAGCAGTCCATCTTTTATGACTAAGACTAAACCAAATAACATGGCCACAGATTCAATGATCAAACTAAAACCAAGTGGACCCCACCATGCAATCGGAAATTTATACAATGCAAAAGAACTACCCCAGAAAAAACTGGATGCAATACCATATAAGATCCCTTTTTCAAATGCTTTTGTATTTTGTATCTCTGCTCTTTTAAAATACAATAAGAACAAGCCAACAGTGCTTAATATAAAAGCGATTAAATAATTATTATGCCATACTTCACCTACGATAAAAACAGCTGTTATAATGGTAAATATTTTTAGCGAAGATACAGGTACCACCACGCTTACAGGTGCTTTCTGAATCCCTTGTAAAAAAAATACAAGTCCAAAAATATTAAACACACTGAGCGCTATAGATAAAATAAATTCCTTGTCCATTGCAATGTCGCGCACTACCCAGTATTTGAAAAAATCTGCTTGGCGAAATCCAAAATATAAAATTGAAAAAATAATGGTGGCAAAAATGCCGCGATAAAACATGCCAATTTGATAAGGAATCGTCGCTGTTACTTTTTTCCAATAAGCATTACTAATCGCAAAACAAAAAGCCCCAATTAAAACATATATAATTCCCATTAATATTCACAGTTTTTTGGTGTTCTTGCAAAAGGAATGACATCTCTAATATTCGTCATGCCCGTAACAAACTGCACCATACGCTCAAAGCCTAATCCAAATCCAGCATGTGGCACCGTACCAAAACGTCTTGTATCTAGGTAATAGCTCATCTCGGCTAAAGGAATATGCATGTCGTTCATTCTAGCTTCTAATTTCTCCAAACGCTCTTCTCTTTGTGATCCTCCTACAATCTCTCCAATGCCCGGTGCTAAAATATCCATGGCTGCCACCGTCTCTTTACCTGGTTCACATCCATCATTCATGCGCATATAAAACGCTTTGATCGCTGCTGGATAACCCGTCACAATCACTGGCTTTTTAAAGTGTTGCTCTACCAAGAACCTTTCGTGCTCACTTTGTAAATCAATACCCCATTTTACATCGTAGGTAAATTTCTTTTTCTTATAGTGATTGCTATTTAATAAAATATCAATAGCCTCGGTATAGGTAATTCTTTCAAAACTGTTTTCTGCCACTAATTTTAATTTTTCAATTAATCCCAAGCCAGCTCTTTTTTCGGTAGGTAATTGTTTTTCTTCTTCTGCTAAACGCGCATCTAAAAACGCTAAGTCATCTGCATTGTGCTCCATCACATAAGCAATCAAGTGCTTCATGAAATCTTCAGCTAAATTCATATTGTCTTCTAGGTCATTGAATGCCACTTCTGGTTCGATCATCCAAAACTCTGCCAAATGTCTTGTCGTGTTTGAATTCTCTGCACGGAAGGTAGGACCGAAAGTATAAATGTCTGAAAAGGCCATGGCGCCTAGTTCTCCTTCTAGTTGACCACTCACGGTTAAGTTTGTACTCTTACCAAAAAAGTCTTGGGTAAAATCAATTTCACCTACTTCGTTTTTTGGAGCACCTTCCATTGGAAGTGTGGTTACACGAAACATTTCACCAGCACCTTCGGCGTCGCTTGAAGTAATGATGGGGGTATTTAAATATAAAAATCCACGATCATTAAAAAATTGGTGCACTGCAAAAGCCAAGGCATGACGAATGCGAAACACAGATCCAAATGTATTGGTCCTAAAACGTAAATGTGCTTTTTCTCTTAAAAATTCTAAAGAATGTTTTTTAGGTTGTAGGGGATATTTTTCTGCATCACTGTCTCCTAAAATTTCTATTGATGTTGCTTTTACTTCAACTGTTTGTCCCTTTCCTTGACTTTCCACCACCAAGCCTTTTACTTTTAAAGAAGCACCTGTCGTGATGCGTTTTAATACACTTTCCTCAAATTCACCCAAACTAGCGACCACCTGCACATTGTTATTGGTGCTTCCGTCGTTCAATGCGATAAACTGGTTATTTCGGAAGGTACGCACCCATCCCATAACGACTACTTCGGCCCCGACAGCTGAATTAGCATCGGTTCCGCTTAACAATTGCTTGATTTTGACTCTTTGGTTGAACATATAAGTTATTTCGAGGTTCAAAGATAACCCATAAAAAATTGTTTTTTTATGCAAAACTGCTTTACTTTGTGGTAGAAACGAGCAAACGCTCAGATGCTTTTTTCGCGCTTCTTTCATTACCGGTCAAATCTTGGCCAAATTCAACTAGATTTTTTCAAACATTCCACGATTTCGATTCGATTTAAATAAACCCTTCATTTACAGTGCAAGAAAAAGACGACAAACCAAAGAGAGGACGCAAGCCTGTTGCTGCGCCTGCTCCAAAAACAGATGCAACTGCATCAAAACCAGAGCGCAAGCCTATTGTAAAAAAATCAGCAGCCGCTCCAGTTAAAATTCAAAAAGACCATTCCGAAGACGATAAAGCTTCTAAAATAGCAGCTGCTTTATTTGGAGACGAATCTGCTGCAAGCCAAGCGCCTGCACCAGCAGAAAATCCCGAAGTAGTATCTGGAGCTCAGGGCGATCAAACCGGCCAAGACACGGAAGCTGGTCAATCTAATCAGTTTGCACAAGGTGGCGATCCCCGTGCACCAAGAGGCCCGGGTCAAGGACAACATCCGCACCAAAACAGACATCTACCTAAAAAAGAGCCCGTATTCAATGTAGAATTCGATGGCGCCATTGCATCAGAAGGTGTATTAGAAATGATGCCCGATGGATATGGCTTTTTAAGAAGTTCTGATTATAATTATTTATCCTCTCCAGATGACGTATATGTTTCTCCTTCACAAATAAAATTATTTGGTTTAAAAACAGGGGACACGGTTCAAGGAACAGTGCGTCCTCCAAAAGAAG